>CDYZ01042738.1_pt1 | contig 22552 bp, 19 predicted proteins | sample 554921 | NCBI WGS metagenome assembly CDYZ01 (sample SAMEA3182058, study PRJEB8094) | gut metagenome | biome: human; feature: gut; material: Stool; isolation source: human stools | place: Canada | collected 2012-11-26 | reverse complement strand
GTAGAGGGTCATGCGGAGTTCGTCAGGCGTGATTTTTCCGTACTTGAAACTGTACTCCTGCGCCGCGGTGTTCACGCAGAGGCAGATGAAAACTGCCAGAAACGGGTAGGTTTTCATGGTTGAGGGTTTTAGGTTCGAGTAAAGTTAGAAACTAAAACCCGAAAATGCAACAAAAAGGCCGATTTTTATCGTTTCCTTCGGATGTTTATTTCACCCGTATCAGATTCAGGCCGTCGCGCAGCGGCACGATCACGTTCTCCACGCGCGGGTCGTCGGCCACCGTGCGGTTGAATTCGAGGATGCGCTGCGTGTGCAGGTCGTTGCGGGCGACGGGCGCTACCACCTTGCCCGACCAGAGGATGTTGTCCGCCAGCAGGAAAGCGCCGCTTTCCACGAGCGGCCGCCCCGTGTCGTCGCCCATGAGCATCCGGTAGTAGGCGGGATATTCGCGTTTGTCGCCGTCGATGAAGACCAGATCGAACGGACCGCCCAGCGTCGGGGCGATGTCGAGCGCCGAACCGATGTGGAGCCGGATCTTCCCGCCGCAGGGCGAGCGGTCGAAGAAACGCTGCGCCAGCTCTTCCAGTTCGTCGTCCACCTCGATCGTGTCGAGCGTGGCCTCCTCGCCGAGTCCGGCGGCCATCGAGAGCGCCGAGTAACCCGTGAAGGTGCCGATTTCGAGGATGCTGTGCGGACGGAGCATCCGCACGAACATTTCGAGCAGTTTTCCCTGGATGTGTCCCGAGAGCATCCGCGGCTGGATCGTCTGCATGTGAGTCTCGTGATCGAGCGCCCGCAGCAGTTCCGATTCGGGTGTGGAGAGGCTGTCGACGTATTTTTCGAGTGCGTCCATCATCTGTAAACGAGTAGCGAAGGCGAGGCGAGCACTTCGTTGGCGACCTCCAACAGCTCCCCGGCCTGCAAGCCGCTGATTTTGCGGTAGACCTCCTCCATCGTGTCCACCTCGCTGTGTACCAGATAGCTCTTGCCGGCACCGAGCATGTAGCCCTCGTTGCTCTCCATCGAGATCGCCAGCTGTGCGACGAACTGTTTCTTGGCCAGCGCCAGCCGCCGTGTCGAAAGCCGCCGGGTGCGCAGGGAGTCGATCTGCCCCCGCACCAGTTCCAGGCAGCGGTCGCAGTTGTCGTGGTCGGAGCTGAAGTAGATCGCCACGATGCCGGCGTCGCCGTAGGGCGTGTAGCTGCCTTCGATGCTGTACGACAGTCCGTGTTTCTCGCGCACGGTGACGTTGAGCATCGAGTTGGCGCTCGGGCCGCCCAGCATGTTGACGAGCAGCGCCAGCGGCAGCCGCTTCGGGTCGAGGATGCCGTAAGCCCGTGCTCCGACGATGCAGTGCGACTGGTGCGTGTGCCGCGCGATGCTTCGTTCGAAGGGGGCGACGGGCGCGGGCGCCGTCCGGCAGAACGATCGCACGGTGGCGGGCATGTCGGCGAAGTACCGTGCGGCGATCGCCTCGATGCGCCGGGGCGCGATGTTGCCGATCGACGAGAAGACCATCTGATCGGTGGTATGCGTGCGCCGCACGAAGGCGTGGATGTGCTCCGAGCGGTAGCGGGCCAGTGCCGCTTTCGATCCCAGGATGTTGTGTCCCAGTGCCGATCCGGCGAAGAGCAGGTCTTCGAAATCGTCGTAGATGCGGTCGGCGGGCGAATCCTTGTAGGTGTTGATCTCGTCGAAGATCACCTCGCGTTCGCGTTCCAGTTCCCGTTCGGGAAAGGTCGAACGGAACGCCACGTCGGCGAGCAGTTCGACGGCTTTGGCGAAGTCGCCGCGCAGCACGGTGGCGTGCAGCGTCGTGTCCTCCTTGGTGGTGTAGGCATTCAGTTCGCCGCCGAGGTTTTCCAGCCGGCAGTTGACCTGGTAGGCGCGTCGCCGCTGGGTACCCTTGAAGAAGGCGTGTTCGGCGAAGTGCGCCAGCCCGTACTCCGATTTCAGCTCGTCGCGCGTGCCGGCGCCCACGACGAGCGCGCAGTGGGCCACGTTGCCGCGTACCTGGCGGTGGATGCCGCGGATACCGTTGGGAAGCGTATAGGTATGGAATTCCTTCATGGATTTTACAGTTTGGTGCGGAGTTTCAGGAATTGTCCCGTGTAACTCTCCGCACACGTTTCGAGCTGGGCGGGCGTCCCCTCGAAGACTACCCTGCCGCCCCGGTCGCCCGCTTCGGGGCCGAGGTCGATCACCCAGTCGGCGCACTTGATGACGTCCATGTTGTGTTCGACGACGACGATGGTGTGTCCCTTGCGGATCAGCGCGTCGAAGGCCGCCAGCAGTTTGTTGATGTCGTGGAAATGCAGCCCCGTGGTGGGTTCGTCGAAGAGGAACAGCACGTTGCCCTGCACGGCGTCCTTGGCGAGGAACGACGCGAGCTTCACGCGCTGCGACTCGCCGCCCGAGAGCGTCGAGGAGGATTGTCCCAGCTTGATGTAACCCAGTCCCACCTCCTGCAACTGCAGCAGCCGGTCGACGATGCGCCGGCATACGGCGTTGGCCTTGTCTTCGCCGAAGAAGGCCACGGCGTCGTCGACGGTCATTTCCAGTACGTCGTAGATCGAACGGCCGCGGTATTTCACTTCGAGTACCTCCTCCTTGAAGCGCCGGCCGCCGCACGCCTCGCATTTGAGTTCGATGTCGGCCATGAACTGCATCGAGACCTTGATGACGCCCTCGCCCTGACACTCCTCGCAGCGGCCGCCGGCGATGTTGAACGAGAAGTGCGACGGCGTCATGCCGTTGTGCTGCGCATAGGGCTGGTCGGCAAAGAGTTTGCGTATTTCATCGTAAGCTTTGATGTAGGTGACTGGATTCGAGCGCGTCGACTTTCCGATCGGGTTCTGGTCGACCATTTCGACCGATTTGAGCAGTTGTACGTCGCCTTCCAGCGCGTCGAAGTCGCCTGGTTTGATTCCCGTGTCGAAGAGCGTGCGCCGCAGTGCCGGGTAGAGGATTCCCTTGACGAGCGACGACTTGCCCGAGCCGCTGACGCCCGTGACGCAGGTCATGGCTCCCAGCGGAAAGCGCACGTCGATGTTTTGCAGGTTGTTCTCCCGCGCCCCCTTGACGACGATCGAATGGCTCCACCCGCGCGGCGTCGAGGGCGGTTCGATCCGCCGCCGTCCGGCCAGGTAGTCGGCCGTGAGGCTTTTCCGGCAGGCGGGAAGTTTTTTCGCGGGGCCGCAGAAAACGATCTCTCCGCCGTTGTAGCCCGCTTCGGGGCCGACGTCGACGATCCAGTCGGCCGCACGGATCACCTCCTCCTCGTGTTCGACCACGATGACGGTGTTGCCGATGTCGCGCAATTGTTTGAGCACGCCCACCAGCCGGTTCGTGTCGCGCGGATGCAGGCCGATCGAGGGTTCGTCGAGAATGTAGAGCGAACCGACGAGGTTGCTGCCCAGCGACGTGGCCAGGTTGATGCGCTGCGACTCGCCGCCCGAAAGCGTCGAGCTCAGGCGGTCGAGCGTCAGATAGCCCAGTCCCACGTCGGCGAGGTATTGCAACCGGTTGACGATTTCGGTGAGGATGCGCCGTGCGGTGGTCGTATCGTGTGCGTCGAGCTGCAATTCCTTGAAGAACACCAGCAGCGCGTCGACGTTCATCGTCACCAGATCGGCGATCGTGCGGTCGCCCACGCGCACGTAGAGCGCTTCCTTGCGCAGGCGGCTGCCGCCGCATTCGGGGCAGCGCGTCTTGCCCGTGTAGCGCGCCTTCATCACGCGGAACTGAATCTTGCGCCGTTCGCTGTCGATGTATTCGAAGAAGCTGTCCAGACCGTAGAAGTATTCGTTGCCCGTCCACAGCAGGCGCTTCTGTTCGGGCGTCAGTTCGTGGTAGGGCGTGTGGATCGGGAAGTCGAACTTGCCGGCGTTCTCCACCAGCTTCTCTTTCCACAGGCGCATGGTCTCGCCGCGCCAGCAGGCGATGGCGCCTTCGTAGATCGTCTTGCTCTTGTCGGGGATGACCAGATCCTCGTCGATGCCGATGATCTTGCCGTAGCCCTCGCAGCGGGGACAGGCACCCAGCGGGTTGTTGAAACTGAACAGGTGTTCGGTGGGCTGTTCGAAGGCGATTCCGTCGGCCTCGAAGCGCGACGAAAACTCCTCGGCTCTCTCGTCGGTCAGGATGCGGCACACGCCGTCGCCGTAGGCGAACGCGCGGGCTACGGAGTCGCGCAGGCGCGTGGCGAACTCCTCGTCGGAGGCGACGCGCAGGCGGTCGACGATCACCGACAGCTCGTCGGGCCGGACGGCGGGATCGAGTTCCGGCAGCAGCTCCTCGATGAAACGTGTGCGGCCGTCGTACTGCACGCGCTGGATGCCGTCGCCCATGAGCAGCGTCAGCTTCTCGATGACGCCCTGCCCCTCGGCGGCGACCAGCGGCGCTGCGACGAGCGCTTTCGCTCCCTGACCGAGCGCGAGGACGTATTGGGCCACGTCGTCGACGTCGTAGCACTTCACCTCGCGGCCCGATACGGGCGAGAAGGTGCGGCCGATGCGGGCGAAGAGTAGTTTGAGGTAGTCGTAGATCTCGGTGGTGGTGCCGACCGTCGAACGCGGATTGCGCGTGTTGACCTTCTGCTCGATGGCGATGGCCGGCGCGATCCCCGTGATGAGGTCGACGTCGGGCTTGTCGATCTTGCCCAGAAACTGCCGGGCGTAGGCCGACAGGCTCTCCACGTAGCGGCGCTGCCCCTCGGCGAAGATCGTGTCGAAGGCCAGGGTCGATTTGCCCGAGCCGGAGAGGCCCGTGATGACGGTGAGCGTGTCGTGCGGGATTTCCACCTCGATGTTTCGGAGGTTGTGTACCCGCGCTCCCTTGATATGGATGCTTTTCGGTTCGTTCATGTTTCGATGGTCGCTCCTTCGACCTTGCGGAGTCGTTCGGTTAATCGTTCGGCGCGGCTGGCGCGGATACGCAGCACGATCGACGAGAGATTGTCGAACCGCTGCGACTCGACGGCGGGCTGCTCCTCCTTGACGATGCGCATGATGTCGTTCATCGCCGCGTAGGAGAAGGTTACCGCGATGCGGCGGTCGACCGTTCGCTGCACGATGCGTGCCGCCGCCAGTACCTCCGCCGCCGACTCCTTGTATGCGGCGATAAGGCCCGGCACGCCTAGTTTCGTCCCGCCGAAATAACGCACGACGACGATCAGGCAGTCGGTCGTTTCGTGCGAGAGCAGCTGCCCCAGAATCGGTCGGCCGGCTGTCGACGAAGGTTCGCCGTCGTCGTTGGCGCGGAACGCCTCGCCGTGCGGCCCCAGCCGCCAGGCGTAACAATGGTGCGTGGCGTCGTAGTAACGTTTGCGCAACGCTTCGAGCCGGCTGCGGATCTCCTCTTCGTCGGCGACGGGATAGGCGAAAGCGAGAAATTTGCTGCTCTTTTCCTTGTAGATCGCCTCGGCCAGCGCTTCGATGGTCAGATAGGTATCGTCGGCAGGCGTCGTCATTTCACTTTGGTGAAGAGCCGGTTCCACCGGATGTTCGACGGGAACGATTTCTGTGCGTCGAGCGACAGCCAGATGAACGAGGCGCGCCCCACGATGTGGTCTTCGGGCACGAAGCCCCAGAAACGCGAGTCGGCCGAGTTGTGGCGGTTGTCGCCCATCATCCAGTAGTAGTTCATGCGGAAGGTGTATTCCGCGGCCGGCTGGCCGTTGAGCAGTACCCTGCCGTCGGGCAGCTCTTCCACGCGGTTGCCTTCGTAGACTTCGATGCAGCGGCGGTAGAGCCGCATGTTCTCGGGCGTGAGCGGGATCGTCGCCCCGCGAGCCGGAATCCAGATCGGGCCGTAATTGTCCTGATTCCATCCCAGCGTCAGGTCGTGGGGATAGACTTCGCGGTTGGGCTCCTCGTAGATGAAACGTTCGACGGCCAGCACGTTGCCCATGCGGCGCAACTCCTCGGCCCGCTCGTCGTCGAGCAGCATGTAGTAGTTCGAGCCGTTGCCGCCGCTCCACTCGGTGATGCCGAGCTTGTCGATCGCGTATTTCGACAGCGGCGACGAGGTCATCACCGTATACATGTACTGCTTGCCCGCGACGGGAGCCTGCGGCTCGTCGTTGACGTAGACTTCGCCGCCCACGATTTTGAGCGAGTCGCCGGCGATGGCCACGCAGCGTTTGATGTAGTTCTCGCGCTTGTCGACCGGACGGGTGATGACCGTGTAGTCGCGGAACAGTTTCTCGCGGCCCGCCCTGGCGCCCAGCGTGCGCTGGTATTCGCGCAGCACGTCGTAGTAGGTGGCGTCCTGCCGCTGGAGCAGCACCGTGTCGCCGGCGGGGAAGTTGAAGACCACCACGTCGTTGCGCTCGATGCTGCGCAATCCTTTGAGCCGGTGGTACGGCCATCGGATGCACTCCGAGAAGGATTTCTTCGTCTGCGAGAAGGGCATCGTATGGTGTACGAAGGGGAACGACACCGGCGTGTTGGGCATCTGGGGGCCGTAGGCCACCTTGCTCACGTAGAGGTAGTCGCCGATAAGAAGCGACGACTCCATCGACGACGACGGGATGACGTACATCTGGAAGACGAAGATGTGGATGAGCGAGGCGACGACCGTTGCGAAAACGATTGCGTTGACCCACTCGTAGATGAATTTGTAGGTCGGGCTGCGGCGGCACCATTCGCGGTTGCGCCGGCCGATGAGCCGCGAGAGGAAATGCGTGAAGTAGAGGTCGACGATGACCAGTTCGCCCAGCAGCAGCCACAGGTTGCCCGTCCAGACGACGAACCACAGGATATAGAGGAGGCTCCAGAAGATGAAGCCGAACCATTTGTTACGCAGGATTGCCTTGATTTTTTCCATGTCGGAGTTGTTCGGTTTGTGTCGGCAGCGACGCTATTCTATCAGGAGTGCGGCGATGGTCGGAGACTTTTTCATCGGAATCGTCTCGCTTCGCCGCCTATTTCAACAGGTCGTCCATCGTGTAGACGCCCCGCTTGCCGTTCAGGAATTCTGCCGCGATGACGGCCCCCAGGGCCAGCGTGCGGCGGTTGAGGATCTCGTGCCGCAGCGTCAGCACGTCGTCCGCCGAGGTGTAGGTGACGGTGTGGATACCCGGCACCGCCCCTTCGCGGATCGATGCGATCGCCAGCTCCGAGGGATCGGCCGCAGGGCGGTTCACCCAACGCTCCTTCGTGCCGATGCGGCCGATGATCTCTTCGGCCAGCGTGATGGCCGTGCCGCTCGGTGCATCCTTCTTCTGCGTGTGGTGCACCTCCTCGATGCGGACGTCGTAACCGCCGACGCGGCCGACCATTTCGGCCAGCTGCCGGTTGAGCCGGAACAGCAGGTTGACCCCCAGCGAGTAGTTCGAGGCGTAGAAAAAGGCCCCGCCCCGCTCCTTGCAGCGGGTTTTCAGTTCGTCGAGGCGATCCGTCCAGCCCGTCGTGCCGCTTACGACCGGCGTACCGGCGTCGATGCAGGCGCGGATGTTGTCGTAGGCCGTTGCGGGCGTCGTGAATTCGAGCGCCACGTCGATGCCGCGCAGATGCGCCGCGTCGAGGTCGCCGCGGTTGTCGGCGTCGACGATCAGCCTCACGCCGTGCCCTCGTTCGACGAGGAGACGTTCGATCTCGCGTCCCATTTTCCCGTATCCGATGATAGCTGCGTTCATAGTGCGAAAAAATATTTGGACAAAGATACGATTAAGCCGAGAGCAATGCAAATTTATTTGCAATTGCCGAGGCGGAGTATCTAAGGCGTCAGCCAAAGATACGATTAAGCGAAGGCAATATCAAATTTATTTGCTTTTTGCCGAGGCGGAGTATCTAAGGTGTCAGCCAAAGATACGAAATCCTCGATGAGTGCGGAGGGTGTTCCGGATTTTTTCGTACCTTTGTCTTACTAACTTTTTGTATCCGTCTGAAAACGTAAACACGCGCTAAATTGGTATGTTGCGATGCGTTATTTTGTCGAACTGAGTTACAACGGAGGCCGTTATTGCGGCTGGCAGCGTCAGCGTGACGCCGCTTCGGTGCAGGAGACGCTCGAACGGGCGCTTTCGACGCTGCTGCGCGAGCCTGTCGAGGTGACCGGCGCGGGCCGTACCGACACGGGCGTGCACGCCGCCTATGCCGTGGCGCATTTCGACGTAGCGGCGCCGCTGACCGATCCGGAGCATACGGCCTACAAACTCAATTGCCTGCTGCCCGACGACGTCGCCGTCTTCGGCGTGGCACCGGTCGCGGACGATGCGCACGCCCGTTTCAGTGCGGCGGAGCGCGAGTACCGCTATTTCATCGAGTCGCGCAAGAACCCCTTTACCCGCAGGGCCGCGTGGCACTATTACCGGCCGCTGGATGTGGAGCGGATGGATCGCGCTGCGGCATCGCTTTTGGAGTACGACGATTTTACCTCCTTTGCCAAACTGAACTCCAACAACAAGACCAATATCTGCCGCATCGTGCGGGCCGGTTGGGAGGAGTCGCCCGAAGGAGTGTACCGCTTTACGATCCGTGCCGACCGTTTTCTGCGCAATATGGTGCGGGCGCTGGTGGGGACGCTGGTCGACGTGGGGCGCGGGCGTTACGATGTGGAGGAGTTCCGCGCGATCGTCGAGAGCCGCGACTTGTCGCGCGCGAGCGGCGGCGCGCCGGCCGAAGGACTTTATCTGTGGGACGTCGCCTACCCTGCCGGAGTGTTCCGGCGCGGGGAACGGACGCGAAACCTGTTGTTTAACTAAAAATATTCCGAACTATGGGAACGATTCTCTATCTGGTGGGTTTGGTCTGCGCCGTACTGGCGGTGCTCGACATCTTCAAGAAAAACATTTCGACCGTCGGCAAGGTGATCGCCTCGGTGCTCGTATTGCTGACGAGCTGGGTGGGGCTGCTGGTTTACTATTTCTACGCGAAGGATCATCTCGAAGAGTGGTTCAAGTAGGCGGTTCGACGGAAAATGGAAACGGGCCGGTGCATCGCACCGGCCCGTTTCGTTGGGAAGCGCTACCCTATTGGATTTCCGAGAGCGACGGTGTGGCGCGGGGCGTGAAGTCGTTGGTCGAATTGTTCGTGTCGACCAGCTTGCCGTCGGCTGCGACCTTGCGGCGTACGCTCAGACCGTAGCTCGTCTGGTCGGAGCTCGTCTCGCAGGCATAGGTGTAACCGGCGTCGAGCTCGGTATCCCACGGATTCGTCAGATACTCGGACGAAACGCCCAGATTGACGGCGTCGACGATCCACGAATTGGGTACCTTGAAGCAGTTCTTGAAGGTCATGTCGTAGTCCTTTCCGTTGGGCGAATGGAAGATATAGCTGCCCGTGAAAGCGTAATCGGCGAGGAACCTGTCTCGGGTCATTCCGATGGGAGGGATAGCCAGTGCGCAAGAGCGTTTGCCCGCAGCGTCGAGCATGATGACGCTCTTGGTGTAGGTGTACCAGATGTCGAGATTGTCCACTTCGGGGTTGTCGATATCGAGCATGGATTCGACTGTCGACTCGTTGTACCACTCGAAATCGGCCGAGGTCAGATCGAAGGAGTTGGGGTTGGTCGCCTTGTGGTTCTGGGCGTTGTTGCAGATCAGGAGCGACTCGCCGGCCTTGACCAGGACGTCGTCGCCGTCGCCCGGAATGCAGAGAATCTCGTCGACGATGCAGTAATTCGGCCGGGGATCTTCGCCCTCGTTGAACGAGATGTTCTGGACGGAGGTGATCTTCGACGACGTGATAATCAGCAGCCCGTCGGCGTAGAGATCCTGGTCGGTGTTGTTGCGGATCTTGATGTATTGGTCGCCGTGAGCCTTGTCGACCTTGCCCGTCGCGGGGAGGGGACAGGAGGTGAAGAACGACTCTTCGATCAGGAAATCGCCGCTGTAAAGGCTGTTCTCGGACTGCTTGATATTCATGTAGGCCAGCGTCGTACCGGTCGTTTTCTCCGCGAGTGTGACGGTCGTCGAACGTTCGGCGCCCGTCGTGTTGGGTTTTACCGAGAGGACGACTACCTCGCCCTGGCTCTGTTCGCTCAGGCCGATCCAGTCCGCGTCGGCGGCGGGAATGTCGATCGTGTAGTCCGAAGTCGTCAGCGTGACCATCACGTTGCCGCCGCGTGCGCGGAGGTTGAAGTTCGTCGTGGTGGGATCTTTCGGTGTCTCCGTTCCGTCGTCGTCGGAGCAGGCGGTCATGCCGGTCGCCAGCGCGACGACCGTCAGCATTGCAAAGAGTTTTCTCATCGTTTTACAGTATTAGAAATTAAACATAAATATCGTTTCAAAAACAGATTCCGCAGGCGATCGTGGCCAAGTGGACACGCACGCCGTCCATGTAGATGCCCGGGCGCCACGAGGCATCGACGAAGAGCGCCAGCGAACGGCGCAGCTCCCGTTCGGCGCGCAGGGCCGCCGTGAGTTCGACGGCGTCGGCCGTCATGCGGTCGACGCTGTCGAAGAGCATGGCGCCGATGTCGGGATCGAGACGGCTGTCGGTCAACAGCGTGCGGCGGGTCAGGTTGACCGCGTAACGGCCGCCGACCGTCGCGCGCAGCGTACCGCGTTGTCCGTGACGGGTCAGATGCAGGTCGCAGCCCGCGCTGGCCGTCGACAGGGCGATTTCCCGCTTCGGGTAGGGATAATCGGCCGACGTGCGGAAGTACCCGACCGACGGTGCGAGCGTATAGTCCGTCTGCGGGCGATTCCAGGTCACCATCCCCCCGGCAGCGAGTCGCAGCGTGCGGTTGCGGTACATTGCGAACTCGCCCAATATCCGGTAGTCCGCCGTCTCGCCGTTGTCGACGACGTTTTCGAATCCCTGCCTCAATTCGTAGGAGCCCTCCACTGCGAAACCTCCCCGCTCGTAGCGGCGTGCGACGCTGCCCGACAGGGTTTGCGTCACGAGTCGGCCTGCCGGGGCGTAATTGAGTTCGCTGAAAATGTTGCGGTTGGAGAAACGCTCGTATTGCAGGAGGGCCGACCAGCCGCAGGTGCGGCTCGGGACTGCTGTCAGCGAAAGCGCGTATCCCTTGCCTTTGTAGAAGAGGGACTGGTCTTCGCCTCCGACGTAACGTGCGAAATAGTTGCCCAGTCCCGTCATAAGGAATTCGACGGTGTTGGCTCCCCGTTCGTCGAAGAATCCGACCTCCTGCGACTGTTTGTAAATGCGTCCGCGCGCAGTCAGGGCGATGAGGGATCGATCCGTCGAGAATCCGGCGCCGATCGTGCCCGTCAGATCGTTGACGATGTTGTGGGGACGGGGATCGATCTGGCGGAATTCGTGGCGGGCGCGGTAATTGATGCCGATCCCGTAATTGATCCGCCCGTCGCGGCGCACGTATGCGCCTCGAAAGGCGTACTCTTCGGTCGAAAGGTCGCCGCCCACCGAATCGGCCAGGACGAAGGGGCGCAGCAGACGGTAGTCGGCCGTGGAGTTCCAGCGAACGTTGTCCGTGCGTCCCCGTTCGTAGGAGGCGCCGGCCGTGACGACCGACCGCTCGTCGAGTCGCAGATAGGAGTCGGCGCGGAACGTCCCGACGAGTGCGCCGTCGCCCTCGGGTTGCAGGATCGGCCGGCTTTCGCTGCGCAGGTCGCCCTGCAATCTCAGCGTGGAGTACGAGACCGGATAGCGGTAGAGCATCGCTGCGGGAGAACTTTCGTAGGCCGAAGCATCCAGCGTCGCGAGCGGGGCGTTGTGGAACTCCGCACGGCGGAGTATGCCGAGCGAGTCGCGCACGGCTGCGGTTTGCGCTTCGCTCCACAAAGGCAGCGGCAACAGACAGAGCAACAGGAGGCGCAGCGGTTTCATGGTCAGTTGACGTATTTTAACAACAATACGATCGAACTCCGGTCGTCCATCCAGGCGAGCGCTTCGGACGGGGTGTTATGGTCGGCGTTGCGGACGTATTGCACCGTTCCGTCGGTGTAGTGCAGGTTGGCCTCGACGATGAGGGTGTAGACCCCCTTTTGCAGCGTGAGGGTCGCCGACCGTCCGTCGAGGACGGTGAAGAAGACCCGTTCCTTCGTGTTGATGTTCTCGCAATAGGAGATGTCGGAGAGGAGCTCGATGCGTTCGACCGGACGGTCGTCGGGCAGGATGAAGCGGACGGAAAGTTGCGTGAACAACTCCCGGCCGTCCGATTCGCAGGCGGTCGAGCAGAGGCTCAGGAGCGGAAACAAGAGTAGAAGACGTCGCATGTCGGGGTCGTTATAGCTTAATATTCAGCTCCATGCCGAAGTAAGGCGTGACTTCGCGGCGGATATGGCGGCCGTCGGATGTGTGATAATCGGGGGTGTAATCGAGCAGTTTGTTGACGAACAGAGCCACGGCCATCTTGTCGCGATAGAGCTTTTTCGTGATTTTGAGGTTGACATTCATGCTGAACGGAGTGGTTACATAGCGCCACAGCGTGGGGTCGCTGTCGCGTACGAGTGCCGACAGCAGACCGTCGGCAGCCGATTCGGCCGTGAACGGGTGCGAGACGAGATTCTCGTCGAGATACGAGATCGGCCAGGCCGAAACCGGCGTATTGCGGCTTCCGAGGAACCACATGCACTGGAACGATGTGGAGAGAATGAGTTTCAGGCGGGGAATCTGCGTGTCGAGCAGAAAATTGGTATTGCACATTTCGCGCAGGTAACCGTCCGTCGAAAAGTAGTACCCGACGTAAGGATAGCTCTGTCCTCCGGGGGCGGAGGTCGGCAGCAGGTACTCGGGGTGCATGTTGGAGTAGTTCGTCCGGAAATAGGCGCCTGTGACGGTAATTCGCGTAGCGATCGCGCGGATGCGCTGCGAGGTGAAGGCGAATTCGATGCCCGACTTTTCCGTGCGGCTGCCGTTGGTCGAGCGGGAGTACCCGCCCAACCGCCTCTCTTCCGTATAGGGGATGCCGTCGAGCGACGGGGGACCGTCCAACTGTTCCATGTCGATCGCCGTTTCGTCGTAATCCCGGAAGGTGAAGCTCCGATAGTCCGACGTCGTGCGGAATCCCGACGTCATGTCTTCGCGGAAATAAGTCACCGACAGCTGGTTGTCGTTCCAGCCGGCGTCGAGGCGAACCTCCCATTTGAAATTGCGTGCGGCACGCAGGTCGTAATTCGTCGGATCGAGCGTGTAGAGTCGCAGGTTGATCCGCCGGAGTGCGGGATTCGCAGGCCAGTAGTTGAGCTGGGTGAAATCGAAATACTCCGTGTCGGGATAGAGGCTGTCCATCGTCGGGAATTTGGTGTGCCAGCCGACACCTCCGCCCAATCGCAGGGTGAGATTCCGGCCGGCGACATGGAATCGCGGCAGTGCGACGACGACGTTGGCGCGCGGATCGAAATAGAATTTCCCCTGAATCGTATAGCGGCGTCCCAGATTGAACATCGAGGCGGCGCGCACGCCTCCCGTAGCCTCCACGCGGAAGTCTCCGAGAGCGAGCGTCGTGGCGTCTTCGAGGAAAAGCGAGAGTTTGTGCAGGGCGGGGATCGCGTCGTAGGCGCGGGGCCGCGAATCCATCTGCGGACTGAACGGCCGGGCGACGTCGAAGACCAGCCCGCGGCCGTAGTTCTTGTCCATCGACCAGTCGGCCCCGACGCGCAGCGTGTTGCGCGAACGTTCGGTGTCGGCGTTGAAGGTCGCTACGGCCTTGGCATAGCCGTAGAACGGTTTGCCGTCGACGAGCAGCGTGGCGTCGTAGGAGGCGGGGATGATGACGGCGTCGTACTCCCCCGGCTCGGTGCCCCACGTCTTGGCGAAATCGGAACCGGTCTCCACGAACCTCCAACGGTCGATACGGTCGAATTCGGCGCTGAGCGATGCCGTGAGGTCTAGACTGTGGAAAAATTGCCGATGCCGCGCCTCTACGGCGAACGTCGCGGCGAACTGCGTGCGGTTGTAATTCGACTTGTAGCGCTCGACGGGGCCTCCCAGACCGTTGTCGAGGTCCCTGTCGGATTTCTTGTCGTCGAACGAACCCGTATAGTCGAGACTGCCGCCCGCCGAGTAGCGGTAGGCGCTACCCTGCCAGTGGCGGCCGAAGCGGACGGAGCCGGTCAGTCGTTGGTAGTTCTGACGCGGGTTGCGGGGATCGGAGGCGGCCGTCAGGTAGTCGGCGTTGATATTCAGCGTCGTGCGTTCGGCGTCACCCCCCCCCTTCCGTTCGAATCCCTTTCCGACGGAGAAGAGTTTGCTGCTCATGTCGGCCTTGAAGCGGGCGGTGAGGTCGCGGCCGCCCTCGCGGCGTTTGACCTTGACCAGTCCGCTCGTCAGGTCGCCGTATTCGACCGAAGGGATGCCCCGCACGATTTCGACCGATTCGATGTCGTCGGTCGAGATCGCACGTGTATCGACGCCGCGATTGACGTTGGCGTACTCTTGGATCGATCCGTAGGAGGTCGAATATTGCAGGTTGGCGTCATTACTTATGGGGATGCCGTCTACCTGAATCTGGGTACCCAATGCCGACGTAGCGTAATTGGCGGAGCTCGAAGGATCGGCTTCGCGCAGGCGGATCTCCTGCGGCGCTCCGAACGAGGGGTCGGTGGCGCGGCCGCCGGGGATCAGCTCCATGAGGTCGGCGATGCTCGACGGCTGGATGTGGGCGATGGCTTCGCGGCCGATCTTCGACGACGACGTGGACCCTTTGGATTCGGCGGCCGTCACCAGCACCTCGCCGATGGCCACCGGATCGATGTCGAGCCGGATTCGGCGGCGGGTCAGTCCGGCGGGAAGTTGCAGTTCGCCTTGCAGAAATACGTGTCCCATGTATAATAGACGGAGTTCGAAGCGTCCCGGTTTCAGCCCTTCCAGCAGACATACGCCCCGGGCGTCGGCCGCCGCGGCCCGTTCCTTCCCGTTTCCTTCCTTCGGACGGAGCGAACAGACGGCGTATCCCAACGCTTCGCCCGAAGCGGCGTCGGTCACGGTTACTTCCAGTCGCGCTTCGTCCGTAGTCTGTGCCTCGGCGGCGGAAGCGAGAAGGAGTCCCAGCAACAGAAGAGTATATGGTTTCATGCGTTTCGCGTACGTCCTCTTTGATTTATTTACGCAGCAAAAGTAACCTGCATCCGTCGGGCGGGCAATACCGTTTTATTGGGGTTTCCCCGTTGCTTAAATACCTGATTTTCGGTATAGGGGTGTCGGCGGATTTGCCCTACTTTTGCCCGTACAAATGATTAAAATTCGCAAAGTGATGAAAACGAACAAATTGATGATGTCGGCGACCGCTTTCCTGTTGCTTCTGGCAGGTGTCGGGTGCGGCAATCGTACGACGAAGGCGGAATCGACCGCCGCTGCCGCAGAGACCGCGGTCGGCGAGGCGTTGCAGATCGACGACCTGCTGGCCGGGGCCGATTCGCTGGCCGGAAAAGAGGTGTGGATCGAGGGGGTATGCACCCATGCCTGCAAGCACGGCGCACGCAAGATATTCCTCATGGGCAGCGACGATACGCAGACGATTCGCGTCGAGAGCGGCAAGCTGGGAAAATTCGATCCGCAGTGCGTGGGCAGCATCGTCCGCGTGAAGGGAATCCTGCGCGAACAGCGTGTGGATGAAGACTATCTGCGCAGCTGGGAGGAGCAGGTTCGCACGCAGGCGGGCGAACAGCACGGAACGACTGCGGCCGGCTGCGATTCGGAGAAGAAGGCCCGCGGCGAAACGGCTGCGACCGTCGAGGGCCGTATCGCCGACTTCCGCCGTAAGATCGCCGAACGGAATGCGGCCGAGGGGAAACCCTATCTGTCGTTCTATTTCGTAGAGGCGCAGTCGTATGAATTCGACCGCTAACCGGCTGCGTCGCTGGAGCCGGAACGTGCACCGAGAGTTGTCGTTCTTCTTTTCGGGAATGCTGCTTATCTACGCCGTTTCGGGGCTGGTGATGAACCACCGCGATACGATCAATCCCAACTATTCGGTCGAGCAGCGGCGCTACGTCGTCGGGGAGCCGCTTTCCGCACGGGATCGGCTGACGCGCGACGACGTCGTCCGTCTGCTCGCGCCGCTGGACGAGGCCGACAACTACACCAAACACTATTTTCCGGAATCGGACGTGCTCAAAGTCTTCCTCAAAGGCGGTTCGAGCCTCACCGTACGGCTATCGGACGGCGAGGCGTTCTACGAGAAGCTGACGCGCCGCCCCGTGCTGGGGGCCATGACGCGCCTGCATTACAATCCCGGGCGGTGGTGGACGTGGTTCTCGGATCTGTTCGCCGTGGGACTCGTGGCGATCGTCGCAAGCGGCTTGTTGCTGCTCAAAGGGCCGAAGGGGCTTCGGGGGCGCGGAGGCGTGGAACTGGCCGCCGGTATCGCCGTTCCATTGTTGTTCCTGATTTTCTTTTAAATGTTTTCGATAAGTCTCGGGCGCAGAGCCGGCTCGTTCGGGGTATACCGGGGCGGGAAAACGAAGAATGAGATTCAACGTATGAGTGCAATCATCGAGTGTCGCAATCTGACACATTATTACGGGCGGCGTCTGATCTATCGCGACCTGAGCTTCGACGTGCCGCAGGGGCGGATTCTGGGGCTGCTGGGGAAGAACGGTACGGGCAAGACCACGACCATCAACATCCTGAGCGGCTACCTGAAACCCCGCAGCGGCGAATGCCGCATCTTCGGGCAGGAGGTGCAGAACCTCGATCCCGTGCTGCGGCGCAATATCGGCCTGCTGATCGAGGGACACGTGCAGTACCAGTTCATGACCATCGAACAGATCGAGAAGTTCTACTCGGTCTTCTACTCCGCCTGGCGCCGCGACGCCTACTACGAGTTGATGCGCAAGCTGAAAGTCGCACCCGGGCAGCGGATTTCGCGCATGTCGTGCGGCCAGCGTTCGCAGGTGGCGCTGGGGCTGATTCTGGCGCAGAATCCCGAACTGCTCGTACTCGACGACTTCTCGCTGGGGCTCGATCCGGGCTATCGCCGGCTCTTCGTCGACTACCTGCGCGAATATGCCCGCGCCGAGTCGAAAACCGTCTTTCTGACCTCGCATATCATTCAGGATATGGAGCGTCTGGTCGACGACTGTATCATCATGGACTACGGCAGCATCCTGACGCAGCGCCCCGTCGCGGAGCTGCTGGCCGAAGTGCGGCGTTACGGCTTCACCGTGCCCGAGGGCTACGAGATTCCCGACGCGAAGGAGTTTTACCACCCGTCGGTGATCCGCAACCGGGCCGAACTCTTTTCGTTCCTGCCGCCCGCCGAGGTCGAGCGGACGCTGCGGCGGTTGCAGGTGCCTTACGGCGAATTTACCTCCGAGCAGGTGACGTCGCTCGAAGACGCCTTTATCGGTCTGACCGGAAAATATTGATGAATTATGTTACGTGCTATTTTTTACAAGGAGTGGCTGAAAACGCGCTGGTACTATCTGGTCGCCGTGCTTCTCTCGCTCGGTTTTGTCGGTTATGTGCTGTTGAATTTCTTCCGTGCGGCGGGATTGAAGGGCATCGCCCACCTGTGGGAGGTGATGCTGTTGCGCGACGCGGTGTTCGTCGACCTGCTGCAATTCGTGCCGCTGGTCGTGGGGCTGCTTTTCGCCGTGGTGCAGTTCGTGCCCGAAATGCAGCGCAAGTGCCTGAAACTGACGCTTCACCTGCCCTGTCCGGAATTAAGGATGATCGGTGCGATGCTGCTCTACGGCGTGCTGCTGCTGGGGGCGCTGTTCGCCGTGTCGCTCGGCGTGCTGTTCGTCGCCTTTCGGGCGGTGCTGGCGCCCGAACTGGTACGGCATATCCTGCTGACGGCCGCACCGTGGTATGCGGCGGGGATCGCCGCCTATCTGCTCGCGGCGTGGATCTGTTTGGAACCGACGTGGCGGCGCCGGCTGCTCTACGGTGCGGTCGCGGCGTGCGTGCTGAGGCTCTTCTTTCTGGCGCCTGCTCCCGAAGCTTACGACGGCTTCCTGCCGTGGTTGACGCTCTGCACCCTGTGCACCGCCTCCTGGTCGTGGTGGTCGGTCGTTCGGTTCAAGGAGGGACGGCAGGATTAACGAATAACAGTGTGGATATATATGATACGTTTCAGCAAACTATTTTTCGGCTTCACCGTGTTCGTGCTGCTTCTGTGGCTGCTGCCGTGGGCCTATAATTTCGCCTTCTACAAACCCGAACGGACGCCCTTCACGCTGTGGAGCTGCGTAGTCGGCGATTTCGCCGTGGTCGATTTCGTGGGCGACGGGATCGTGCGCCGCGACCGCGGCGGCCGCACCTACACCGACCGGGAGTTCGACAGCATCCTGCCGACCTTCTATGCGCGTCAGCTGCTCAACGACGAGCGGTTTCCCGATTCGCTGTGCGGCGTGGCCGTCACGCCCCGCCTGCTGCAAAGCGAGAACTTCATGTTCCGCTCGACGCCGGCGGAGATCAACAAACCCCGTACGGGGCTCTATCCGCTGCTGGAATCGATGTCGGGGCGCGTCGATCTGGAGATGCCCGACGACGTCTTCCGCATCACGTCCTCGGGTATCGAGTTCGTCGTCATGGCGACCAATCGCATCGACCGCGGAAAGAGCGACCGTTTCACCGAGGCGATGACCCGCAAGGGCTTCCGCTTTCCGGCGCTTGCGGTGGCGGGCAATCCGTCGACGCGCAAGGAGTACGACGAAGGCTATCTGCTGCTCGACGCTTCGTGGCAGTTGTTCCACCTCAAACAGGTCAAGGGGCGTCCCTATGTCCGTGCGATCGATCTGCCCGAAGGGGTGCAGCCCGAACATCTCTTCGTGACGGAGTTCCCGTCGCGTCGTACGCTGGGATTCCTGACCGATACGGAGAACGGGTTCCATGTATTGTCGAAACCCTCCTACGAGATCGTCCGCGTGGGGATTCCGGGCTGGAACCCCGAGAGCGAGTCGCTGACCGTCATCGGGAATATGTTCGACTGGACGGTGCGGGTCACGGGTGCCGGAGCCGACCGCTACTATGCGGTCGACGCCCGGCGGGAGTACCGGCTGATCGATTCGATGGTCTACGGGTCGGAGCGGACTCCCCTGCCCGGGCTGGTCTTCACGTCGTATGACGACGGCTATGTGAAACCCCGTTTCGAGTAGTGCGGCGCCCTTTGTGAAAGAGGACTGATCCAATTATATTCATCGGCAGGATAATCGAATTCGATTATCCTGCCGATTTTTGGTCTCTTATTCCGCCGATTGGGGTGAAAAAGCGATGCCGTGTCGTATGGCGGTCATTTCATGATTCTCGGTATCTAAATGATGGTTATCTTAACGTCGATTGCGCTTCCGGGAAGTTTGGAGTATAGTCCCCAAACGTAAAACGTAGTTATGACCGTCGGAGAGGCTCCTCCCATTCTACTGTATACCAGATTTAAGGTCATTTTACCGGATTCGGTGTCGGTGTCGACAGCCTGCTTCTCGAAAGAGTATCCGGGGTCGCCCAACAGATGTTGTCCGATGATGAGCGTGTATTTTTCGAAGTCGATGACCGGCAGGACAACCGAAGGCGGCGCAACGGCCTCGAACTCTTCCGTGCTGTTGATCAGGAAACATTCCGTTTCACCGAAATCGATTTCGGAGAAGTTAAATTTTACTTCGGAGCAGTTGTAGGAACTCTCCGGCAGATGCGTCGTGAAAAAAGCCGTTACCTCCTCGGAGGCGGCGACGGGAGGCGTGCCGACGACTTCGGGTTCTTTCGAGTCATCGCACGCAACGAGGTTTCCGCCCAGCAGGAGCAGGACTGCTTTCAGAATCAGAACGTTGGATTTCATGTCGTGATGGTTTTAGGTTTGAAATGAATCGTCGGATGTTTTCCGTGAATCTTGTGAATTATGATACAGAAAACCGGAATGTTTAAAAACGTTTCATCGTTTCAATACAAAGTTATTGAATTCAGCCGTCTATTCAATGATTTTTGCAAAAAAATGATGCAGACTGAAAAGGTAGCGATGTCGAAAGGGTGTGTTCGCAATTCTGTAATACGTCGTTGGTTTGCAGCGTGCAAGAGAAAAATATTCCGGTATTTGAAAAACCGAAGCGTTCTCCCTTTTGGTATCATTGCTATGGAACGAACGCCTGCTTCCTTATCGGAAGCAGGCGTTCGCCTTTTATCGTCGGACCGTGGCTACCGTACGCGCAGCGAGCGGCCGATGCGCAGCGTCGTGGTGCGCGAAATGCCGTTGAGCTGGCAGAGCCGCGAAACGGTCGTGCCGTAACGCACCGCGATGCCGCCCAGCGTGTCGCCCGAACGGATCCTGTGGTATTGCGCCGAAGCGAGCGCTTTGCGGGCCTCCTCGGCTCTCTTTTCGTCGTTGGCTTCGGCCTCCTCGTCTTCGAAGTCCTGCGAGGCGCTCGAATGGATGTCCAGATAGCTCTTTTTGAGCAGGAAGGTTTCGCGCCGCAGGTTGCCGCTCTGGAAGTCGATCAGTCGTTCGGGGTCGAACGACTGTCCGCAGTAGCGCGTCTCGAAGTGGAGATGCGGGCCGGTGCTGCGTCCCGTGCTGCCGCCGTAGCCGATGATCTGCCCCGCCTCGACCCATTCGTCGGCGTGGACGATCCGCTCCGAGAGGTGGCCGTAGAAGGTTTCCAGTCCGTTGTCGTGGCGGATGACGATCAGGTTGCCGTAGCCGCCGGATTTGGATGACGGGATCGAGATGCGCACCTTGCCGTTGAAGGTGGCGTAGATCGGGTCGCCCGTTTTCAGCGGCAGGTCTACGCCCTGATGCTTGCGCCGGCGGCGCATACCGAACTTCGAACGGATGGCGGCCTTGTAGGGATAGTGGTAGCATTTGAGCGAGTCGACCAGTTCGATGTCCACCGAACGCGGCAGGTCGGCGAGCTTCACCACGTCGCGGTAGGGAAAGAGTTTGGTCGTGTCCCAGCAGCGGGTGTAGATTTCGCTGTCCTTGACGTAGTCGCGGTTGCGGAGGTATTTCCATGTGTTGTCGTTGAACAGGACGATCATCACTGCGTCGTTGCCCGAAGGGAGCGTGTCGACGGCGATCACCCCGTCGACGTATTCGGTCGATTCGACCGGCTGCGGCTCTTTCCGCGGTTTGAGCGTCTCGGCCTGCTCCTTTTCGAGGCAGTCGATCTCCTGCTGGATCTCTTGCAGGAGTTTGCGCATGTGGTCGATGCTCTGGGCTTGCAGGGGCGCGGCCGCGCCGGTGAAAAGAAGGGCGGTGAAAAGATAACGCAATTTCATCGAGTGTGTGTTTTAGTTTCGCTGAATCAAAATTAAGGTCATCGCTCCTGTTCGTGCAGGAACTCTTCGGCCGCTTCGAGCGCCCGGTAGAACTCTTCGCCGAAACGCCGCACGATCGGCTCCCGAAGGGCCTTGTAGACGGGGATGCCCAGCCGGCGGCCGCACTCCACCGCGGGCCGGCAAACCTCCCAGCGGTGATAGTTGAGGCCCAGCGTACCGTTCGAGAAGCGCACGACGCGGATCGGATAGAGGTGGCACGAGATCGGCTTGCGGAACGAGCACCGTCCTTCGCGGAAGGCCCGTTCGACGGCGCAGAGCGTCACGCCGTTTTCGGTGTAGGAGTAGGCGCACTCGGCGTCGCCGACCAGCGGCGTGGTGTAGTCGCCCTCGTCGTCCACGACCATGAAGCCCTGCCGCTCGACGGCGGCGATGCCCTCTGGGGTCATGTAGGGCTTGTAGGTCTCGTACTGGGCTTCGAGCGTTGCGACCTCCTCGATTTCGAGCGGTGCGCCGGCGTTGCCTTCGACGCAGCAGATGCCCTTGCAGCGGCTCAGATCGCAGGCGAAGCACTCGCGCAGCAGGTCGAGGCTTACGATCTTGTCGTCGATTTCGATCATGGCTTGCGGCCGCACGTGTCGGCGATGATGAGGTCGTAGAGTTCGCCCAGCGTCATGCCGGCGGCGCGCACCTGCTTGGGTACGATGCTGCCGGCGCTCATGCCGGGAATGGTGTTGATCTCGATCAGGTAGGGACGGCCTTCGGGCGTGACGATGAAATCCACGCGCACGATGCCCCGGCAGCGGCAGGCCTTGTAGGCCGCCAGCGCGAGACGGTGGAGTTCGGCCGCGGTCTGCGGTGCGATCTCGGCCGGCGTGATCTCGTCCGAATAGCCCGCCTCGTATTTGGCCTGGAAATCGAAGAACTCCTTTTTCGGCCGGATCTCCGTGATCGGGAGCAGGTATTCCCTGCCGCCGGCGATCAGTACGCCGCAGCCCATTTCGCGGCCGCGGATGCACTCCTCGACGAGCACTTCGTCGCTCTCGGCGAAGGCGCGTTCGACGGCGGCGGGAATTTCGCCGGCTCGTTCGACGCGCGTCACGCCGAAGCTGCTGCCCGAGGCGTTGGGCTTGACGAAGAGCGGCAGTCCCAGTTCGGCCGCGAGTGCGTCGGGATCGACGGCGTCGCCGCGGCGGATGAACCGTTCGCGCGCCAGCCCCACGCCCGTGGCGGCGACGGCGCGCTTGGTCGAGATCTTGTCGAAGGTGATGACCGACGAGGTCATCGAGCACGACGAATAGGGAATGCCCATGATGTCGAGGTAGCCCTGCAACTTGCCGTCCTCGCCCGGCGTGCCGTGGATGAGAATCAGGGTGTAGTCGAATTCGCGGCGGCATCCGTCGACCGTGAGCGAGAAGTCGTTGCGGTCGAGCTGCCACCGGCGTCCGTCGGGGGCCGTGTAGTGCCAGTCGCGG
>CDYZ01030093.1_pt1 | contig 22982 bp, 20 predicted proteins | sample 554921 | NCBI WGS metagenome assembly CDYZ01 (sample SAMEA3182058, study PRJEB8094) | gut metagenome | biome: human; feature: gut; material: Stool; isolation source: human stools | place: Canada | collected 2012-11-26 | reverse complement strand
TTCTTCAGAAAGTTTCTCCTTCCCCCCTCCAATTTCACTCGATCACGAACGCGTTCGCCGCGTACGTGGCGGCGGGAATGTTCCCTTCAGCAAAAAGACGGACAACCTCCAGCGCGGCGGGAAGCTGCTTGCGGAAGGCGTCCTGCGCCTCGGGACTGAGCCGCCCGAGAACCCAGTTCACGGTGTCCTCGCCACCATGCGGGGAACGGCCTATGCCGAGGCGAAGGCGGTAGAAATCCGGCGTGCCGAGACGCTGCGTGATCGACTTCAAACCGTTGTGCCCGGCATTGCCCCCGCCCTTCTTGAATTTCATCCGGCCCGGCGCGATATCCAGCTCGTCGTGCACGACAAGGATATTCTCGGGCAGAAGACGGTGCCACGCCGCGAGAGGCTGTACGCATTCGCCGGAAAGGTTCATGAAGGTCTGCGGTTTGGCGATAAGCCACTGGTCCGGGCTGCCCGGAAGGGCCGCCTTCCACAGCTCGCAGCGGAACTTGTCCCCTGACATGGAGGAAACATTTTTCGCCTCGCGCAACAGTTCATCCACAAACAAAAACCCCATGTTGTGACGGGTCGATTCGTATTGCTTGCCCGGATTGCCCAAGCCCACGATAAGTCCGGCGACAGCCATATCAAACCTCTCGGAAAACTTCCGGCCTGGCGGACGCAGGCCACAAAAAAAGGAATCCACCGGATTCCTCGCCAATTCGTTCCCTCAACCCATGCGGGGCAGCCCCTTTCCTACGGCATCAACGGGATGCCGAACATGTCGACGGGGAAAGGAGGCAAGGGAGTGGAGAGGAATGCCTTAAGTGAGGACGCTCCCTTCCACTCCCAAACAATGCGCTTATTCAGCGGCAGCGTCATCGCCGCCGGGCATCAGCACGGACACGATGGCGTAGTTGTTGTCATAAGCGGCCTTGACGCCTTCGGGAAGCTTCACGTCGGCGATCTGGATGGTGGTACCCACATCCATGCCGGAGATGTCGATGGTGACCTTGGCGGGCATATCGAGAGGCTTCGCCATGAGCTGGATCTGTTCGCGGTAGGTTTCGAGCTTGCCGCCCACCTTGGTACCGCGGGCAACGCCGGTGAATTCGACCGGAACGGTGATCTTCACGGGCTTGTCGAGATCGACGCCGTAGAAGTCGATGTGCGTGAAGCGGCTGGTGATCGGGTCGCGCTGCGTGGCCCAGATCAGCACGGGATGCGTGCCGTCGCCTTCGATCTCGAGGTTGAACACGGTGGTGCGGCCAACCTGAGAAAAAAGCTTCGCAAAAGAGCGAACGGACATCTGCACGGGCAGGTTTTCACCCTTGGCGGTGTAGAACACGCCGGGGATGAGTTCTTCCTGACGGGCGCGGCGGTTGGCGCCCTTGCCGAGACCGGCGCGCTTCTGCACGCTGAGCACTTTGAGATCGGACATGGATGTTCTCCTTACCCTTCCACGGGAAAAAAGCCGTGGTGGTAGATTCGCTGAGATGAGCCGGTGCCCCGGAGGACGCCGGAGAGGTTTCTTTCCGTTCGCCCGGAACGTTTCAAAAGCGAAACGCTCCAATCCGAACGCTGGTTCGGCGCGCCGCAACACGGCGCTGATTCTACCGAAAACGATGTTTTCCGGCAGAACGGCACCTTTGAAATGTTCAGCATTTCAAAGGCAATCCGCTTTAGAACAGCACGCTTACGGACGACCCGGTGTGGATGTTGTGGATGCTCTTGGCGAGAAGGCTGGCCACGGAAACGACCTGCAGCTTCGAGCACACGTCCAAACGTTCACCGGACGGGATCGTGTCGGTGACGACGACCTTGGTGAACACCGAGTTGTTGAGCCGCTCGAGGGCGGGGCCGGAAAGCACGCCGTGCGTGGCACAGGCGTACACTTCGCGGGCGCCTTCGCGGAGCAGGACTTCGGCTCCGGCGCAGATCGTCCCTGCCGTATCGATGATGTCATCCACGAGTACCGCGATCTTGCCGTCCACATCGCCGATGACGTGCGTGGCGGTCGCCTGGTTGGGGCGGTCGCGGCGCTTGTCGATGATGGCGAGGGGCGCTTCAATGCGCTTGGCGAAGGAGCGGGCGCGTTCCACGCCGCCGGCGTCGGGGGAAACCACCACGATCTCGCCCTTCATGGACATGAAGGGTTCGAGCAGCACCTGAGACGCGAACAGGTTGTCCACAGGGCAATTGAAGAACCCCTGGATCTGTCCGGCATGGAGGTCCACGGTCACCACGCGGTTCGCACCGGCGGTCGACAGGAAATCAGCCACGAGCTTGGCGCTGATGGGCGCGCGCGGGCTGACCTTGCGGTCCTGACGGGCATAGCCGTAGTAGGGGATGACGGCGGTGATGCGGCCCGCGCTGGCGCGCTTGAGCGCGTCGAGCATGAGGCAGAGCTGCATCAGATTGAAGTTCACGGGCGCGCAGGTCGGCTGGATGACGAACACGTCGTCGCCGCGGACGCTGCTGCTGATTTCGATGCGGCTTTCGCCGTCGCTGAACTTCTCACACAGGGCGGGGGTCAACTGGCAGCCGAGATGCTCGCAAATGGCCTGAGCCAAAGGAGCGTTCGAGGTGCCGGTCAGAATCTTGAGATCACCGTACATAGGGGGAGGCCTTCCGGTTAAGAAACCTCTAAAGCGCAAAAAAATGGCTGGGGCGGAAGGACTTGAACCCTCGAATGACGGGACCAAAACCCGTTGCCTTACCTGCTTGGCTACACCCCAGCGTGACAAAGATTTCCTTGAAGGTGGAAATCTTACAATGCGTGGCTATAAGCAGCCACGTCTTTTTCCCGGAACCCCTCCGCCACCCGGAAGGCGGTGCCCGCATCCCGGAAGAGCCCGAAGAGGGAAGAGCCGCTGCCGCTCATGACGGCGGCGAAGGCTCCCTGCCGCAGGAGCTGCTCCCTGAGTCGGCGAAGACGGGGGAAGGCCTCGAAAACCGGCGGCTCAAAACTGTTTTCAAGCCAATGGATGGAGGAAGCCCCGTCGAGAGGTTTCTGAGAGGCACGGTTTATAGCGCCATTACGCGCTTCTGTCAATGGCCTGTTCCATTCATCCCATGCCGCATAGGCCCACGGCGTGGACACGCGCTCCCCGGGGCACAGCAGGACGAGCCCCGCCCCGGCGACGCCCGCCGCGTCCAGCCACTCGGGGCACGGGACGAGCCGTTCGCCGATGCCCGAGGCCCGGCAGGGGACGTTATACAGAAAAAACGGCACGTCCGCGCCGATGCGGGCGGCCAGCCCGACGAGCTCCGGCAAGGGCAGAGGTTCGGGCGCGCGGGCGTTCAGCCATCCAAGCAGCGCCGCCGCGTCCGCGCTCCCCCCTCCGAGCCCGGCCCCGTGCGGGATGCCTTTTTCCAGCACGGCATCCACGCCCGGACGGAAGCCCGAAGCCTCGGCGAACAGGCGGTAAGCCCTGGTCAGCGTGTTGTTTTCCGGATCAATGCCCGGTTCCGCGCAGTGGAGCGCCAGCCCGCCTCCCGGCCTCAGGGCAAGCCTGAGCGTGTCGGACGGCTCGGCCAGCGGCAGGAATACCGTATCCAGCTCATGCCATCCGTTGGGGCGCACCCCCGTAATCCGCAGGGTCAGGTTCACCTTGCATCCGATCCGCAGTACAGCCGTTTCCATCGTTCCGTCATCCACCCCGACGCCCTCCCGGCGCGTGTCGCGCTGTTTGTCTGATCAATTTATATCTTCCGATTTTCTTTTATCATCTTTCGCCTACGAATGTTTGACAAGCCCTGTCCAGTCATGGCACTAAAACCGATGTCTAACAGGGGTTCATCCGAAAAAACGGAGGCTCGGCATCGCTCCGCCCCACGCTCCCTTTTCGGCATGGACGGCTTCGGACAGGCGAGCCTGTCCGATAACTCCAACTATCCCTATGAATGAGGGGGAGGTTTCTTTATGGCACGCGCATGGATGAAAGCAGCTCTTGCGGGTATGGCCATCATGGCCATGACCGCCCCGGTGCATGCTGCCGATACGATCAAAATCGGCGTTCCCGGTGCACACTCCGGCGACCTCGTTTCCTACGGTATGCCGAGCCTTAACGCGGCTCGCATCGTCGCCGACGAATACAACGCCAAGGGCGGCATTCTCGGCAAACAGATCGAAATCGTCGCCGAAGACGACCAGTGCAAGCCCGAACTCGGCACCAACGCCGCCACCAAGGTCCTTTCCGAAGGCGCCGTGGCCGTTATGGGCTCCATCTGTTCCGGCGCGACCAAGGCCGCCCTGCCGATCTACAACGACGCCAAGATTGTGTCCATTTCTCCGTCGGCCACCACGCCTGAGCTGACCCAGAAGGGCGACCACCCCTACTTCTTCCGCACCATCGCCTCCGACGACGTGTCCGGCCACCTCGCCGGCTCCTTCGCCAAGGACAAGCTCGGCCTGAAGAAGGTCGCCCTCCTGCACGACAAGGGCGACTACGGCCGCGGCTTCGTGAACTATGCCCGCGAAATGCTCGAAAAGGGCGGCGTCCAGATCGTCCTTGAAGAAGGCATCACCCCCGGCGCCGTGGACTACGGCGCGGTGATCCAGAAGATCCGCAAGGCCGGCGCTGACGGCATCATCTTCGGCGGCTACCATCCCGAAGCTTCCAAGCTCGTCCAGCAGCTTGCCAAAAAGAAGATCGACATTCCCTTCATCGGCCCCGACGGCGTGAAGGACGAACAGTTCATCAAGGTCGCCGGCAAGAACGCCGAAGGCGTCTACGCCACCGGCCCCACCGACGTGTCCAAGCTGCCCATGAACATCCAGGCGCACGAAAACCATAAGAAGAAGTACGGCACCGAGCCGGGCGCCTTCTATGACAACGCCTACTCCGCGACGGTCGCCCTGCTTGAAGCCATCAAGGCCGCCGGCAGCACCGACTCCCAGAAGATCATGGAAGCCCTCCGCACGAACATGGTGGACACCCCCCTCGGCAAGATCAAGTTTGACGCCAAGGGCGACGCCGAAGGCATCGGCTTCTCCATCTACGAAGTGAAGGACGGCAAGTTCGTCGAACTAAAGTAACGATACGTCATTCCCTTTTTCGGGTATGACGCCAATGTTCACCCTGCATCTTCCGTGACACGTCGGAAGGTGCAGGGTGAACCGCACGTTGCGGGGCGGCATCCTGACGGGCGGCTGTCTTTCTTACTAAACGATTTTTCCGGGCTTCCCGCGGACGCTGAGGCGGGCGGGACGGGGCATTCCCCGGAGCCGGCGGTTCACCGGAGAAACCAGCGAGCAGGGCCAATGGATTTACAATATTTCGTCGAACTCTTTTGTGGCGGACTCACCAGAGGCAGCATCTACGCGCTCATCGCGTTGGGCTACACGATGGTGTACGGGATCATCGAGCTCATCAACTTCGCTCACGGCGAAATCTATATGATCGGCGCGTTCACCGCGCTCATCGTGGCGAGTGCGCTCGGCATCATGGGATTCCCGGCGGCGGGCATCATCGTCATCGCCGCCCTAGCTGCGGTGATTTGGTGCGCGGCCTACGGCTACACCATCGAGAAGATCGCCTATCGCCCCCTGCGCGGCGCTCCCCGGCTTTCGCCCCTCATCTCCGCCATCGGCGTGTCGATCTTCCTCCAGAACTATGTGAGCCTGGCTCAGACGTCCGACTTCGTGGCCTTTCCGCAGCTCATCACCGACTTTGAGTTTCTGGATCCCATTTCCCACATCATCGGCACCAGCGATTTCCTGATCATCGTCACCAGCCTCGTCACGATGGTCGCGCTCACGCTGTTCATCCAGTACACGAAGATGGGCAAGGCCATGCGCGCCACCGCGCAGAACCGCAAGATGGCTATGCTGCTCGGCATCGACGCCGACCGCATCATCTCGCTGACGTTCATCATAGGCTCGTCGCTGGCCGCCATCGGCGGCGTGCTCATCGCCAACCACGTGGGGCAGGTGAACTTCTTCATCGGCTTCATCGCGGGCATCAAGGCCTTCACCGCCGCTGTGCTCGGCGGCATCGGGTCCATCCCCGGCGCCATGGTCGGCGGCCTTGTGCTCGGCCTGTGCGAAAGCTTCGCCACCGGCTATATCTCCAGCGCCTACGAAGACGCCCTCGCCTTCGCCCTGCTGGTGCTCATCCTCATCTTCCGTCCGGCGGGCATCCTCGGAAAGCCCAAGGTTCAAAAGGTCTAAGGGGGCCGACATGAACATGATTTTAAGAGCGCTCATGGTCAGCGTATGGTTCATGGCGCTTACCTTCCCGCTTGTCGTCCTCAAGGTGGACGCTCTCAACGACACGATCCTGTTCCGCTGGGAAAACATGGCTTCCATCGGCGTGGGCGCGTTCGTGCTTTCCATTTTCTGGCGCTGGAGCATGGAACGCAAGGCCCGCGGGGCGGTTTCCACCGGCCCTTCGCTGTTCGCCCGCGCGCTTGAGGCCGTCCGGCAGCCCAAGCCCCGCTATACCTGCCTCGGCCTCATCGCAGTCCTGATGCTCGTCATGCCGTACATCAGCTCCATGTACCAGATCAACATCATGATCTCGGCGCTGATCTACATCATGCTCGGCCTCGGCCTGAACATCGTGGTCGGCCTCGCCGGGCAGCTCGTGCTCGGCTATGCGGCGTTCTACGCCGTGGGCGCCTACACCTACGGCCTGCTGAACACCTATTTCGGCCTCGGCTTCTGGGCCGTATTGCCCGTGGGCGGCATCATGGCGGCCCTGTTCGGCCTCATGCTCGGCTTCCCCGTCCTGCGGCTCAAGGGCGACTATCTGGCCATCGTGACCCTCGGCTTCGGTGAAATCATCCGCCTCGTGCTTGAGAACTGGACCAGCGTCACCAAAGGTTCCTTCGGCCTGTCCAACCTCAGCCGCCCCTCCCTGTTCGGCATGGAAATGGGCGTAACCGAAGCGACAAACTACATTTATTACATCGTCCTCGCCGCCGTGGTCGTCACCATCATCGTCGTGGGGCGCCTCAAAAACTCCCGCATCGGCCTTGCCCTTCAGGCTCTGCGTGAGGACGAAATCGCCTGTGAGGCCATGGGCATCGACCTGACCAAGGTGAAGCTCTCGGCCTTCGCGCTCGGCTCCTGCTGGGCCGGGTTCGCCGGGGTCATCTTTGCGGCCAAGACCACGTTCATCAACCCCGCCAGCTTCACTTTCATGGAATCGGCCATGGTCTTGTCCATGGTGGTGCTCGGCGGCATGGGTTCCGTGCTCGGCGTCACCATCGCGGCGGCCATTCTGGTGCTCGCGCCCGAATACCTGCGCGCGTTCTCCGAATACCGTATGCTCCTGTTCGGCGCGGTCATGGTCATCATGATGATTTACCGTCCTCAGGGCCTCATTTCCGGCGAGAAACGCACGTACAAGATCACGAACAAGGACAAGATCGACAGCTCCAAGTCGGCTTTCGACGTTCCTGCCACGGGAGGCCAGGCATGAACACCCCTGTGCTCGAAGTAACCAACCTGTCCAAAAATTTCGGCGGCCTGCGCGCGCTCAACGAGGTGGATCTCACGATCAACCGGCAGGAGATCGTCGCGCTTATCGGCCCCAACGGCGCGGGGAAGACCACGTTCTTCAACTGCATCACCGGCATCTATCTGCCCACCGAAGGGACCGTCCAGCTTCACCTGCCCGAGCGCAACGGCAAGCCCGCCAGCTCCACGACCCTCAACGGCATGAAGCCCAACGAGATCACGTCGCTCGGCATGGCCCGCACGTTCCAGAACATCCGCCTGTTCCCGACCATGACCGTGCTCGAAAACGTCATGATCGGACGCCATTGCCGCACGTCGGCGGGCATCGCCGGAGCGGTCTTTCAGGACTCGCGCACCAAGGCCGAAGAACAGGCTACCATCGACCGCAGCTATGAACTGCTGCGCGAGGTGGGCCTGAACATGCATTATCAGGACGAGGCCCGGAACCTGCCCTACGGAGCACAGCGCCGTCTGGAGATCGCCCGCGCTCTGGCGACCGATCCCGCCGTGCTGCTGCTCGACGAACCCGCCGCGGGCATGAACCCTCAGGAAACCCTCGAACTCAAGTCGCTCATCCTGCACCTGCGGAAGGAGTTCGACCTGTCTATCCTGCTCATCGAGCACGACATGGGCATGGTCATGTCCCTTTCGGATCGCATCTACGTCATGGAATACGGCTCCCGAATCGCCATGGGCACGCCGCAGGAAGTGCGCGAGAACCCCCGCGTCATCAAGGCGTATCTTGGAGAGTCCGACCATGCTTGAGCTTCGCAACGTCAACACCTTCTACGGCAACATCCAGGCCCTCCGGGACGTGAACATACGCATCAACGAAGGGGAAATCGTCACGCTCATCGGGGCCAACGGCGCGGGCAAGAGCACCACGCTGATGACCATCTGCGGCGGCACGCCTCCTCGCAGCGGCGAAGTCCTCTTCCGGGGGCATCCCATCCACACGCTCAGGCCGAACAAAATCGTGGCGCTCGGCATCAGCCAGGTGCCGGAAGGCCGTCTGATCTTCCCCGATCTCACCGTGCAGGAAAATCTGGATCTCGGGGCCTTCCTCCGCAACGACAAGGACAACATCAAAAAGGACCTCGACTACATTTTCGACCTGTTCCCCATCCTCGCCCAGCGCCGCGCCCAGACGGGCGGCACGCTGTCCGGCGGCGAACAGCAGATGCTGGCGATCTCCCGCGCGATCATGGCCCGTCCGACGTTGCTCCTGCTTGATGAGCCTTCCCTCGGCCTCGCGCCGATCATCATCCAGCAGATTTTTTCCATCATCGAAAAAATCAATGCCGACGGCACCACCGTTTTCCTCGTCGAGCAGAACGCCAACCAGGCGCTCCGCATCGCCAACCGCGCCTACGTCATGGAAAACGGCCGCATCGTCATGGAAGACTCCGCCGACAAGCTCCTCACGGATCCCGCCGTGCAGAAAGCGTATTTGGGGATGTAATGGAAATATTGGGGAGGGGAGAGGGAACCTTTCTGGAAAAAGATTCCCTTTCCCCTCCCCCAACCCCACCCCTCTCCCTCCCAAGACTTTCGACCTTATCGAATCCCTGCTCACGGGGTTGCCTGTGATCGGAAAACGCCCGGACGGAAAACCGTTCGGGCGTTTTCTATGGGATGCGACGGGAAGGATTTTATTCTTTCCGCCTTGTTTCCAGTAGGATTGCTTTTACAGAATAGTCCTGACGGCCTCTTCGAAGACGGCGCGGGCCTGATCGAACTGGAGGGCTATGGCTCCGAGGGCCACGAACAGGAATATGGTTTCGCGCCACGTCCCCGTACTGACGAGATTGATGCCGAAGCGCTTGCTGCCTCCGAAAGGATACAGAGGAACGCGCATGGGCGTGAGGGCATCCAGCAGGACGTGAATCAAGCCGCCGATGCCCACCCAAACGAGCAGATCGTTGCCGATGCCGCTGACCTGCGCCAGCGCCGACGGAGACACGCCGGGGAATGTGATGTGTGTCGCCCTCAGCAGATCAAGCACGATCCTCTGTGTCGGGATAAGAAAGCCCAGTATAATGATGACAAGGTACCAGCCGAACCAATGCGACGTCTGACGGTGGATGCGCCTCCATACTTTCTTGTCGCCCCGCGCCATTGCCGTATCCACCATATCGGGCAGCACACTCCCGATCATTACGGCGAACAACGCCGCCGGATGCGCGCCTGCCGCGAGCGCTCCCGCTACAGCCACTGCCTTGTGCGTAAACCACTTCATGCTTCGTCCGATGATAAAGAGGAAAAACGGCACAGTACGGTTTCTCCCCCGCAAAGGTCAAGCGTCTTCGCACCGTATCCGGAAACGGCCCTTCATACGGCAGGAACTCCCGCCGCGCGGCCTCCCCACCCGCCGAAAGCCTAGGGAAGAGGAGGGATGCAGATCCGGCGGAAGGGAGGCAAACCGTAGAGGTGCTCCCCCCTTCTCCAGAAAGGATTCCCCCCTTCCACCGATTCCACTCTTGCACCCTTCTACGCCTTCCACGTCTCCCGGGTTTCGAGCCAGCGACCGTAGCGGGCGCAGAGGACACCAAGAAGCAAATAGATGGCCCCGGCGCTGATCCAGACTTCAAAGGTCATGCGGCTGATCGCCATGACTTCGAGAGCCTGAAAAGTCAGGTCGGGCAAAGAAATGAGCGAAGCCAGCGCGGAATCCTTGAACGTGGTGATGACCTGCCCCACGAGCGGAGGCAGGATCGCGCGCACGGCCTGCGGAAAAATGACCAGACGGAGCTGCTGCGGACGGGAAAAACCGAGCGCCGCCGAAGCTTCCCATTGCCCGTGCGGCACGCCTTCGATGCCTCCGCGGACAATTTCCGTAACATAGGCCCCTTCGTACACCCCAAGCGTCAGTACCGCCGCAACCATGCGGTCAAGCTGGCCTTCAGGGGCGAATCCCCACGCCACCGCATCCCTGACGAAAGGAGGCATGGAGCGAAGGGCCTGTTCCATATCGGAAACGGGAAGCAGGTTGCCCGCGAAAAAATACAGGAGAAACAGCAGCACCAAAGGAGGGATATTACGGACGGAATTGACGAAAAGCTGAATGGGCAACGCTGCGACGCCGCGTTGCCCGGCGGAAAGGGCGCCCAGAACGCCGCCGATGAGCAGAGCCAGCGCCATCGACCAGACGCCGAGGCGGAGAGTGACGATGAGCCCCCGGATCAAGAGGCCGGGCTCGTAGCCGCCGGGCGTGCGGCGGACAAGGAAATCCGCCAATTCCGGCCAGCTCCAGCGATAGGCGGCTATGGTTTCCGAACGCCACAGGAAAAAGCAGGCTCCCAGAAGCAGCAAGACGACCAGAACGGCGTCCACCCGCCCGAACGTGGGGAAAAGCCGCCCCTGCCGACCGTACTCGGCATAGGGCGACCATTCGCGCCGGAGCGCCTTCCGGGAGCCGCCGGAACTCATCGAAGCTGCGCTTCCCAATCGGTCGTCTTGAACCAGAAATGACGGCGCTCGGGGAGCCAGCCTTCCGCTTCGACCGTGCGGATCCAGTTGTCGAGCACATTCAGGCTGTCGGGATCGCCCTTGCGGATGACCATGCCCACAGGCTGACGGTAAAAGGCGTCCGTGGAGGGCTGGTAAAGCTTGTCGGGGTTGCGGAGCACCTCAAAGGCCGGAAGCGGCGCGGACGAGAACATCACGTCGGCGCGGCCCGAGAGCACATCCTGCACGGCGGGAGCTTCGTCGTCGAACAGGCGGAAGGTGGCGTTGGGGAGCACTTTCTTGGCCACGGGAACAGGCGTGCTGCCCGTGCGCAGGGCAACGACCACTTCAGGTTTGTTGAAGTCCTCGGGGAACTTCATGCCCTTGGTCTTTTCCTTGTTCGCCATGACTTCGATGGTGGCGTAATCATAGGGAACCGTGAAATTCGCCTTCAAATTGCGCTCGGGGGTAACGCTCATGCTGCCGATGATGACGTCGAATTTCCCGGCCATCAGCGCGGGGATGATCCCGGCCCACTTCGTGGGCACAAGCTGGAGTTCCACGCCCAGATCCTTGGCGAGGCGCTTCGCCACGTCGATTTCAAAGCCCACGAATTCGCCGTTCTTGTCCTGCATGGCCCACGGCACGAACGAGGAAAACCCGACACGCAGCACGCCGCGCTTGACCACATCGTCGATCATGGACGTCTGCGCGTCCTTCGCCTGCGCCAGACCGGGCAGGATCAAGGCCGCCGCCAGCATCAACACAGCAAAAAACTTTTTCATAACGCCTCCTATGAACTTTTCTTTTCCGCAACGGAAACGCCCGCCGCGCCGTCTCCCACAAGCCGAACGCCTTGGAAGGCGGAGGGGGAGCAAGGTAGAAGCCTTTTTCGGGAAGGTTCCCCTTCCCCCGCCCAAAGCCTACCGCCAAGCGTACCGGCGCTCCATCCAGCGGGCGGGCAGCGCCACGCAGAGCGTGAGCGCGAGATACAGCGCCGCGACGATCAGCCATATCTCAAACGCAAGGAACGTATCCGCGATCAACACCTGCGCCTGCATGGTGAGATCCGCCACGGCGATGGCGCTGACGAGCGAGGTGTCCTTGATGAGCGAAACAAGCTGGCTGGTCAGCGGCGGCAACATCCGGCGCACGGCCTGCGGCAGGATAACGAGCCGGAGCGTGTTCCATACGCCGAGGCCGAGGCTGATGCCCGCTTCCCACTGCGCCCGGGGCACGGATTGCAGTCCCGCCCGGAACAGTTCCGCCATGTACGCCCCCTCGAACAGGCCGAGGGCCAGCACGGCCGCGCCGAAAGGCCCCACGCCGATGGCGGGAGCGAACAGAAAATACACAAAAAACAACTGAAGGAGCAACGGGGTATTTCGCAAACACCCCACATAGACATGCGCCATGCCCCGCGCCACAGGCCACGGGGAAAGCCGCAGCAACGCCGCGCCGAGCCCGGCGGCGACGGCAAGGGCAAGCCCGAAAAGCGCGATACGCACGGTCATGCCGAGCCCGTCGAGCAACGGGCCGGGGATGAAATGCCCGTCCGTCCAGCGCCCCAGATACCGCCAGACGCGATACCATTGCCAGTCATAGGAAATGCCGTCCGCTCCGGCAAGCACCGCGCGGAACAGCCAGGCGCCGATCAGGAGAAAGCATACTCCTACGGCATGGCGTCCCATCCACCGCAGCAACCGGGCCGCAGGGTGAAGCCGCACGCCGCAAGCCCGTTCGCTCATAGAGCCTGTCCGCACCCGGCAATGGCGTCAAAAACGGCGTTCGCAGTTTCGGAAACGTCGATGTCCCCAGCCGCGACACGGCAGGTAGCCCACTGACGGTAGAGGGCCTCACGTTCACGGAACAAGTCTTCCACGGTCTGCCCCGGCGCAATGGCAAGCCCGCGATCCGGTTTGCGCGAAATGCGCTCCAAAATGAGAGGAAGCGGCACATCAAGGAAGACCACCGGACCAAGGGAGGTCAGATACCGCATGGCTTCGGGCCGATAGACCACGCTGCCGCCCGTGGCGAGCACAGCGCGCTGCATCCGAAGGGACTGGATGACTCTGGCCTCGACATCCAGAAAACGTTCCTTGTCCAGAGCGTCCGTCACGTCCTGAAGGCGCGCCCCATAGGTGGATTCAATCAGATGATCGGTGTCCACATAGGCCCAGCCGAGGCGTTCGGCCACAGCGCGGCCCACGGTGCTTTTGCCGGCTCCAGCCATGCCGATAAGGGTCACGCACTTGTCCTCGGTCAGGCCGGGAACCTTCATTGAAGAAATCGTGTTCATCACTCTCCCCCGTCGCGTGGGACCGCTTCGCCAAGCGCATACAAGGCAGCGCGCCGGGCATGGATTTCCGTCGTGTCGAACAGCCGCGCGGACGTGTCCCCGGGGCGCACCAGCAGGCCTATTTCCGTACAGCCGAGGATGACGCCCTGCGCGCCCCGGGCCGTCAGGCCGCCGATGATCGCCGCGAACGCCCGCCGGGAGGACTCGGAGACCGTCCCGAGACACAGCTCATCGAAGATGACGCGATTGACGAACGCGCGCCCATCTTCTTCGGGGATCAGCACGGTGATGCCCCGTTCCACGAGCTTGCGCGTGTAAAAATCCTGTTCCATCGTGTAGCGCGTGCCGAGCAGCCCGACCGTGGACACTCCGGCGGCCTCCAGCTCGTCGGCGGTCAGTTCCGCGATGTGCAGCAACGGCAGGGACGTCGCCGCCTGCACCGCGTCCGCCACCTTGTGCATGGTGTTCGTGCAGATGAGCACGCAATCGGCTCCGGCGCGTTCCAGACCGCGAGCGGCCTCCGCCAGCAGTTCGCCGCTGCGTTCCCAGTCCCCTGCCCGCTGGCAGGCCTCAATCTCATGGAAATCCACGCTGTGCAGGATGCACTTGGCGGAATGGAACCCGCCGAGCCGCTCCTGCACCAGCCGATTGACGATCTGGTAGTATGTAACCGTGCTTTCCCAGCTCATGCCGCCGATAAGGCCGATGGTCTTCATCAACATGGCTCCCAGTGCGGACGCCCGCGCCGCCTTTTCCCAAAATCAAATATCACGCCGTACCCCGGCGTCCCCTAGACGGGAGTCCGTTGCGCTCGCGCATGGCCTCGGGGAAATACGCCGCCGCCATTTCACGGAGCTTGTATTTCTGGATCTTGCCGCTGGCTGTCAGGGGAAAACCTTCCACCACAGCCACATAGCGCGGAATTTTATACCACGCGATCTTGCCGCGGCAATAGTCGCGCACATCCTCGGGAGCGACGTCCGCACCCTCCTTGGGGATTAGGAACGCGCCCACCTCTTCGCCGTAGCGGCGGCTCGGCACGGCCACGACCTGCACGTCGGCCACTCCGTCCATCTTGAGGAGGAATTCCTCCACCTCGCGGGGGTATACGTTTTCGCCGCCCCGGATGATCATATCCTTGATTCGCCCGCTGATGCTGACATACCCGTCCTCGTCCATGATGCCGAGGTCGCCGGAGTGCAGCCAGCCCTCTTCGTCGATGGCCTCGGCCGTGTCCTTGGGCATGTTGTAGTAGCCCTGCATCACGTTGTAGCCACGGCAACATACCTCGCCCACGGCATTACGGGGGACTTCCTCGTTGGTTTCAGGATCGCGGATGGTGACTTCGATGCCGGGCATACTCCGCCCCACGGTCTTGACCCGGCGCTCCACGGTGTCGTCGGTACGGGTCTGGGTCATGACCGGAGAACCTTCGGTCAGGCCGTAGCAGATGGTGATTTCGCTCATGCACATCTGATCCATGACCCGGCGCATGAGCGGCTCGGGGCACACGGACCCTGCCATGATCCCCGTACGCAGCGAGGAAAAATCGAAACGCGAGAAGACGCGGTGATCCAAAATGGCCTGGAACATGGTCGGCACGCCGTACAGGGCGGTGCACTTCTCCTGCTCCACGGCGGTCATCACCTGCACGGGGGAGAAGGCGTCGAGCAGCACCATGGTGGCCCCGTGGTTCACACAGGCCATGACCCCGAGCACGCAGCCGAAGCAGTGGAACAGAGGCACGGGCAGGCATACCCGGTCGCGCGAGGAAAATTTCTGATGGTAGCCGATCCAATAGCCGTTGTTGACGATGTTCACGTGCGTCAGCATCACGCCCTTGGGGAAGCCCGTCGTCCCGGACGTGTACTGCATGTTCACCACGTCATAGGGCGAAATGGACGCCTTGCGGCTTTCGTATTCCTCATCCGAGACATCTCCGGCGAGGGAAAAGAGTTCCGGCAGGGAATACATGCCCCGGTGCTTGTCCGTACCAAGGAAAAACACGCGCTTCAGGTGCGGCAGCCCCTCGACTTCGAGCATCCCGCGCCGCTGGCGGCGCAGTTCGGGGAGCACCTCATATGTGGAAGCAATAAAATCGTGGTCGCGCACGCTGTCGATGATGAAGAGGTTCTCGCATTCCGACTGCTGCAGCAGGTAACGCAATTCCGTTTCGCGGTAATTGGTGTTTACCGTGACCAGAATGGCCCCGATGCGGGCCGTGGCGAACATGAGGGTCACCCAGTGGGGCACGTTGGTCGCCCATACGGCAACCTTCTCGCCCTTCTGTACGCCGATGGCCATCAAGCCTCTGGCCATATCGTCCACACACGCCGAAAACTCGGACCACGTCTGCCGCAACTCGCGGTCCGCGTGGATCACGGCGTCGGTATCGGGAAAACGGGCCGCCGTATTCTCCAGAAGCTGGCCCAGCGTCAGTTCCTGCACTGTAAAATCGCTCATGTGAGGACTCCGAAAAAACAAATTGGCAGACATGAAAAGCAAAGGGGGATCATACCAAACGAAGTACCCGGCCCGCAAGGGTTCCGCCATGAGAGCTTTGGGGGTTGCCGCGCTTCTCACGGGCGGCTATGGTGCCGGAAAACGCTTATGGGCGGTGCACCCGCGGCTTTCTCCCATTTTTCCGGCGGTAGAACAGAAATCGGACGCAACGCCTCTTTTTCGGACACAACGGGAGCGCAACATGAAACGACACGGCTATATCATCGGCGGACAGGTCCAAGGGGTTGGTTTCCGGCCTTTCGTATACCGTGCCGCAACCAGGCTCCGGCTCACCGGGCATGTGGGCAACACGTCGGACGGCGTCAGGGTGGAGGTGCAGGGAACCGATGAGGCTCTGGCCGCCTTTGCCCACGCCCTCGAACACGAACTGCCGCCGCTCGCGCGGATCACGTCCCTCCGCCGCGAGGAACTGCCCCTTGCGGACGGCGAGGCGGCCTTCGCCATCGCGCACAGCGAGGGGCACCACGGCCACGCCGTGTTGGTCAGCCCGGATGTGGCGACCTGCGGCAACTGCCTCGCGGATATGCGCGATCCGGCGAACCGGCGTTACCGCTACCCGTTCACGAACTGCACGGACTGCGGCCCCCGCTACACCATCACCCATTCCATCCCCTACGACCGGGCCACCACGTCCATGAGCTGCTTCCCCCTGTGCCCGGACTGCGCCGCCGAATACAACGATCCCCTCGACCGCCGTTTCCACGCCCAGCCCAACGCCTGCCCCGTCTGCGGGCCGAAGGTCTGGCTGGCCTCCACCCCCGAAGGCGATCCCCGCATCCCCGGCCCGGAGCTTGCCGAAGGGCAGCGCGCCATTGAGCGGACAGCCGCCGCCCTGCGTGCCGGAAACATCGTTGCGGTCAAGGGCCTTGGAGGTTTTCATCTGGTCTGCGACGCAACGAGTTCCGAAGCCATCGCCCTGCTGCGCGAACGCAAATGCCGCCCGCACAAATCGCTGGCGATCATGGTGCCGGATCTTGAAACGGCCCGGCGCGTCGCCTGTGTTTCCGATGCGGAAGCCGCCGTCCTGGCCTCCTCCGAACGGCCCATCGTGGTGCTCGCATCGCGCGGCGCCCTGCCGCCCGCCATTGCGCCGGACGTGGGCAGCATCGGCGTCATGCTGCCCTACACCCCGCTGCACCACCTGCTCCTCGAAGCATTCGCCGCGCTTTCTCCGCTCCCGGCCCTCGTCATGACCTCCGGCAACGCGGGCGGCGAGCCCATCTCGCTCGGCAACCGCGAGGCACTGGCCCGCTTGCGGCACATCGCCGACCTCTTTTTGTTCCACAATCGGGACATCCTGATCCGTGCCGACGACTCGGTGGTGCGGGTGGAATCATCGCCGGGAGAATGCTTTTCCACAGACAACAATCCACAATATTATCCACAAAAAAACAGCATCCCCTCTGCCAGTTCCCCCTCCCGCCCAAACGGAACTTCTGCGGGGATTCCCTCCCCGTCAGCCAAAAACCTTGAGGGATGGGGGGCCGGGGGCGGAAACCTTTCTTCGGAAAACGTCCTCTCCCGGGAGTCTCCTCCGCTCCATTTCTTCCGGAGGGCAAGAGGGTTCGTTCCGAGGCCGCTGGAACTCCCCCGCGACGCGGGCCGCTGCGTATTGGCCACAGGCGGGGAACTCAAGAACACGCTCTGCCTTACACGCGGCAAGGATGCTTTCCTCAGCCAGCATGTGGGCGACTTGAAAAACCTTGAGACGTTCGAGTTCTTCCAAAACATGGCGGAACACCTCGGCGGGCTGCTGGAAGTCAAACCCGAGGCAATCGTCTGCGATCTGCACCCCGACTACCTTTCCACGGGCTATGCGCTGGATTCCGGCCTGCCCGTCCTGCGCCTGCAACACCACTTCGCCCATGTGTACGGCGTATTGGCGGAAAACGGGCATGACGCCCCCGCGCTCGGGCTGGCGCTGGACGGCACCGGATACGGCACGGACGGAACCATATGGGGCGGAGAACTCCTCTTCGTCGATCCCAAATCCGCTGGCGAGGAACGCTATGGCGGACGCATCGGCCGCCTTGCGCCGTTCCCGTTGCCCGGAGGCGAAGCCGCCATCAGGGAACCGTGGCGTATCACAAGCGGCTTCATGGGGCTTCCCGAGGCTGAAGGACTGGAAGGTTTTGCGGAGGACATGGACGCCCTCTTTGGGGTGGACGGAAAGCACGCCATACACGACGCCATTTTGGAGATGGTCCGCCGCAAGGCCACGCCCATGACTTCAAGCTGCGGGCGCCTGTTCGACGCCGTTTCCGCACTGCTGGGACTGTGCCCGTCCATCACCTACGAAGGGCAGGCCGCCATCCGTCTGGAAGCGCATCAAGACCTATCGGTAACAATGGCCGTGCCCTTCTCCATCAAGGAACGGGGCGGCCTTCTGGAACTTGACACGGCAGCCTTTTTTCTGCACCTGCTGGAACTGCGGCGGACAGGCGTTTCTGTCCCCGATCTGGCCCGCCGGTTTCACCTTGGACTGGCGGAAGGGCTTGCCGATCTGGCGCTTTCCGGGGCGCGGCGCTGCGGCGTCCGCACCGTGGCCCTGTCCGGCGGCGTCTTCCACAACCGGACCATCGCCCTGCTGTTGCCGGAAGCGCTGGCGCGGCGCGGGCTTGTTCCGCTCACGCATCACGCACTGCCGCCCGGAGACGGCGGGCTGTCCTATGGTCAGGCCGCGTGGGCGTCCCACGTTCTCCGCTGATTCAACCTCTGTTCAAAAGGAGTCGCATCATGGTTCGTCACATCGTCTGGTGGACGCTGAAACCCGAAGCTGAAGGCCGTACCGCCGCCGAAAACGCCAAGCTCATCAAACAGCGTCTCGAAGCCCTCATGGGGCAGATTCCGTCCCTCAAGTCCCTTGAAGTGTCCTATGACTTCCTCCCGACCTGCACCATGCCGGTCAACGTGATCCTCATGACCACGCATGACGACGCCGAAGGGCTCAAGGCCTATGCCGAACACCCCGCGCATGTCGCCGTCGGCAAGGAACTTATCAAGCTCGTGACCGAGTCCCGCCAGGCCATCGACTATACTTTCTAAACTTCACCGGAGGAGGGAAAGGGGCCTTCCAGGGAAATGCCCTGCGGTTCCTTTCCTTTCTCTCTTCCAAGTCTCTTCTCATCAGGCCACAACCGGCCACTCCCCTCCTTTCCTACCGCATACCGTTTATGACCCAACCTGAAAAAACAACGCCGATCGGTGAGTCCCCATCTCCTCACGCGGAAGCGCGGCGGGCCTTTCCCGCAGGACTGGAACAGCCCGAGGGCAGCTTCCGATTCAGCGTCGACGCGCTGTTGCTCGCGGCCTTTGCGGTAAGCCGTACAACCGATGTTACCATGCGGTTTATAGATCTTGGAACAGGGTGCGGCGTTGTTGGCCTTGCCTATTTGTTACTTAAACGAAACATTTGCCAAGGCTTCGGTATGGATTGTAATCCCGAGCTGATTGCCGCCGCTCAAAACAATACTGCCAAGCTTGGTTTTTCGGATCGATTTGTTCTGCATACCGGGGAACTTGCCGACACGCGTTTTTTAGAAAAACTCCGTATGGAAGCCTCCCCGGTCCAGTTGGTCATGGCGAACCCGCCGTGGCGTCTTGTCGGCTCCGGACGCTTACCCGCAACAGAGGCCCGCCGAAAAGCCTTATTCGGGGATAAAGGAACGTTCCCATTGTTCGCGTCCGCAGCCTCCTCATTGCTCGAAGAGGATGGACGTTTCGCCTGCATCATAAGCCCGGACAGGCTTCAGGATATGCTGGCGGCGCTGGATGGGGCGGGGCTCACTCCCTACTTGTTACAATATATCCACAAGCAAAAAACTTCTCCGGCCACGTTCGTGCTCATAGAAGCCCGTAAAGGCGCACACGCCAAACCATCCGTCGCCGAACCAATCGCCCTGTACGGCCCGGAACGTTTTTTCACACTGGAATCACTGGCTTTCTGCCCTTTTTTGCGCTAGTCTGTAGGCATGAAATACTTTCGCGCAGATCTGCATGTCCATTCGCGCTTTTCCCGCGCCACCAGCGGCAGGCTCAATATCCGCAATCTTGCGGCATGGAGTATGATCAAAGGCCTCTCCGTCATGTCCACGGGCGATTTCACCCATCCGGCATGGCGGGACGAGCTGCGGCGTGACCTCGTCTATGACGACAACAGCGGCCTCTACCGCGTCCGCGAAAAGACGCCGCTGGAAACGGAAATCCCCGGCTTTTCCCGTCCGGACGGCGCCAGCGAGCCGCAGTTCCTCATCCAAGCGGAAATCAGCTCCATCTACAAGAAAGACGGTTCCGTACGCAAAGTGCACAACGTCGTGATCATGCCCAGTCTGGAGAGTGCGGACAAGCTGTCCAACAAGCTCGCCGCAATCGGCAACATCACTTCCGACGGGCGTCCGATCCTTGGCCTCGATTGCGAGCATCTCCTTGAAATGGTGCTTGAAGCCGACGAGCGCGGCGTGCTCATTCCCGCGCATATCTGGACGCCGTGGTTTTCGCTGTTTGGTTCCAAATCCGGCTTTGACGCGCTGGAAGACTGCTTCGGATCGCTCTCCTCACATATTTTCGCCCTGGAAACCGGCCTTTCCTCCGATCCGGACATGAACCGGCTCTGGTCCGCGCTCGACCGTTATGCGCTCGTTTCCAACTCCGACGCGCATTCCGGGGAAAACCTCGGCCGCGAAGCCAATCTCTTTGAAGGCACGCCTTCCTATGACGGCATATTCGACGCGCTGCGCCGGGCCGCCCGGGACGAGGAAGGCTCAGGCTGCATCTACCGGGGGACGGTCGAGTTCTTCCCTGAGGAAGGAAAGTACCACCTTGACGGGCACCGCGCCTGCAATGTTGTCCTTGAGCCGGAAGAATCCATGAAAATCGGGAATATCTGCCCGGTATGCGGCAAGCCGCTCACCGTCGGCGTACTCCACCGGGTCATGGCGCTGGCCGACCGCAAGGCCCCGGTCATGCCCAAGCACGATCCGGGATTCGTCTCGCTGTTCCCGCTTCCGGAAATGCTCGGCGAACTGCTTTCCGTCGGCCCCAAAAGCCGAAAAGTGCAGGAAAGGCAGTCCGAACTGGTCCGCTTGTTCGGTTCGGAAATGGATATCTTGCACACGGTCCCCGAGTCGGATTTGCGTCAGCACTGGGACGCCCTCGGCGAGGCCGTGGCCCGTATGCGCCGGGGCGACGTCATCAAGGAAGCGGGCTTTGACGGCGAATACGGGGTCGTCAAAGTGTTCTCGGAAGAAGAGCGCAAACAGTTTGTGACCGGAAGGTATCGTTCTTCCTCCTTGCTGGATGCTCTGCCCGAAGCCCAAAAACCGGGCAGAAAACCCAAAGCGGCACCTTCCAAGGAACCGGCATCGAAACAGGTGTCCCTGTTCGCGGCAATGACGCCCCCGGCACCCCAGACGCCGCCCGATCCGAAGGCGTTCCCGTATTCCGAGGCGCAGCAGAAAGCCATCCAAGCCGGGCCAACCCCCGTGCTGGTACTCGCGGGCCCCGGTTCCGGCAAAACCCGCACCCTTGTGGGCCGCGTCCAGCGCCTCCTCAAGGACGGCATCCCCGCTCAACGCATCCTTGCCGTTACCTTTACCCGCCGCGCCGCCGCCGAGCTCCGGGAACGCCTTGAACGCGCCCTTGGGGAAGGCGTCCCGCTGCCTCAGGCCGATACCCTCCACGCTCTGGCCTTATCCCATTGGGGCACCGCTGAGGAGGCCCTGCCAGCCGTGCTGCCCGAAGAAACGGCCCGGAGCGTGTTCGCCAAGGCCAACGCCCTGTCCGCCGCCGACGCCAGACGCGTATGGGATGAGCTGTCCCTCGCCCGGGAGCGCCTCGCCCCCCTGACGGACGAACAGTCCGCCCTGCAGGAGCGTTACCACGCCGCCAAGCGCGAGCGGAACCTTGCGGACTATACGGATCTGCTGGAGCACTGGCTGGCCCGCCTGCAAGCCGAACCGGAACGCCAGTGGACCAATGTGCTGGTCGACGAAATACAGGACCTTTCGCCGTTGCAGGTTGCCCTTGTGCGGGCGCTGATGCCCGGAGACGGGCATGGGTTCTTCGGCATCGGCGACCCCGATCAGGCCATTTACGGATTCCGTGGGGCGCATCCCGATGTTCAGTCCGCCCTGCGTGAAGCGTGGCCTTCGCTGGAGAGCGTCACGCTCGCCGCAAGCCACCGTTCCGCCGCCGGAATCCTGACCTCGGCTTCGGCATTGCTCGGACCGTCCTCAACCTGTGGAAAACTTATCCCCACCCGGAATACGGAAGCTTGCCTGCACCTGTTCAGCGCCCCGGACGCCCGCAAGGAAGCCGCATGGGTCGCGGATCAGGTTGCGCTTCTTCTCGGTGGAACCTCCCATACGCTGGAAGATTCCCGCCGCCGCGATGCCACGCTTGCCACGCCGTGCAGCCCCGGCGAAGTGGCCGTGCTGGTCCGCATGAAAGCGCTCATCCCGCCTCTGAAAACCGCTCTGGAGCGCCGGGGCGTCCCCTGCTCGGCACCGGAAACGGCCCCCTTCTGGGGCGATCCTTCCGCCGCCCTCATCCTTGAATTGGCGGGGCTGCGCTTCCAGCGTCCCTTTGCCGCGCCGGAAGGCCCCGGCAGCCTCGACGTGGATGTGCCGCAGCTGGCCGCGTCCCTGCCCGAACAGCTCTGGCAGGCAGGGCCGTCCGCGCTGGCCTCCCATCTGGACGCCGCCAAGCTCCTCGCCCCGCTGTTCACCGAATCGGCGGCCTGCAATGCCCTGCTCCGGGCGTTCCGCGAACAGGGCAAGACATGGGAAGGGCTGCTTGATTGGGTGTGCCTGCGGCAGGATCTGGATCTTGTGCGCGAACAGGCGGAGCAGGTGCAGATCATGACCCTGCACGCCGCCAAGGGGCTTGAGTTCCGGGCCGTATTCCTGCCCGCCCTGGAAGAGGGCATCCTGCCCTTCCCCGGCGCGGATGCGCTGCTTCACGGCGACCCCGGCGGCGCTATCGATCCGGACGCGCTCGCGGAAGAGCGGCGTTTGTTCTATGTCGGCCTGACCCGTGCGCAGGATGCGGTTTTCGTCAGCCATGCGGCGCAGCGCCATCTCTACGGCAAGGCATTGGAACTGCCTCCTTCGCGCTTCCTCTCCGCGCTGCCCGAGCTGTTCCGGCACACCCGGCTTGTCCGCCATGTGCAGACGAAAGCTACGCAGATGAAGCTGTTTTAGAAAATATTGGAGGGGGAAGGAGGGGCTTTCTCCAGAAAGCCCCTCCTTCCCCCTCCAAACC
>CDYZ01024269.1_pt1 | contig 23183 bp, 18 predicted proteins | sample 554921 | NCBI WGS metagenome assembly CDYZ01 (sample SAMEA3182058, study PRJEB8094) | gut metagenome | biome: human; feature: gut; material: Stool; isolation source: human stools | place: Canada | collected 2012-11-26 | reverse complement strand
GACAGGTCGTACTCCATGTCGAGGTAGTTGTCGTGGAACGTGGTGTTCTGCTCCGGATCGAGCACCTCCAGCAGGGCGCTCGACGGGTCGCCGTGGTTCGAAACGGTCACCTTGTCCACCTCGTCGAGGATGATGACGGGGTTCGACGAGCCGCACCGCTTGATCGTCTGTACGATCCGGCCCGGCATCGCCCCGATGTAGGTGCGGCGGTGGCCGCGAATCTCCGCTTCGTCGTGCAGGCCGCCCAGTGCGATGCGGCCGAACTTACGCCCCAGCGCCGCTGCGACCGATTTGCCCAGCGAGGTCTTGCCTACGCCCGGAGGGCCGTAGAGACAGAGAATCGGCGATTTGAGGTCGCCCTTCAACTTGATGACCGCCAGGTGTTCCAGCAACCGCTCCTTGACCTCTTCGAGGCCGAAATGGTCGTGGTCGAGCTGCTCGCGCGCCTGTTTGAGGTCGAGATTGTCCTTCGTACAGTCGTTCCACGGCAGTTCGAGCAACAGTTGCAGGTAGGTTACCTGCACCGAATATTCGGCTACGGCGGGGTTGAGCCGTTCGAGTTTCTGCAACTCCTTCTCGAAGAGTTCGGCCACCTCCTTGGGCCAGTTCTTCTGCTTGGCCTTTTCGCGCATCTCGTCCAGTTCGGCGTCGGCGCCGTCGCCCAGTTCGTCCTGGATGGTGCGCATCTGCTGCTGGAGGTAGTAGTCGCGCTGCTGCTTGTCGATCTCCTGCTTGACCTTCTCCTGGATCTCGTTCTTCAACTCGATGAGCTGTTGGTCGCGGATCAGGATTTCGAGCAGTTTGCGCGCGCGCGCCAGCAGCCCCGGCGCTTCGAGCAGCGACTGCCGGTCTTCGTCCGACAGTTCGAGGTTGGTGCAGATGAAGTTGATGATACCTCGCCGCGAGTCGATGTTCTTGATGGCGAAAATCGCCTCCTTGGGCATGTTGGGCGAGATGTTGATGATATTGAGCGCCACGTCGCGGATCGAATCCACAAGTGCGTTGAACTCGACGTTCTTCTCGTCGGGCGTCGAATCCTTCAACGGGGTCACCTTGGCTTGCAGATAGGGGTCGGACGAGACGTATTCGCCGATCTCGACCTTCTCCAAACCGTTGAGAATGACCGTGAGGTTGCCGTTGGGCATCTCCAATATCTTCATGATGCGGGCGGCCGTACCGATGCGGTACATGTCCTCCGCCTTGGGCTCTTCCACGTCGCCGTCGCGTTGCAGGACGGCGGCCAGCATCCCGTTGCGGGCGTTGGTGTCGCGCACGAGCGTCATGCTCCGCGAGCGGCCCACCGTGACGGGGGTGATGGCGCCCGGAAACAGCACCGAGCTGCGCAGCGTCAGCACGGGAAGTATTTCGGGGACGGCGACCTCTTCGACCGTGTCGTCCTCGCCGGTGACGATGGGGATGACGCGGTGGTTGCCGTCGAGCGCTTCGGGCAGCGATTCCAGTTCTTTCAGTTCGATTTTATCTCTTTTACTCATATGGTCTTTCAATCAAGTTGCAAAGATAACGCTTTTTTTTGTATAATATTTTATATAAGTCTTTGGCTTGTTAAGAAGTTATCAACACTATTTATGCCGCAGCGCTGCGGTGCAGCGGACGACCGGTGCCTGTCGGTGTCTGCGGTATGCACTATCGGACGATGGCTGAGGGGGTTGTATGAAAAAGGAACCGGAGGTCCGTCGGGACATGTCTGTCATTTTGGCAGCCGGCTGCCAACGAGGGGAGAGCGTGTCAGTCGGTCGCCGCTTCGGCAGGTGCGGGCGGGATGTGCGGCGAAAAAAGATACGGCAGCGGACAATCCGCTGCCGTAGATCGTCGGAAGGTCCGGCTGAGGCTCAGTCGATCGCAAAGGTCGATACGATGACCTGTTTCTCGTCGATGTTGTTCGGGTTGGAGATCGTGATACCGTATTCGCCGGCGGGAGTTTCGTCGAGGGTGATCAGGTAGGAGCTCTCTCCGAATTTGCGGCCTGTGAACGAAAGGCGTTCCAGCTTGTTGGATTTCACGCTGCCGAAACTGCTGACCGAGGCCATTTCGGCCATGCGCTTGTCTTTCTTGGCTTCGAAGCGGAAGACGTTGATGATCGACATGGGATCGGTGGCGTTGTCGACGGCGCGCACGATGAAGCTGGCCGGTTGGCCCACCGTCAGGCGCACGCCGGCTTTCGGCCCTTCGATGATGAGTTTCGTCTTGGCCTTGCCGATACCGAAGATGACGGCGCTCGCATTGGCTCGCGTGCGCATCTGGACGGATTGCTTTTCGAGGTTGGCGACCGTGCCGTCGGGTCGCACGGTCACGATCTCTCCGATGAATTCGGGTTCGGGCGTCGTTTCGGAAATCGTTTGGGCCTGTGCTGCACCGGCGAGCAGAAGCAGTGCGGCGCCGAGGAGGGTTTTGAGTTGCATAGAGTTTGGGTTAAATGGTTTGCGGAGGACAAATTTAGGACAACCCCCCCCCTCCAAATTTTGCGGGCGGAAAATGGACGGCGGGGTTCTCTTTTTTCATCGGCGGACGAAAAATCGGAGCGAAGAGCGGGAACGCGGTGAAAAAAGCGTACTTTTACCGGAAAAATTATAACTTTGCACCTTGCCTGACAAACGTTTTCGAATCTGCGGAGGCCGGTAGAGCCGGTGTTTGCGGAAGCGGAAAGCGGGCGAAGAAGTTCAACGTAATAAAATTTATCCGATATGCAGATTGCCGACAAATACGCTCCGCAGGAGATCGAGCAGAAATGGTACGACTACTGGGAGCGGCACGGACTGTTCCACTCCGAACCCGATGCGCGCGAACCCTATACGGTCGTCATTCCGCCGCCCAACGTGACGGGGATGCTCCACATGGGCCACATGCTCAACAATACGTTGCAGGACGTGCTGATCCGCCGCGCCCGCATGCAGGGAAAAAATGCCTGCTGGGTGCCGGGTATGGACCATGCCTCGATCGCTACCGAGGCGAAGGTGGTGGCCAAGCTCAAGGAGCGCGGCATCGAGAAGTCGTCGCTCACGCGCGAGAAGTTCCTCGAATACGCGTGGGAGTGGAAGGAGCAGTACGGCGGCGTGATTCTGCGGCAACTGCGCAAGCTGGGGGCTTCGTGCGACTGGGACCGCACCTGTTTCACGATGGACGACATCCGCACCGAGGGGGTCATCAAGGTCTTCTGCGACCTCTACCGCAAGGGGCGCATCTACCGCGGCGTGCGCATGGTCAACTGGGATCCCGCGGCCAGGACCGCGCTGTCGGACGAAGAGGTGGTCTTCAAGGAGTCGCACGGCAAGCTCTACTACCTGCGCTATGCGGTCGAGGGGACGGACAAATACCTCGTCGTGGCTACGACGCGCCCCGAGACCATTCTGGGCGATACGGCGCTGTGCGTCAATCCCGACGACGAGCGCTACGAGTGGCTGCCGCAGGACGCCCGCGTGGTGGTGCCGCTCGTCGGGCGCTCGATTCCGGTGATCCGCGACACGTATGTAGACATCGCCTTCGGTACGGGTGCCTTGAAGGTGACGCCGGCGCACGACGTGAACGACTACATGCTGGGCGAGAAATACGGGTTGGAGACGATCGACATCTTCAACGACGACGGGACGATCAACGGCAAGGTGGGTATCTACGAAGGGATGGATCGCTTCGAGCTGCGCCGCGTGATCGAGGGCGACCTGCAACGTGCCGGCCTGCTCGAAAAGACCGAGGAGTACACGAACAACGTGGGCTACTCCGAGCGCACGGGCGTGGCTATCGAGCCGAAGCTTTCGATGCAGTGGTTCCTTTCGATGGAGGAGCTGGCGAAGCCCGCCACGCGCGCCGTCATGGAGGACGAAATCCGTTTCGTCCCCGAAAAATACAAGAATATCTACCGTCACTGGATGGAGAACATCAAGGACTGGTGCATCTCGCGCCAGTTGTGGTGGGGGCAGCGCATTCCCGCCTACTACCTGCCCAAGGGCGGTTACGTGGTGGCCGAAACGGCCGAGGAGGCGCTGGCGCTGGCCCGCGAGAAGACGGGCGACGCCGCGTTGCAGCTCGGCGACCTGCGGCAGGACGAGGACGTGCTCGACACGTGGTTCTCGTCGTGGCTGTGGCCGATTTCGGTCTTCGACGGCATCCGCAACCCCGACAACGAGGAGATTCGCTACTACTACCCGACGGCCGATCTGGTGACGGGCCCCGACATCATCTTCTTCTGGGTGGCGCGCATGATCATGGCCGGTTACGAATATCGCGGCGAGAAGCCCTTCGGCAACGTCTATTTCACCGGCATCGTGCGCGACAAGATCGGACGCAAGATGTCCAAGCAGCTGGGCAACTCGCCCGATCCGCTCGACCTGATCGCGCAGTACGGCGCCGACGGTATGCGCGTGGCGATGCTGCTTTCGTCGTCGGCCGGCAACGACGTGATGTTCGACGAGGCGCTGTGCGAGCAGGGCCGCAATTTCGGCAACAAGATTTGGAACGCCTACCGGCTCGTCAACGGCTGGACGGTGGACGGGACGCTCGCCCAGAGCGACAACGACCGCCTGGCGGGCGAATGGTTCCGCCAGACGTTGCGCCGCGCCGTGGCGGAGTTGGACGGGAATTTCGGCAGCTACCGCATTTCGGAGGCCTTCATGTTGCTCTACAAACTCTTCTGGGACGATTTCAGCGGGTGGTATCTCGAAATGATAAAGCCTGCTTACGGGGCGCCGATCGACCCGCGGACGGTCGACGAAGCCAAAGGGTTCTTCGATGCGCTGCTGCGCCTGCTGCACCCCTTCATGCCCTTCGTCACCGAGGAGATATGGCAGGATCTGGCGCCGCGTGCGGCGGGCGAATCGATCATGGTCGCACGCCAGCCGCAGGCCGACGAGCAGGCCGACGAGGCGCTGCTGGCCCGGTTCGAACTGGTCAAGGAGACCATCACGGCCGTGCGCAATATCCGCAAGCAGAAGAATCTGCCGCAGCGCGAGGCGCTGACGCTCGAAGTGATCGCCGACGCGAACTATCCGGTCGACTATGCACCCGTGCTGACGAAGATGGCCAACTTGTCGGCGATCGAACGGGTGGCGGAGAAGGATGCCGCGGCCGCGGCCTTCATCGTGAAGACCACGCAGTATTTCGTGCCGCTGGGCGATCGGATCGACCGCGAAGCCGAGATCGCCAAGTTGGGCGAAGAGCTGACCTATTACGAGGGGTTCCTGCAAAGTGTCGAGCGCAAGCTCTCGAACGAGCGTTTCGTGCAGTCGGCTCCCGCAGCGGTGGTCGAGAAGGAGCGTGCCAAGAAGGCCGACGCCGAGGCGAAGATCGCCGCGATCCGCGAACAGCTGGCGGCGTTGAACTGACCGTTGGGGAGATGACTGCGGCGATCGGAATCCGGCGGGCGATGTGTCGTATCCGGTTCGTACTGGGCATGGCGGCGCTGGGAATTCCGGCGTTCGCTGCGGCGCAGCCCGAAGGATTGCGGCCTCCGACCGACGACTGCGATACGATGGTGTGGAACGGCTATTTCTCGGCATGGGAAGCGGTGGCGCCGGCTGATGCGCAGCTGTGGATCGACCGTTTCAATTACGATTTCAACCGGTCGCGCCGCGAGGAGTTCGTTCTGCGCGGTGCCCAAGATTCTCTTCGTGCGGCGGGCGAGTCGTCCGAGCGGCTTATCCTGACCGATTCGGCAGGCAACGAGGCTGGAAGTCTCGGCCGGCGGATCGCCTTCGACGAAGAGCTTCTCGCCCGGGCCATCGCAGCGATCGATCACGGAATCGCGCTTCATCCCGACCGGCTCGACATGTATCTGGGGCGTGCCGCGGCCTTCGCCTACGCCGAACGTTACGGGCGGATGACCGATGCGCTTTGTGCGCTCGTCGTGCGGGCGGAGGCGAACGGTGGTCGCTGGCTTGCGCCGGATGGCCGCACGGTGGAGTATGTCGAGCCGAAGCAGTTGATCGCCGGTTATTTGCAGGATTATGTGAACAGGTTGTTCGAGGCGGCATCGTCCTCGGACGGCGACGCTGCGGGTGAGTCGCTCGGACGGCTGGCCCGCTGCGAGGTGGAGTATTGTCCGGAGAGTGTCGTGGCGCTCAACAATCTCGGAGCGTGGCATTACGGCGCAGGCCGCATCGACGAAGCGCTCGATTGCTTCGTCCGCGCCTCGGCGGTCGATCCGTCGGACGGTACGATGCTCTACAATATCGGGTATCTCTATCTGCGACGGGGCGACAAGGAAAGCGCCCGCACGTGGTGGAGGCGGTTGCTCGACTCGCCCGACGTGGACGAGCGGCGGCGGGCCGAGGAATTGCTCCGCGAAGTGGACGGGAAGACCGCCGTACAATAAGATTTTTATTTTGGATATTACGATCTATACCGACGGTTCGGCACTGGGAAATCCCGGTCCGGGAGGTTACGGGGCGGTGCTGCTGAGCGGGCCGTTCCGCAAGGAGATGTCGGCCGGTTTCCGGCTGACGACCAACAACCGTATGGAGTTGATGGCCGTGTGCGTCGCGCTCGAAGCGCTGAAATTCGCGGGGAGCGACGTGGTGGTCTACTCCGATTCGAAATACGTCGTCGACGCCGTCACGAAGGGCTGGGTCTTCGGCTGGGAGAAGAAGGGGTTCGCCGGAAAGAAGAATCCCGATCTGTGGCGGCGATTTCTCGGCGTATACCGCCATCACCGTGTGCGTTTCGTTTGGGTGAAAGGGCATGCCGAGACAGTGGAGAACAACCGCTGCGACCAGATGGCCGTGGCGGCGGCCAACGGGCGCGATCTGCTGGTCGATACGGGCTACGAGGAGGCGCGGCAGGAGGGGTGAGCGCCGCCGCAGCCGTGAACCGTCGCCCGACGAGAGATCGTCGGGCGACGGTTTTTTTGAGCAAAACGTTCGGCGTCGCCGGAAAATCGTTAATTTAGCGGAAACGAATTTCAACCATCTGTCAACGCCTATGTACCGGTCTTTCGGAATTTTCGGACTCTCCGCCGCACTGTTCGTGGCGGCGGCCTCCTGTTCACGCATGCAATCTTTCGAGCTGAGCGGCCGTATCGACGGCCTGAAAGTCGGCGATACGCTCCGTTTCGAACGTGTCCTGCTTCCGGAGTGGAACTACGAACCGGCCTTCGACGTCGTGGTCGGGGAGGCGGGTGCGTTCGCCTATCGGGGCGAGCAGGCGCACGACGGTTACTACTTGATGACCTATCATCCGAAGAGCGGCAGGGCCGCCGATGCGGATCGTCGGGGCAAGTCGATGATCGTGACAGGCGGCGACCGGATCACGCTGACCGGTACGGCGGAGGCGATCTATTACTGTACTCTCGGCGGCGGTATCTACGACGATCTCGCGCTTTCCGAACTGTTGTACGTCGCGGATTCGCTCGGTCGGATTCGGAGCGGTTACAGCGAAAATGCGCGAGCAGCTTTCGCACGCGGCGACCAAGCGGAGGGCCGGAGGTGGAACGAACTCTTCAATCGGTTTTATGCCGACGATCCGGGCGCCGCACGCAAACGCGCATTGAACGAGAATTATCGGAAAGGGCACCCGCAGGGGACGCTTTATCTGCTCGTCGACCGGATTCCCACGGTGGCCTACCGGCCGTTGGCCGAGTCGCGCGCATTCTACGAGTCGCTGTCAGAGGAGTTGAAGTCGAGCTACTTCGGCGGTGTGTATGCTGATTTCCTGCGCCAAATGGAGAGCCTTGCCGTCGGGCAGTCGGCACCCGATTTCTCGCTCGTGACGACCCGGGGCGAAACGATCGCCAAGGCCGATTTCGCGGGCGGCTATGTGCTGTTCTACCATTGGGGATTGTGTCCCGGTTCGATCCGGATCGACGGGCAGGTGCGCGATCTCTATGCGGCCTACAAGGATCGGGGGCTGCGTATGGTGGGTCTGACCGAGTCGGTCGATATGATCCGGCGCGTGTACGAGGGGCTGCCCGACGACGAGAGTGCGGCCGGGATGCGCTCGGCGCTGGCCGGAATGCTGGCGCACGGGTGGCCCGAGATCGAGGTCGAGACCGACCGGCCGGAGAACGGGCGGATGTTGGAGCGGTATGCGATCGAGGGGTGGCCTGCCTTCGTGCTCATCGCACCCGACGGGACGATCGCGGCACGCGGATATACGGAGGCGTTTTTCAGCGTGAAGGAGATTCTGGCGGGTGCTTTGGGCGGGACGCATCCCGAGTGATCGGCCGTTGCCGTCCTCGACGGTATCGCCCCGCCGCAACGTTCTGCGGCGGGGCGATGCCTTTTTCGGAGAGTGCCGGCTTACTGCTGTATCTTGACCAGCTGCTCGCGGTAGGCGTTCAGGATGCGCGACTTGGAGATGAAGCCCAGGTAGTGATTCTGTTTGTCGACGACGGGCAGCATCCACGTCTGGTTCTCCTCGAACTTGGGCAGCACGGACTGGATCTGTTCGTGTTCGAGAATGCGGTCGGGCGGCTGGATCATATAGCGGCCGATCGGCGTACCCCATTTCTCGCGCTTGAACATGTCTTCGCGCAGGTCGTCCAGCTGCACGACGCCGATCAAGCGGCCGAAATCATCGATCACGGGGAAGATGTTGCGCCGCGCATGGGAGATGACGTGGACGATGTCGCCCAGCGTGAAGGTCTCGCGGATGCGGTAGAAGTCGGTCTCCATGAGCTCTTCGAGTTTCAGGAAGACGAAGACCGACTGGTCCTTGTCGTGCGTCAGCAGATCGCCGCTCAGGCGCAGCTGCTTGGTGTAGATCGAGTCGGGGTCGAGGTAGTAGTCGACGGCGAACGAGATGCAGGCGACGATCATCAGCGGGATGAAGAGCCCGTAGCCGCTCGACAGCTCGGCGATCAGGAAGATCGATGTCAGCGGCGCCTTCATCACGCCCGACATGACCCCCGCCATGCCCACCAGCGTGAACGAGGCGATCGAGAGGTGCCAGCCGAACAGCGCGTTGAAGAGCAGCGCCACGATGGCGCCCGAAAAGGCGCCGACGAAAAGCGACGGCGCGAAGGTTCCGCCCACGCCGCCCGCGGCGTTGGTCGAGGACATGGCCACCACCTTGAAGAACATGATCGCAGCGACGTAGAGGATCACCACCCAGTCGATGTCGCTGAAACGGTAGAAGAGCGAGGTGTTGAACAGCGATCGGGTATCGCCGTGCATGAGCGAGGTGAAGCCCTCGTAGCCCTCGCCGTAGAGCGGCGGGAAGACGAAGAGCAGGACGCCCAGCGTGATGCCGGCGTAGAGCCATTTGCGGCCTTGCGACGGAAGTCGTTTGTAGAAGGCGCCGATGCGTGAGTTGACCGTGGTAAAATAATAGGACATCCCTCCGCACAATACGCCCAGCAGGATGAACATCGGGATCTGCCGCAGTTCGAAGGCGTCGGCCGCCGTGAGCGTGACGGCGATGATCGGATCGAAGCCGCGGAAGACGAAGGCGATCGTGGTGGCCGTGATCGAGGCGATGAGCAGCGGGATGACCGACGAGGCGGTGATGTCGAGCATCAGGATTTCCAGCACGAAGACCACGCCCGTGATCGGGGCCTTGAAGATCGCGGCGATCGCCGCCCCGGCGCCGCAGCAGAGCATCAGCGTCGTATTGCGGTAGTTGAGGCGTGCGAGTCTTCCCACGTTCGAGCCGATGGCAGCGCCCGTCAGTACGATCGGCGCCTCGGGGCCGACCGAACCGCCGAAGCCGATCGTGGTGGCGCCGCCCACGATCGAAGTCCAGCAGTTGTGGGGCGGGATGCGCGAATCGCGGCGCGACATGGCGTACAACACGCGCGTGACCCCTTCCGAGATGTTGTCGCGCACGATGTATTTGACGAAGAGCGTCGCCAGGACGATGCCTATCGCAGGGTAGATCAGCAGCAGGAAATGTGCGTTCCCGATGGGAAACCAGTTGACCAGGCAGCTCTTGATCGCATAGAGCAGGATTTCGAAGACATAGGTGCCCAGCCCGGCCACCAGTCCGACGATCATGGCCAGCAGCATCATGATCTGGCGGTTGCTCAACCGGCGCGTCAGGCGGTAGAAGAGGGCGAAGATGCGCTCGTATCGGAAATCCCTGAGTTTCATGGTCGGCTTCCCGAAGGCGTTATCCGAGTTTCTCTCGGTAGAGCGCCGCCTGCGAGGCGATCAGGTCGCGGTCCTCGAAGTAGTTGATCTTCATGGCTTCGCGCACGTCGTGAAGCGTCCGTGCGGCCTCCTCGCGGGCAGTCTCGGAACCTTTGTGCAGCACGTCGTAGACCCATTCGATGCGCTCCTCGTAGTAGCGGCGGCGTTCGCGGATCGGGTCGAGCGTCTCGTTGAGCACGGCGATCAGAAATTTCTTGACCTTCACGTCGCCCAGACCGCCGCGGCGGTAGTGCGCCTTCAACTCGTCGAGCGACGGGTAGTCGGGGAGGTAGGCGGCGAAATGCTCGGGGCGGCAGAAGGCGTCGAGGTAGGTGAAGACGGTGTTGCCCTCGACCTTGCCCGGGTCCTCCACGCGCAGGTGGTCGGGATCGGTGTACATGCCCATCACCTTCTTTCGTACCTCCTCGGCCGAATCGCTCAGGTAGATGCAGTTGCCCAGCGACTTGGACATCTTGGCCTTGCCGTCGGTGCCGGGCAGGCGCATGCAGGCTGCGTTCTGGGGCAGCAGGATTTCCGGCTCGACGAGCGTGGGGCCGTAGACCGCGTTGAACTTGTGGACGATCTCGCGCGTCTGTTCGAGCATCGGCTCCTGATCCTCGCCGGCGGGGACGGTCGTGGCGCAGAAAGCGGTGATGTCCGACGCCTGCGAAATGGGGTAGGTGAAGAACCCGACGGGAATGCCCTGCCGTTGCAGGTCGTTCTCCGCGTTGTTCTCCGAGAAGCCGCGCAACTGGATTTCGGCCTTCACGGTCGGGTTGCGTTGCAGACGGGCCACGGTGACGAGGTTCATGTAGTAGAACGCCAGTTCGCACAGTTCGGGGATCTGCGACTGGATGAAGAGCGTCGACCGTTCGGGGTCGAGGCCGCAGGCCAGGTAGTCGAGCGCCACCTCGATGATGTTCTGGCGCACCTTTTCGGGGTTGTCGGCGTTGTCGGTGAGCGCCTGCGCGTCGGCGATCATGATGAAGATCTTCTCGAACTCTCCGGAGTTCTGCAACTCCACGCGGCGGCGCAGCGAACCTACATAGTGGCCGAGGTGCAGTTTGCCGGTCGGCCGGTCTCCGGTCAGGATGATTTTTCCCATAACAGCGTATGTCGTTTTTGTATTTCTGGTTTTTGCCGGGTCGACCGACCCGATCGCGGGATGAATTTTTTCGGATTTTGAAATTCGGAGCATACGTCCCGGCCAAGCCGTTTCCGGCGCCGGACGGCCGATGCCCCGATCGTTTGGGCAAAGGTAGGGATTCTATACGGAAAAGACAAACCTCTTTCCGCTTTTTCTTCGCAGGTTTTCCGGCCGCATCGGCTTGCGGGACGGAGCGTCCCGCCGCCGTACCGCTTCTCGGCCTCAGGCAGGCTTCGGCCGACGGATTTTCGGGGCGGTGAAGGCCGCGGATTCCGGGAGATTGGCTATCTTTGTGCGGAGTGTCCGCCGTCGGGCGGAAGTAATTTATAGAATAATGGACGGGAAGATTGTAATCAGGGAATATGAACCGGCCGACAAGGAGGCCGTGATGGAGCTGCTTCGGTTGAATACGCCCCGATATTTCGCGCCGGAGGAGGCGGCCGATTTGGACGCTTATCTGGAACGCGAGCGGGAACTCTATTATGTCCTGCTTCACGAGGAGAGGATCGTTGGTTGCGGCGGAATCAATTTTGCGGACGGCGGGACGGTCGGGAAAATCAGCTGGGACATGGTGCATCCGCAGTATCGGGGAAAATCGCTGGGAACGCGGTTGCTGCGGCATCGGATCGAAAAACTCGAAGCGATGCGCAGCGTCCGCCGAATCACCGTCAGAACGTCGCAACTGGCCTTCGGGTTTTACGAAAAGCGGGGGTTCGAGCTCAAAGGGATCGAAAAGGACTATTGGGCCGAAGGATTCGACCTGTATCGCATGGAATATGTCCGTCGGGAATAAATCGCGGCGGAGGCAGACGCTGCGGCCCGTAGGATACGGAGTTCTCCGCCGGAACGGGTGCGGTGCGCAAGGGTTTCGTCGCTGCCGGTTCGGAGCGGAAGATGCGGGAAAAGAGCGGGTTCTTCGCCGTGTGTCTTGACGGATATAAGTTTTTTTTATATATTTGCGCGACAGAATAAGTCCCTTCGTCTATGACCATCATTCAATTGGAATACCTGCTGGCAGTAGCCAATTGCGGGAGTTTTTCGTTGGCTGCCGAACACTGTTTCGTGACGCAGCCGTCGCTGAGTATGCAGATCAAATCGCTCGAAGAGGAGCTGGGCGTCGTCCTGCTCGACCGTTCGAAGAAACCCGTGATCGCCACCGAGGCGGGCGAGGTGGTGCTGGAACGGGCCCGCGAGACGCTGCGGGCCTACGACAATATCCGCGAATCGGTCGCCGAGTTGAAGGGCGAAATAGCGGGGCGGCTGCGTCTGGGCGTCATCCCGACCGTCGCACCCTACCTGCTGCACAAGTTCCTGCCGGGATTCGTGCACGACTATCCCCATGTGGAGTTGGAGGTCAAGGAGTTGATGACGCGCGACATCGTCGATGCGATGAAGCACGACCGCATCGACGCCGCGCTGGTGGCCGGCGGCACCTGCGGCGACGGAATTCAGGAGCAGGAGCTTTTCGACGACCGTTTCTTCATCTACGTTTCGCCCGACAACCCCCTCTACGAACGTTCGAACGTTCGCATCGAAGACATCGACCTGCGCGACCTGATTCTGCTCTCGGACGGCAACTGCATGCGCGACCAGGTCATCGAACTGTGTCAGGCCAAGCGGGGCGTGCCGTCGCACTACTATTTCGAGTCGGGTTCGCTCGATACGCTCATGCGTATCGTCGACTGCACGCAGTGCGTGACGATCATCCCCGAAATGGCCGTCGAATATGTGCCCAAGGAGCACCGCGACCGCGTCAAGACATTGGCCAAAGGCGCCACGTCGCGCAAGATCGCCATCGCCGTGCGGCGCACGTTCGTCAAATCTTCGATCATCAAGGCGCTCGCCGAATCGATCCGCACCTACCGCAAATAGGCGTTGCGCGGGGAAGGCGCTCGTTATGCAGGAGGGGGCTTTCCTTCTGCGGTACGGTCCGTGCGCCGGGGCAATCCGCTCATTCCGTCGCCGTTTTTCGTCGATTTCCGATTTATTTACTATCTTTGCACGGATATAGCGGGCTATTACGGAATATTGGAATATGGAAAAATTGATTGAGACGATAGTCGGTGCGATTCAGGATAAAAAAGGTAAGGATATTGTATCGTTGGACCTTTCGGGATTCGACGGCGCCATCTGTTCGCATTTCGTCGTTTGCAACGCCGATTCGACCATGCAGGTCGCGGCGATCGCCGACGGCGTGGAGGAGGCCGTCGAGGAGAAGCTCGGCGAAAAGGTATGGCGCGTCGAAGGCAAGCAGACGGGTCTCTGGGTGGCGATGGACTACATGGACGTCGTGGTACATATCTTCACGACCGAGTTGCGTTCCTTCTACAAATTGGAGGAGCTGTGGGCCGATGCGCCGCTCAAACGTTATGATTACGAGGAGTAAAGAGATTTTATGACAGCAAAGAAGAAAAAGGACGGCGGCCAGCGCAACCCGATCATGCCGCGTCCCTCCTATATGTGGATTTACGTGCTGGTGGCGGCCTTCATCATCGGTTATTCGCTTTACGGTGCGGAGAATACGGAGCCTGTCCGCAGCGACTGGAATACGGTCGAAGGGATGGTTCGCAGCGGCGACGTGGAGAGGATCGAGGTGGTGAACCGCGACGTGGCCGAGGTGTTCCTGAAAAAGGATGCGGTCGAGAAGTACCGTACCGATTCGACGCAGCCCCAGTTCAAACGGCTGCCCGACGAGGGGGTGCAGCTGGTATTCAACATCGGTTCGGTGGATGCCTTCCGCGAGGATCTGAAAGCCGCCGAGCAGCAGTCGGGACAGAGCGTTCCGGTGCGTTACGAGAACAAGGAGAACGGCTGGATGAACCTGCTCGTCAATTTTCTGCCGTGGGTGCTCATCATCGGCGTGTGGTTCTTCATCATGCGCGGCATGTCGCGCGGCGGAGGCGCTGCGGGCGGCGGGCTGATGAACGTCGGCAAGGCCAAGGCGCAGGTATACGACAAGGATGCGCCCAAGCGTGTGACGTTCAAGGATGTAGCCGGATTGGAGGAGGCCAAGGTCGAGGTGATGGAGATCGTCGATTTCCTGCGCAAGCCGGAAAAATACCGCGATCTGGGTGCCAAGATTCCGAAGGGGGCGCTGCTCGTCGGCCCTCCGGGAACGGGCAAGACGCTGCTGGCGAAGGCCGTGGCCGGCGAGGCCAACGTGCCGTTCCTTTCGATTTCGGGTTCGGACTTCGTGGAGATGTTCGTCGGCGTGGGTGCTTCGCGCGTGCGCGATCTGTTCGAGCAGGCCAAGCAGAAGGCGCCCTGCATCGTCTTCATCGACGAGATCGACGCGATCGGTCGCGCCCGCGGCAAGAACGCCGGATTTTCGGGCAACGACGAGCGGGAGAACACGCTCAACCAGCTGCTTACCGAGATGGACGGCTTCCAGACCAATTCGGGCGTGATCGTGCTGGCGGCCACCAACCGCGTCGATATTCTGGACAAGGCGCTCATGCGAGCCGGCCGTTTCGACCGCCAGATCGACGTCGGCCTGCCCGACGTGCACGAACGGGCCGAGATTTTCGCCGTTCACATGCGTAACCTGAAACTGGACAAGGAGATCGACCGCGATTTTCTGGCGCGTCAGACGCCCGGTTTTTCGGGTGCCGACATCGCCAACGTCTGCAACGAAGCAGCGCTCATCGCCGCCCGGCACGACAAGAAGAGCATCGGCCGCGACGATTTCATGTCGGCGATCGACCGTATCGTCGGCGGACTCGAAAAACGGAACATGCCGATGACGGCCTCCGAACGCCGCGCCACGGCGATCCACGAAGCGGGTCACGCCACGGTGATGTGGTCGCTCGCGGAGTGCGATCCGGTGCTGAAAGTGACCGTCGTGCCTCGCGGCAAGAGTCTCGGTGCCACATGGTCGGTGCCCGACGAGGAGCGGGTGCACGTCACCAACGAAGCGCTCGAAGAGCAGTTGGCGGGTCTGTTGGGCGGCCGGATCGCCGAGGAGGTCAACTACGGGACGCTCGGCGCGGGTGCATTGAGCGATCTGGAACGGGCGACGAAAACCGCCTACGCGATGGTGGCCTATTACGGTATGAGCAAGAAGATCGGCCCGATCAGCTACTACGATTCGACGGGTACGCGCGATACCTTCACCAAACCTTTCAGCGAGCAGACCGCCCGCGACATCGATTGCGAGGTGCGCCGCATGTTGGAAGACGCCTACGCCTGTGCGCGGAAGATCATCGAGCGGAAGAACGACCGGATCAATGCGATGGCCGACCTGCTGCTCGAAAAGGAGACGATCTATGCTGAAGATATCGAACGGATTCTGGGTCCTTCGGCGCAGTCGGCCAAGCGTGCTGCCGAAACGAAACCGGAGGAGGGTGCCGGAGGCAAGGCCGCGGCCGATGAATTAACCGAAGCTTAAAGAACGGATGAAAATGAAGAACCTGATGGTGCGGACGCTCAGCGGTCTTGTGCTGGTCGCCGTCTTCGTCGGCGCTGTTTTGGGATCGCAATGGAGCTTCGGCGCGTTGCTGTTGCTGATTCTCGTGGGCGGTCAGACGGAGTTTTACAAATTGGCCCGCGAGACAGGGCTTTCGCCCCAGCGATGGATGGGACTGGCGGTCGGCGTGCTGCTGTTCGCATTGAATTTCATCGTTTTCCGGCAATTCAGCCGGTCGGTGACGGACGAGGCCGGCGGAGCCGTGCTGTACCTGTTGCTCTACATCGGGCTGTTGCTGCCGACGCTCTTCGTCTGCGAACTGTTCCGTCGCAGCGCCACGCCGCTGGCCAATCTGGGGGCGACGCTGTTGGGCGTGCTGTACGTCGCTGTGCCGCTGTCGCTGCTGCTCTACGTTCCGGTGCTCGCCGGCGACGGCGTGTGGCGTCCCGAAACGGTGCTGTGCTATATCTTCATCATCTGGGCCAACGACGTCTTCGCCTATCTGGTGGGGATGACCTTCGGGCGGCACCGCCTGTGCGAACGCCTTTCGCCCAAGAAGTCGTGGGAGGGATTCTTCGGCGGCCTCGCGGGTGCCGTGGCGACGGGACTCGCCGCCGCGTATGCGCTCGATGCGAATTATTGGGTCTGGGGCGGCCTGGCGCTCGTCGCCTCGCTCTCCGGCGTGGCGGGCGATCTGGTGGAGTCGATGTTCAAGCGGGAGGCTGGGGTCAAGGATTCGGGGCAGGTGATCCCCGGTCACGGCGGTGTGCTGGACCGCTTCGACGCGCTGCTGCTTTCGGCGCCCTATGTCTTCCTTTACCTGCTGCTGGTCGGCAGGTTCGTATAACGACTAATCTTTACTGACAATGAAAATCAATAAGGAAGGTTACAAAATCATCGGTATCACCGGCCTGATCTGTCTGCTGCTCGGTACGGGGATCTATCGCCTGCTGAGCAGCCACGACAACGGTACGCTCGTGTGGGTGCTGGTCGTACTGATGCTGCTTTTCTGGTTTTTCATCGTGGCGTTCTTCCGCGAGCCGCGCCGCGTGAAGATCCACGACGCCGATCTGGTCTTCTCCCCCTGCGACGGCCGTGTGGTCGTGACCGAACCGGTACACGAGAGCGAGTATCTCGATCGGGAGATGATGCAGATCTCGATCTTCATGTCGATCACCAACGTCCACATGAACTGGCTTCCGGTGGGAGGCGTGGTCGAGTATTTCAAGTATCATCCGGGCCGGTTCCTCGTGGCGTGGCACCCCAAGTCCTCGACCGAGAACGAGCGGACGACGACCGTCGTGCGCCTGGACGACGGCCGCCACGTGCTGTTCCGTCAGATCGCCGGACTCATCGCACGGCGTATCGTCTCCTACATGAAGGTCGGCGAGCGGGTCAAGCAGAACGACGTGTGCGGGTTCATCAAGTTCGGTTCGCGCATCGACGTTCTGCTGCCCAAAGACAGCGAAGTGTTGGTCGAGATCGGCGATCCCGTCGTCGGCTCGCAGACGCCGATCGCGCGGCTGAAACCGCAGACGAAATAGAACGCCGCATCCGTCGCCGCCGGCCTGTTTCGCTCCCTCGACCGTGTAACGGCGCGGGAGGGATACGGAGAACTCGAAGCGCCGGACGGTCGGAGCCGGATGATTCCGCAAGACGAGACAAACTTAACGAACGAACATGTTGCTTACGCCTCCCACACTCGCACGCTACACCGTCGGCCTGTTGATTGCCGTTGCGGTGGCGTTCCTGATGTGGTATTTCCGTTCGATCGTCGTCTATATTCTGGTGTCGGCGCTGCTGGCGATCATCTTCAACCCGCTGGCCGGCCGTCTGGCGCGGCTGCGGATACGGGGCTGGCACCTTCCCCGCTGGGTGGCGGCGCTGGCGACGCTGATCCTGATCTGGGTGCTCTTCGTCGTGGCGTGTACGCTCTTCGTCCCGCTGGTCTTCGACAAACTCTACCAGTTCGCTACGCTCGACTTCGGTTCGGTGCTCCGTTCCGTCGAGGAGCCGATCGCCCGTATGCAGGAGTATCTCCACGATCTGTTCGCCCTGCCCGACGAACGTTTTTCGCTGACCGATTCGCTGATCCAGTGGTTCAAGAGCATCTTCGATTACGATACGATCAATACGGCCTTTTCGTCGATCGTCAGTCTGACGCTCTCGGCCGTGATCGCCTTCTTTTCGATCTCGTTCATCACCTTTTTCTTCCTCAAAGACGACGAGTTGTTCCTGTCGATGCTCAAAGCACCCTTCCCGGAGCGTGTACACGGCAATATCGAGCGGGCGATGTCCTCCGTCTCGCAGTTGCTGATGCGCTACTTTACGGGAATCCTGAGCGAAAGCTGCATCCTGATGATCGTGATTTCGGTCACGATGATCTTCTTCGGTATGCGGACGCAGGACGCCTTCTTCATCGGGCTCATCATGGGTGTGATGAACGTCGTGCCCTACGCCGGCCCGCTCATCGGCGGCGTGATGTCGGTCTTCATGGGCGTGGTGACGCCGATCGAGGGGATGACCACAGGGCACACGATGTTCGTTATCGCCGGATCGCTGCTCATCATCAAGGGGTTCGACGACTTCGTGCTGCAACCCACGCTCTATTCGGAACGGGTGAAGGCGCATCCGCTCGAAATATTCATCGTTATCCTGATCGCCGGATCGCTGGCGGGAATCGTGGGAATGCTGCTGGCGATCCCGTCGTACACCGTGCTGCGCGTCTTCGCCAAGGAGTTCTTCTCGCAGTTCCGGCTGGTACAGAAACTCACGGAGAAAATCTGAATCGTATGATAATCGAAGGGATCGTCGTCCACGGGAACAGTCTCGGAGGCCGTATGGGCTTCCCTACGGCCAATATCGAGGCGGACGCGGCGCTGGATGCGCGCGACGGAGTCTATGCCTCGCGCGTGGAGGTGGACGGACGCATGTACGACGCCATGTCGAATCTGGGCTACAAGCCGACCGTCGACGGCCGGCGCCGTCTGTTGGAGACCAATATCTTCGGCTTCGAAGGCGACCTCTACGGCCGTCGGCTGCGGGTGGAGCTGCTGCGCTTCATCCGTCCGGAACGGCGGTTCGGTTCGGTGGAGGAGCTGTTCCGCCAGATCGGGGACGACCGCCGCGAGGTCTGCGGCGGAGGGGGAGAACCGCTTGATCCGCGATGAGGTATGGACGCCGGTTCCGTTGAATCTCTCTTCGCCGGATACCCCGATGTCCGGTTGCGGCTCGTGTCGCGCAGTGCGCATACGAGCCAGGTCGTGACGGGGTTTCTGATGCTGGCACGCCGGCGTCGGATCGCACTGACGATCGAAGACGCCGGCCACCGGCGGGAGGAGTATCCACATCCGCATCTGGTCGAAGCGTTCGTCGGCGGCCGCCGGATCGCGTTCGACATGCTCGACGGCTACAATTTCGACGTCGTGGCCGCGGCGGCTTACATCCGCGGGGTAGACCTCTATTTCAGACGCAGCTGTTCGACGTTCCGCAACGGAGTCTTTCCGGCGGAGGTTCGCGCCAAGATCCGCCCGCTGGGCTTCAACTACCATGTGACCTGTCCGGAGAATCCGATCAATCCGGCTCCCGTCGAAATCAAATCGTTGCGGAAACGGCTGATCGCCCTGTTGCGTCCGCGTCCTGCGGAGGAGGGAGAGTATTTTACGGTGGAAAAGTTCGAATGCGGAGCGGGACGCAGGGTTGCGGCGAAGAGATTGAAGATCCTTTTTCTCACGCGGCTGTGGGAGGACGAGCAGAACCGGGCGATCAATGCGATGCGAATCGCTATCGTGCGGGCGCTCGGTGAACGTTATCCCCGGAACTTTACGGGCGGGGTGACGGATACGCCCCTGGCACGTGCCCTTTGTCCCGAACTGATCGTTGCGGAGAAGTACACCGATCGCGCCCGTTACCTGTGCCTGATGCGCCGCAGCGACATCTGCATCGGCTCTACGGGTTTGTGGGACTTGATCGGCTGGAAGACGGGCGAATACGTGGCTGCGGCCCGTGCCATCGTCAACGAACGTTTCGTCTACGAGGTGCCGGGCGATTTCCGCGAGGGTGTGAACTACCTGGGTTATGCCTCGGCCGAGGAGTGCGTGGCGCAGGTCGATTTGCTGATGCGCTGTCCCGACGCCGTGCAGCGCATGAAGGAGGCCAATGCGGCCTATTACCGTGAGTGGCTGCGTCCCGACGCGTTGGTGGGGCAGGCTTTGCGGCAGGCCGAGATGCTCTGAACGGGCAGCGGGACGGTGCGGACGGAGGTCTGCGCGACTCGTTGGGGATACGTGCGAAAATCCGTATCTAAGGCGAAGCCAAAAATACTCCATCTCTGCATAATCAGACATGAATGTTTGCTTCTGCTCTCGACTTTCCGTACTTTGGCTTCGCCGAAGATACTCCCGCTCGGCAATGTTCAAATAAATTTGACATTGCCCTCGCTTATTCGTATCTTTGCATCGCTGAATCAAACTAAAACGAGAATACGATGTATTTGGATGAATCGATTCCCTACAAGGTCGCCGACCTGTCGTTGGCCGAATGGGGGCGTAAGGAGATCGAGGTCTCGGAGCACGAAATGCCCGGCCTGATGGCGGTGCGCCGCAAATACGGCCCGCAGAAACCGCTTCGCGGGGTGCGGGTGATGGGGTCGCTGCACATGACGATCCAGACGGCGGTGCTCATCGAGACGCTCGTCGAATTGGGTGCCGACGTGCGCTGGTGCTCGTGCAACATCTTCTCGACGCAGGATCACGCTGCGGCAGCCATCGCCGAAGCCGGCGTGCCGGTCTTCGCGTGGAAGGGCGAGACGCTGGAAGAATATTGGTGGTGCACGGCCATGGCGCTATCGTTCCCGGGCGGCAAGGGGCCCAACTTGATCGTCGACGACGGAGGCGATGCGACTTTGTTGATCCACAAGGGCTACAAGGCCGAGAACGACGCCTCGACGCTCGATTACGCCCCCTCGTCGCACGAGGAGGCCGTGATCCTCGGAACGCTGCATTCGATCCTTGCCGAAGATGCTTCGAAGTGGCACCGTACGGTGGCCGAATGGCGCGGCGTAAGCGAGGAGACGACCACGGGCGTACACCGGCTCTACCAGATGGAGGCGGCGGGCGAACTGCTCGTGCCTGCGATCAACGTCAACGACTCGTGCACCAAATCGAAGTTCGACAACCTCTACGGCTGCCGCGAATCGCTGGCCGACGGCATCAAGCGGGCCACGGACGTGATGATCGCCGGTAAGGTGGTGGTCGTCTGCGGCTACGGCGACGTGGGTAAGGGCTGCGCCCGCTCGATGAAGGCCTACGGCGCGCGGGTGATCGTCACCGAGATCGATCCGATCTGTGCGTTGCAGGCCGCGATGGAGGGCTTCGAGGTGAAGACCGTCGAGAGCGCGCTGGCCGAGGGCAATATCTTCGTCACCTGCACGGGCAACTGCGACATCATCACCCTCGAACACATGGAGCGGATGCGCGATCAGGCGATCGTCTGCAACATCGGCCATTTCGACAACGAGATCCAGATGGCGCGGCTCGACGCTTCGTCTGCGGTGAAGACGACGATCAAGCCGCAGGTCGATAAATACACCTTCCCCGACGGCCATTCGATCTTCGTGCTGGCCGAAGGACGGCTGGTGAACCTCGGCTGTGCGACGGGGCATCCTTCGTTCGTGATGTCCAACTCGTTCACCAATCAGTGTCTTGCGCAGATCGAGCTGTGGCAGAAGGAGATGCCGGTAGGTGTTTACCGCCTGCCGAAACACTTGGACGAGGAGGTCGCACGGCTGCATCTCGACAATCTGGGCGTCGAACTGACCCGTCTTTCGCAGCGGCAGGCCGACTATATCGGCGTCGACGTCGACGGCCCCTACAAGGCGGAGCATTACCGGTATTGACGTTCCGCGACGGACGTCACCCCGTCGGGAGGAAAAGCCGGGCTTTTCTTCCCGATTTTCGTATCTTTGTATCTTTGGCCTCGCTTCGGATACTCCGTTTCGGTAAAATGCAACCGAAATTTGCTTTCGCTCCCGGCTTTATTCCTATCTTTGTATCCCCGAAATTTAGACGACGATGCGTTTTACCAATCGACAAATTCTGAAAATAACCTTCCCTGTGCTGCTGAGTCTGATGATGGAGCAGCTCATCGGGCTGACCGACACGATCTACCTGGGCCATGTGGGCGAGGTCGAGTTGGGTGCGTCGGCCATTGCGGGCATCTTCTACCTGACGATCTTCATGGTGGGGTTCGGGTTCAGCATCGGTGCGCAAGTGCTTATCGCGCGCCGCAACGGCGAAGGCAATCTCGCAGGAATCGGGCCGATCTTCATGCAGGGAATGTGGTTTCTGCTGGGCATGGCCGTTCTCTTTTTCGGGGTGTCGCGGGCCTTGGCGCCGTGGCTGCTGGGACATCTGATCGAGTCGCGGGCGATCTGCGCCGCCGCCGAGTCGTATCTCGGCTACCGTACGTTCGGGTTCTTCTTCTCGTTCGCCGCGGCGATGTTCCGCGCCTTCTACGTCGGGACGACCAATACCCGTATCCTGACGGCCAACTCGGTGGTCATGGTCCTGACGAACGTGGTGCTGAACTACCTGCTGATTTTCGGAGGGTGGGGGATTCCGCCGCTCGGAATCGCAGGCGCGGCCATCGCTTCGGTCATTTCGGAGGCCGTGTCGCTCGTCTTTTTCGTCGTCTACACCTATCGTCGTGTCGCGTGGCGGGCCTACGGCCTGTTCCGGTTCAGGGGAATCGAGTGGAAGATTCTCCGGCAGGTGTTCGGGGTTTCGGTCTGGATCATGTTGCAGGAGGCGATCGCCTTTATCAGTTGGTTCATCTTCTTCGTGGCGATCGAAAACCTGGGCGAGCGGCCGCTCGCCGTTACGAATATGGTGCGCAGCATCTCGTCGGTGGTCTTCCTCTTCATCAACGCCTTCGCTTCGACGGCCAGCTCGCTGGTGGGCAACCTGATCGGCGCCGGCGAGGCAGATCGGGTATGGGGGCTGTGCCGGCGTATGGTGCGCCTCTGCTTCGCCTTCGTGCTGCCGGTATCGCTGCTCTTCGCGCTCTTGCCCCGCGTGGTGCTGGGCGCCTATACGGGCAATGCGGAGTTGATTGCCGCCGCCGTGCCGTCGCTTTGGGTCATGCTCACGACGATCGTGCCGTGCGTGCCGGCCTTCATCTACCAGTTCAGCGTTTCGGGCACGGGCAATACGCGTACGGCGCTCGGAATTACGCTGGTCTGCGTCACGGCCTATACGCTTTATACGCTGTGGCTCGTCTATGTCGTCCGGGCCGACGTGGCGCTTTGCTGGACGGCCGACCACGTCTATTATCTGATCTCGCTGGCACTCTCCTATGCCTACATCCGCAGCGGACGGTGGCGGAGGTTGAAGATCTGAATTTTGCGAGGCGAAGTCTGTTGTGCGCTCCGCGCAACAATGATTTATTGCGATTTGAATTCCTCTCTTCTCATTTAGCAGGCCTTCGGCCTGCGGGATCGCACTGCGAAAATAGCGGAAAGAGTGACGACACCTGTGCGAGCGCCCGGAGCGATCGTGCG
>CDYZ01031476.1_pt1 | contig 23889 bp, 22 predicted proteins | sample 554921 | NCBI WGS metagenome assembly CDYZ01 (sample SAMEA3182058, study PRJEB8094) | gut metagenome | biome: human; feature: gut; material: Stool; isolation source: human stools | place: Canada | collected 2012-11-26 | reverse complement strand
GGAAATCCCTACGCCCAGTATATGCTGGGCAAGCTGTACCTTACCGGAACGGAAGCTCCCTATGACGAGGAACGAGCAATCCACTGGCTGACCCGATCCGCCGAGCAAGGCAATCAGTATGCACAGTACCTTCTGAACCATTTGGAGGAAAACCGTCTGCCCTCTGCAATGCTGGCGGTGACCCGGCTGCTCCATCACATGAGCCGGGTGTTCCGGGACAACTCCGTACCCAAGTCCTGCCCCGGAGGTGTTCAGATCGACCGGAAGCGGCTGAAGAAGCTTCAAGAAAAGCGCATGGCCTTGGGGCATAAACCGGATGACCATGAGGAGCAGTGGCCCGATCTGATCATGTAAGAGACGCAGAAACTGCGCCGCAAAACAAAGAATAAAACCCTTCCGCGCGGAAGGTAGAAAGGAACTGAATGAGAAAATCCAAATACAATTCTTTTGACGAACTCCCGCTGATGCTGACCGTGGAGGATGTATCCCATGTGCTGGGCATCGGCCTGGCTCATGCATACGAGGTAGCCCACCGCAGGGATTTTCCCGCCATTACCCTGGGCAGCCGCATCATCGTTCCCCGTGACAAATTCATGGAATGGATCGATGAGCAGGCCGTGAAAAAGTCTGAAATATTATGATAGCTATTTTGGAGATTCTGTGGTATGTGTTTGTGTTAAAAAAGGAGGGATCATAAATGGCAAAGAAACGAGCTAACGGCGAGGGCAGCATCCGCAAAAAGCCCAGCGGCCGCTGGGAAGGCAGATATACCCAGGGCATCGACCCAGTCACCGGCAAGGCCATCCAGAAAAGCGTGTCCGCCAAGACCCAGGCGGAGTGCAAAGAAAAGCTGGCGAAAGCCATTCGGGAGAATCGCGGCGTGCCGCTCAATCACACGGGCGACTACACCGCAGCAGAGTGGTGCCGCCTGTGGTTTGAAACTTACAGCAAGCCAAACATTCGCTACAACACTGCCAAGGGCTATGAGGGGATCATCGAGCACCACATCATCCCGGCCATCGGCGCGATCAAGCTTAAGCAGCTCTCGTCCATCCACATTCAGAGAATGTATAACGACCTGAAAGAAAACGGCAGGATGCCACGTGGGGCGAAACAGAACGACAAGCCCCTGTCCAACACCTTCGTGCGGCGTGTCCATGCGGTGCTGCAGGCGGCGCTGAAGCAGGCGGTGAAAGAGCGGCTCATCCCGTACAACCCCTGCGAGAACTGCCGCATCCCGCCCAAGGACAAGAAAGAGATGACTATTCTCCCGCCGGAGAGGATCGGCAGATACCTCCAGGAAGCGGAGAAATACGGCGTTCTGCCCATGTTCTATCTGGAGTTGTCCAGCGGCCTGCGCCGGGGAGAACTGCTGGCGCTCCAGTGGGAGGACTTGAATGTAAAAGAGCGCATCCTGACGGTGAACAAGCAGGTCACCCGCATGGAGGGCGAACTGGATGTGACAGAGCCGAAAACGAAAAACTCCGTCCGCAAGGTGGCGCTGTCGCAGCAGGCCGTCGACCTGCTGGTGCAGGAGCACGAGCAGCACCCGGACAACCCCATCCTGTTCCCGTCGCCCCGCACAGGCGGTTACTGGAGTCCGGACGCCGTGTCGAGGATCAACCGGAAGCTGCTGAAAAACGCAGGCATCGAGGAGCATGTACGTTTCCACGACCTCAGACACACATTCGCGACCATGGCGATCTCCAGCGGCGTGGACGTGAAGACACTGTCCAGCATGCTGGGCCACTACAGCGCGGGCTTCACGCTGGACACCTACACGCACATCACCAACGATATGCAGAGAGGCGCGGCTGAGAAGATCGGCGGCTTCATGGAATCCGCCACGGCAACGACCACGCCGGAACCTCCCGACCCGCTGGAGGAAAGCCGGTGCAAGGTGATTCCGTTCGAGAAGGTGGGATAAAACAGACGACGCCCAAGGGACAAACTTGCGTCCCTTGGGCGTCCATTTTCTGTTGTAAGGAAGACTCCCTCATTTTTTTGTGCGGATGTAAGCAATGCATTACCAATGGATATAGTTTACACGGTAACGACTACCAGATGCATAACCCTCAAAATTACTTCTGTTTTCACTGCTGTAATAAAGGGGGCATATTATCTGCGCAGGAAAGTCATTCGCCCTCAATTTATTATAAGGCATTTTTCCTCCTCATTATTTCTGTAATGGGAGAATTCTCTTTGCCTTTAGGAATAATTGGATCATCATCTGGCGTAATAGCACACACCGACAAAAAATCATTTCCCAATATATCGCTTGCATTGCAGATAATAATACTTTCCCGCTTCATTTTGATTCCCAATTCCATGTAGACGGACGGCTCTGCTGTTCTATCTGGCATATAGGCTGGGCACAAAAAGAATTCCTGATATTTTTCAAGTTCGCCCTCGAACATTTTTAAGTTTGCATCACTGGATGGTTGCATTGTGTGGAGCCGCACAGGTAAAGAAGCAATAAACAAATCCTCTCCAGAATCGCTCGAAAAGCTATTTGGCCCAATAGCAACACGATACCAATTTGGATGCTTGCGGTCAATGCCCTTAATGATGCGGATTCCAAGCTGATTATTAATATTATGATCGCCCATTAGTTTGCGCCAATCTTCCCAAATTGCTTTGCCATGGCCTGTTTCGAAGATAAAAGAAAGTACAGGAGGTACGCAATATCCTTTATATGCCATAAACATAACACCCTTCCATTGTGCTTGGTTCCAGGTAGGGATATTTATGATTGAGGAAGTGTACATGTTGGCATTGCTTATTTTGGCAAAATCTGCGTCGGGAGGTATGTCAAAAACCACATTCTTTGGCAGTACCACAGGTTCTGCAGCTTCTTGCCTTGGAGCGCTTGTTATCGGAGATTTTCGGGTTCTTATCATCTCCAGACAAGGATAATCATGTACTAACGCGGGATAATAGAAAGTTTCTTTTCCGAGAACTTCCATACCAAAAAATATGCTATTTGCAAAAACTCCTGAGCGCTCAAATGCGGCATCATTTCGAACCATTTTCTCTATTTTCGCCAATTCAGAAGGAACCGGAAACATAATAGAAATGACTTCAGCTAACAAACTGTTCATGAAATCTGAGAAAAGGTCTTGTTCATGAACAATATTTTGAGAATCATAATCTCTGAAAGCAACCTCAATGCTTGAAGGCTTTTCGGCGGAATGTAAAATCCGAACCAATTCTTGAGTCGAGTTGTCGTAGCGGAGATTGATTTCTATCTCTCCGTGTAGAGAAATAAGCTTATTAGGCAAACCTGATCCAAGGAAGCTTTCGATGGTGGCAAGTATAGTCGCTGCAAACTCAAATTCTCCATGATTATAAGGGGTAGAAAAATTCACATTAATGGAGCATCCAAGTACTTTAGAGTGAAGTGAACAGGTGTCTTCGAAGCCATACCAAGGAGCATTGACCATTTGCTTCAATGCCGGTTGATCTTTCCACTTCCCAATTACATCATCAAATACTTCAGTACTGCCGCCTAATTCGGCAAGCATTTCCTCATCGTAGTGACCGAGTTCGTATTTCATCGCAGCCCTTGAAAAACTCAAGCCTTGCTCGTCTAAAAAAGCCGGAAATTCTCCGAGCCCTTTTGCTGTTTCGTATGGTGTGCGAAGCAATTGAAGCGCCAACACATAATCAAAATTGTCATCCTTATCATCGTTTGAGCGAATCTCGCCAGGGTATATGTGTTCGGCAATAAGTGAAAACCTGTGAAATACAATAGCATTAAACACATGCCCGAGCCTTAATTCGATGTTCTTCAGAGAATACGCACTCATAAAGAGTACAGGTGAGACATCACCAAACTTGAAGTACTGATTTAAGCAGAGAATAAAGTCATAGTAATAGAAATTTCTGGCAGCCCAAAACAGACCAATGCTTTGGAAAACGTCTGCCATATCCAAAACCGCAAGAGACAGGAGTTCTTTGCTTTCTTCGTTGTAAAGCTTGCTCAATGTGCGGCTGAAATAAATCAAAGCATCATATGGCCTCTCATCTTTTAACTTGCGACCACGATTTGCAAGAAGTTTAGCGGCCTCGATATTTCTCTTCTGCTCACTCATAATATCGACGGAACGCTCAAACATTTCGGGAAATCGCTTGGTGTTTTCAAATACAGGAAACTCTTGGATAGCGCGACAAAGAGGACGAATGTCCAAATCAAGATGTCCGGAACTTCCCTCCAGGATCAGGATAATGTCATCAGCTATTGTATCTGGATTATCTCCCAGAAAGAAGCGTATTAATTGAAATGCAGCCTTAGCCTCAATAGCTGTATTTGGCTTAGAAGGGTCACCCGTATAGCGAGAATATTCATCTTTTATAATCTGAGTATGCTCATCTATAGAAAATGTGTTGTCGTTCAGGGACAGGGAGAACAGATTAATCCAAAGAGTGATGAGATTGATAAAGAGGTTTACATTTTGACTTTCCATCACAAGCTTTTCGTAATCTTTATAGAAGCTATAGTAGTGGTTTTTGTCTTCATACCACCAATACACAGTCCATGCCGCATCGCATACAGCATTGGCGTGGTCAACTATGCTCCCTTTTTCTGCTGAAAGCCTAATACTGCGATCAATAAGCCCTAATACCTGATGCAGAGGATATTCGAGTTCTCTTGCTAAAATGACATTTCTTTGCGCAAGGGCCACAATCTCTGACTGTTTGGTTTGATGGGAAGCAAGTTTTTGTTCATTTTCTTCAAATTCTTGCTTGCGCTTTAGGTCCTGCGCCCCCATTTTTACCTCATCTCGAAAGCTGTCAGAAAAGCCAAAAACAGATATTGTCATATCAATATTTTGAGGTGAGGAAAATACTTTATCGAGAATCCAGCTTCTGTCTAAAATCCGGATATCCAAATCATGCAAATTTCGTAATTCATCTTCTACTTGGGCTCTTTTCTTGTCTGGGACATACTGGTTGGACATAAAGAAAATCTTAGTATATCCGCGCCCCTCTTGTTGATTGACTGAGACGATTTTGACCACATCGGATTTTACCTTTGATTTCCAGTCCTTCTTTGCACTTATAGCAAATGCCCATCGTTCCGAAGCGGCTGTGTTCCCGTAGTACCATAGGTTCGATATCTCTTGTGCAACAGGATATGTTTCGCTGTCCACTTTGCTATCACCGCCTCCGGTCGGGCCGGTTTGTGGTAATAAATTTGGACATACTTCTGATTCAGCAAGTTTTCTGCAAAATTCCTCAAAGGTTTTCTCGAGATTCTTACTTGTAAGAGACTCAAGATAATAATCGAACATATCTCGGTCCAAGTTCCCCTTTTTTACTAACACCGAATCCGAGAACTGTTCAGGATGTATCTTTTTATAGAATTCATTCTGACGTCCCATTTGAACCCCTCACTATTTGGAGATTTTTTGAATGTATTACAGATGAAAAAAGCCGCATGGGAATACACCCACACGGCTGCCTTGGCGGCGCAAAGGCCTACCGTAGAATTATTATAGTGGATAATGTCGGAAAATTCAAGTTTCCGGCGTATCTGCGCCGAAAATACCGAAGTTATACCCGTTAGGGATGGGTTAGGGATTTTGCGGTTTTCGGCATTCCTCCGTACCAAGGACGCAACCGTTATTTTACCGCTCTGACCACAATTGAAATGTGGTTAAGCACACTTCGAAAATCGAACTTATAACGCAGAAAAACCGCCTAAAAGGCGGTTTTTCGATGGAAGATGTCATGCCATATCAGAATAGATTTCCCGCCTTCCGCAAGAAGAATCACTTGATTCTTCGTCGAATAACAATTGGAGCATATGCGATGCTTCCTTTCCGGCGGGCAACTGCTTACAATAGTCTTATTGCTTAAAAGGAGATGAGACTATCCGCATATTCTTCATATAGGCATATAAAACGCTTATATTTTCCAAATTTCATTGCCGCTAAGCAGAAAACCGTATAGGATTCTTTTTTCGGTCTCACTTGCCTCTTCCGATTTAATTCGGTTTTGAATTATCGGTATGATAGCATCTTTGTGGGCAATAAAACAACTCATGTACTTTTCATGACGAGCAAAGTTTTCCCACATATAATTGGAAAAGTCTACTTGAGAGTAGTCAAAACTCTCCGAATCTAATAGGAACTGCAAATGCGGTCTTCTCTCAGACAGTTCTTTTAAAGCACTTATATCAGATATCATATCGTTTATATAGAGAAGATAGACGCATTCCAATCTACTCTCAACCGGATCGGGGTATGAGTGCACACCTGTGACTTCTTTTCTGCTAAGCTCTATTACTCCATTTAGAAATTCCTTGATTGAATTCTGATCTGGGGTCAACCATCCAGAGAATATAAAGTCGTAGATTGCCTCTATTGGCAGTTGTGCAAAGTTATCGGATAAAATGTATTTATACTTCTGTTGAACCGTATCACCGGTAATCTGCTGATAAAACAACCTCAATAATATGACTTTCTTATGGAAATCCTCTGTAGTATCAATGATAGCCTGAATCTTATCTGTAGTTGCCTCATCCTTTGATATGAATTGCTCAATGAGATGACGAAGACTGTTGAAATGCACATTCACCGCATACTCAAAGAATTTTTCTCCGCCCACTATTTGATGAACAAACTCAAAATTATGGGGAAATGCTAATAAGCTGCAAAGCTTTGAAAGCTCTCTCAAGCTTTGCCTAAAGTCCGGCCAACCTATAGAAAAGAAGATTGGAGCAATAATCTTATCACTGAGTAACGCTTCTACCGATGCTGCAATTATCTCTTTGCTATTCTCATCTAAGACAACCAAGTTCAGTAATAGTACTATATTGGAAAGCGCAGAAAACGACGATTTCAATAATCCATAAGTCTTTGCAGTCACAATAGAATGACAAAGATTCTTAAAGCACTCTGCAAGGAATGTAACTTCCTGTACGCCCGTATTCAATTGTTTTACATTATATGACCTTACAAGCGTACTCAAATCTTTTGTCGAAATAAACTTTGCCATAATATCCAGATCAATGTATTCTACGGCATACTTTTCGTTTGCAAATTCCATATCTCCAAAAAGAGTAGTTTTTGGGGCCGCATCACTATTTGCGCATATTATGGCTTCGATATATGGTTTGAAAAAATCTTTTAAATCTCTAAAGCCTTGATACAGAATGTGGTTGTTATAGTAAAAAAAGTATTGTGTTATAGCAAGCCGTTTTATTTCATAAAGCCTTGCACACGATGTTCCGCCAAAATGAATGGTATTTCTGTCCCCAACATCTTTCTTTAGCTTTTCTAAGGCTTCGTACATCGAAAGTCTCTTTTTAGTATTACCACTATAAATGTCAAGATATCCAGAGAACACCTCTCTTTCCTTGCTTGCAGCGATATTTTGAACAAATTGTTTGACTTTGGCAGAATCAAAGCCCCCAAAGTATGTCTGGATTGCCTCAAGTACAGCGGAATTATGCAGATAAGCAACTTTCTGGTCTATAGGGAACCCAGAGCAGTCTATTTCTTTGTGGAATTTTAATATTTCACTAAAACCATCCACAATGCTTTTGTAAAAAAGCATTTCATTTGCTTCTAAATCTATATGCTCGCTGTTGAGCAATGCTTTGATCTCATCATATTTATTCAGAATATAGAGATTAAAAATTTCACTTTTCAGCAAAGCGTTATCAGACAGCTCTCCTATACGAAAGCGCATGACTTTATGCTCGTGAATGCACTGTATGGATACGATTCCAGCATTTAGAAAAAGTTGTCTTAAATCAGTTGCACCTTCGTCCCCAGACTCCATAAATGCTATTAATCTTGCATAATCGTTTTCAGAAAAAAGACGTAATTTCCGGTCCGTAACCTCATATCTTTTCGCATAAAGCAACTTTAGAATTTGCTCATAGCTGACAAAGCTGAAACGAGACATAAATTTTACGGCATTTTCTATTGTAGATAAATTCTCCTCTAATGCAGGATTGGCAATCACACGCAGAAAACTATATAGACGCTTTCCAATTTCATTGGATAGATCCGCTGGGATCTCCTGAATCAGCGGCATGGAGTTAATATTGATTACTTCGATATTATTGCTACTAAAATAAGAAAGCTGAGTATCATCAACAATCTCCTGATCCAGAATCAGGTAGCCAACTCTTCTGTCCACATCAAATGCTCCGTTTTGTGAACGCATATAGTTTAGCCAACTGAGAATAAGCTTGATGTTATAATCATTTAACGAATATCCCAAAAACAACACAATATGGTCCGTCAGCAACGATTTGATGAAGAGTTCAATTAATACGTGTTTTTGCGAATAGTCTAAGTAGTCTTGCTCTTTTAGAACAATGCTGGAAGCATCGGAAAGATCCCCGTGCATTTTAATGATGTACTTTCCTTTGTCCGCATTCAGCAAATCCTTATCGTAAACAATCACCTGATATTGCTCACAAAATATATTTTTCGAGGATTCAAGCAACTGGTCATAATTCGTGGTGATAATATGTGCCGGATTGATATCAAAAATCGCTGACGACAAAGGTGCATCTGCCGTCACAGCGGGAATGCTTTCGTTTAATATACGATAGTATAATTCTTGATCCTTGTTAAACACATGCTGCGGTACCTTTAGAAGTTCATCTGTCGAAAAATCATCTTTCAATAAGCAGGTGTTTTCACAGCTTTCTAATCTATGTCTGCAAGTATCACACCTCGAATAATCAATCGCCTTTGCCATATTTTGAATCAAGGCATTCCAACTGGGCATTCCGTCTACATTGCAAGACACTCCCGCACCTACAAAAATAACCAGTTTTCCTTGCTCGGCTTTTTCTCTGAACATGCTGATATAGTTGAGCAGTTCATCGTTGCCCATAAACACATTCACCTTCTTTATCTATGTGGTGTAGTAAGAAAAATGTTTGATATGTTTTATTATACTGCAAGCTATTGCTCTTGGCAACGCTTTGCTACAATAGCCTCAACACCGACAATGATATGCTCCCTCTATGAGAGACAGTGAAATAAAACACTGTCAATCATGGAGGGAGCATTGCTATGCCACAGAAGCAGAAAGTAAGTGCAGAGGAAAAAGTGAAAGTCATTGAGGATTACATCAATAACAGGATCAGTCTAAGTGAGGCAGCGCGACGAGGGGGTGTTGCGCGAGATACGATCAGTCAATGGGCACGAAACTATGAAGCGGATGGAATGACCGCTTTTATGACGTGCAGGAACCGTGTGTACAGTCCGGAGCTTAAGCGGCAAGCCGTAGAAGACTATTTGTCCGGAATGGGAAGCCAGGCAGAACTCAGCAAAAAGTATGGATTACGGGACAGAAGGCAGCTCCGAAACTGGCTGAAGGTGTATAATGCTCATGGAGATTTCAACTCCAGAAAGAATTCAGGAGGCGGAAGCTACATGAAGCAGGGACGGGACACCACACAGGAAGAGCGTGTTCGGATCGTCAAGGACTGTCTGGCCAGTGGGAAGAACTATGGTGAGATGGCTTTGAAGTACAAGGTAGGGGCAGTCCTTGCAATCCGGGGAATGGCTGCAAACAGGTGCCGGCAGCGGCTCCTGCTGAAAGCCGGGGAAGTGCGGAAGAATGAGTTTGAAGTGGATCGTTCCGTAAATTTCCATTGATTTTCCTCCTAAACTAAAAAAGGCCGGACATTTCTGTCCGGCCTGCGTGGATACTTATTTCATTGTCATGCCGCTCTGTTCCGGCGCGTCCCGCTGCCGCAGAGCATCCGCGGGCAGCAGTCCGCCGACCTGTTCCATGAGTTCTTTCAGCTCCTGATCCCGTCCGAAGGAAAGGCTTTCATCCTGCTCGCGGACAAACGCCAGCGCGCGGTAAATCTCCGCAAGCTGCTCCGGCTCGAAAAGGGCGCCTTTTTGAACAAGCCCGCTGCGCACAGTGAAATCGCGTTTGGCGGCTTCGTAGTCGTCCTGAAAATAGTGCCCTTGATGGACGCCTTTGCGGTCGAAGTCCCACTCCCAAGTCACGAATTGCACGCCGCGTTCGGTGAGGTGGCCCGCCAGCAGTGCGTCACCGAAGTCAGCAAGGATGCGGTAGTCACCAGTGAGATCGGTCGCCTTGAGCTGAGGTGCGTATTCCAGAATCGCCATGTATTCCGAAGTCATTTTAGCGGTGTCGATCACCGCCTGCAAAGCGTCCTGCGCGCCGAGGGCATCGACACGCTCCTGCCGGTACAACACGCTGCCCTTGCCGGAAACGCGGCAGAGGCGCCCTTTTTCCCAGCAGACGGGCAGGTGGTGATCCTCAATCGGCTCCACCGTGAAACCGTTCTGCCGCAGCCGGGTGGCGGTTTCTTCAAGGTAACGGAGCTGCGTGGTTTCGTTCTGATCGTTCATTGTGAAGTCCTCCTCGTAAGCAAAAAAATAAGCCGGAGCATCCTGAAATGCTCCGGCCAGGTGATGGATTAGGCAAAGACGCCCTTTTTGACATCGGGAAATGAAAAAGGGCGCCGCTTTTTTCGGCCCGTCAAAGCCGACAAAACGACGCCCAAATATTTGTGATTCTTTTTCTGCGATGATGCCGCTTTTTTCGAGAGAAAAGTCCTCTCTAAAAGGGCGCTGGAGGTTGGAAACTGTCCAAGACATGAGATCCTCCAGTTCAAATCCGGTCAGTTGCTCCGAAACCTCCATAAAAATCTATGGTTCAAAAGAAGAAATCCGGGCTCGAAAAATCCCGGAAACGGTTGATGCGCCTGGCTTTGCGCCAGACGCATCTATACCGGTAACTCTTTATGGTCCGAGTGACAGGATTCGAACCTGCGGCATCCTGCTCCCAAACTTATCCGGAAAACTTTTTCCGCTCGTTTATAGCGGTTTTCGGCGCTTTTTAATTTGTTTCACTTACTCTTTGACGCTCTTATCTCCGCTGTTTCCGAGTGTTCCGGAGCCGTATGTGGTAATCTATGTGGTCAAAAACGCTTCCCGCCCGGTTTCCGGTGAAGATTCACCGGTGCCGGGCGGGAAGCGTTTTGTGTTTCAGACCGTCTGCATTGTAACTCTGAGCAGGGTGTTATGCAAGTGGTTTTCTGGGAGGATAGCAGCTCAAAGGTTGAGCCGCTATAGACAAAGAAATACCCGCATGCCTTACTCTCTGAAGATAAAACTCGCTTCCCCTCAATAACTATCGCATTCCCGTAATTTGAGGGGCATTTTAAGGGAAAGCATATTGAAATACGAGAATGCACTTGTTCATATGAGCGTCCGCTGTTTACAATTGCCTTACCCGAAGAAATACTGCTTTATATCTGAGACACCGCCGTCCTTATCGCAGAACCACTCGTAATCAGAGTGGCAATTTTGGCAGTGAGCAATTACATCGAATCTACCGGGTGAATGCTGGTTGTCGGTAATGCTCATGACCTCCAAGAGCCTTCCACAAGCCGGGCAGGACCTACTCTTCCTTGCCTGACGAGTGGCACGCGCTCTCTGCTCTGCTTCGAGTGCATCAAAAAGGCCTTGCCAAAGATTCGGGTTCGGCTCATGCTCTGCGTAGTCTTCGAGGTGCCGCCGAATATCATCGGCAGCCAACGCAAGAAACTTATCGTCCAGAAACCGAATGTGGCGCTTAATATAATCGGAAACTAATGCGGGCATACATGTGTTTCTGCCCATCGCATACCGCATTGCCGACAGCAGGATCAAGCGAAAGTCAGAGTCACAGATTGGTGCGAGCAGGTCCTGAGGGAACAGCAGAAACTCCTTGCCATTATTCATGCATACGCGCAGTGGTCGCTGCTCATCCGTTACCAGATTCAATAGGCTGTTGGCTTGATCCTTCAGTTCATCAATGGTGATCGATTCGTAGTCCTGAAACGGGCTTGCTTCATAATTCATCATTTGACCTCCAATCAGTTTGTCCTCACGATGAGGTGTTGGTATTGTAGCTCTGACTGCCCGGAGGTTCAACTGTTTCTTTTGCAGCTCAAAAAAATCCAATAGGGTCGAAATTCGTGCGGATTTATCATTTTCTTGCTTTTCCTGCCCGAATGTGCTATCATTATAAACAACGCTGTCAAGTGTTGGAATAGGCCTTGGCAGTATGGCTGCAATAGACCGAGTGCTCTGCCAAGTGGCAGAGCATTTTTTGTATATCGGTACGGAGGAGATATTTTATGTCTGTGAGTTATAAAAAACTCTGGAAGCTGCTCATCGATAAGGACATGAAGAAAAAGGACCTGTGCGGGAGGGCCGGTATCAGCCCAGCATCGGTTACCAAGATGGGACGAAACGGCCATGTCACCACAGAGATACTCGTGAAAATTTGTGCGGCGTTGGATTGCAGGATTGAGGATATTGTGGAAATTGTGCCCGAGAATACAGCGGAATAGTTTATAATTGATAGGTGGTGTTCAATAGAATGGCAACCAAAAACAAATTATCGGTCTATTTGGTCAAAGAAGGCATTACAAGCGCAAACGATATCTTTGAAGACCCAGGGAAGATTCGTGTTCTTGAACGCTATTCGGAAAATTCTGCTGCATACTTTGTACCATCATTGGCCCATGAGCCGAACTGGCTCAGGAATTTCTTCTTACGTGGTGGTGATGGTATGCTATTACAAGCAAATTCAAGAGTAGTACTGATTAAATCCATTCAAATTGACGAGGAATATAGGACCTTTGCGCTCACTTTTGGTTACGCAAGATTTTTGTTCCGAGAAGATGTTCTTGAAGAACAATTTGGATTAAAAATAGTACTTAATAGCATAAAACAGAACCAGATTCGCCGCATTTCAAAAGCAAGTGTTGGATCAAATCAAAAACAAAGCGATGAGCAGTTGCCTAAGAGTAGTGACATATCTGAATTTGGTTTTGATGTAAATCGTGATCTTATGAAAAATGTAAGTGGAAAATCTGAAGACGATATGTTTGAAAAAAGCATGTTGACAGGAGGCGATATTTTCAGTCTTACTGTTGCGAGAGATATCAGCAATATTGATGAGTTTTTGGTATTTTGTTACCGTCGCTTTAAAGAAGATACATATCGAGAACGGTTTGCGTGGGTAGACAATATTAAGTATGTTAAGGAAAAGACAGTCATACAGAGGCTGAATGAAAGACTAATTGCAACCATAAGGGCTAACGAGTTTGACCGAGTATGGATGGCTGTACCTGAAGTAGTGGCATGGGAAGATATTAAGGACTTTAAGTTTGCTGGCTGTGATGAAACATTCGGAGATATTTATATCGACAAAGTTATTGAATCTATACGAAATGAATTGACCTGTGTAGAACAATTACAGAGCAAACGAATCTATGCCCGTGCAAGTCGCGATGAGACCGAAAATGCTTATGAGTGGTCTGCCTATAAATGCATTATCGCAGAAATTAATTTAGATGGGCAGGAATATAACCTAAACAACGGAAAATGGTATAAAATCAACAATGATTTTGTTGCCAGTATCAATGAGCGATATTTGAGTATTGAGCTATGTCAAGATGTATTTATTGCTTATAATCATAATAATGAAGATGAATATAACGATGCTCTAAGTGCTTCCCTTGCGAACTCTTACCTACTTCATAAGTACAAAATCGCCATAGGTGGCGGACAAGGTAATAATATCGAACCGTGTGATGTTTTGTGGCAAAATAAGCTGATTCATGTCAAAAGAAACGGAGGCTCCAGCCAACTTAGCCATCTGTTTAATCAAGCTCTTGTAGCAGGGCAAATGTGGCTTGACCAGAGTTTTAGGAATCAACTGCGAGCAAAGATGGAAGCAGATGGATACTCCGATGTTATTTCAGAACCGTTTAATTCTTCTGATTATGAAATCGTAATTGCCATAATAAATGCTTTTCATGATGGTAGACCCAAGATCCCATTTTTCAGTAAAGTGGCAATCTGTTTTACTGAGACTAATGCAAGAAATCTTGGGTATCGATTGCTACTTAAAAACATCCAATCGACTTAACTTTGAGTAACTATTCAAAAAATTCACATGTTCAAAGATTGTTGCTGATTTATATAAGCAACTATGATATACTCATTAAGGGTAGACCAACGATCCGGCGTCTGCCGGTGCTAACATGAGCTACGGCTCGGTCTATGAAAAATAAGCGAGCTGACCGCATGACGGTCAAAGGAGGGCTTTATTATGCAAAAGACTATCTGCGAATTATTCGCAGGTGTCGGCGGATTCCGATTGGGATTCGACCGACTTGAATCAGGCTGGAAGACCACATGGTTCTCACAGTGGGAACCCGGTGCAAGGACACAATGGGCACGCAACTGCTATGTGCAGCACTTTGGAGACAGTCCAGACCTGAATAATGAATTTCATACTGGAGAAGACATCAGCACGATGGACAAGCAGGCCATTCCCGACCACACGCTTCTCGTGGGTGGCTTCCCTTGTCAGGACTATAGTGTAGCACACACCCTGTCGTCTTCTCATGGCATCGAAGGTAAAAAGGGCGTACTATGGTGGCAGATAAGAGATACAATCATCGCAAAAAAGCCACCGTTCTGCATCTTCGAGAATGTAGATAGATTACTTAAATCCCCAGCCAAACAGCGAGGACGTGACTTCGGCGTTATTCTTGCGTGTCTTGCCCAGGAAGGCTATAGCGTGGAATGGCGAGTCGTTAATGCTGCACAGTATGGTGCAGCACAACGCCGTCGCAGAACATTTATCTACGCATACAGAAACGACACGATTTATGGACAGAAGATGGCCGACATATCTGCAGATATGATTATCAAAGATGGTGGCCTTATGGCGAAAGCCTTCCCCATTCAAGACATGGGCCGGATAACGGAGACGGTTATCGGCGGTGACATCGTAGATGTGAGCGATAACTTTGCCTTCGCATTCGAAGCCGCAGGATATATGCGCAAAGGTAGAATTTATACATCAAAAGTAATTGAGCAGGAGGAAGAACCTATCGCCCTTGGGAAAATCCTGCAGAAGAATAATGTTGATGATAAATTCTATATTACTAACGAGAAAATGCCCAAATGGACATATCTTAAAGGCGCAAAAAAAATCCCCAGAAAATCAGCAGATGGTCATGAGTATATGTTCTCAGAAGGCCCCATTGCCTTCCCTGACCCGTGGGATAGACCTGGCCGTACGATGTTGACCAGTGAGTCCACACTAAATCGCTCCACGCATGTTGTGTCAGATCCCGGAACAGGGAGACTCCGGTTGCTGACCCCGGTCGAGGCCGAGCGCCTCCAGGGATTTGATGACGAATGGACAAATACGGGTATGCCTGATAGGATGAGATATTTTTGCATGGGCAACGCCCTGGTCGTACCGATGATAACCAGAATGGGTAGAGTTCTGGATACGATCATAGCTGAAGAAAAATAAGCTATATCAAAATCAGAATGATATCCATGGGTCTTGTGCAGCAATGCGCAAGACCCATGGTCGTTCATAATGAGATCATAGAAATGGAGTTGGAAGCAGTGGAGGGAACACAGTATGTGACCAAAGAATCGATTCTGCGGCGTGCGCAGGAAATCAAGGGTATCCCGCTCCGGGATGTCGATAAAACTGGTCGTTTGGCCACGGGAAAAGGTGCTATCGGAACCGTTATCGAAGAGAGCTGGTTTGGCTACACGCCCAACTCCGAGTCTGAGCCGGACTTCCCGGAGGCTGGCGTAGAACTGAAAGTCACGCCCTATATGCGTGGGAAAAACGGGATCCGTGCCAAGGAGCGGCTGGTCTGCAATATCATCAACTATATGGAGGAGTACGATAAGACCTTCCAAACCAGTGCCTTTTGGCATAAATGCAACACCATGCTTCTCATGTCCTATGAGCACCTTGCAGACAAGCCCAAGGGCGATTTTCGGATAGATGAGGCGGTTTTGTTTAGTTTCCCGGAAGAGGATTTTGCTATCATTGAGCATGACTGGGAAACTATCATGGAAAAGGTTCGTGCAGGCCGTGCTCATGAACTCTCGGAGGGTGACACACTTTATCTTGCGGCTTGTACAAAGGGCGCTAATGCCTCCAGCGTTCGCCAGCAACCGTTTTCAGAGCTTCCTGCAAAACAGCGGGCATATTCTCTGAAATCATCGTACATGACGCAGATCCTCAACAAGTATATATTTGGAAATGCGGAGAGCCCGCGTATTATCAAATCCGCAGATGTGCTGCACACCAAAACTTTTGAGGAATACATCATTGAAAAAGTTAAACCTTACTATGGAATGACTCAAAACGAGCTTAAACTTAGACTTGGTGTTGATAGCAATGCCAAGAGCCTTAATGAGATCCTTTTGGCGCGAATGTTGGATGTCAAAGGCCGTATTGCCTGCACGGAGGAGTTTCAAAAGGCAGGTATTATCCCCAAAACTATCCGAGTGCAAAGCAACGGTAAGATCAAGGAAAGCATGTCCTTCCCCACATTTGACTTTATTGCGTTGAGCAAGGAAGAGACTTGGGAAGAATCAGAACTTTATAACTATCTGGCGCCTACGAAGTTCATGTTTGTTATCTTCCAGGAACGGGGTGATGGAGCATATGTATTCGATTGCGTCATGTTCTGGAATATACCAAATGATGACCTTGAAGAAGTGCATCGTGTTTGGGAGAGGACTGTTCAAACGATTCGTAGAGGTGTTCAGCTGATCCAGACACCTCGTGGGGTAAGCAATGATCTGCCGAAGCAGACCGAGAGTCCCGTTGCACATGTGCGACCCCACGGAAAAGACGCATCGGATAAGTTGCCGTTGCCTGATGGCCGCATGATGACCAAGCAGTGTTTCTGGCTGAATAATACATATATAGAAAAACAAGTGCATTGAGGGAGGAATACATAATGCGATATCAAATTCACGAGCACCGTCATGCTCTGAACCTATTCACCACAGATCAGGAGTTTGTACCCTTATATCAAGAAATCGTTGACGTTTTAGATGGAATCAGTGACGAAGATGTCATTGCTGAGTATAATGCCAACCACAGGGAAAATATCAAGAGTTTGTCAGAGCCTATAAATGCGCTTATTCGCAGGCGGCTTAGTGCTTCTGGGTGGCGGGCGGAAAGTGCGATTTTCAGTGATCCAGCATATGCCGACGCTCGTGATAAGAAACGGTGGCGCTTAGATTTTGCAAAAGAAAAAATATCGGTTGAAGTTGCATTTAATCACGGAGAAGCAATTGCTTGGAACTTAATAAAACCTGTTCTTGCTTCTGAATTGAACCATGTTGCAAAAGACATTCAAACATCTGCTGGTATCATCATCTGTGCAACAAACGGCATGAAAAAAGCAGGAAATTTTGATAGCGCAGTAGGTTCCTATGAGAAATTTTTACGCTATTTATTGCCGCTACAGAATATGTTACCGACGCCTATCCTTATTATCGGTCTGGACGCACCAGATAGCTTTCATGTTGATAAAACAAGCAGACAAATTGTTATGCATAGAGCATAAGGTCAAATCATGAAACACCCCAAATCGTACGACTCTACTCCTGAGACCCGAAAGCGCATGTCCAAGGTCAAACTGAAGGGCGGCAAGGCAGAGATACTTTTAGCAAAAGCACTTTGGCATCAAGGCTATCGCTACCGAAAGAACGATAAGAGGTTGCCTGGTTCCCCAGACATAGCGATACTAAAATACCATATCGCTGTCTTTGTAGATGGCGAGTTTTGGCACGGGAAAGACTGGGAAGCCCGAAAGATGCGGCTTAAACGGAATCGAGAGTATTGGATCGAAAAAATCGAAGAAAACATGGCTCGCGACCTTCGGGACGACCATTTGTTGGTGCAGGCTGGATGGGTCCCCATTCACTTTTGGGAAAAGGAAGTCATCAAAGACTTATCGACATGTGTTGCTACGATCGAGGAAATCATCCTTGCGCAGCTGATAGATAGCGCAGATGCGCAAGAAGCCATTGACTATGAAGAGTGATATCAGCGCCTTACATAGGAGTTACATTTATGGGGACTATCAGAACAGTAGAGCTTTTTGCAGGCGTAGGCGGTTTTCGCTTAGGCTTGGAATCTGCGTCTGATAGGTTCAAAGTGATATGGGCAAACCAATGGGAGCCGTCTATGCGAGAGCAGTATGCTTTTGAGTGCTACACTGCGCATTTTGGCAGTCAAAAGTACCATGTTTGCCAAGATATCACCAAAGCTAAAATCGATGTACCTGACCATGATCTGCTTGTTGGAGGATTCCCGTGTCAGGACTATTCTATCATGAAGAAAAATTCCGCAGGAATCGAGGGAACTAAGGGTGCGCTTTGGTGGCAAATAGATGATATCCTCAGAGAAAAAAGGCCAAAGTATGTGTTGCTGGAAAATGTGGACAGATTGATCCGCTCTCCGGCCAAACAGTCCGGTCGTGACTTTTCTATCATATTACGATGCCTCTATGAGAAAGGCTATGCCGTTGAGTGGAGAGTCATCAATGCTGCTGACTATGGATATGCTCAACGACGGCGGCGGACCTTTATCATGGCCTATCATAACCAGACAGAGATTTTTCGCAATTTGGCAGAAGCGGTATGTGTGCAAGGCCTTAAATCTATGCACAAGCATGTTATGGAGAAAGGTATTTTTGCAAAAGCGTTCCCTGTTCAAGATCATAGCAGGTCATATGTTGAAAGTTGGATCGACGAATTAGAATATGCTGATATTTCGACTGTTTCAAGAGATCAGCGAGTATATCTCTATAATGCTGGCGTTATGATGAACGGACGGATATACTCTGTTGATGTGACTCCGCAGCGAGTAGGGGCCACGCCTCTAAAGGATGTATTAGAAACAGGTCCAGTGGATGAGCATTATTTCCTTCGCACCGAAGACCTGCCCCGATGGACCTACTCCAAGGGGGCAAAGTGTGAGAAACGGCAGCGGCGAGATGGCAGTCAGTATTATTCCGAGGGCAGCGTTCAATTTCCAGAATCGTTGAACAAGCCCTCAAGAACGATGCTGACCTCAGAGTCCCAGGTGGGCCGGACTTCTCATGTCGTACAGGACCCGATGACTGATTGCCTACGGGTGCTGACTCCAATCGAATGCGAGCGATTAAATGGCTTCCCAGATGACTGGACAGATACAGGAATGCCTGAGCGAATGCGATATTTTTGCATGGGCAATGCCTTAGTCGTTCCGCTTGTAAAAAGGATAGGAGACGCATTGTTAAATGCGGGGATATGATCAATAGTTCGCATGTATACCCTTAACAATGATGAAAGTAGATGATGATTATGCCGAGAATTATCAGAAACGCAATCAGATGCAAAAAATGTGGAGATGTCATCGAAAGCAAAACCGTTCATGATTTCAAGTTTTGCAGCTGCGGTTCGTGCGCCGTGGACGGTGGCCTTGATTATCTTCGTAGGTGCGGAAACCTTGGAGATTGGGAAGAACTGTCCGAAGTGGAAAAGGTGGAGGGCAACAACGCATTGACTTGATTCTATCTTGCGGAAAGTGGTTGCGCCATAATGTTGCTTATCATCATTCGCAAGTCGCCACGAGTACCCCGCATCCCCAATAGGGGCTGAAATTATGCGTTTCAGCCCCTATTTTTCCAAATCTTTCAGTAGCTATTCCCGCTGACTTGTGGTATATGTTTGTGCTGCAAGGAGGCGAGCACATGAACAAACTGCTGAAGGATCTGTACGACTGCTTCTACACCCCGCCGGAGCTGGCGGCGACGAAGCGGGAAATCGAGGAATGCCACCGCGCGCTCATTGAGGCGCTGGGCAAGCCGGAGCGCCGATTGGTGCTGAAGATCATCGATGCCAAGGACCATATTTCGGAGGACACTTCACTCGACAGCTTTATCTCCGGATTTCGGCTGGCGTGGCGGCTGTCCGCAGAATTGAATCACTATGACGATGAGCGTCCGGCGCGCTGCCAAGCGGCAGAGAAACCGGGCGCTCGTTTTACATTCAAAAAGGAGGATGATGAACAATGAAGAAGCGCATCGTGACAGCTGTGATCACCGCTTGCATGGCCCTGTGTGCCGCTGTGTGGCCGCAGCCAGACACACGGGAGGAACGACCCGCCCCAATACCAACGCACGCCGCAACTGCCCCGAAAGCGGATGCTGCGACAACGGCAGAAAAGAAAAATACGGAAACGCCGCGGGCAGAGCCGGACGAGGAACTTGGCGCCGTCCCAGTCCCTGCACCGGCAGAGCCGACATCTGTGGCCGAAATGCCGCAGTTGGAGACTGAGCTTCCCGCACCGCAGCCGACCATAGAGCTGCAGCCTGGCGATGAGGTCTATATTCCGGGCTTTGGCTGGGTGCCATACGAGGGGCCGAATCACCGCGAGTATGCCGCGGATATGTACGAAAATGGCAATAAAATCGGGAGCATGGGTTGAAATTTGCGGAGAACATTCAAAATAGGGTCAAGCCGCTATTGACAATCAAACTTTCTATGCTATTCTATAATGATTTAACCCAGAAGTTGAATGGATGGCATGGGCGAGAAGGAGAGTATGTATGGCGTATGAGTTTGTTTGCGAATCCGAAGCAAAGCGCTATCGTTCGGATTGCTCGGATGTCCTGAAGGAAACCTGCGAGCTGCTGAAGGAGAAGGGTATTTCTGCACAGTTTTCGCTTGTTGGAAGCGGAGCAAGGAATATGATCACGAGAAATGGAGATGGCCCGTATGACTTGGACTACAACCTTTTGGTCATGAAGGCAGATAACGAGTATCGCGACCCGCGATTGCTGAAAGACACAATTAGAAATGCCCTTAACAAAGCGGTGGGCGGAAAGTTCTTTTCGGATGCACAAGATTCAACTTCTTGCTTGACTGCACTGCTGCATTTTAAGGATACTCCCAGTGCGGATGAATTGAAGAAATCGGGATTATGGCAGGAGGTTTAGAAGTTTTTCCTCGACTGATTATCGGCGCAACGATATAATAAGAGCGGTGATGTATATGACGATCCAACAGATACTGCGGGAAAAGAACCTCTCCCGCTACCAGCTCTCCAAGAAAAGCGGTGTGCCTTGGGCAACGCTGGCGGACATCTGCTCCGGCAAGACAACGCTCTCCCGATGCAGTGCCGGGATACTCATGAAGCTGTCCTCCACACTGGATATCCCGATGGAGCAGCTCATTACGCTGACCGTGGAGAAACCACAAATGCATGGCGGCAAGCTGGCTGACCGAACCTATTTGGAAAAGAATCTGCCTGCCAGTTTGGATAAAGCGCTTCGTGAGTATATTCAGGGTGAAAAGGACAAAGTGTCTTATATGGATTGCCTGTGGGGAGAATTATATAGCGCAATCAACTCCAATCAGTGGAGTAATGCCATCACGCAGGAGCAGGCAGACTATCTCCGTGCAAAGTATTTATGAGAGGTGAGAACCTAATCTCATCATGGCCCAATGATGACGAGTAAATCATAGGCAGCAACTCAGCGGCTGCACCGCCATAGACAAGGAAAACACTCTCAATCCGGGCAGAGAAAGCAGCGGGACAGGCCGTAAAGGCTTGTCCCGCTGTCTGTGTCTTATGGCAGATATTCTTCCGTGACCCGATACCGGCTGATGCCGAAAGCATTGCTTCGCTCCATGATCTCCGGCGGGATCTTGGGCAGGTACTTCTTGCTGAAGCTGGTGTCCCCGAAGTAGGCGTCAAAGCTTGCCACCGGCAGGACGACCCATTCGCAATCATCCTGCCGGTTGGCGAGGTAATAGCGGATCAATGTACAGGCAACCTCAGATGGAATTTCCTTCGGAAGCGCTATTGTTACTTTCTCTGTCAGTTCAAGCGGCAGCTCCGGCCCCTCTCTGCGCAGCGGCCCCAGCTCCAACGCATCGGCAAGGACATCATCAAAGCGCAGTGTCCAGGCGCCCTTGGTTTGGGATGCAAAAATCGGGATCTGATATTGCATTACCTTGCTTCGCCATGCGGCGGCAAACTTGGACTGAATAACCTCCGCATACTTGAGTGAGGTGCTGCGCACCTTTTCCGGGTGCGTCAGCATGAAGTCCGCCGCGCGGAGAACATGACGGAGGAACCAGCCGACCCCATCCGCATCCACCAGCTCCGGGAACTCTGTATGCAGCTCCGAAAAATCCGTCTGGAACTGCCACTCCTTGTCCTGCACACGCTTTCCGTCCTCTGGCACACTGCACCAGGCGCAGAGCGCACGGCGGGCATGGTCGACCCGGTCATGCGGATCACCCGAAATGACTGCTCCATCTTTGCCGTGGAACAGGTATCCGCGAGCCAGAACAGTCAAAATCCGCGACATCCCCTCAAACTCCAGGATCGTGGCAAAAGTGAACCGACCCAGCCATGTCGTATCGCTCTTCTTACTGGCGGTATAGGAAACCGTTCCGGTATATGCGCAGAATTCTACCCATTCGTTAATCATCCCGCACCTCCAGAACATTTTTCTCGATATACTCCGGCAGCAGCTCCCACAGCAGGTCGCGTCTGCCGAGGGCCACCACATAGCGCACGGCCAGAGCCGGTCTTACAATCGCGGTCAGCAGCTCCCGGCACTTGGCCGTCACCGCATCACGGTAGCTCCGGGAGGCGGATTTGTCCGCGAAGGCGCTCATCATGGCGGTGAAGGCTTTCGAGTCGCTTTCACGGAACAGCTGCTTTTTCTCCCGGCCGGTGTTCTCGTCCTCCATATCACAGACAATGTCTCCGAGGATGCGATAGCCGCCGAAGCGGAAATCGGTCAGCAGATCGTATATATCTTCAAATTCCGGCAGCCATTCCCGCAGGAAGCGCTCCCGAGCATCCTCGTCCATAAGGTGCCATGCCTGCTCCCGCATGGCTTGCCGCAGGGTAGACACCTTTTCCGGCGGCAGACTGCCGAACAGGGCGTACAACTCGTCAGGATCGTATGCATCCTCCTGCCCTCTGGCATACAGGATGCGCTCCACATCGCTCTTCCGCTTTTTCTCCTTCAACGGAACGCGGCAGGCCCGGATGCGGGAGAGGCAGGCATCGTAATCTTGCAGCAGCGCATCTACCGCCGCCAGCTTATCAGAGTCCAGCTGCTCCCTCCAGTCCGGCTGCTGGGCGAAGGAAAACAATTCTTCGTCCTTGGTGGGCTTTGCCTTGATGCGCGGCGTGTTCTTTTTCAGCTGCTGTGCCAGATACGGCAGGCGCTCCACATTGGAGTCCACCTCGTCCCAATTCACCCTCTTGAAAAACGCCTTCACCCTGGCCGCGTGGGTTGGTTCATACCAGGCACGCCGGGTCTCCATCTCCTCTACCAGCGTTTTATATTTGAGAAAGTCGCTGCGCTTGACGGTCTTGTGGGTCAGGTACTCATCCAGATCGGGGCGGATGCCGCTCTTAGCCGAGTCAATCTCCAGCCCGGTGAGGATGGCCAATGTTTCCGTCTCCTCCCGGCAGCGCTCCCGCTCCTCGGCGTCGGAGTTTTCGTTGTAGGCGATAATGCTGCGATCCAGCGCGGCATTGCAGATCTGACCGACGCGGGAGGAGAAGGTGCTGCGAACGGTCTCAAACCGTGCCTCCCAGTCGTCGGCACTGCGGATCTGTGGCTGGGCCGTGGGGATCATCAGCAGAGGAATATTCTCTGTGTTGGTGAGGGATTTATGTTTCTCGTAGCGGTAGAGGTTGTAGTTGCGGCGGACGCAGGCATTCAGGATCGGATCAGATATGGTCTTGATCATATCGCCGTCGTAGTCAGCGCCGCCCAGCCGCTCCGCAGCCAGCATATTGGAATCCACCATCACCACATCCGTCAGGTGCCCGAAATAGTAATGCCGCATCTGCTTTCTCTCTTCCTTCGCGTCGTAGAAGGAAAGCTGTAGCTCCTCGTTGCGGGCAATGTGCGGATTGCGTAGCAGCGTGCAGGCGTCGTCATGGGCATAGGCCGCCTGGGGTGCATAGAAGGAACTCTCCGGGAAGTGGTCGGTCATGACGGTGCTGTAAAAC
>CDYZ01037510.1_pt1 | contig 24560 bp, 24 predicted proteins | sample 554921 | NCBI WGS metagenome assembly CDYZ01 (sample SAMEA3182058, study PRJEB8094) | gut metagenome | biome: human; feature: gut; material: Stool; isolation source: human stools | place: Canada | collected 2012-11-26 | reverse complement strand
TATGCACATTATGTAAGCAGATAGCAAAAACAAGTATCATTGAACGACTTCATCAAAACAATAAAGAAAAGCTGGGAGCAAAATTAAGTCTGCTTCCAGCTTTTTTGTATTTGCTATTGTATGTGGTTGACTAAGGAATATTGTTTAAGCGTGAGTTTGTGATATTGGGTGTGGTATCTTTAACTATGGGAAACTCCGGTTTCCCAGCGGGAGACCGCCTGCCGGGTCACAAAAACCTTTTCCGCCAGTTCTTCCTGCGAAAGACCCTTGCCGGTTCTCAGTTCATAGATCACATCTTTTGTTTCCATGCGCTTTCTCCTCCCTTTGGGAATAGTATAACGCCATACCACCTCTATGAAAAGCAACCCGCTGTTGCTTTTGCTGCTGCGTCACTCGGTCAGGCCAAAGAACCACACCGTTTCGGATTCATAGGTTTCGCCCTGCCGCAGCAGGATGGAGGGAAACTGCGGGTGATGGGGGCTATCGGGGCAATGCTGTGTTTCCAGGCAGATTCCGCTGTGCTTCTGGTAGGCAATGCCGCCTTTGCCCCGCTCTCCACACAGAAAATTACCGGAATAGAGCTGCAAGGCCGGTTCTGTGGTGAAGACGGTGAGCCGCCGTCCTCTTACGGGGTCACTGAGTTCCGCCGCCGGGTGCAGCGGATTTAGGCTCTCGGCATCATAGTCCAGCAGGAAATTGTGGTCGTACCCGCCGGCATTTTTTAGCTGTGGGCAGTCTGCCCCGATGCGTTCCCCGATGGTATGCGGCGTGGTAAAATCCAGTGGGGTTCCCGCCACCGGCAGTATCTCCCCGGTGGGAATCAGCTCTTCATTGATGGGCGTATAGCGGCTGGCCGCCAGCTCCAGCCGGTGGCCAAGGATATCCCCCTTGCCCTGCCCCGCCAGATTAAAATAAGTGTGGTTGGTCAGGTTCAGCAGGGTGTCCCCCTCCTCCGCTGTGGCAGTATAGTGGATAATGAGGGCATCCTCCTGGGTCAGGCAGTAGCGCACCTCCACATGCAGCCTGCCGGGGTAACCCTCCTCACCTGCTTCTGCCGTACGGGAGAACACCACCACATTATCAATGTCCTCGGTGCTCCATTGCCACAGGCAGCTGTCAAAGCCTCGCTTGCCGCCGTGCAGGTGGTTGCCGCCGTCATTGGCCGCCAGCTGATACTCCTTGCCGTTTAGGGTGAATTTTGCCCCGGCAATACGGTTGGCCACCCGGCCTATTGTTCCGCCAAAGTGCGGGGCCTCAATGTAATCTGCAATGGTATCACACCCCAAGGTGATATCCTCCACCACGCCCTCTTTATCCGGCACGCAAATGCTATGCACAGCCGCCCCGTAATTGAGGAGATTCACCTCCATGGTATTGTGGTTAAACAGGGTAAAGCGTGTTACCGCCTGTCCTTCCGGCGTCCTGCCAAAAAAGTGCTTATAGACCATTGGTTGCTCCTCACTTTTCGTTTGTTTCTGCCTATTATTGTACCGCATCAACGGCCAACTGCCAAGGGGGAAGTTTTCACTCTCGCCAGGTCGTCTGGGCGAATTTCTGCTGAGGGATGGCACCGGGCCGCAGGCTGTTTCGGCACAGCCGAAACCGACGGGCACAGCCCGTCGAGACCGTCCAAAGGACGGTTTAGCCTGCGGCCCGCCCTGCCCCCTGCATAAATTCCACACATGGGAAAAGGGACGCCCCCGTTAGAGGACGCCCCTTTCCCAAGAGAGAAAACATTAGAAGATGGCGAGTTTAGACTGGACGGTGGTGGAAGCCACTACGCGTCCGCGCTTGATGACATAGCGACGCTCCGGAGTCAGACGAATGGCGTCGCGTGCATCACGGCAAGCGGTGATGACGATATCGGCATTGCAGCCGACCTTCAAGCCGTAATCCTTCAGACGGAGGATCTTGGCGGCGTCATCGGTGATCATATCGAAGGTCTTTTCAATCTCATCGGGCAGGCTCAGCTGGGCAGCGTGGCCGGTAATCAGGGCCACCTGCAGCATATCGCCGGCGCCGTAGGGATAGAAGGTATCATTGACGCAGTCCTGGCCAAAGCTCATGGTCACACCGGCAGCCAGCAGTTCCTTTACGCGGGTAATACCGCGGCGGATGGGCTGTTTATCCAAGCGGCCCTGGAGCATCAGGTTGGTCACGGGGTTGGTGATGACATTGATGCCGGCCTTTTTCACCTTTTCGATAACATAGGCCGCATAGTGGTCGTCATAGGCCGCCATGGCGCAGGTATGGCCGGCGGTAACACGGCCCTGCCAGCCGCGGGCGATGGTCTCATCGGCCACCATCTCCAGCGTGCGGTAGAAGGGGTCGTCGCTTTCATCCACATGCATATCTATATCGGCATCGTATTTTTCGGCGATGTCAAAGCACAGCTTGACATGTGCGCGGCTGTCGTCAGGGCAGTTTTCGTTAGCGGGCATACCGCCTACTACATCGCAGCCCATCTCCATGGCCTGCCACATCAGCTTATCGGCGCCGGGATCCTTCATAATGCCTTCCTGCGGGAAAGCAACGGTCTGCATATCCACTACGCCCTTATACTTGTCTTTCAGGGCCAGTACGCCCTCGGTGGCCTTCAGGCCGGTGATGGTATCCACATCAATGTGGGTACGGATATTCAGCACGCCGTTTTTGATCTCACGCTCCACCACATCGCCGCCGCGGGCCAGAATGTCCTCATTGACATAGTTGCGCTTTTTATCCCACAGCATCTCAATGGCTTCCTTCAAGGTGCCGCTCTGGTTCTTGGGCAGAACATCCAGTACATTGACCTTATCCAGGTGGATATGCGGATCGATATAGGAGGCGGTGGTCAGGTTGCCCTCGGCGTCAATAACGGTCTCGGCCTCGGCGGTCAGTCCCACGCCGATATCAACGATCTTGCCGCCATCGATGAGGATATTGACCAGCTCTTCCCGGTCACGGAGCTTCGCGTTCTTAATAAGCATCTGCATACTTTAATTCCCTCCAAAAAATTTTTGTTAAAATAATCCGGCAGGGCGCTATTTCTCATTCAAACCAAATTTTCTTACTTCCCAACCCTTTTGAAAAGCGCCCTGCTCCCGGATGGGAGCAGGGCGCGAAACAACTTGGGGCGAAAGCCTCTCCATAGTCTGCCAATATCCGGAGGACTCCTATTCGGTTCACCTACATTTTAGCATACAATCTGCCCAAAGGCAATTCATCATTATTTAGAAAGTTCCAATACATTTTTGTTGGAATCCACCAAATACATCGCATACATCTCCGGCGAAAGCCCGCTCTCCGCTACTATCTTCCGGGCCGGCTCATAGTCCTCGGCCGCCAGCCGCAAGGAGATCCCACAGCTTTGAGTCACGGTGCGCAGGGTGGGCATCGTCGCCACCTTAAAGTGCTGCTCCAGCAGCCGCTCAGTCTGTATGGCGGAATGGGTATTCTCAAAGGAAATCATCAAGTAATCTTCGTTCATCGTTTTCACCTCACCCCTATTTTACTCCATGGCCCCAGCGGAATCAAGTGTGCTTTCCCTCCCGGCCTGTGCAGCAGGCTGACCATGCGGCGCAGCCGCCGGGCTTCCGCCCGGCTCCCGCGGCTTCGCCGCGGGCCGCGCTCTGTGGGCGCTCGGCTGCGCCGCATGGCACCGCCTGCCGCCTCACCGCTCTCCCACGCAAAAGACCGCCCCGGAAACCCGGAGCGGTCACATATGCTTCTCTTTCTCAGGCTATCAGGCAGCGGTGGTCGCCAGCAGCACATAGCTGAGGATGAACAGAACGGAGAGAATGTACATCAATACAGGAACTTCCTTCGCCTTGCCGCGGGCCAGCTTGATGAGGGTGTAGGAAATGATGCCAAAGCCGATACCATCTGCAATGGAGTAGGCAAAGGGCATCATGGCGATGGTGAGGAAGCAGGGGATGGCAGTCTCCATATCGGACCAGTCGATCTTCAGCACACCCTTCATCATGAATACGCCCACGATGATAAGGGCGGGAGCGGTGGCAGCGGAGGGAACAATGCCCGCCACAGGAGCCAGGATAACCGCCAGCAGGAACAGGATACCGGTAGTCATGGAGGTCAGGCCGGTACGGCCGCCGTCCTCGATGCCGGTGGAGGACTCAACAAAGGTGGTAACGGTGGAAGTACCCAGCAGTGCGCCGGTGCAGGTGGCAATGGCGTCAGCAATCAAAGCACGGTCGCCGCCGGGGAAGTTGCCGTTCTCATCCAGCATGCCGGCGTTGCCTGCGGTACCCAGCAGGGTACCAACGGTATCAAAGCAGTCGCAGATGGCAAAGGTGATGATAGCGGTGAGGAAAGGAACCACGCCGCCGGCGGAAAGAGCACCGGAGAAGTCCAGCTTGAAGGCGACCTCGCCAAACGCCTCGCCGATACCGGCTACGGTAAAGCTCTCGGGAATGGTGGTCTGACCCATAAGGAAGCCAATAAGAGTAGTAGCGATGATGCCGATAAAGATAGCACCCTTTACGCGGTAGGCAACCAGAATAGCGGTAATTGCCAAACCGATGAGGGCCAGCAGGGCAGCGCCCTTGGTGATGGTACCCATATCAGTGTAGGCGCCGGCAATACCAGTACCAAAGGCAGTAACGATATTGACATTGAACATGCCGATGAGAGCAATGAAGAAGCCGATACCGGCGGAAATGGCAGCCTTCAAGGAAGCGGGGATCGCTTCAATGATCTTCTTGCGCAGGGGGCTGACGGTCACGACGAGGAACAGCACGCCGGAAATAAATACGATCGCCAAAGCCTGCTCCCAGGTGTAGCCCATGCCAAAGCATACGGTAAAGGTGAAGAAGGTATTGAGGCCCATGCCGGGTGCCTGGCAGAAAGGCACATTGGCCAGGAACGCGGTAAGCAGGCAGCCAATAGCGGCAGAAATGCAGGTCGCTACCATGACACCGGTCTTGTTCATGCCGGTCATGGAAAGATAGTTGGAGTTGACAAAAATGATGTATGCCATTGCAAAGAAGGTGGTAATGCCTGCACGGATCTCGGTTTTCACATCGGTGCCGTGCGCTTTCAGCTTAAACAGCTTTTCCATAGTGTTGCTCCTTTTACAAAAAAATTTGGAAGCGGACAAAACAAAACGCCGACCGGTCTCATTTAATAATGAGTGTCCCAGCCAGCCGTCAATAAAAACGCAAAGCCAACCCCTCCCGCCATAGCGGAACGGATCGGAACACCCATAGTGCCAGCCTTTCCGGGGCCGGCGTAGAAACGCCCGAACCATATTATCGGGCATATATGAGCTTTGGTCATATTTTGTTTACATTTGCAGTTTATCACTTATTTGGGTCGCCTGCAAGGGGTTCTTAGCGGATTTTTAATTTTCGTAGGCTTGCCACATCTTTCACAAACCTTCCGGCCGGTATTGGTGCATAATGACAAATTTGTCGTCCCTCTTATGCGGGCAGTGCTCCTTGGCAGGCCTTCTGCCCGGAACAGGCATCGGCCCGCAGGGCAAACCGTCCTTCGGACGGTTTTAGGGGCGGCCTCCGGCCGCCCCTTACGGCGCCGTTTCGGCGCCGGCCCTGCGGGCCGCTGTTCTCTCCGCAAGTCACTGTCAATTTCGTGGCCGCCATTCTCTCAGCGTCCCTTCGCGTCTTCCGTTCCTTCCTCAAAGAACGATACCTGCTCCGCCTGCGGCCCGGCCACACCGGATGGGATCACCAGCGGCCGGGTCCGATCCTCTATCTTGTAGTCAATACCCGCTTTTCGGGCCTGGGCGGTCTGCTCCCGCCGGGGGATGCGGAACACCCGTCCGTCCTTCACAAAATTCGCCCCGGTCTGGTGGAACTGGAATGGGATCCCCTTTTCCACGCATTGCTCCCGCAGCGAAAGGACCCACTCATAATGGCAGGGCCTCGCCTCCCGCCCGGATTCCCCGCTGGCAGTCAGCTCCTCTATCTTCTCCGGGTCCAGATACTCCCGCAGATCGAGGGCGGTCAGCAGCGGCGCCGCTATAACGGTCCGGTGCCGGATGGGCAGCTCCAAAAACAGGGGCAGCCGGGCATCGGCGCGGTCCTGGTTTTCCACCGTGCAGCCGATGATAACATTTTCATATCCCTCGCCCCAGTCCGGGGGCAGGCACTCCGCCAGCCGGTCTATGCGCTTGGTAAAAAAGTAGAACCAGCAGTCCCGCCGCCTGCGCATCATCTCCCAGCAGTCCGGCCGCCATGCGTCCGCGTCCTTCAGCAAAAAGTCGGAGGTAAAACAGGTAAAAACCACCGTCCCGGCCGGGATCTTCCAGCCCCCATCCCGCCTTTTGCGGATGGGCAGGTCAAAGGCTTCGTTCCTCCGGCATAATGACGCTCCCACGCCGGTCCCGTACATTTCATCCTGCCGGTAAACATAGCAGTACCGACACCCGGCGCTTATCTTGGTGCAGCCATGCCAGGGATTCCACCCGACATAGCCTGTATTTTCACTCATCGTCCGTTCTCCCCGCGTTTTAGGCTAAAAATGCCACATACAGCATCAGGATACCGCTCAGCACCATCATCGCAATCATCCCGCTGTTGCCCAGGAACAGCCCCCGTTTCTCCTGTGCCGGGATGGGACTCGTCCCTTCCCGCAGATGGATCCTTTTGCGGTGCCGCCACAGGATCACACACCCGGCTACCGTAATCGCCAGGATCAGATAGCCATAGATGGCGGAGAGCACCAGACTATCCTCCACCGCCTGCGCCACCGTCATACCCAGCAGGTTCACCAGGAAGTGCAGCGCCACCGTATAGCGGATGCCCCCGGTGCGCAGCGCCACATAGGCAAAGACCGCCCCCACCGCAAAGGCATAGAAAAATTGTCCAAAGTTGCCGTGGAACAGCCCAAACAGGAACGCCGAGCCGAAGATCGCCACCGGCTCTCCCCAGGGGGCCAGCCGCCGCAGGATCAGCTTGCGGAAGATCCATTCCTCCACCACCGGCGCCAGCAGCACCCCAAAAAGGAATATGATCCATGGGTTGGTGCCCGTCACCATATCCTGCAGGGGCTCGCCCGCCTGCTGTCCCCGCAGCGCGCTGATGGCCGCGTTGATCCCCAAGCCGATAAGGTTGGTGAGATATACCATCGCGTAGCTTATCAGCGCCAGCGCCCCAAATTGCTTCGCCGTCACCCGGCGGCGGGGCGGGGCGGGCGGCAGGGGCATCGGCCGCAGGATAAGCAGCAGCACCGGCAGGCCCAGCCCGTAGTTCGCCGCGTCGGTAATGACCCACTGGAACCATTCGCTCTGGATAAAGGCGATCATAAAGCGGCTGCCCCGCATGGCCAGGAGCTGACACCCCAGCATCAGCAGCGCGGCGCCGCCCTGCATCACCAGCATCATGGCAAAGCACGCCCACCCGATGCGGCTAAAGCTCCGGCGCGCATCCTCTCTGTATTCCTCCAACTGGCTTTCCCGTGGGGCAAAAGGGTAAAATTCTGACATGGCAGCTCCTTCTCCGTGCAATGGCATCGGCAATATAATAGCTGATTATAGCCCAGCCGATGCCCCTTTGTCAATTCTCGCCCCAAAGGAAAAGCCGACCGCCTTTCGGCAGTCGGCTCTTACAATTATCCTTGCGCAAAGGGGATTATGCTTCCGGTGATAACCTGCATCACAAAAATCACCAGAATAGCGGCCGTTCCCGCCACGCCCAGCGCAAATGCCGTTTTCCGGTCCTTTTCCACCTTTTCCTTATCCGCTTCGGGGGCAACGGGTTCCGGCACTAGGAAATCAAACCACAGCCCCACCAGGCCAAACGCCCACAGCGTCAGGCTCAGCATAATATTGATGGTTTTATCCTGCGGCAGTTCATTCAGCCGCTGCATCAGCGTGTAGGCACCCGCCTGCACCAGCCAGGTGATTCGCAGCGTCTCGCGGATGATCTGTCGTCCGGTTCTCTCTTTTTTCGTCATACATTTTCCCCTTTCGTTTTCCTTTCGTTTTCTCCGTATTTCCATTGGCTTTCTCTTGCAGGGTGTCCCCGCCTTTCGACTATCAGAACAGCCGCCACAGGAACATCTCGCCTGTCACGAGCTGCGCAATAAAAATCGCCGTGACCAAAACCGTCAGCACGATCTCCGTTACGGCAACGATCTTCCGGCTCCGCCGGTTGATCTCCGGTCCGTAGTCCGGTTCCTCCACCGGCAGCAGCTCCCCCGCCCATACAAAGAGCATAAGAATCAACCACCACATCAGCTCCAAAGAAAAGTCGACCTCTTTCAATACACCGATCCGGTCAAGATCATGAGCCAGCCATACGATCAGCGTAGCAATAAAAGACAACGAATAGTACAGGATATCGCTGCCGTATTTTCTCAGCTTTTCTCTCATTTTTTGTCTCCTTTCCGTTTTCCTCTTGTTCCCATTCGTTTTCTTTTACGGGGCGCCACCGCCTTTCGGCAGTCAGCCTCTCCCTTAAACAGCTGCAAACGGATAATACTTTCCCGTCACCATTTGCAGGATAAACAGCAAAATGATCCCCAGATCCGCCAGTATAATGACCGCCGCAAGAATTCGTTCCTTCTTTCGGCTCCGTTCTTCTTTCTTCCCCGGCATCATGAATAGGATCCACGAGCCAATCAGCAGCGTCAGTGTCTGTGCCCCGCACAATAGCCCGAATACCGGCTGCTTCGGCTGCTCCCCACACCTCGCCATAATACCGTTGGCAGCGAATTGCAGCCAAAAGAGGAGATTAACCGCATGGAGCAGTACCGTCCATTTTGCATTCTCCGTCAGCTTTCCCCGCATGTTGTCCTCCTACTTTTCCTTTTTCTCCAGCTTATCGTTCATGTTCGTCTCCTTTCTGTTTCCCTCTTTCTTTTTTAGCATACCATATCCGCGCAGATATCTCCATCGGCGTTTTCCCTCAAGATAACCCCCTCTTTTTGGCGCAAACGGCAGATTGCGGCCGTCTGGCATCTAACCGTTTTTCCTCGGCAGTCTCTTACACCTCTTATAACGGCTCACACAGCAAAATTGCAACTAGCTTTTTTCATTTTCCCACACGCCGTGCCAGTCAGCACAGCAAAAAAGCGCCCTTTCGGGCGCTTTCTCTCCAATGCTGTTATTTCCGGTTCCTTATCAGCTTTATTCCCGCCAGCACCGCGGCATACAGCACACCGGCCACCGCCCAAATGATCCAGCTGTATCGGGGCTGGCCGTTGCCTTTGGGGCCAAAGGTATAGATCATAAAAATTGCCGTCGCCACCAGCCAGTAGATCACGCTCACCGGCCCGGTAATGTTCTTCTGGGATTTCTCCCTGCGGGTATAGTCGCCCTCCTCCAGCAGCTTCTCCATCGAGCTGTAAATGGTCCCGCCGTACACAAAGAAGTACACACCGATCCCCACTACCGCCAGCAACAGGCATACTGCCATCGTCATAAAAAAGCCATCCTGTCTCACCGCCATGACAGCGAACAGCGGCACAAACGAAAGAACACACAGCACCGTACCGATGGTGTTCATGCGGTCATAGGTCGGCTTGAAGGCCTTCTGCCGTTCCTTTACCATGCCGGTCACGCCGTACTCCGTCTCAAAAGGCTCCTTCTCCAGGAACTCATATTCCTTCGCTTTATTTCCGCAGTCCATAAACAGCACCACCGCAATGGCGACTAGGATCAACAGCGCACACAGTCCAATGCCGGCTGCCACACCCTCCCGAACGGGAAACACCGAAACCGAAAGCTCGCTCACCGCTGCCAGTCCGATGAGCGCAATGGGCGAAAAAATGCACAGCATCGTTGCCAGTGCCATCTTGGGGGCGGCGGCGCGCCGCAGCGCCAGGTAATCGGAAGCCTCGCCGATCGTCACGCGGCGCAGAGGCGGCCGGCGGTCGTCCTCGGTCACCGTCGGCTCCGCTATCTCTATCTCGTCCTTCAACAGGTAGTCGGTCGTCACCCCAAAAAGGCGGCTCATCTGCACCACCTTATCCATATCGGGAATGGACTGCGCCCCTTCCCACTTGGAAACCGACTGCCGTGTCACCGCCAGCTTTTCCGCCAGCTCCTCCTGCGACCAGCCCGCTTTCTTTCTCAAGTCAATGATTTTATCCGCCAGTATCATTCTTCATGCCCTCCTTTATTCCGGACGGCATCTTCTATCCGTCTCTGTGCCATTATCCTACCATTCGGCGCAGTTGCGCACCACCAATTCAACCATCAAATCTGTCAACCGCCGGTTGCGAACCTTCGGTTTTCTCGTCCCACTCACACATTTTGCGGAGCCTAATCCCTGCCCTGCTTATTCATCTGCTAAAAATTTAGGTCCTGTCCTAGGCAAGTTCCTGCAAACCGCTCTTTCGCGTCCCACTCACGCCGTCTGCGGGGCTTAGCCCCAGCCCTGCTTACTCATCCGCTAAAAAACCAAGCCCTGTCCTGGGCAGGTTCCTCCAAACTCCGTTTTCGTCCTATCACCCATTCGCTAAAAATCCGGGCCCCCTCTCGGCAAATTTCTGCAAACCGCAGGCTTCGGGCCGCAGGCGTTCCGGCCAAGGCCGGAACCAGCGGGCTGCGCCCGCTGCGGCGGCTCTGCCGCCAGGCCTGCGGCCCGCCCCGCTCTTCCCCAGGCTTTTGCCCTCCGCCAAAAAGACGCAGAGCGTCCCTTTTCGGTCAGCCCTGCGTCTTTGCGTCTTGGGTTATTTACTTGTTCATCGCCTGATAGGCCGCCACAGCGCAGGCTACGGTCGCACCCACCATGGGGTTGTTGCCCATACCGATAAGTCCCATCATCTCCACATGCGCGGGGACGGAGGAGGAGCCGGCAAACTGGGCGTCGCCGTGCATACGGCCCATGGTGTCGGTCAGGCCATAGGAGGCCGGGCCCGCCGCCATGTTATCGGGGTGCAGGGTACGGCCGGTGCCGCCGCCGCTGGCCACGGAGAAGTACTTCACGCCGTTCTCCCAGCACCACTTCTTGTAGGTGCCGGCCACGGGGTGCTGGAAGCGGGTAGGATTGGTAGAGTTGCCGGTGATGGAAACATCCACCTTCTCCATCTTCATAATGGCTACGCCCTCCAGTACATCGTTGCAGCCGTAGCACTTGATCTTGGCGCGCTCGCCCTCGCCAAAGACGACCTCGCGCACCACCTTTACTTCGCCGGTAGCAAAGTCAAAGTCAGTTTCTACATAGGTAAAGCCGTTCACCCGGCTGATGATATAGGCAGCGTCCTTGCCCAAACCGTTCAGGATGACCCGCAGCGGTTCCTTGCGGGCCTTGTTGGCGTTGCGGGCAATGCCGATAGCGCCTTCCGCCGCCGCAAAGGACTCATGCCCCGCCAGGAAGCAGAAGCATTTGGTCTCATCGCGCAGCAGCATGGCACCCAGGTTGCCGTGGCCCAGGCCCACCTGGCGCTGCTCGGCAACGGAACCGGGCACGCAGAAGGCCTGCAGACCCACACCGATCATCTCGCTGGCTTCCGCCGCGCTCTTAGCGCCCTTCTTCAGGGCCAGGGCGGTGCCTAGGGTATAGGCCCACACCGCGTTATCAAAGGCAATGGGCTGTACGCCCTTCACGATCTCTTCCACATTGATGCCATGCTCCAAAGTGAGGTCACGGGCATCTTCCAGGGTATTCATACCGTATTCTTTCAGGCAGGCGTTGATGCCGGGCATCCGTCTTTCCTGTCCTTCAAATTTCGCCATTGTCGTGTCCTCCTTCTCTTATTCTTCTCTGGGGTCAATGTACTTGGGCGCATCGGCAAAGCGGCCGTATGTACCGGTGTTCTTCTTCAGGGCCTCCTCGGCGTTTACACCGTGGCGGATATCCTCCATCATCTTGCCCAGGCGCACAAACTGATAGCCGATAGCCTCGCCGTTCTTATCCAGCGCCACCTTGGTGATGTAGCCCTCGGCCAGCTCCAGGTAACGCACGCCCTTGGCGCCGGTGGAAAAGATGGTACCGGTCTGGCTGCGCAGGCCCTTGCCCAGGTCCTCCAAGGAAGCCCCGATGGGCAGGCCGTCCTCACTGAAGGCGGTCTGGGTGCGGCCATAGGCCAACTGCTTAAAGATCTCCCGCATTGCCACATTGATGGCGTCGCAGACGAGGTCGGTGTTCAGGGCCTCCAGCAGGGTCTTGCCGGGCAAGATCTCGCCGGCCATGGCAGCGGAATGGGTCATGCCGCTGCAGCCGATGGTCTCTACCAGCGCCTCCTCAATGATGCCGTTCTTGACATTCAGGGTCAGCTTGCAGGCACCCTGCTGCGGCGCGCACCAGCCAATGCCGTGGGAAAGGCCGGAGATATCGCTGATCTGGTATGCCTTTACCCAGCGTCCCTCCTCCGGGATAGGCGCGGGGCCGTGGTGTGGACCCTTGGTGACGGGGCACATACATTCTACTTCGTGGGAATAGTTCATTGCACATTCTCCTTCCGAACAGACTTTGTGTTAAAAATAACATTGTGATTAAAATAACAATACCACCAATATTATAGTGAACCGCCACAGCATTTGCAAGGGGTTTCCTGCAAGTTTTTGTTGGAAAACCCGTTTTTGCCCCCACTCGCGCAAAAATTTACAGTTTAGCCACAGCCTTGCCCCCTCTTTTATTTGACACCGCCCCCGGGGTGCAGTAAAATAGTATGGTTAAAAGACATACCTTGCCGTACTGTGCTTTCCGGGGCTCGCCGGGCCACCGGCAAAGCGGCGCCGGCAGTGCCGTCCCTTGACAGGCAACAGTCCGTTTTCAACGGACATCAGCCTGCCCGCGGGCCGTCCCCGCCCTCATCCGCTTTTCCGCCGCCCCCGCTCGCCCCTGCCCGTTTCCTTCGGGCAGATCACTACTCACCAAAGGAGAACACCAAACTATGGGACTCGTCGATAAACTGTTCGGCTCCTACAGCGCCAAGGAGCTCAAGCGCATCCGCCCCCAGGTGGATGCCGTCCTGGCCCTGGAGGACCACTACCGTCAGATGGATAATAAAACCCTGCAGGGAGAAACCGCCCGCTTCAAGGAGCTCTTGGCAAACGGCAAAACCCTGGATGACATCCTGCCGGAGGCCTTTGCCGCCTGCCGGGAGGCCGCCGACCGCGTGCTGGGCATGCGTCACTTCCCCGTCCAGGTCATGGGCGGCATCATCCTGCACCAGGGCCGCATCGCGGAAATGAAAACCGGTGAGGGCAAAACCCTCGTTGCCACCCTGCCCGCCTACCTCAATGCCCTCTCCGGCAAGGGCGTGCATGTCGTCACCGTCAATGAATACCTCGCCCGCCGTGACAGCGAATGGATGGGCAATCTCTACCGCTGGATGGGCCTCACCGTGGGCCTCGCCATCAGCGGCATGAGCCCCGATGAAAAGCGCGCCGCCTACGCCGCCGATATCACCTACGGCACCAATAATGAATTCGGCTTCGATTACCTGCGCGATAACATGGTGGTGTATAAGCGCAACTGCGTCCAGCGCGGCTGGAATTACGCCATCGTCGATGAGGTGGACTCCATTCTGATCGATGAAGCCCGTACCCCCCTCATCATCAGCGGCGCCGGCGAAAAATCCACCGACCTCTATGAGAAGGCCGACCGCTTCGCCGCCACTCTCACCCCCCTGCGGGTCAAGGAGATGGACGCCAAGGACGACCAAGAGGATATCCAGGCCGATTACATCGTGGATGAAAAGGCCCGCACCGCCACCATCACCCCCCAGGGTGCCCGCAAGGCGGAGCAGTATTTCGGCATCGAGAGCCTCAATGACCCCGAAAACCTCACCCTGGCCCACCACATCAATCAGGCCATCGCCGCCCGCGGCGTCATGCAGCGGGATATCGACTATGTCGTGAAGGACGGCGAGGTCATCATCGTCGATGAGTTCACCGGCCGCCTCATGATCGGCCGCCGCTATTCCAATGGCCTGCACCAGGCCATCGAGGCCAAAGAGGGCGTCACCGTCGCGCGGGAGAACCGCACTCTGGCCACCATCACCTTCCAGAACTACTTCCGCATGTATGATAAGCTGGCCGGCATGACCGGTACCGCCATGACCGAGGAGCAGGAGTTCCGGGATATCTACCGGCTGGATGTCGTGGAGCTGCCCACCAATAAGCCTCTCGCCCGTGTCGATCTCCCCGATGCCGTCTACAAGACCCAAAAGGGCAAGTACGCCGCCATTCTGGATATCATCGCCGAGTGTTACAGCCGCCGCCAGCCCATCCTGGTCGGCACCACCTCCATCGAAAAATCCGAGATGATCAGCAAGCTGCTCAAGGCCCGCGGCGTCCCGCACGAGGTGCTCAACGCCAAGTTCCACGAGAAGGAAGCCGAGATCGTCGCCCAGGCCGGTAAGCCCGGCGCCGTCACCATCTCCACCAATATGGCCGGCCGCGGTACCGATATCATGCTGGGCGGCAACGCCGAATATCTCGCCAAGGATGCCCTCCGCCGGGAGGGCATGGAGGAGGACCTCATCTACGAAGCCACTGCCTACGGCGAAACGCAGGATGAGACCATTCTCGCCGCCCGCCGCCACTTCCAGGAGCTTCTGCAAAAGTACAAGGCCGAAATCGCCCCCGAAGCCGAAAAGGTCCGTTCCGTCGGCGGCCTGTATATCCTGGGTACTGAGCGGCACGAAAGCCGCCGCATCGATAACCAGCTGCGCGGCCGTGCCGGCCGTCAGGGCGACCCCGGTACCACCAAGTTCGTCATCTCGCTGGAGGATGACCTCATGCGTCTGTTCGGCGGCGAGCGCCTGCAGGCACTGATGAACAGCATGGGCGTTGATGAAAATATGCCCATCGAGGCCAAGCTCCTCTCCAATTCCATTCAGTCGGCGCAGGCCCGCATCGAGGGGATGCACTTCGAGATGCGTAAGAATGTCCTCAAGTACGATGATGTCATGAACCGCCAGCGGGAGATCATCTACTCCCAGCGCCGCCGCGTGCTGGATGGCGAATCGGTCTCCGACAGCATCCGCAAGATGATGCAGGAATACATCACCGCCAGCGTGCAGCAGTACCTGGTGGATGAAAAGAACCACGAGGAATGGAATCTCGATGGCCTGCGGGATCGCTTCATGGGCTGGATCACCGATGAGAACGACCTGCGCTACTCGCTGGAGGAGCTCCGCGGCATGAGCCGTGACGATATCGCCCAGACCCTGCTGGAGAAAGCGGAAGCCCGCTATGAGGCCCAGCGCCAACTCTTCGGCGAATCCTTCGAGGAGATCGAGCGGGTGGTGCTGCTGCGGAATGTCGATACCCTGTGGATGGATCACATCGATGCCATGGAGGAGCTCAAGCGCGGCATCGGCCTGCGCGGCTACGCCCAGCAGGATCCCGTCGTGGCCTACCGCCTGGAGGGCTTTGAGATGTTCGATCAGATGATCGAGGGCATCAAAGAAAATACCGTCAAGATGCTGCTCACCATTCGTCCCCGTCCCCAGGTGGAGATCAAGCGGGAGCAGACCCTCAAGCCCCTGGCCACCGGCGAAGACGGCACCGTCAAGAAAATCCCCATGAAGGCCGATAAAAAGAAGCCCGGCCGCAATGACCCCTGCCCCTGCGGCAGCGGCCTAAAGTACAAAAAGTGCTGCGGCAAATAACCCCCCCATACTCAAAAAGACACCCCCGCCGGGGTGTCTTTTTTGCCCCGTCCCACAGGCTCCCCTGTGTAAGGGGAGCTGGCAGCCGCATGGCTGACTGAGGGGTTGCCGGCAAAAGGTAATAATTTCATCTCGCCTTCGGCGGCGCAGAGTCACCGGAGGGTGACAGCCTGCAAAATCCTCGCCCCGCCGTCGGGCGCCCTCAAACCCAGCCCCCGCGGCAGCGGTGCTAACTATGCCTTTGCAAAATCCTCGCCCCGCCGAAAGCGAGATGAAACTTTGGCATAATTTGTGTCATCAATCCCTCCGTCACGGCTGCGCCGTGCCACCTCCCTTTAAACAAGGGAGGCTTTCGCCGCTAGGCACCCACAAATTCAGCCCCAAAATTCTTTTGCCTCCTTTTCACCACGGAAAAGCAGCCCCCCAACCTCGCCCTTTGTCCATTGTATTTCCCGGCGCGCTATGGTAAAATGATGGCGTAAAATTCACCGGGAGGAGGGACCCCATGGCCCGCGCCGCCAATCAAAAGCTCAAGTGCCTGTACCTGTGGCAGTTCCTACTGCAAAATACCGATGAGGAGCACCCCGCCACCATCCCCCAAATGATCGAATACCTGGCCCAGCATGATATCCCCGCCGAGCGCAAAAGTCTCTACGATGACATCGAAGCCCTGCGTCAGTGCGGCCTGGATGTGGAGTACCGTAAGGCCCAGGGCGGCGGCTACTATGTGGCCAGCCGGGAGTTCCAGCTGCCGGAATTAAAGTTGCTGGTGGATGCCGTGCAGAGCAGCAAATTCCTCTCCCTGCGCAAAAGCAATGCGCTCATCACCAAGCTGGAAAAGCTGGCCAGCCGCTACGAGGCCCAGGCCCTGCGCCGCCAGGTCTATGTCACCCACCGGGTCAAGAATATGAACGAGAGCATCTACTACAATGTGGATGCCCTGCACAGCGCCATCGCCGCCGGCAGCCGCATCACCTTCCGCTATTTCGATTGGGACATCACCGGTAAAAAGAAATACCGGCACGAAGGTAAGCGCTACCAGATCAGTCCCTGGGCACTCCTGTGGGATGACGAAAATTACTACCTCGTCGGCTACGATGCCGAGCACGGGGAACGCCGCCACTACCGGGTGGATAAGATGGAAGCCATCGCCCAAACCGGCGAGGAACGCCTGGGAAAAGAGCTCTTCTCCCACTTTGACCCCGCGGAATACTCCCGCAAGGTCTTTGGCATGTACGGCGGCGAGCCTCAGCAGATCACCCTGCAATTTGCCGCGAATATGGCCAATATTGTCTTTGACCGCTTTGGCCGGGATAGGATCCTCACCCCCACCCTGGCGGGCTTCACCGTCACCGTGGAGGTGGTGCCCAGTCCGCAGTTCTTCGCCTGGCTCACTGGTCTCGGCACCTCGGTACAGGTTCTCTCGCCCCAGCCGATCGTCCAGCAGTTCCAGACCCACCTGCGGTCGGTCCTCGCGCTGTACGGCTGACCCCCTCACCGGCTTTATCCTCACCCGCTAAAAATCCGGGCTCTGTCCTCGGCAAATCCCCGCAAGCCGCAGGATCCGGCCGCAGGCCGTTTCGGCTGCGCCGAAACACACGAGCTCCGCTCGTGTCGGCGGCTCCGCCGCCGGGCCTGCGGCCTTCGCCCTCGCTCGTCCATCCCATTTGATGCTAAGGAGAAAACACCACATGAAAAAGCTTCTGTTTATCATCAATCCCATGGCCGGCCGCCAGCAGGCCCAAACCGACCTCTACAAAATGGTCAAGATCTTCGCCGACCACGATTACGAGGTCACCGTCTACCCCACCCGCGCCCGACTGGATTGCACCCGGAAGGTGCTGGAGGATGCCGGCCGGTTCGATCTGGTCGTCTGCTGCGGCGGCGATGGCACCCTCAATGAAATGGTCAGCGGCATGATGCAGCGGCAGGACCGCCGCCCCATGGGCTATATTCCGCTCGGCTCCACCAATGATCTGGCCGTCAGCCTGCGGCTGCCCACCCGGGTGGAGGAAGCCGCCCTGCGGGCCGTCACCGGCAATGAGTTCCATATGGATGTCGGCACCCTCAATGACCGCTATTTCAATTACATCGCCGCCTTCGGCGCCTTTACCGAAACCAGCTACGCCACCCCCCAGGAGATCAAAAATGCCCTCGGCCACCTGGCCTATATTCTGGAGGGCGTCAAGAGCCTGGGCAAGATCCTGCCCATCCATGTCAAAATCACCGCCGATGACGAGCAGTTCGAGGAGGATTACCTCTTCGGCGCCGTCACCAATACCATCTCCCTGGGCGGTGTCTTAAAGCTCGATCCCGAAAAGGTTCTGCTGGATGACGGCATGTACGAGCTGCTTTTGGTCAAGAATCCCACCAATGCCCTCGAAGCGCAGGCCATGCTCACCGCCCTAATGACCCAAAATTTTGATGGCCCGCTGGTCAAAATGTTCCACGCCTCGGATATCACCTTCGAATCCAGCCACGAGATCAGCTGGACCATCGATGGCGAGTACGGCGGCACCTTCAGCCATACCCACATTCTCAATAACAAAAACGCCGTGACTCTCATCGTATAATTTCGGAATTTTTGCCGGGACCTGGCATCGGGCGGCATCCCAGCCGGCCCTCCGGGCCGGCTACGGCCCCCTGCGGGGGCCTCACGGCGGCTCCGCCGCCGGGGCTGCCGCCCCCAAACCTCTGCCCCCTGCTCCTACTCAGGCAATCAGCATCGCCAGGTCCTCCTCAGCCTCCCGCTCATTATCGGCGGAAAATACAAACCGCCCGTCCTTATCGTAGACCTCCACATGGCCCCGCACATATCTCATTTCATAACGCATATCCGGCACCCCTTTCGCTTTACTGCCTCCAGTATAGCAGGCGTGCTGTTCCATAATCCGGACTTATATTTGTTCAGTCCGTCCCGCTTTTGGCTATATGCACCCGCTCTTGATACTACCGCCGCCTATAAGCATCTCTGCTTTTTCCAAAGCTTGCAGCCTTGCTCCGCAAATGTACTCCACCTGCACCGCTCCCTATCAAGCAGCCACTACTATACCCCCTCTGTTGCGCAACTAAGCATGACGGACTTCCATTTGGGGCTGCCTTGCTTTGGGCTGTGCGCACTTGTATTCGTAAATACAGCCGCCCGAAAATATCCCCGCTTTTTCAAGGGCTTGCGGCCTTACACAGCTGCAAACGCACCCCATCTGCGTCGCCCCCATCGGGCAGCCATTTCCCCAGCCCCCATTGCACAGCGACCTGCCCCGCTTTGGGCGGCATCCGTTCAAAAGGTCCTTACGCACTTTCCTGCGTTCTGTCTTTTCGCGCCTGCTTTTTGGCGCCCTACCAATCTCACCCCCGAAAGGAAGCAATCTCTCCATGAAAGCACCCATCCTCCGCAAGGAAACCCTGGCCCCCGGCATCAGCCGCATGGTCCTCTCGGCCCCGGAAGTGGCCGCCCATGCCGCCGCCGGCCAGTTCATCATCCTCCGCCCCACCGAAAACGGCGAGCGCATCCCCCTCACCATCTCGGATTTTGACCCCAAGGCCGGAACCGTCACCATCGTCTACCAGGTGGTGGGCGGCACCACCCTGCTGCTGGATTCCCTCCGGCCCGGTGATTCCCTGCCCACCTTCACCGGCCCTTTGGGCCGCCCCAGCCACATCGCAGGCTTCCAGAATGCCGCTGTCATCGGCGGCGGATTGGGCTGCGCCATCGCCCTGCCCACTGCCGCTGCCCTGCACCGCGGGGGCTGCCGGATCACCGCCATCGCCGGGTTCCGCAGCGCCCAGCAGGTCATCCTGGCGCAGGAAATGGCCGCCTCCAGCGACCGTTTTCTCCTCTGCAGCGATGACGGCACCGCCGGGGAGCAGGGCTTTGTCACCGGGGCGCTGGAACGCCTTTTGCAGCAGGGCGAGCGCTTCGACATGGTTTTCGCCATCGGCCCCCTGTCCATGATGAAGGCCGTTAGTGACCTGACCGCCCGCTGGGATACCCCCTGCACCGTCAGCATGAATCCCATCATGATCGATGGCACCGGGATGTGCGGCTGCTGCCGTCTCACCGTGGGCGGGCAGGTGCGCTTTGCCTGCGTGGATGGGCCTGAATTTGACGGACACCAGGTGGATTTTGCTGAGGCCATCCGCCGCAGCCGCATTTACCGCGCACAGGAGCAGCAAAGCCGTGAAGCCACCTGCCGTCTGCTGGGCCTGGAGCCGAAGTAACCCTGTATTTTCGCTGAATTTCCGCGCGGCCGGGGCGCCCGAAGGGCAGGCCGTCCGCAGGACGGCCTCGGCGGCAAAGCCGCCGGCTTCGGCGGAGCCGAAGCGCCCTTCGGGCGCCCCACCCCCTGCAGGAGCCCCATCCCCAGCAAACTGCAAGCTCGCCATTTCGCGTTGCTTTTTCCCGATGCAGCGGCCCGGCCCCGTTTTGCCTGCCCCCCTGCATCGACCTTCCCCAGCCCCTTGCCGGGCCGGGAACCCGGCCGACTCCCTTGACCAAAATTTGCGCAGAAGGCTGGAACCGGCCCGCAGGGCGGTTCGGCCGGAGGCCGAACCCGGCGGTCTGCGACCGCCGAAGCCGCCCCTTGGGGGCGGCTTGCTCTGCGGGCCGCCTGCCGCTTTCCATCCCATTTTCCCATAAAATCCCTACCCGAAAAGAGGAATCCCCGTGAACCAAAATCTCAATCTTTCCCCCACCGCCGCCCCCATGCCGGTACAGTCCCCGGCCGTCCGCCGCCGCAATTTTGAGGAGGTGGCTCTAGGCTATGATGAAATAACCGCCATGGAAGAAGCCCGCCGCTGCCTCGGCTGCCCCGGCGCACCCTGCCGCGGCGGCTGCCCGGTGGGCGTCCATATCCCGCAGTTTATCGCCAAGGTCGCCGAAGGTGATTTTGCCGCCGCCTGGGAAATCCTTTCGGCGGATAATACCCTGCCCGCCGTCTGCGGCCGGGTCTGCCCCCAGGAAAACCAGTGTCAGGCCGTCTGTGTCCGGGGCAAGAAGGGCGAAAGCGTCGCCATCGGCCGACTGGAACGCTTTGTGGCCGATTGGCACCGGGCCCAGCAGGAACCGAAGGTTCCATCCCGCGCCGAAGAAAAGGGCAAAAAGGTCGCCGTGGTCGGCTCCGGGCCGGCCGGCCTGGCCTGTGCGGGGGAGCTGGCCCGGATGGGCTATTCCGTCACCGTTTTTGAGGCGCTGCACACCCCCGGCGGGGTGCTGGCCTATGGCATCCCAGCCTTCCGCCTGCCAAAGGACATCCTGCATGAGGAGATCGCCGGGCTGGAAAAGCTGGGCGTCACCATCCAGACCGACACCGTCATAGGCCGGACGATACCGGTGGAGGAGCTGCTGAAGGACGGTTTTTCGGCCGTATTCCTGGGCAGCGGGGCCGGCCTGCCCAACTTCATGGGCATCCCGGGAGAAACGCTGTGCGGCGTTTTTTCCGCCAATGAATGGCTGACCCGCATCAACCTGATGCACGCCGCCGAACCGGGGGCTGCCACCCCCCTCATGCCCGCCAAACAGGTGGTGGTCGTGGGCGGCGGCAATGTGGCCATGGATGCCGCCCGGTGCGCCCTGCGCTGCGGCGCCGAGGTGACCATCGTGTACCGGCGGGGCCGGGAGGAGCTGCCTGCCCGGGCCGAGGAAGTAGAGCACGCCGAGGAGGAGGGCATCACCTTCCGGCTGCTGACCAACCCAGTGGAGATCCTGGGGGATGAAAACGGCTTTGTGACCGGGATACGGTGCGACACCATGGCCCTGGGAGAGCCGGATGAAAGCGGCCGCCGCCGCCCCGAGGTGGTGCCGGGGGCACAATTTACCCTGGACTGCGACGCGGTCATCATGGCCATTGGGACGACGCCGAACCCCCTGCTGCACCGGACGACGGCCGGTTTGGCGGCTGACCGGCGCGGGCGGCTGACCACCGAGGAAGGCAGCTGCCATACCTCCCTGCCGGGCGTTTTTGCCGGGGGGGACGCAGTGACCGGAGCGGCCACCGTCATTTTGGCAATGGGGGCCGGCCGAAAGGCGGCGCAGGAAATTGACGAGTACCTGCGGAAAAACCCCTCCCACTAATAGCGCAAAAACGACCCTTTTTTGCAGTTTAAAGGTTAATAATTCACTTTTTTTCACGAAAAGTTTACGAATGAGAGAAAATATGGATGGAATTTAACTAAATGTTGGATTATATTTCCTGCGAAATGGCATAAAAAAAGCTCCCCGATGGGGAGCTTTTTTATGCGGTTTTAGGGATTATTTTTTGCGGAGGACGACAGCGGAACCGAGCAGGGCCACAACAGCGGCAGCGGCGGCCAGGCCGACAAAGTCATTGGCGCCGGTGGAGGGGTTCTTCTGGTCCTCGGTCTTGGGGGTGGTATCCTCGGAGGGGGTGATGATGACAATGGTGGTAGACTTAGGAACTACCTCACCGTTGGCATTGAGCTTCAAACCCTCTTCGAGATATTTCTCAGCATTTTCTTTATCGGTAGTGAAAGTACCGCCGGAAACAGTAAGAGCTGCCTTTGTTGTCTCTTCCGGAACTTCTGTTGCGGTATCAGAGAGCTGACCACCCTCCTGGAAGAAGACTCCGATCCTACCATTTATTGTACCGCCTTCAATGCTGGTTTTGGCAGCAGGGATGGGCCAAGAGTTATTATATTTATATTGCAGAGAATTTACATCGCCATTGAAGGTACCGCCCTTGATAACGGTATTGCCGCCAACATCGCCATAGGACCAGGTATTTACATCAGCATTAAAAGTACCACTGTAAATAGTGGCGGTGCACCAATTCTGAATTGCCTGGCCAGCAACATTCTTCCCCTCTGCTGTGACAGTTTTAGAAGAAATTGTGCTATTTCTTACAACCATCGTGCCCCGCTCCGCATTGTTATCATCATTTTTTACAACGATGCTGCCTTCACGAGTCGCTGTTACACCATCAAGAGTAAGTGTGCCAGTGTTACGGATAGCAGTACAATTTCCCGTAACATTACTGCGGCTATCAATAATAGAGCCATTAGTCAAAACCAAGGTTCCATGATTCCAAAGGATATAATCGGTTCCAAGTGCAGAACCATTTTTGATGGTTTTGCTATTAAGATCAATAGTCAAATTCTTTCCGGCAGCAATTTCAATTGTAGCGGTCAGTTCAATATCACCGCCAAGGGTAATAGTTGCGCCATCAGTTGCAGCGTTAATGGCTGCTTGAAGAGAGCCATACTCTTCATTACCAATTTTCGCCACACAGGTTTCTCCTTCAGCCAATGCGGCCATAGAAACAACAGGCAGCATGACGCAGACCATGAGGAGCGCCAGGGCAATGCTTAGGAACTTTTTCATTGTGTTAACCTCTCCTTTTCTTTGGCCCACAGGGAGTTCGTGTTTGCCACGCAAACACGGCGACGCCCCCGGGGGCGATTTTATTTAGGTAAGTTAAGGTTATTCCTTTTCCAGGTGAATGTCAAGTGCCTAATGGGAAATTGCAGCGAATTTTTTAACATCGACATAAACTGACAGCCAAATGGTCGGTTTTACGCGATGGGCGGTGTGATGTAGGTGGCGGGGCGGTAACGCTCGAAGATGACGGCATCGAAGCGGGCAAGGGCCAGGGGCTCCTTACTTTCATCGCGGACCGTCCATGCGACGCAGGGGGCATGCCATACCTTACGGATGAGGGACAGCGTGCGGGTGCGGGGGGCGGTGAGGTAATTGTAGGCGATGAAATCCGGGGCGGTGAGCCAATTGAACAAAAGCTGCTGAGAGGCCCAGGTGGCGGGGGTGAGGCGGGTCATATTGCCCTCGCCCTCGGTATAGCGATCGGAGAGCAGGCCGCGGGCAACGGCGGGGGCGTGGTTTTTCATCCACAGGATGACCTGGGGGTGGAAGCTTTCGACACAATACAGGCCGGTGTAATCCCGGAGCTGAGACATCATTTTCTCGCAGAGGGCGGGGTAATTTTTCTGATACTTGACCTCGACGATCATGGGGATCTTCCCCGCGACGATGTCAAGGACCTCCGAGAAGAGGGGGATGCGTTCTTCGGTGCCCAGCAGGCGGAGCTGCTGCAATTCGGCGTAGGATTTTTCATCCACCCGGCCGGTGACGCCGCAGACGCGGTCCAGGGTGTCATCGTGGAAGACGACAAGCCGGCCATCGGTGGTGAGGTGGAGGTCGAGTTCGATGCCGTAGCCGGCTTCCACAGCGCGGCGGAAGGCGGGAAGGCTATTTTCCGGGATGCCATCCTGGGCGCAGTGCAGACCGCGGTGGGCGTAGCGCCGCCCCACAAAGGGGGCCATCTTCTTCCGGGCGGAGGGATCCGGGCGGAGGAGGAGCAGGAGCAGCAGGAACAATACAGCAAGGACAAGCAGGAGGATGAGGAGGGTTTTCATAGGGAGGGACCTCTTTTCGGGTGGATTTTGAGGGAGGGTTTGCGGGAGGGGCGGTGGGCCTGCCCCCTGTTCTGGATCCATTATAGCGCCGTAAGGCGGCGGGTGCAATAAAAAAGGAGGCACCGCTATCCCCGTCGAAAGAGATAACGGTGCCCCGGGTGCCGACGGATGCGAGCTTATCCGTTGCGCTCGGCAAGAAAAAGAGCATAATCCTGGACCGCGCTGCGCTGTTCCTCCGTAAGCCCCTCGGGCAGGAGCAATACATCGGAAGAGGCGGCGGCATAGCCTGGGTAGCGCTCATCACTGAGCCCCATCAGATAATCCACTGAAACGCCGAAAAATCTGGCCAGCCAAACCTTGGTCGCGTCGCTTGGGTCACTTTTCTCTTTTTCGTAGGCGGATATGGTGTGGTGCGAGACGGACAGCATATCCCCCAGCTCGGCTTGTGACAGTCCCGCTGCTTTTACTGATGTGCGATAAAGAAGTAATAGAAGTGCAAAAAATTTTGCCGTTCCTATCCGGCACTTGCGCATTGTGTCGGACAGGTCGGGCGGTTATTCGGGCAAGTCCACCTTGCCAACAAAAGAATAATAAATCTCAATGTCCTGCCTACGGGTCTTGTTCTCGTCATAGCTGCACTCATG
>CDYZ01038670.1_pt1 | contig 25233 bp, 17 predicted proteins | sample 554921 | NCBI WGS metagenome assembly CDYZ01 (sample SAMEA3182058, study PRJEB8094) | gut metagenome | biome: human; feature: gut; material: Stool; isolation source: human stools | place: Canada | collected 2012-11-26 | reverse complement strand
TCGTAGGCCTCACGATTGGCAAGGATACGTGGATCATCAGGCACTTTGTGGCGCTGCAATTCCAAATAGTAATCATCACCGAAAAGATGATGATACCATTCACAAGCCTCGCGTGCACCTTCGATATCACCATCCAGTATCTTCTTAGGAACCTCGCCAGCAATACAAGCCGAACAGACAATCAGATCCTCATGATATTTCTCCAAATCGGCACGATCCGTACGTGGGCGCATATAATATCCGTCCACCCATGAATTGCTGACCAATTTGATGAGGTTTTTGTAACCATTGTAATTCTTCGCCAAAACGATGAGGTGATAACCACTCATATCACCCCTGTTTTTATCACGATCCTCTTTTCTTCGATGGGCCACATACATCTCACAACCAATAATAGGCTTAAAAGGTTCCAGACCTTCTTTTTTTCTACCCTTATTGACTTTTCCGCAATAATCGGTCAGTTCCTTGATGCCAAACATGACACCATGATCGGTAACGGCCATACCCTTCATGCCGTCCTTGATAGCCTTGTCAACAAGATGGGGAATCTTGGACTGACCATCAAGGATAGAATACTGTGTATGGACATGTAAATGTATGAAATCTTCCATTTTTTATACTAAAAAGCGAATTTTGAGTTCAAAGTTACTGCTAAAAGTTGACATAACCAAAAGAAATTGCGGAAAAATTTGCGAAAATGACAAAAATAATGTACCTTTGCAGTGATAAAAACTTAAACTCTCTATAATGGGACAAAAAATAAAGAAACTAAAGAAGATTAGATTACACCGTGAAGGTACCGACCAGCTGATTTACGGTATCATTGCTATCATAGCAATTGCGGTGATATTGTGGAATGCCTTTGACAACAAAATACCATTTTGGTCTTTCGCTGTAGTCATGGGTATTGTGTATTGTATCGTGCTTAACTTCTATCGTTGCCCTATACGTTACCTGAACGTAGAAGACACCGATAAATTAGTCGTGGCTCCTGCCGATGGCAAGATTGTGGTCATTGAAGAAGTTGACCACGCACCTTACTTCAATGATAAGCGCATGATGGTTTCCATCTTCATGAGCTTATGGAATGTGCATGCCAACTGGTTCCCTGTTGACGGCAAGGTGAAATTCGTGAAACACGTAGATGGCAATTATCACAAAGCGTGGCTTCCTAAGGCGAGCGAAGAAAACGAGCACTCTGATGTCATGATTACTACTCTTGATGGCGTGGATATATTATGCCGTCAGATTGCTGGTGCTGTGGCACGCCGTATCGTTACTTATGCCAAGGAAGGTGAAGAATGCTATATTGATGAGCATCTGGGATTCATCAAGTTGGGTTCCAGAGTTGATGTCTATCTGCCTGTAGGTACCGAGATTTGCGTCAAGATGGGGCAATCTACGACAGGCGACCAGACCATCATCGCCAAATTGAAATAGTTTTCGGGCAAGTTGAGCCATTCAACTACTGATCATTATATATAAAAATGAATATAAAGAAACATATTCCTAACACGATTACCTGTTGTAACCTCGTATCTGGTTGCATCGCAACATCGTATGCTTTCGGAGGAGCACCCAAGATGGCACTTCTCTGGATTATCATAGGCGCAGTATTTGACTTTTTTGATGGCATGAGCGCCAGATTACTTCATGTTTCATCACCTATAGGAAAAGAGCTTGACTCTCTTGCTGATGATGTAACATTTGGAGTTGCTCCTTCAACCATCGTTTTTTCACAACTTTTCGTGATGGAGTATCCGGCAATCTTAGAGCCATTACGTTCATGGTTACCTTATACTGCATTCATCATCGCAGCCTTCTCTGCCCTAAGATTGGCAAAGTTCAATCTCGATGAGCGACAGACGACATCATTCATTGGTGTTCCGACTCCTGCCAATGCGCTGTTTTGGGGATCGCTGATAGTAAGTAGTCCTTCATGGCTAACCAACGACAAATGGTCTGTGGCTATCATCTTGGCAATGATTCTCATTACCAGTTTCTTGCTTGTATGTGAATTGCCACTCTTTGCTCTGAAATTCAAGCAATGGTCATTCAAAGGTAACGAAGTCAAGTATTTCTTTATAGGTCTGACCGTTATCATTCTTGCCAGCTCTGTATTCACAGAGGGCGCTATCGGATTTCTTCAGGCCTGGTGGATTATCATACTTGCCTATGTGATTCTTTCTGTGATTCTGTATTTAAAGAAGAAATAAAACAATAAGGGTGTGTCATAACTACATGACGCACCCTTTTTCTATTTCTATTTTTCTACAAGCAATGCTAAATCATAATCTTTTTCGACTACACTCCCTATTCTCCAAAATACTCTTTTAAATTTCCTTCTCTGCCCGGGTATATTTTTCTCCCTGCCCACGCAAGAATTTTTCCGTGGGCAGGGAAAAATAAAAGTGGGTACAGGGATGGATAAAACATATTATATAGACATATCCATAACAAAGTAGTAAATTTACCGCTTTATGTAAGAAAATGCAGAATATATTTGCTTTTTGCACAATTTGCACAAAGATTTATATAAAAATGATCTGTTTTTTGGCAGTTTACTCAAAAATCATTATCTTTGCTCCCAAATATGAAACAAGGAAGAATGATCCTACTTCGTATAGCAGACAGGAATACACAGGGCAAAGCATACTTCGGCAAGGCTCTAAGTAATCTTCTGTCAGTAAAAGTAATAATGAGTTTGATCGAGACATGCAAAGCCAAATACAAGTTTCGATTAACCCTAAAAGTGCCCCGATGTTTCTGCTGTCAATAGGATACTGCATGCCGCCCGCATGATGCAGATAGAAAAGCAGCTTGAGGAGTATTACAAGCAGCTCGGCACACCGCCAGGAGTGTCGACGACGAAGGGTGCAACTGCAGATCCAGATAATACAGGTATTGGTTACAACAGCATCATTACAGACCTGGGTGACCACTGCGTTCCTGAAGGCTGGATACAGTATCCGAAGTTCAATGGTAAGGAATTCGATGAGGAGACGGGATTGTATTACTATGGGGCGAGGTATATGAATCCTGTGATTTCCAGTGACGTGGGAGTTGAAGTTCAATTATTCCTATGTGATATAAATGGAAATACGCTGGACTATTCGCATTGCATAAATACAGTGTTGGATATACCATACAGATATAGTGGTATAATCATTCTACGCATTTAAAGTGAGTAATGGATTGCCACTGGTAAAATTACTATTTGATATTTTTCCAAGTAAACAAACATAACTACACACTTCGAGTGTGTAGTTGACATTTAATAACAGTAATAAAAATATGAAAAAAAGTATTATGCACAGAAATCCTATTGGACACTGGGAGCGTGTTGCAACGACGACTTTACGCTGGAAGGTAATCTTGAAACTTTTCATCAGTACATTTGCTTTTGCCAAAAATGCCCATGCATATGATGATTTACGGAATAGTTTTCTTTCTTTTTTGTATTTTTGCCTCATTTTAATAATATGTAACCACAGTGTATGAGTATGATGAAGACAGTCTTGAATACAGCTATATTTTCAGTATTATTCCTTTCTGGAGGAAACTTGTCAGCGCAGGTTTCACCAATCCGGTTAGGTGTCCGTTTAGGTTGTGGAATGTCTGTCAACACAGGAATGGATAAAATCCTTGTTCCTGAAGACTATTATTCCAATTACAATTTCAAAGACAAGTGGCAGTTTACTCCAACAGTTAGTGTATTTGCCCAGTATCATGTTGATGGTTCCATCATTGGTGTTGAAGGTGGATTTAGCTATTGGCAGAAGGCATCACAGCTTGTCTATAATGATGATAAGGAGTTAAACTATAAGGTTACACCTCGTTATAATTACATTGGTGTATCTGCTCTGCTGAAGATTTATCCTTGGCGCAAAGGCTTCAATATCTCAATTGGAGGGCGTGCGGGAGCCAATCTTAATGGCAAGGGCATATCTTACGAGAGTAATCAAGAAGACAATAAGTTTGCAAACTATCATTTTGCTACTGTAGCTGAGACGGAACGTTTGATGAAGGAGAAACTGACGGGGCAGCCAGATATTGCCGTTGGTGGTGGCTTCGGTTATGAAATTGGCAACCACTGGGCTGTGGACCTACGTTATTTTTATGGTTTGAACTCTACCATCAAGACAGAGCGTAATGACTATAACTGGGCAGAACATTCAACCCATGGACAGAACATAGAGCTTAGTATCAGCTATCTTTTTAAACTTTAACCCTTATGAGTTTATCTATGAAGGACAAGAGCAACAGAAAAAAACGTTATATTCTGGCAGGAATCTTTCTTGGCATAGCTGCTCTTTTGGGTATAGAACACTGTGTTAATGACGAGCCAGAGTCTGAGCAGAGTATAGAACAAAAGACAGCAGACAAGGCTCCATCACAGTCTGCTACACCACCAGTCTCTTTTTCTTTAGACAAGACAAATGTGCAGAAGGATTCGGGACGTTCAGATTGTGTATATAATAAGCTGGGGAATTCATCTGTAAACGATAAAACAGCCAGTATGAAACACGAGAAGAAAGAACCTGACAATGAACCTACTAATCAGAAAACAGGTGAATCTGTTCTTGACAGCTCTATGAATAGTCAGCCCTCTATCGTACAGGAGAATCCGAAAGAAACTCCATCTATGAGGACTTACTCTTTTCCTCACCATCATCTTTTTCGGATTGGACTTAGGGCAGGAGTTGGTTATTCCAGCATTTCAGGATTAAGCAGTATTATTGAGAACTATGATATACGTCCTACTTTCACAATGAATGAACGTGGTGGTGTAAATCCTCGTATTGGAGTCTTTGGTACATGGCAATATCGCAGGTTAGGTGCAGAGTTGAGCATTGATTATACTCGTCTCTCCAGCAAGCTGACGGAGTACAAGAAACCTGAAAATATAACCGAGACTACACGGTTTCATTATAATTTCATTACTCCACAAATCCTGCTTCGCTTCTATGCTTTCCCAAGGTTCTATATGGGAGCAGGAATCAGTGCTGCTATTCCGTTTGGCAGCCGTAATATCGACTTCACCAATGACCGCATTGGGGAGGTATACCGACAGCAGGCTGAACGTACTCAGGATCATCTGAGAGAATCTGTCAAAGCACGAGTGACATTTATTCCTACCATAAAGATTGGCTATGTTGATATAAAGAACGGTCTTGAGGCAGGACTGGAATACGGTTTCGGATTTAATGATGTGCTCCGCACCAGTGCCAATGACTATGGATATCAGGAGCGTATGAACAATCTGCAGACAGTCAGTCTTACCATTGGCTACAGTCTTCCACTTGGCAAAGCTAAATAAACCGCATTTTCGAATCATATTAAAACAGTCTCTATTATGAAACATAAATACCTCATAGCAGTTTTATTCTTTATATCCACTCTTTCTGCTACAGCTCAGACCCCTGGTGGTGTAGATAAGCCAATGGTCTGGTCACACGATTCTGCCTCTGTCCGTGTCTCTGCTGGTGCTGGTCTTACCTATATCGGCGTAAGTAATGTATATGGCGAAAAGGAACAGGCAATATGGTCTCTTGGAAGCGGAAGATCTATTACCCGTATACAGACAACCGAGCGTGCTGCTAACCTTGGTGACGGTACTTTTATGAATTATGCCAAGGAATCTCTGCCTGAAATGCGACTTTACAGCTATACGACCTCTTCCAATATGAGCAACGGTCAGACTCTGCATATCGGTCGGAATGGGAACGCTAAGCTGCCTGTAAAGAACCTTGATGGCAGAACTGTTGAGTATACCGTCTTCGATCGCCGCCTTTCTGATACAGAACGTTGCCGTGTGGAAAGCTACCTCGCATTGAAATACGGCGTGAGTCTTCGCAGTAGTTACCTTAATTCAAGAAGCGAGGTTATTTGGAATGGGTATACCAACAAGGACTATAGCCACCGTATAGCTGGTCTTATCTCAGACAAAGCCTCTGCCCTGCATAAGACAAGAGCCAAGAGCTGTGAGGAAGACGGTTTTCTTACAATCAGTATGAGCAAACCTCTTGAAGATGGTGAGAGTCTTCTTTGGGGTGACAACAATGGTAAACTTTCTTTCCGTCAGAGTAAGGCTTACGGCAAGTGGCTCGGTAGAAGATGGATGGATACAGCAACACGGATTGACAAGCCCAATGTTGATGTTGTAGCTGATAGCAAGCAGCTACGCCAGATACAGCCTCTTGCAGAAGGTGAGAGCTACTATCTTGCCGTTGATCCTACAGGAACAGGTAGCTTTCCTGTCAAAACTCTAAGTTATCATAAGGCAAATACGACAGTTGGTGATAGTATTGTCTTTAAGAATATACCGTTAGGCAAACGTGACGTATTCACGCTACGAGCTGCCAAAGATATGTTTACAACAATAGAAGTAGAGCAGCCAACGGAGAAGAGCGGCAGCACAGGAACACTTTCTGTCAGAGTAACAGGTGGTATTGCCCCTTACAAGATGACTCTACAGAGAGAACACATGTCTGTTTTCAATCGTACTACAAGCGACAGCATACAGTCTGCTGATGGACTCATAGAAGGAAAATACCTTCTTACGACGACAGACCATGTGGGCAATAAGTCTGAGAATGAGTTTCAGATATCTAAGACGGGTATCACAGAAATTCCTTCCATGAATCCTTCCGATGTAAATAGTGACTTCTTTGCGAATGTAAGTGTAAGTCCTAATCCAATGGCGAATGGATATGTCGGTGTCCAGGTGGAACTGAGCGAAGCTGCTCCATTGGACATGGCACTCTATACGGCGGGTGGAGCTCTTGTCAGTCGTCAGGCGAATATGCCAGATACATATTTCTCCACTAAAGTCTATCTTCCACAGACAGGTGTTTACTTATTGACACTGCAAAGTGGCAGCAAAGAAAAGACATTTAAACTGGTGAGAAAGTAATTCTCTTTTTATCCTTTATAAATTTTCCAACGCAAGTATATATACTGAGGACCTTTAGGTCTGAAACAAAATAGCAAGAATAATGAAGTATTCTACACATTCATTCCTCCTTCCGTTCCTGTTGCTTGCAGGAATCATACTAAACTCCTGTAATGGTGGAAGTAATCGTTCTGCTAAAGAAACTGTAATCAGTGATTCTACATGTACTAATACAGTCTCTTCTGTACAAAAAGATAGCATTTCCCGAAAGGCTACTTCCTTACGAAAACAAGTTAAGGACAGTGTACAGAACTTACCTGTGAAGAGAATCTCCGACGAAATCGCAAGAAATCAGAAGGGGAATCGTGTAGATACTCACAAGGCGAGCAGGAAGTCTGCAAGACTTTTTGCAGACTTAGGCAAACGTACCGTCAGCAAGTTCTTTACCAACTCCGACAGCGATACGCTCAATGTTGGGCGTGCCCAGCTTGCCGTACCACGTGAGGCTATGGAAAAGGGTAAAGTTCTCAGTATTACGCCACTTAGAAAGGGTGAACTACCAACCTTGCCTACGGGTATGCTGAATGTTACAGGTGGCTGTGACACCTTAATGGCAAGAACAGATACTGTGTCAGGGTATCGCTTCTTACCTCATGGCAATCACTTCGTCCATCATCTGGCAAGTATCGCAGTACCTTACGACAGCACGTTGATACCGAAAGGCTATACCGTAGATGATATCCACACCTATTATTATGATGAACTGCACCAACGTTGGACAATGCTCCAGTCGAAAGGTATTGATACTAAACGTGAGGTGGCAATGGCAGAGACTTCACACTTTACGGATGTCATCAACGGTATCATCAAGGTTCCAGAGAGTCCCGAAACACAGAACTATGTCCCTACAGGAATCAGTGAGCTGAAGGCTGCTGACCCAGCAGCGGGTATTCAGCAGATAGAAGCCCCATCAGCTAATCAGAATGGTACGGCGTCACTGTCCTATCCTTTCGAAGTTCCTGCAGGGCGTAATGATATTGGTGTAAGTGCCGGCTTACAGTATAGCAGCGAGGGCGGTAGTAGCTTTGTTGGCTATGGATGGAGTATTCCTGTACAGAGTATTGACATAGAGACCCGATGGGGTGTACCACGTTTCGATGATAAGTCAGAAAGTGAGAGCTATCTTCTCATGGGACAGCAGCTCAGTGACCGACTCTATCGTAGGACTGTCTCTTTGGCAAGGCAGGCAGACAAGCAGTTCTATCCAATGACTGAAGGCGGTTTCAGTAGGATTATCCGAAAGGGTAACAGCCCGAAGAACTATTACTGGGAAGTGACTGGCAAGGATGGTACAGTCTACAGTTATGGTGGTCATGGTGGTCATGTCAGTGATGCAACTTCTCTTACCGACACCAAGGGTAACCGTATCAAATGGGCACTTGACCGTGTTACCGATGTTCACGGAAACTTTGCTGCTTTCCATTACATGAAGTCTGGCAATAACCTTTATCCTGAACGCTATACATGGACAGGATTCGGGGAGACGGAAGGACTGTATAGCATTGAATTCAATATTGACTCTATAGCCACAAACCGAAAAGATGTAACGAGTAGTGGAAGACTTGGCATTATGCAAAGGGACAAAGGGCTACTCCGTAAGGTCACAGTGAAGAATAATGGTCAGCAACTCCGCAGCTATAGCTTAAACTATGAAGAAGGACCGTTTGGCAAAATGCTGCTAAAGAGCATTGATCAGAACGATAGTAGGGATGGTAAGGTTGCTACACAATCCTTTGACTATTACAATGACCTCAAAAATGGGCTTTTCTCTTCTAAGAAAGAGATATGGAAGGCCGAAGGAGAAGATTACGAAGCATTCCTCAGTCATTCTGTTCGTGGGTGTGATGACAATCTTAGTATTCTTGGTGGTGGAGCTTCAAAAAGCCGTACTACAGGTGGGGGAACAATGATAGGTGTAGGTTTCACTGGTGGAACCGTAAACGTCGGTCCATCTTTCTCTAATAGCAAAAGTTCAAATACAGGTAAAGTTGCTTTCGTAGATATTGATGGTGATGGACTGCCTGATAAGCTTTTCAAACGAGGTAACGAACTTTTCTATCGTAAAAACATGAGTGCAGATGGAAAGGATTTACTCTTTGGTAAAGCGTTACGGATACGAGGAGTAAACTCTTTCTCTGAAGGTAATAGTATCAGTCGTTCTCTTAATGCAGATGCTGCTGTTGAAGTTGGTATTACAAATAAACTTGGTGCTTCTGTTGGAATTTCTTATACACATTCAAAAGATCAGGACAAGACTACCACCTATCTTTATGATTTCAACAGTGATGGACTTACAGACATAGCAGTCAATGGTCAGGTCTACTTCAATCATATTGTAGACGGTAAACCTGTATTTAGTCCTGCAAGTAATGTGACTGCCAATCCTATTATTGGTGAAGGATCACCTATTGATAAGCATTTTATTCCAGACTATAAGGTTATCCGTGACTCTTTGGAAAAGGAATATCCACTGAATGATGCCGTCCGGATGTGGTGCGCACCTTTTGCTGGCAAGGTCAACATACAAAGTACTATAAAAAAACTTAGCAATCAAGGTGATGGCATCATCTACAGCATTCAACATGAGAACAATGGTTTCATGGTCCGCGACTCTTTATTACAAGCTGGTAGCAAAACCAACAATCTTAATTGTGATGTAAAAGTAGGAGACAGAATTTTCTTCCGTCTTCAGTCTCGATATGATGGTGAGGACGACAGAGTTCTTTGGAATCCCATAATTACTTATATATCTTTGCCTGTTGGCAAGGATAGGTATCTGTCAGAAGACTTAAAAACATATAATAGCAAGGCTGATTATATAGAAGGTGAAAACAATGTTGCTATATTTAATCGTACTGGTAAGGTTACGCTTCACGCTCCTTATATGAAGGGGAAGACTTCTGATGATGTTACACTTATCGTCACACGCTTGGATCAACATGGTGAAACGATTGTAAAACGGCTTAAACTTCCAGCTGATAGTGTAGTCAATGGCTCCTACGATTATACTGATGACATAAATGAGAATGATTCTATTTCATTCTTCTTTGAAATCACAACCACATCCCCAGTTGATTGGACAAAAGTACAATGGGCGGGTAGCTATAATTATGAAGATGACCAAGAAAGTGTACGTTTTGTTGCATCTCGTAGGATGTTCAACAAGCCTGTTAGTATAGCTGGGAGCAAAGTGTTGAAACAGGGTGTTACCGCATTGAATAGACAATACCGTCCTAAACTTTTTATTGTTCCAACACTATCCGTTGTGCGTGAAGATAAAAAGAATGACACAGATACTGCTACAGTTTACCTCACTTTACATGATCAAAACGGACTTCCCGTATTGCACCACACCTGTCGTCTGAATACTTCCAATACGCTCAAGGTAGATACTATCATAGTTACAGACACAACACTTATCAAACGATTAAATACAGGTAAGGTGACTGCTACTTTTGCAGTAAGTAACGAATTATCTAAATCTACTCATGCCAAAGTTAGTCTTTTACGCGATAGTCTTTCTTACCAAAGTGCCACATCTACAGTTGTTACTGCTGAACAGCGTGTTCTTGTGGATACGTTAGAGGCTTGTGTTTTCTCCGGGTATAACTCTGTTGATTATGGAAGGCTCTATCGAGGATGGGGACAATTCGCCTATAATGGCAATAAAGCCTATGCTACCCAGCCAATAGAAGTATCAGCACTGACCATTGACAGGGATAAATATAAGGATATAGCCGAGCATTATAAATCTACACATGATGGCAATCAACTTGCAAATAGTCTTACTCCTGTCAACGAACAGCGCTTCTTTGTTATGGGATATGATGCAAACAAGAGGATGTATGTTGGTGGATCTGAGCATGTCTTTATCTCTTTAGATACAATCTGTAGCTCTCGTATCGGCGAGGATGCTATCATAATAGACAGTGTCTATTATGCTAAGAATGCAGGTGAATTGTCTGCCCCTGTGCTCATGAGTGAGTCAAAGAGTAATGGCTATGGTGTAAGCGGTGGAATCTCCTATGCAGGACTCAGTGGCAGTAAGAGTACACAGACTTCTTATAGCAAGGTAGCTCTAATGGATATCAATGGTAATGGTTACCCTGATTGGTTAGAGGAAGTGGATGGCAGTATTGTTACTCAATACACAAAAGCAACGGGTACACTTGGTGAAGATCGCATGAAATTAAATGTCAGTCGACCAAGATTCAAAGCAAGTTCTTCTACTGTCGGAGCAAATGGAAGTCTATCAAAACAAGCTTCGGCAAAGAACGCTTTAGCTATCAGTATCAATCCTAAACCACAAGACGATGAAACACCAGGCGGTAGTGATACGAAGAATTCATCCAATGGTAATGCCATCTCCAGTGTCTCAGTGAGCGCAAGCGGGAACTTTACTTCTGGTACCTCTCATACAGAAAGTGATTGGACTGACCTCAATGGCGACGGATTACCTGATATGCTCTTGGGCGACAAGGTGAAGTTTGGTCTTGGATATAACTTTACAAATGAGGAGAGTAGTGGTGTAACTTCGTTGGAGTCTTCTGAAAATAGCACATGGGGTGCAGGACTTGGTACATCCATTGGGGTACTTGGTAATGCTGATATTTCTTTCGGTGTCAACGGAACAAAGACGACAACAAAATATAATGTATCTTTTATAGATATTAATGGCGATGGCTTACCTGATATGGTAACTCGTAGTGGTGGAAAGTTCACTATAATGTTGAATACGGGTTCTGGTTTTATTCCTTATTCCGAAGAACAACAAGGTTGTTTCAATGAGTCATTGGCAACGTCCGTTTCTCAATATGGTAATTTTGCTGTTTCCATTCCAATACATATTCTGTTTTTAAAACTAAGGTTTACAACTAAGGTTACCAAATCTTGGTCAAGTGGCGTTAGTTTTACAAGCGCAGCCTTGAGAGATATTGATGGTGACGGACGTCCCGACCTTATCATATCTGACGAGGCAAAGCAGCTTATTGTCCACCGTAACCTTACGGGCAGAACGAACATGCTGCGCTCTGTGACTCTTCCTTTTGGTGGACATATTAATATCAACTATGAGCAGACAACTCCAAGTTACGACTTGCCGGGACGTCGCTGGGTGATGTCATCGGTTGAGACGACAGGTGGATACAAGGAGAACGGAGCAGTACGAAGCAGGAATACTTTTGAATATAGCGGTGGCTATCGTGACCGTCGTGAGCGTGACTTCTATGGTTTCGAGCAGGTACGTACTAATCAGATAGATACAGAGAACGGCGACAGACTCTATCGTTACTCCGTACAGACCTATGGCAGGAACAGGGATTACTATACGCATGGGCTTGTTACGAGTGAATATCTCTATACCGCTGATGGAAAGAAACTGCAGGGATCTCTATATGACTACGACCTGAAGACACTCGCCGTTGGTAATAATACGACAGATACTGTTGTCTTCCCTGCCCTAAAGACTCTTGTTCAGAGTAACTTTGATGTAAATAGTGGGGACAGTCTGGCGGTTGCTGTCAGCAATACTTACGATGACTATGGTAACCTGCAGGGATATAAGGAAACGACAACGGGCTATAGCTTAGAGGCAAACATCAACTATCATAAGATAGCCGATAAGTATATCGTTGGTGTTCCGAGCCATATCACTGTCAGCAGTGGCGGTAAGACGTACCGTGAACGCTCAACGAAGGTGGACGATAACGGTGAGATAACGGAGATCGTGCTCCATAACGGAGACAAGCCGTCTGTCTATAACATGACATACGATGGCTATGGTAATATCACACGCATGACGAAGCCGGAGAACTATAACCATCAGCGTATGTTCTATGCCTATACCTATGATGACCTCTATCATAGTCTTGTGACAAGTGTCAAGGATGCATACGGCTATAGCTCCAGCACGGCTTATGATGGTCTTTGGAATGCTCCGTCTGTAACGACTGACCTCAACGGGCAGAAGATGGAATACACTTACGATGCACTGGGCAGACAGATGACTATCCGTGCTCCGTATGAGATAGAGAGCGGTCAGCCGTTTACTATCCGCTTTGAGTACTTCCCTGCAGAACGTAAGGCACATACCATCCATTATTCTAAGGACGGAAACATTGACACCTATACATTCGCCGACTCACTGATGCGTGCTGTCCAGACGAAGCAGACGGGTGTGGTGTGGTCTGGTGAAAGCAATCAAAAGGTCTCCATCGTCAGTGGAAGGGCTGTCATCGATGCCTTCGGACGTAACATTACAGCTTATTACCCAATGACGGAAAGCTATGGTAACATCGGCACTTACAACCATGCTACGGGTGATCTGCAGGCAAAGACAGAGTATGATGCACACGACCGTACCACGAGTGTTACGCTTGCTGACGGAAGTGTTACACGTACGGCTTACTCTATCGGCAGTCATGACGGTGAACCGATGCTCCAGACAACAGTCACGGATGCACTGGGACGACATGCGGAGAGCTATACGGATGCCAAGGGACGCAATCGGGAGACGGTGCAGCATGCCCGTGGTGAGGATATCACGGTGAAGTACAGCTATGACCCTGTCGGACAGGTGATGACGGTTCAGCATCCTAACGGCAAGGAGACGAAGTATGCCTATGACCTACTTGGTCGCAAACTGATGGTGAATCATCCTGATGCAGGTGAGACGGACATGACCTATGATGCGGCAGGTAACCTCCTGACGAAGCTCACGGCAGAGCTTAGGAAGTCGATATCTGACAAGGGTTACATCTCTTACACCTACGACTTCGAGCGACTCCATGAGGTACTTTATCCAGAAAACCTCTTTAATCGTGTTACTTATACCTATGGTAAGGCTGGCGATAAGTATAACCGTGCCGGTCGTCTTGCCCTTGTAGAGGATGCGAGTGGCGGTGAAGCCTATTACTATGGCAGACAGGGTGAGGTGACGAAGACTGTCCGTACAGTCATGGCGAGCGTGGCGGATATCAGGACTTATGTCTATGGTGCCACCTATGACAGCTGGAACCGTGTGCAGACGATGACTTATCCTGATGGTGAAGTGGTGACTTATCACTACAATGCGGCTGGACAGGTAGAGAGCATGACGAGCAATAAACAGGGACGTCAGAGCGTTATTGTTGATAGGATAGGTTACGACAAGGATGGTCATACGGTCTATACGAAGCTCGGTAACGGCACGGAGACTACCTATACCTACGACAAGCAGCGTGAACGTCTGCAGGTGATGAACCTTACAGCGGACGGTCAGACTGTCATGGAGAACAGGTACCAGTATGATGCTGTGGATAATATCCTCGGTATTACGAATGCTGCCAACCCAACATCTCTGATGAAACTCAACAAGGCAAAGTTAGGAGGAAGAAGTTCGCATACGTATGAATATGACGAGCTGAACCGCCTTGTTCATGCCAGTGGTAAGGCAAAAAGTGCAAGTTACGATATGGTAATGTCGTTCGGACGGATGAGTGAACCGCTCACTAAGGTACAGAAGGTGGACTCAACGACAACTGCCAAGTCTTATAACTTTGCTTATAAGTATGAGGACAGTAACCATCCGACGGCTCCAACGCAGATAGGACACGATCATTACACCTACGATGCCAACGGTAATCCAACGCTGGTAACGAACGACTCTACGAATACTACCCGCGAGATGTATTGGGATGAGGATAACCGCCTGATGGTTTTAAGCGATAATGGCAAGACCTCACGTTACACCTACAACGCTGCCGGTGAACGTATTATGAAGAGTTACGGAACGATGGAGGGTGTGTATATCAATGGTGCGCCACAGGGTATCACCTTCCATGAAACAGATAACTTTACGCTCTACCCTGCTTCGATAATCAGCATCAATAAGAATCGCTTTACGAAGCATTACTTTATCGGTGATAAGCGCATAGCATCAAGGATAGGAACGGGGCTGTTTAACAACGTTTATGGGCGTAACGGCTCATACGTCACCGCTGGTCAGCAGGATTATGCTGAGCGTATGAATCAGATTCAGAAGCAGAAAGAGGCATACTATAAGCAGCAGGGCATTGCACCAGGTGTACCGACAGAAAAGGGTGCGTACGGTGATCCAGAGAACACGGGTGTTGGTTATAATGCCGTCCTCACAGAACTCGGCAACCATGATGTGCCACAGGGGTGGATTCAGACTCCACGCCCTAACACCACACCGAATACTAACCTTGGTCCACCTGTAAGCTGGAATGACCCAAGCAACCCTGATGACCCTCAGGCTGGTTATGGCTATATTTCAAACGATACTACGAAAGAAGAGACCTTCTTCTATCACAGTGACCATCTCGGCTCAACGTCTTACATCACAGACGACGAAGCCAACATCACGCAGTATGATGCCTACTTGCCATACGGTGAGCTGTTAGTGGATGAACATAGTAGCAGTGAAGAACTACCATATAAGTTCAACGGCAAACAGTTCGATGAAGAGACAGGTTTGTACTATTATGGTGCAAGGTACTTGAATCCTGTGGCTAGTATTTGGTATGGGGTGGATCCGTTAGCTGAGAAATATGCAACGACGGGAGGATATGTCTATACGTTGGATAATCCCATAAGATTAATAGATCAGAGAGGCAAACGTCCATCAACTGCTGAAGCTGCTCTTATATCCAAACATGTTTATGGGGGCGATGATGCTACTACAACTCGGAAAGACCTACGAGCTTCCGGGTGGAAAATTGTAAAAGGAGTGGATAAAATTACGAAAAACATTAATGATGTATTGTTAAATAGTGAATCTGATAATGGTTATAAAGCGCAATTATATAAAAGAACAAATCATGGACATGTAGAATTTGTTTATGCTTTTGCTGGTACAGACGATTGGAGTGATGTTGTTGACGACATAGACCAATACTATGGAGGAAGCCCAAATCAGTACAAAATGGCAGTTGCAAACGCTGAGATATTATCAAGTATATTGAAAGAAAAGTATGGCAATAATGTAGATTTTACATTTGTTGGTCATTCTCTTGGTGGTGGAGAGGCGGCAGCAGCAAGTATGGCAACTGGTTTTGATGCAATTACATTCAATCCAGCAGCTGTAACAAGTGATGATTTATTAGGGAATCCTAGTCATATTACCAATAATATCGCATTAGGAACGAAATTATTTACTATTTTGGGAAAAAACGTTTATTATGGTGGGGACATGTTACATAATTTCCAGTCAAATACTAATGTAGATATACCAGGTGCTATAAATTACATTCAACTTGGTACTGGTGCAACTCATACAATTGATGATTTCTACAACTATTTTTATAAGGATCATGACGAATAAACTATTTGTATTTTCTTTTCTTGTTCTGTTAACATCGTGTGGTTTACCTTATGTACACAAGGTTCAACTAACTAAAGATGACTTATCATGGATTGACCATTACCATGATACAGATACACTTGTGTTCACATCAAACAAGGGGGTGGATACGTTAACATTAATTTCAATGCAAGTTTCAAACCCAAGGAATACCTTTGTATTTGACCCAGAAGGAGTTAGATGGTATAATGGCTCCCATGAATTTCATGGGAATGCATATGTTGAGATGAAATTAAGACATTCCGGTACATCATTTGTCGTAGGATTTTATATTCGAAGAAATAAAAATACAGATCCTCTACGTTATAGCATAATATTTGGTGAAAAAAGCACTTCATATGAAAATGTCCAATTTTCTCAATATCAGATACATGGATGTAAATTAGATAGTTGCCTTGTGATTAATTCAAACAACATGAATAATAATTTAGGTGATCAGCCTCATCTTGAAGTAAAGTCTATTGTTTGGAATAAGTCATTGGGGCTTGTCCAATATGAACTAAATCATAATATCATATATACAATAAAGATGTGATGTATCATATAACTAGAATACCTATTTATATTCAGAACTGATAACACCGAGGTACTCTTTTCAGCCTCCCCCTTCTTCCAATCGAACTTCGACGAGGCAAGTGGCAACTGCCTGACCACGAAGGTAGGAACACTTATTATGCGGCAGGTAACCTCCTGACGAAGCTTACGGCGGAACTTAGGAAGTCGATATCTGACAAGGGTTACATCTCTTACACCTACGACTTCGAACGGCTGCATGAGGTGCTTTATCCTGCTTCGATAATCAGTATTAACAAGAACCGCTTCACAAAGCATTACTTTATTGGTGACAAACGAGTTGCTTCAAGGATAGGAACGGGTCTGTTTAACAACGTTTACGGACGCAACGGTTCATACGTCACCGCTGGTCAGCAGGACTATGCTGAACGTATGAATCAGATTCAGAAGCAGAAAGAGGCATACTATAAGCAGCAGGGCATTGCACCAGGTGTACCGACAGAAAAGGGTGCGTATGGTGATCCAGAGAACACGGGTGTTGGTTATAATGCCGTCCTCACAGAACTCGGCAACCATGATGTGCCACAGGGTTGGATTCAGACTCCACGCCCTAACACCACACCGAATACCAACCCTGGTCCACCTGTAAGCTGGAATGATCCGAGCAACCCAGATGACCCGCAGGCTGGTTATGGCTATATTTCAAACGATACTACGAAAGAAGAGACCTTCTTCTATCACAGCGATCACCTCGGCAGTACATCTTACATCACAGATGACAAAGCCAACATCACGCAGTATGATGCCTACTTGCCATACGGTGAGCTGTTAGTTGATGAGCACAGTAGCATTGAAGACCTACCGTATAAGTTCAATGGTAAGGAATTAGACATAGAAACTGGACTGTATTATTATGGTGCAAGGTATATGAATCCTATGGCAAGTATTTGGTATGGGGTGGACCCATTGGCGGAGAAATATGTGAATATCTCATCTTACCTGTATTATCACGCAAATCCTATTGTGCTAATGGATCCAACAGGCATGGCTGATAAAGATGATGCACGTAAAATAGTAAATGAGTTTCTTGCAAATAAAAATACTACAAGTGTATTTAAGAATATTCCCAAGTCGGTTTTTGTAAAGGATTTGTTAAAACAAATAAATGATCCTAGTTCAATTAAGCAGGGAAACAATGGAACTTGTGGAGCTGCAGCACTTAGTAAATATATGGCAGAGGCAGATCCCGTTTTATATGCTCAAACCGCAATTGGATTATATTCCAAGGGTACTTATACTCCTCAAGGTGGACATATGACATTGTCTGTTACAGAAGACATGGAGAAAGGTACAGTGGGAGATTTGAAATCACCTAATCGTGGTGGTGGTATTTCTTCAGTAGATGCCATCATGCAAGGTGCAATTATAAATGCAAACAATTATATCGAAAGTATTAATACATTTAAAGGAGAGTCTGGTATGAATTCGTTTATGTATCCTGGATTTATAAACCTTTTTGTAAGTAGATTCATGGGGAAAAATGGATCTATAATAAATAATTGGCCGACGAATAATGAAATTTCTAAAATTGATTTTAAGAAGAATTTTGTTATTGCAACGACATATTATAATGGGGAAAAAGGAAGAATTGAATCATCTTGGAAAACTAATCATTATATAAATATAACTGGTATTAATAAAAGTGGCTTAATTGGATTTTGGTCATGGGGATCATTCTTCCATCACAAAACATCTGGAAATCATATGAATGGAATGCACCAATTATTTATTTTACCAAGATGAAGAAAATTATAGGAATATCCTTGATTATAGCAGTGCTTTATGTAATAGGAAATATTTGCATAGACAGAGTACCTCATAATTATAAAATTATAAATGTTAATTTACAAAAGATAAAATTCAAAGGAAAAACTTATGACAATTATTATTTACTAACATTTGAAGCTGTATATTGCAATTTTACTTATGAATTTCTTAAAGCACCATTTCTTCCAGGGAGAAATGGAAGTATTGATAGTTTGTGTTCTATTAAAGTGTTGGATAAGAGTGGATATGACATGACTAACAAGTTCTCTCAAGATAGCATACAACGTAATAAAGAAAGAAGCCTGTATGTCATCTATCCTAAATATTCAGATAGTACAGTTATAGAAGCAGAAGTGGAAAAGTCCGTTATAAATATTGTCAATAAGATAAATTCCAACATTGATGAAAATAGAATGTTTAGAATTGAGACGGGGAGAATTCTAAAGTTAAAACATACAAAGATGATTCCAGCATCGTTAAAAGTGGAATTCAACGGGAGAAAGATTAACAGTAAAGTAGATAACAGGGTTTCTACAGTTTACTATGCTTTTGACTAATAATAAAGAATATCACGTTAATTTTATCACCTACAACTGTTGGAACCGTGTGCGGACGATGACTTATCCTGATGGTGAAGTGGTAACTTATCACTACAATGCTGCCGGACAGGTTGAGCGTCTTACGAGCAATAAACAGGGACGTCAGAGCGTTATTGTTGACAGGATAGGTTACGATAAGGAGGGTCATACGGTCTATACGAAGCTCGGTAACGGCACGGAGACTACCTATACCTACGATAAGCAGCGTGAACGTCTGCAAGTGATGAACCTTACAGCGGACGGTCAGACTGTCATGGAGAACAGGTACCAGTATGATGCTGTGGATAATATCCTTGGTATTACGAATGCCGCCAACCCAACATCGCTGACAAAACTCAACAAGGCGAAGCTGGGCGGAAAGAGTTCGCATACGTATGAGTATGACGAACTGAACCGCCTTGTTCATGCAAACGGTAAGGCAAAAAGTGCAAGTTACGATATGGTAATGTCGTTCGGACGGATGAGTGAACCGCTCACTAAGGTACAGAAGGTGGACTCAACGACAACAGCCAAGTCTTATAACTTTGCTTATAAGTATGAGGACAGTAATCATCCGACAGCTCCAACGCAGATTGGTAACGATCATTACACATATGATGCCAACGGTAATCCAACGCTGGTAACGAACGACTCTACGAATACTACCCGTGAGATGTACTGGGATGAAGACAACCGACTGATGGTACTCTCTGACAATGGAAAAACGAGTCGTTACACTTACAACGCTGCCGGTGAACGTATCATGAAGAGTTATGGTACAATGGAGGGTGTGTATATCAATGGTGCGCCACAGGGTATCACCTTCCATGAAACGGACAACTTCACGCTCTACCCTGCTTCGATAATCAGCATCAACAAGAATCGCTTTACAAAGCATTACTTTATTGGTGACAAACGAGTTGCTTCAAGGATAGGAACGGGTCTGTTTAACAACGTCTATGGGCGTAACGGCTCATACGTCACCGCTGGTCAGCAGGACTATGCTGAACGCATGAATCAGATACAGAAGCAGAAAGAGGCATACTATAAGCAGCAGGGCATTGCACCAGGTGTACCGACAGAAAAGGGTGCGTACGGTGATCCAGAGAACACGGGTGTTGGATATAATGCCGTCCTCACAGAACTCGGCAACCATGATGTGCCACAGGGGTGGATTCAGACTCCACGCCCTAACACCACACCGAATACTAACCCTGGTCCACCTGTAAGCTGGAATGACCCAAGCAATCCTGATGATCCACAGGCTGGTTATGGCTATATTCCAAACGACACAACGAAGGAGGAAAACTTCTTCTATCACAGTGACCACCTTGGTTCTACGTCTTACATTACGGACGACAGAGGTAACATCACCCAGTAGGATGCCTACCTGCCATACGGAGAGTTACTGGTGGATGAACATACTTCATCTGAGGATATGCCGTATAAGTTCAACGGCAAACAATTCGATGACGAGACAGGCTTGTACTATTATGGTGCAAGGTACATGAATCCTGTGGCTAGGCATTTGGTATGGGATGGATCCGTTAGTTGAAAAATATTCCAATATTAGTGGCTTTTGTTATGTTAAGGATAATCCTTTAAAATTTGTTGATTTTAAAGGGGAGGAACCAACAGCTTCTGAGGCTGCTCGTATGGCTGCACATGTGTATGGTGACAAAAAAAATATTTTAATTAATGGTTGGAAAGTTTCAAATAAGAGCTTTGGAGCAATAAAATTGGTAAATTCTAAGAGTGGATTAAATTCAGCAGTCTACGAAAGAACAACAAATGGTAAGACAGAGTATGCTTATGTCTTTGCGGGAACAGATATGTCTGAATATAATGATGTAAAGGCTGATGTTAAGCAAGCGTATGGCTTTGGCAGTAGACAATATGATAATGCCGTGTTAAATGCTTCTGTAATATCTAAGAAACTTAAAGAGTCTGATAGTGAATTGACTTTTGTCGGACATTCACTTGGAGGTAGTGAAGCCGCATTATGTGCATTGGTTACAAATCGTAAGGCAATAACATTTAATGCTGCAGAACTCCATAAATCAATTCTTGTAAGATTTAGGGTAAATAACAAGAGTCAGTCTGGAATAACTGCATATATATTAAAGACTGACCCTTTGGATTTTGTTCAGCGGAAATTGAACTTGCCTACAGCAAATGGCAATCATATCTATTTGAATCCGGTAGATTTTCCTTCTAAAATAAATGGACATTCAATAAACAATATTTAAAAAAATTTTCCTTATGAATAATATAAAAGCAAAAATAGTCCTGGTCATATTTCATATATTTATGGTGTCTTGTTTTAATTCGAATATGAAATTTTCAAGCTCCAGTTTTATGGTGTTCAAGAATACTAAAGCTGAAGAATTGGCTGAAGCTGTAGAATGTGAAGACACAGTCTTAATCAAGAGCATTATAAAGAAACAGCCAAGTCTGCTTGATATTCAAGATCCCTATTATGGGAATACACTATTAGCTCTATGTATAATGAATGATAAATATTATTCATTTAAATGCTTATTGGAATTGGGAGCTAATGTAAATATACATAATAGAGAAGAAGGAAGTTCTGCCATAATAATAGCTAGTGAATATGGAGATGAAGGGCTAAAATATGTAATATTACTTGTAGATAAAGGAGCGAACGTTAACGATGTGGAAAATGGGCAATTGTATCCCCAAAATAAAGTTCGCTACAGTCCAATGATCTGTGCTTGCAGTGCTGGTAGTGGTGGTCTTCAATTAATGGCTTTTTTGATTCATTCTGGTGCAAATGTTGATTATGTGGACGAATTTGGAAATTCTCCACTTTCTTCTGCGATATATAGTGATAGTTATCTCTCCGTACTCTCTCTCTTAGAAGCAGGCGTGAATGCAAACAGGTATGTTGGTGAAAATTTTGAAACCGGAGATTCGTTGCTTATTACAGATGTGTTGAGAACTTACGTTGAAAAAATACCAAGTGAAAGATATTGCCAAAAAAGAAAAGTGATAGATATGTTAAGAGAAAAAGGACTTGATTATGATGCCGTGAAAATTCCACAAGTAATTGTGGATAGAATAAAAAATATGTATCCAGCAAATTGGAAGTATATTTTAACCATTTATTGATAGTAAGCGGCTCCGCAATTATACCTTGCATAAATCGAGTAGGAGGAAAACGAAGTAGTTTTTCTCCTACTCGATTGTTTTTCTGTATATTTTAGTTGAATCGTAGTCTTTCTTTACAAGGGGAATCTTATTATATTGTATAGAAGCTTTACTTTTCTTGTTTTATCGATAACAAAACTGCGCAAAAGTGTCCTTTCCGAAATGCCTGAATCGCTTGTAATGCATGTCTTCCTTCATCTGTCAAAACGCAGCTTCTGGCTCTATCGGTCTCTGACTCCTGTGCTTCATACCTTCCTCTGACGTCAACAGCAAAAATGCTTCCTTTTTCATAATCCAAATGTTTTATTCAATTATTATTTTATGTAAGCAAGTAAAAGAGTAAGGGTAGGGGCGAATCCCTAACCCTATGTTTTACAGTTCATTATCTTCTCCGCTGCCTCCATTCTCAGATCCTGTGCCCTGAGAGGTGCCGCCACTCTCCTGGGTATTACCGCCAGAAGGCTTGTTGACACCCGAACCGCCGGCATCACCGTTCACAGAACCGCCTCCAGCGTTCTCACCATTTGAACTATCATCACCCAATATGGTACTTGCTCTCTTGATGGTAGCATTGAGTTTCAGGCGGCATCGCCAACCGTTCTGATTGACAATGCAAAGGTACGAAATAAAAAATCCCCAATGTCATTTAATGTCACTTAATGTCACTTAATGTCATTTAATGTCACGATAAAGTTGATTTTTTTTCAAAATTACAGTTCTCCGAGGTGTTTCTTTTTATCCAACGTGTCAATCGACGCAGCTCAGAAACAAGTCATTTTCGACCTACAAACAAGTTATTTCCGATCTACAAACAAGTCATTTCCAATTCGTAAATAAGTCATTTCCGACCTCTAAATAAGTTATTTGCGATCCAGTCCATCGATGTCAATGAGTTCCAAGCCAGTAGCCCCCTTGATGTTGTCAATCTCTCTGCCTTTGCCGTCAAATTCCACGGCGATGGAGATACCCGGAGTCTTTTGTTAAAAATTTAGTACCTTCTTTCTAAGTGCCATTAGAGTGAACCTTAGGTGAACCTTTGGTGAATAGTGAGGCTTTTACCCTACTTTTTATACGAAATAAGGTATAAATAAGGGTATTATAACTATCTGATTATCATTTCTTTATATCTTTATATACGTGCTGTCTATATATATTAAAAAAGAAAGGGTTCACCACTTGCCCGAAAAAGTGAACCCTGTAAAAAAGGGTTCACTCCTCTAAAAGGCATTTTTTGAGGGTGGAGACCTGCCGTTTATGGTTATTGTTTTTGTATTTATTTTTTTAAAATGTCCATCAGAGTGCAATACAAAATTTGATATTTTTATTAACAAATATATATTTAAGTTCCATTTCCTCTAAAGAAGTGCAAGTACGATCTCTAACGATGCGCTTTATTAAGGTCTAATGATGCGCATCGTTAGGTGTTAATGAAGCGCATCGTTAAGTGTTAATGAAGCGCATCATTAGACCTTAATGAAGCGCTTCGTTAGGTCATGCAGATTTTCTACCAGCTATATTACTGAAAATCAGTAAATTACACTCTACCTCAAGACTGCAAAACTCTTGCTACCAACAGGAGAACAGAAGTATAAAAGTTTGTTTCATCATTATTTTGTATCATTAAACTATGCTATTGCAAAAGTGTAAAACCTTTTACAATAACATACTGTTTTATAATAATGTATGGCAAAAAAATGTAAATAGATTGAAGATAATGTTGGCAATTGCCCATGGTATTGCTATTTCTTACGGAAAGCGGTTAATTTAGTACTTTATTGTGGGGTTGGCTATATAACCTTTTGCTAATGCCAATTGCCGGTTGGATAGATATACAGCCAAGCATTAAAAATGTATGAAGAAGCGCTTCGTTAGAGAGCATATATATGTGCTCACTTTGAGGAATTGCTTTCACATCGGAGGGTGTATCATGGAATTATGACACACCCTCTTTTTCATACAAGGAAAAGAATGGAATAAAGGAATTAATTGTGTACTAAGGTACCAATCTCCTCGCCTTCCATCACTTTCTTCAGATTACCCACTACATCCATATTGAATACATAGATAGGGAGATTATTCTCCTTGCACATCGTTGTTGCAGTAAGGTCCATTACCTTCAATCCCTTCGTATAAATCTCATCGTAAGTTATATCAGAGAACTTAGTAGCAGTAGGATCCTTCTCTGGATCTGCAGTATATATACCATCCACACGTGTACCTTTCAGCATCACGTCTGCCTCTATTTCAATACCACGCAGAGAAGAACCGGTATCAGTAGTAAAGTAAGGGCTACCAGTACCAGCAGAGAAGATACAAATATAACCATCCTCCATAGCCTCAATAGCCTTCCACTTGGTATAGAACTCACCGATTGGTTCCATACGGATAGCCGTAAGCACTTTGTTCTTTACGCCCAAAGCTCCAAGCGCACTACTCAAGGCAAGAGAGTTGATGACCGTAGCACACATACCCATCTGGTCACCTTTGACACGGTCGAAACCCTTTTGGCTTCCACTCAATCCACGGAAGATATTACCACCACCAATGACGATACCTATCTGAACTCCCATTTCATGTACTTCCTTGATTTGTTTTGCATAATCACTAAGACGCTCCGGATCAATACCGAAACTCTGTTTACCCATCAAGCTTTCACCGCTCAATTTCAAAAGGATTCTTTTAAACTTAGCCATGTTTTATATGAATTAAAATTAATAATTTACGTTTTTCCTACTATTCTTAGAGTTGCTTTATTCCCTGACAATACTGATTTCGCCAAAAGCATACGAACGGATTCTTCCCTGTCTATCATGCAAAATCAAATGGCC
>CDYZ01067726.1_pt1 | contig 26472 bp, 36 predicted proteins | sample 554921 | NCBI WGS metagenome assembly CDYZ01 (sample SAMEA3182058, study PRJEB8094) | gut metagenome | biome: human; feature: gut; material: Stool; isolation source: human stools | place: Canada | collected 2012-11-26 | reverse complement strand
CGGCACGGGGAAGTCAAACGGACGCGCACCGGCTGTTTCACCTACGACTTCAAGCATCGTCCCCGCGAGGCAAAGAGTTATGAAGCCCTGTGGCGTTTTGTCCGTAAGGCCAAGCCAGGCTGGAGCATATCGGAATGCGCCATGATGACGCGCGTTTCGTACACGCAGGCGCTGCGTTACTGCAACTGGCTGGCGGAGGAAGGCTTCATAGCGAGGGCTGGCAGAGATGATCGGAACGCTGTTACCTGGCGGGCCACGGTAAAGGCGGACAAGAACCCGGAAACGCCGTATCCGCCTCTGCGGGAAACAGACCCCTTTGCGCGGGAGCGTGCGGCGGCGGCCACCATCGCCCGGCTTCTGCTCTGCGCCGACCCCTACGCAAAGAAAACAGCACAAAGCATTACGGACGCCTGCAAGATTCTGTTGGCACGGTTCGACAGAAACCGCACGGAAAATGAGAATGACAATACAGAGGAGAATGCAACATGCTGAAAGAAAATCTTTTATCCATTCTGGCAGCTCTTGGAGAAGTACAGGGAAACGCGAAGAATGAAGAACAGGCCGCCCTTGTACGCGGCTGCCGCGACAATCTGAGGGCTGCCGCCGAACAGGCGGAGGCCCTGGAAAACAACCTTCATGTGGTGAGCGTGGAATGGACGGCGGAAGAAGCGGAAATCGCCGCACCCGCCATTAATCTGCGGCTGGTCGCACGGGGCATCAGCGCGTCGGGCGTGTTCCCGGCAAGCTCCATCAGGGAGGTGGGATAATGGCACGTATCAAGCCCGACCCGTACATGGTGCTAGACCGGGCGCAGTGCGAAGGCGCACTGGCGGAAATGGCTGCCATCGACCGTAAACTTTCCGCCATCGAGAATGAGATGCGGGAAGCCGTGGACGGGGCGAAAGCCAAGGCCAGCCAGCTTGCCGGGCCATTGCAGGCGCGACGCAAGGAACTGTCGGACGCGGTGACGGTGTACGGCAAACTCAACCGGCAGGCACTGTTCATCAAAAGCAAGAGCCTCGACCTCGGATTCGGCGTGATTGGATTCAGGGCCAGCACGAAAATAGTCCAGATGCGCGGCGTGACAGCGGAAATGACCCTGGAAAGGCTGCATCAATACAACCTTTCAGACGGTATCCGTACCAAGGAAGAAATCAACAAGGACGCGGCGCTGGGCTGGCCGGACGAACGTCTGGAGCTGGTGGGGCTGAAACGGCAGCAATCGGACACATTTTTCATAGAAATCAAGAAAGAAGAGGTGCCGGAAACCGTCTAGGAGGGGGAATGGGGCGTGACCTGTACAGAAAAAGCGAACTGGAAGCGTTAGCAGCGAAGTACGCGCAGAACGTGATGACACACAAGGGGTTCAGGCCGGAAGACCTGCCGGAGATAGCCCGAAATCAGGAATGGAAGCAGGCAAGCCCCGGCCAGCGTGACAAGGCTTGCCGAACCATCCGGGATATGGCGCGGGCGCTGCTTATCAGGGCCGGATACAGCCGGAATATTGTGTATCGAAACATTCCATAATTCAGGAGGACCTATGACAAAACAGGAAGTTATCAAGGCAGTGGCGCAGGCGGTGCGCACGGCGCATCCCGACAGGAACGTGAGCGTCGTCATGGTGGAAACCGTTTTGGACGCGCTGGGCGACGTGGCCGCCGCAGAACTGCTGGGTGGCGGGGAAATCCCGCTGCCCGGTCTGGGAAAGCTCAAAAGCAAAGATATTGCGGCCCGCACGGGACGCAATCCGCGAACCGGGGAGACGCTGGACATTCCGGCGCATAAGGCGGTGACGTTCACCGCTTGCAAAGATTTGAAAGAGGCAATGAAGCCATAAAAGCGAAACCGCCCGCCCACTTCCAAGGGCGGCGCGGTCGCCCGGCGGTGGTGCGCAGGGCCTGACGAGCAGCCATGAGCAAGAAAAGCAATCAGAGAGTCAATCCGGGATTGAACCCGGTTCGCAAGGAACTTGATGCCATAATCGGCAAGGGGCACAACGGGTATCGCGTGTTTGAAGACTGGGTTGGGCTTATGTTTTATGCCTTTCAACGGGACGACCCGCCGTATCTGGAAATCATGGGGCAGTACCGCAATACGGAACCGGTGGGGCAAAGGGCGGCGGATCACTTCGCTAGCGCCACCGCCTACCTTCTGGATTATATGCGGGCGACAAATGAGGAAACGCTGGGGCCGCTGTATGAGGAATACGCGGCGAACCATTACACCGGTCAGTATTTCACTCCGTCTTCCGTGGCACGGCTTATGGCCAAGATAACGCACACGGCACCGCCTGAAACGGGCCGTTTCAAGGTTCTTGACCCCGCCTGCGGCGCGGGAGCCTGCCTGATAGCGGCGGCCAAGGAACAGACGTTCGAGCAGAACGGGCGGGCACTATTCGTAGGTCAAGACATAGACCTGAACTGCGCACGCATGACGGCCTTGAACCTCATGTTTTTCAATCTGGACGGGATTGTGTTGTGGGGCAATCACCTTGCCCTGGAAGTACGCGGAGCATGGGAAACACGGAGGAGCCTAGTCTGGGGAGGGAGCATCCAGACCTGGGATAAGGAACAGGCGGCACAATGGCTGCGCGGGCACTTTTCCGAGCTGGAGACGCCGCCGAAGCCAAAGAAGGATAGTGCGGTGTGTGTCAAAACTGACACAAAAACAGTGGCAAAAATGGAGCAACTTTCGTTGTTCTGAATACACCAAAAGGAGATGTGACCATGAAAATCGTAAGAACTGAAACCGAAATTGTCCGCGTGGAAAACTGGGCCGTGGAAGGTATTGACGAAGACACCCGCTATCCCGGCATGAGTTATGAACAGGGAATCGTGGATACTTTGGCATGGCTCAGGGGTGACAGCGATACGGCTCCGGACGAGGAATAGCTAAAGCGAAACGGCCCCTCTTGGGGCCGTCGCCGGAGCGTGGCGACTCCGGCCTGACGAGCAGCCAGGGAATGACTATGAGCGCCTATTATAACGAGATAGACCCGTTTGCCGCTGCATGGTTGCGGGAGCTGATAAAAGCCGGACATATCGCGCCGGGAGAAGTTGACACAAGGAGCATTGAAGATGTCGTGCCTTCCGACCTTGCCGGATTCAGGCAATGTCATTTTTTCGCCGGAATCGGAGTCTGGTCCCATGCTCTGCGTTGCGCAGGATGGCCGGATGACCGTCCCGTATGGACAGGTTCCTGTCCCTGCCAGCCTTTCAGCGCGGCAGGCAAAAGAAAAGGGACTGCTGACGAGCGGCACCTGTGGCCCGCGTTCTTCCATCTCATCGGCCAGTGCCGGCCTGTCACAATCTTTGGCGAGCAGGTTGCGAGCCGTGACGGCCTTGCATGGCTCGACCTTGTATCGTCTGACCTGGAAGGAGCGGGTTACGCCTGCGGGGCGGTGGATGCCTGCGCTGCGGGCTTCGGCGCGCCGCATATCAGACAACGGCTCTACTGGGTGGCCTACGCCGACGGGGAACAGTTACACCGGAGCAGGCTCCAGAAATCGGGAGGGAGGGCTGAACTTGCAGACGGCGGTGGAGTTATCGGGCTGGCCGACACCGCGTTCCGCGGAAACGGGGCATTCCACGGGCAACCCGTCAAGGGCGTTCGATCGCAAAAGTCGACTGGAGGACATGGTTTTTCTGGCGGGCTGGGCAACACCGTCGGCAAGGGACTGGAAGGATACACCGGGCATGGCGACGAAGAGGCCGGACGGCAGAAACAGGACAGATCAGCTTCCACGGCAGGCTGCAACGGCGTATCCCTGCCGACTGACGGTTTCTGGCGAAATGCTGACTGGCTCCTGTGCCGGGATGGAAAGTGGCGGCCAGTTGAACCCGGCTCTTGCCCGCTGGCTCATGGGACTACCGCCAGAGTGGGACGACTGCGCGGTTATGGTAACGCCATCGTCGCACCGCAGGCGGAAGCCTTCATAAAAGCATTCATGGATATTCTGTAGCGAAACGGCCCCGCATGGGCCGTCGTCCGGCGGTGGCGCACCGGGCCTGACGAGCAGCCATGAGACAGAACAATGACGGAAGTAATACCGAACCTTCCCAGCATTGAGCGGGACGGAAAAATTTACATTGGCGAAGGCGTAACGTTCGAACGCATCCGGCGTATCACGGGTTATTTGGTAGGTACGGTGGATCGCTTCAACAATGCCAAGAAAGCGGAACTTCGAGACCGCGTGAAGCATACCGCCATGAGGTAAGATCATGCGGAAGGACAACCGGAAATTCTGCGCGTCCATCAGTGTGCGCAACGGAGAAGAGCGTGCGAAGCTGGAGCTTTCCCCGGCTCCGTTGCACGGCGGCCCGGAAGGATTTTACCGCGTGCGGCTGGCCCGGCGCTGGCTTGATACGGAAGACGGCGTGCCGCGCTTCTTCGACCGGGACGGAATAGCCCGTCTGGCGGCGGAACTTGCCTTGTGCGGGCTGGAAACGCCCGCCCCGGCTCCTGACATTCCCTGCAACTCCCGTGTGTCTGTGCGGCGAGCGGACGGCTTTTTTGAAGGAACCTGGACGAACTCCGATCCGATTCTGGACTACACGGGACGCTGGGTGGTCAACGTTTCGCTGGGCGGGAAGCGCGTGTTCGTGCCGGTTGAAGATGTGACCGTACACAAGGAGCGTCGCCGTGGATAACCGGAAAATGCGTCTCGGCCTGTATCGCAAGATTGAAATTGCCCGAAAGCAGCTTCCGTACATGGATGAGGAAGCCTTCCGGGCCTTGCTGCGTTCAGAGTTTGGCGTATCCAGCCGCAAGGATATGACCATCCATCAGCTTTCCCGACTGGTACAGCATTTTGCCGTGCGCTACGGTGTTACCTACACAGCGCCCGCCAAAAGCCGCAACAGACGTGTGACGCCGCTCAGTCGCCCGGACTGGATAGAAATCACGGATTCCATGCCGTATGCCGCCGAAAAACGGCAGATTCTGGCAATATGGCGCAAGCTGGGTTACTCCATGACTTCCCTGAATACCAGGGTCAAGCGTGCATTCGGCATCCATTACTTTGTCTGGATGCAGAACGGCGAGCAGATTTCAACTCTGTTATCGGACTTACAGCGTCGGGAAAAATCTTTTGAGCGGAAGCGTCGGCATGATGACGGCCAGTGAACTGAAAGAGGCGGTGCTGGCCCGCTATCGGAGCGTGTACGCCTTTTGCCGGGCACACCCGGAAATGAAGCGGGCAACAGTGTATCTGGTGCTTTCCGGTCGTTATCCTGGAAAATGGCACGAGCAGGCGGCAAGGATTCAGGCGGCGCTTTCCGGGGCCGGAGAAAGCCCACGGGGCAGAGACGTGACGCCGGAAGTTGTGGGAAAGGCGTTGCAGGAAATCCGCTGTTCCCATTGTCGCCGCCTTGACCGCAGGGAGTGCCTTTCCTGCCGGGAGCAGACGGAACGAGAAAGCAAGGAGCTGTTTTTCAGGGTGTTTCAAGGGGGATAAGATGTCGAAAGCGCGGATACGGGAAATTGTGACGCTGACCAGGGAAGGATGGCGCCCTTATGACGCGGAACCTGAGCGTCGCGTATATGAAAAGCTCGGCTGCACGCATGTATTGCGCGGGAACCGGCGCAAGCCGTTCTGGTTCGTGCGCGGAGACGTGTTTTGCTGCATCGGCTGCGCGGATCACTGTACGCTGAAACGTCCGGCGGGCTTTCCCCTTCCGCTGCCCATACGCTATTCCAGCATACCTTCCGAGCAGCCCTATTCTCTGACGCCGCAGGAAATGGTCAACCGTCACGACATATTGAACGTGCGGCAGGCGGCTTATTGCCTGAATGTTTCGGAGCGCACCATTTACGACTATATAGCCGAGGGAAAACTGATACGGCTCAAGGACAGTCCTGTTCGCGTCCGGTCCAAGGAGGTCAAGGAACTTCGAGGTGATTTTGACGAGTGAAAAAAAGTTCGCACAGCTCGCGCCCTTTCCGGGCATGAAGCGGCCCGCCATGGCATGATTGCCGTGACGGGCCGTTTTCGCGTCCGGTCCGTTCCTCCCTTCCCCGCCGGATTTATTCCGGCGGGGTCATTCCGAAACGAGCGCGGAAAGGAGCAGTTTTTCATGAAGAAGTTTCTTTGCAATCCCCGGTATCTGCTGGCCGCTTTCATCGTGAGCGGCCTTGTTCTGCTGGCGGGACTGGTTTTCCTTTCTCCCTATCAGGGGCCTGTTGTGGCCTACAAGCTGGCCCTGGTCATGGTGGCGGCCATTGCGGGTATGGCTTTTGACTTTCTGGCGTTCCCCTATGCGCTGCCGTCTTCCTATCTGGACAAAGACTGGCGGGAAGACCCGGAAGCCACGGGGGATGACGGACAGCCGGACTTTCCCATTGCCACCGGTTACTTTCGTCCGTTCTGCGCAGCCATGCTCCGCCGGGCCTGCATTATTGCGGCTTTTGTGCTGGCCGTGGCACTGGGGCTGTAACCATGCCGGACGTAACATTGAAGGTTGAGACCAGCCCGACATGGAAGGAAATTCTGGTACAGGCCCTGTGCTGCTGCGCCCGGTGGATACTACGAGGTTTTCTTCTGTTCATCGGTTTTTATCTGGCCTCCCTATGGTTGCCGATTAGTGCGAAAGCCGCTGAGGTGACGATTCCCCGCGCTGCGCAACAGTACCGGGCGACTCTGGTTCGTGCTGCCCATGCCACTTGGGGACTGGACGCACCGGTGGCCGTATTTGCAGCGCAGGTTCATACCGAAAGCTGGTGGCGCAACGATACTGTGTCGCATGTGGGGGCGCAGGGACTGGCACAATTCATGCCCGCTACGGCCCGCTGGTTGCCTTCCGTGGCACCGGAAACAGGCAAGCCCGCGCCGTTCAATCCCGGCTGGAGCCTGCGGGCGCTCTGTGTTTACGACAAATGGCTGTGGGATCGTGTCGCTGGTCATTCCGACTTTGAACGCATGGCCTTTACCCTGTCCGCGTACAACGGCGGGCTGGGCTGGGTGAACCGTGATCGCAAAAAAGCCCGCGCGCTGGGCGTGGATGACCGGCGCTGGTTCGGGGCTGTGGAAAACGTGAACGCCGGGCGCAGCAAAGCCGCTTTCCGGGAAAACCGCAACTATCCCCGTCTGATCCTGGAAGAACGGCAATACGCCTATATCAAGGCGGGCTGGGGGCCGGGCGTGGAAGATGAGGCGCGGTTATGATGTTCCGGCTGATCGGGATAGGAACTGTGTTCGCGCTGGTGGCTGTTTCCTACTCTCTGTTGCTTACTAAGGGCGCGCTTGACACGGAAAGGCTGCATCATGCCGCCACAGCCTTGGAACGCGACCAGTGGAAAACAGCGGCGGAAGCGTACCGGAAGGACGCGGAAGCGCAGGCGGAAAATGCCCGCCTGTGCCTGGACCGGGAGACAAAAGCCGCGCGAGACGCGGCGGAACGAACATCTATTGTAAAGCAGGCCAGGCCGCGTGCCCGCACCGTAGAAGAAAAGGCCAAGGTGGTGGACGATGAAACGCGCCGTCGCGCTGTTGAGCGCCTTAATCGTCCTTTGTAGCGGATGCGGTAAGCAGGCCGCACCGCTTGTTATCAACCTGCCCGACTGCCCGTCCCCGTCTGTTCCGCTTTTGCCGGACCTGGACGCGACGGAGCCGCTGGACAGCCCGGAGAATATTTCCTGCTTATTGGAAAGGGACGATAAAATCCGGGCTTACATAGACGGCCTGAACGCGGCGCTGCGCTGTGAGCAGGCACGGGGAAAATTATGAGTGATATGTCTGCTGCCGTAAGTGCTGCGCTGCCTTTGCTGGAAGCACTGTTTTCTCTGGGCGTGCCCGGCATCCTTCTTGTGCTGGCCTCTATTCCCGCTCTCGTCATTGCCGTGATTTTTGTCCTGGACTACAAGCACGGCAAGCGAGTGTCCAAGGTACTGGAAGCCTATCGGGAAGATACCCAGGAAAGTCTGCGGGTGATGACAGAAAAATTTGAGACCAGCTTGCGGGAAATGAACAAAAAACATGACGAAGTCGCGGAGTATTACCGCAAAAATGTGACCTTGGTAAAAAATTACGAAAGGATGACCGATGCGTTGCAGACTTTGGTCGTGAATAACACGCGCGCTGTGGAACACCTTTCCACCATCGTGGAAACAAGGAGTAAAATGTGAGCAGGCTGGAGGAAATCGGGCAGCGGGAAGAGCTGCGGAGGCGACGGAAGATTATTGAGGCTGAGATACAGTCCCACCGGGACAGCTTGCTGTCAGCCCTTTCCATAATTCATCCTTTGGAAGAATTGCAGGGAGAATATATTGCAGCGTTGGGCGTCAAACTGAACGAACGGCTGATGGAGCTTGACGGCGTGAACAGGCGTATAGCCATTCTGAGCCGTGAACTCGGAGACTGACATGGGCTGGGAACATGAACCGGGCACCGTGTGGCGGGCGCAGGAACTGTACTGCATGGATCGCCTGTCCTTCGAGCGAGTTTCCGAACTGACGGGCGTGGCCACTTCCACGTTGAAACGCTGGGCGGACAAATACCGCTGGCGTGAACGTCGTGAGGAACTGGCGCAGGTGGAAAGTGAGATACGTTTCAACACCGTCATGGGGCGAAAGGCCATCTTGCAACGTCTGCTTGAGGCTGAGGACGGCAAGGAAGCCTCGCAGGTGGCCTTTGCCGTGGCCAGCTTGGAATCCTTGGCATTGAAGCAGGCGGAACTTGCGGCAGCGGGCAAGATACCTTCCTTCTCCGAGCCGGAAGCACGGCCTCATATTGCCACGCAGGCGGACGCTGTGGCCGCGTTGCGTGAAGCCGTGCGCAACAAGGTGGGCATGGCTTTGTCCGATCCGGGAAAAATCAATGCCGCCACGGTACAGGACGTGAAACGCTGCCTGGAACTTCTGGGAGAACTGGAAGCGCGGTTGCCGAAAGAAAAGGAAGAAAGCCGCGACAAGGCGCTGTCGCCGGAAAACGCGCAGGCCATCCGGGAAATCCTCGGCACAAGTTAGGGGGCGCGTATGGAACTGGGCGACGTGTTGCTGCCGTATCAAAAGGCATGGCTGGGGGACAAATCGCCGGTCAAAGTGGTGGAAAAATCCCGCCGTATCGGCCTGACCTGGGCACAGGCGCTGGACGACGTGCTGAAAGCCTCGACCTCCGGTCGGGACGGCATGGACGTGCTGTATATTTCGTTCAATCAGGACATGACGCGGGAGTATATCGACACCTGTGCGGAATGGGCGAAAAAGTTGCAAATCGTGGCCGGGAAGGTGAACGAAGATATTTTCCGCGACGGGGACGAGCGGGAAATCAAGGCTTTCCGCATCGACTTTGCCAGCGGGCACAAGATACTTGCGCTGTCGAACCGACCTTCCAATCTGCGAGGCAAACAGGGGCGCGTCATCATCGACGAAGCGGCCTTTGTGGAAGACCTGCCGGAACTTTTGAAGGCGGCGCTGGCGCTGCTCATGTGGGGCGGGCAGGTCATCATCATTTCCACGCATGACGGGGCGGAAAACCCTTTCAATGAGCTGATCCAGGACGTGCGCGCCGGAAACCTGCCCTACAGTCTGCACCGCATTACACTGGATGATGCGCTTTCCGCCGGACTGTACCGGCGTATCTGCCGGGTGACGAAGCAGAACTGGACGCCGGAGGCGGAAGAAGCCTGGCGTGCCGATCTTATCAAGACGTATGGCGACGGCGCGGACGAAGAACTTTTCTGCATTCCCCGGCAGTCTTCCGGGGCCTATCTGACCACCGGCATGATTGAAGCCTGTATGGAGGAGGCTCCCGTGCTGACATGGATGCCGCCAGCCAGCGACTTTGTGGACTGGCCGCTGCCGGTGGCGGAACGCTACACAAAAGGTTGGATAGCGGAACAGCTTGAACCTCTTCTCTCCGGCCTGCCGAAAGACCGGGCGCATTTCTGCGGCGTGGACTTTGGCCGCAGCGGCGACCTCTCCGTATTCTGGCCCGCGACGGAAGAAAAGGATTTGCGCCTTGTGCCGCCCTTTGTGCTGGAGCTGCGCAACTGCCCGCACAGAACGCAACAGCAGATTCTTTTCGCCGTGCTGGACGCCTTGCCGCGTTTTTCCGGCGTATCGCTGGACGCACGGGGGAACGGTTCGGCCCTTGCGGAAGCGGCCCGGCAGCAGTACGGGCCTGGCCGGGTTCGGGAAGTCATGATTTCCGAAGGCTGGTATCGGGAGACCATGCCGCTGCTCAAAGCGGGGATAGAGGACAAAACGCTGATTTTACCGAAGGACGCGGGCATACTTTCGGATTTTCGCAGTCTTCGAGTGATGAAAGGCGTAGCCCGTGTTCCTGAGCAGCGGACAAAGGACAAAACAGGCGGCAGGCACGGCGACAGCGCCGTGGCCTGTGCCATGATGCTGGACGCACGCAGGGAGCTGGGCAGCTCGGAGCCGTGGGAATATGTGGGGATCCCCATGAGCGGCTTCAATTTCAACGGCTGGTAAAATCCTTCGCATGGTTCGCGCCCTTTCCGGGCATGGCCTCCGTTTTTTTGCCACAATGGCGGGAAAACGGAGGTCTTTTTCATGCTTCATGCCGTTATCACACTATTTTTCGCTGTCGCCGGTTGGCTTTGCCATATTCCGGCGCTGGCCTGGCTGTGCGCCGCGTTTTATACAGGGCGCGAACATGCGCAGGCGGAATATCGCTGGATTGACGCTTACGGGAACGGACACCGGGACAATATGCCCTGGTGGGGCGGGTTCGATCCGCGCGTCTGGAACCGCAAATCGCTGCTGGACTGGCTGCTGCCGGTTTGTATGGCGCTGCTGGCGGAGGCGGTATGAGTACCGGCGGACTGTACAACGCGGACGGAACCTTTGTGCCGTTCAGTGCGGCGGATTTGAGCACGGAACTGGCGACGCGGCAGAACGCGGGCGTGTTTTTCGGGGAACTGGACGGCTGGCTGAACACCCTGCCGGACCCGGACCCGGTGCTGCGCAAACGCGGGGATGAGGCGGACGTGCTGCGGGAACTTTCGGCGGATGACCAGGTGACGACGGCCATGCTCTCCCGCAAGAACAGGGTGTTGAACTGTCCGCACCTGTCGTTTCGCGCCGGAGCGCCGGAGGGCGAAACGCCCACGCCGGAAGCGGAGGAGCTGTACCGGCGTTTCATGCGGGACCTTGAGCGCGCCAACCTGCGCGCAGTCATTACCGGGATGCTGGACGCCCCCTTTTTCGGCTTCACCCCTCTGGAGCTTGTCTGGCGCTTCGACGGGGACTGGTGGCATATCGTGGACATTGTGCCGAAGCCGTATCACTGGTTCCGGTTCGACAGCCGCAACAATCCCGTGTTCGTGGGAGAATACGGCCTGTATTGCGCGGACCCGCGCCCCCTGCCGCCGGGCAAGTTCGTGTTCGTCACGCATCATGCCACCTACGACAATCCCTACGGCCTGCGCCTGCTCTCCCGTTGCCTGTGGCCGGTGAGCTTCAAACGCGGCGGCCTTACGTTTTACGCCCGCTTTGTGGAACGTCACGGGATGCCCTGGGTCGTCGGGGAAGCTCCGGCGGGAGCCGAAGAGCCGGAAAAGCGGGATATGGCGCGCGGACTTTCGCGTATGGTGCAGGACGCCGTGGCCGTCATCCCGCACGGGGCGAACGTCAAGCTGGAAAGCGCGGGGCAGACGCAGGGCGCGTTGCATGAGGACTTTCTGGCCAGGCAGGACAGGGCCATCAGCAAGGTGCTCATGGGCCAGACATTGACCATTGAAACCGACGGCAAGAACAGTCTGGCGGCAACGGAAGCGCACAAGAGCGTGGCCGACGACCTGGCCGACGCGGACAAGGCCATGGTCACGGACGCCTGGAACGAAATCGCCTGGTTGTATGCCCAGGTCAACGCCGGGCCTGGCGTTTTTGCGCCGCTGGCGGAATATGACGAACCCGAAGATTTGAACGTGCAGGCGGACCTTGGCAAGAAAATCCGGGAAATGGGCGCGAAGTTCACGCGGGAATATTTTACCGGGCGTTTCGGCCTCAAGCCGGAAGAGTTCACGCTTGAGGATGAAGCCATGCCGCCGATGGAGGGAAACGCGGATTTTTCGGCTCCGGCGGACAGGGAAACGCTGGCCGACAAGGCGCAGAAGGAGCTTGACGCTGCCATAGGGAAGCTGTTGCCCGCCACGCTCCGTGCCAGCACGGATTTTGTCACGGAAGTTGAGAATGCGGTCAGGGAGGCAAAGAGTTTCGACGAGCTGGAAGAAGCTCTGGCGGAGCTGCTGGCCCCCTCCATGAAACCGGACGAGCTGGAAAGGTTCCTGGCCCTCGCCATGACGGCGGCTGCCGGACACGGTGCGGGAGCCGTGCGGGAAGAAGAGGAAGAGGACGAAGCATGAAGCTGCCGGGCTGGGAAATCATTGACGAAGGCGTCACGCCGGAAGCCGCCATAGCCTGGTGGAAGCAACGCGCCAAACTGACGGATGCGGAAGCCAGTGCTCTGACGGAAGGAGCGAGACAACGCGCGTTCTATGTCACAGGACTGGCACGGCGTGACCTGGTGCGACTGGTGAGCGACGGCATCCAGGCCGCGCTTGAAAACGGGGAAACCCTGGACTCTTTCCGGGAACGCATCACGGATGCCATACGCGCGGAAGGCTGGCACGACCGGCGCGTGGAACTCATATTCCGAACCAATATGCAGTCGGCCTACGCCGCCGGACGCTGGAAAAAGATTCAGGCGGTCAAGGCGTCCCGCCCCTATCTGCAATATGTGGCGCGCATGGTCCGCACCCGGCCAAGCCATGCCATTCTGCACCGGCTTGTCTATCCTGTGGATCACGAGTTCTGGAAAACGAACTACCCGCCCAACGGCTTCCGTTGTCATTGTCATGTAGTGACGCTTTCTTCCAGGCAGGTGGAAAAGCGCGGTCTGACGGTACAGAAGGAGATGCCGAAATCCGGCGTCTGGAAGGACCCGAAGACCGGCTATGAGTATTTCGTGCATTTTCCCGGCGCGGATAAGGGCTTCCGTGGCAATCCGGGCATGGACTGGCTGGACGGCCTGGACCTCAAAAAATACCCGGACCTGAACAAAAAGAGCTATGCGGAACAGCGCGACCCGGACGTGAAGGCCGCCGATGATGTAGAAAAGGCCCTTGGCGTCAGAAAAGGGAAGCCCATAGACTACAGGGAAGCGGCGGAAAAGGCGAATCCCAATTTTCATGTGGATACGGCATACCAAATCAACTGTCAGCGCTGTGTTCCGGTCTATGAATTACGACGGCGGGGATATCCCGTAACGGCCATGCCAAAACGGGAACAGTACAGCGAAAAGCCAAATAAATGTTCTTATGGCTATGAGTGTTTCGAGACTCCAGAGGTTAAGGGGGTATGGGGACGACAGCCTGTCTTGACCAAAGCGGCACTGCTCAACGATTTGAAAAGCTTGCCAGACGGAGCGAGAGTGGGCATAATGTGGGCATGGAACGATGATACTGGACACACAACTGTTTGCGAAAAGATAAACGGCAAGCTGTTTTTCATGGATCCGCAGACCGGTAAGATCGGCGATGAAACGCTGGGCAAAGCATACCGTAAGTACGGCTATTCATGGTACAGAATGGACGACAAAGAATTGAGCCGCGACATGGACTGGCCGCAAATAGCCTGTAAGGAATAAGCCATGACTGAATCAGAAGCCAAAAATATTGTCCGGCGTCGATTGGAACAGGATGCCGATGAAGAATACCCGCTGGTCTGGGTGGGTGATATTTTTTCAGAAACACCGGACACTTTCATTGTTGAAGGTTCCGGCTATTCAGAAAAAGAAGGAATAGACGAAGGGCGCGTTTTTTGTGCAGTGCATAAAACCACGGGTAGATGCGGACTTGTTCCGCCATTGCCAGGTGTCAGGCTGACAAAAGAGCTTTTCAAAAGTTTTTCCTGGGATGGAAGCTGGGTAATAATATAGAGAGCCAAGGCCGCCGAAAGGCGGCTTTTTTGTTATCCATCAAGTTTGTCTTTCATTCTCATTTATCGTGCGGAACAGGCGACGCGGAAGCCGTCTGAAAATAGTTCGCATGGAACGCGCCCTTTCCGGGCAAGGCCCCTGATTTTCTGTCATCGTGACGGAAAACAGGGGCTTTTTTCATAAGGAGGCTTCCATGCGGACGAATACCGAAAGCAACAAGAAAGAAAGGCGGAGTGTCCGGGAATACGGCATCCCGCCGAATATGCCGGAAATTCTGGACGGGACAGCACAGGTGCTGAGGGACAACGGATGCAGTGAGACACTGATACGCGCCGCGCTGCTTTCCCTTTGTGGGATTGAGATCCGGGAACTGAATATGTCCGCACTTTGTATCTGGTGAGAAAACCATGCCTGAAAAATGGATCGAGATAGCCCGGACTGGCACATTTACGGACAGCGCCGGGCGCGAGCAGACGTTTACGACGGGGGACTTGGACGCCATAGCGCGGCGTTACGACCCGCAAAAACGGGACGCGCCGCTGTGCTTCGGGCATCCGCAAAGCGACAGGGCTCCGGCCTTCGGCTGGGTGGACCGGCTGAAAAGCGAGGGCGGCAGGCTGTACGCCAGCTTCTCCCAGGTGCCGGACGAAGTGCGGGACCTGGTGGCCAGCGGCCGCTACCGGCATGTGAGCATGAGCCTTATGCCGGATCGGGTGAGCCTGCGACATGTGGCCCTTCTGGGAGCGGCGCAACCGGCCATAGACGGGCTGGCCGCTGTGGAATTTGCAGACGGCGGCGACGCCATAACCGTGGATTTTGCCGCCGGGCGCGGCGAAGGAGACAGCATGAGTATTGAGGAACTGCAACGGCAGGTGGGGCAGCTCACGGCGCAGCTTGAGTCGCTGAAAGCGGAAAACGCGAGCCTGAAAAAGCAGGCTGAAAGCAGCAAACAGGATAAGGAAAAGGCCGAAAGCGCCAGGGCCGACGCGGAAAAGAAGGCGGATCAGGCGCACGCGGACTTTGCCGCCTACCGGGAAAAGGTGGAAGGCGAGCGTCGGGAGGCGCGCGTTTCCGAGCTGGTGAAAGCCGGGAAGGTGAAGCCCGCCGAAAAAGCCTCCGTTCTGGACTTTGCGGCCAAGCTGGCGACGCAGACGGGAACCGTGGACTTTGCGGCCCCGGACGGAAAAACGGAAAGCCTGAGCATGGAAGAACGCTATTTCCGCGAACTGGAAGCACGCCCCGTGGATGAACGGGCTTTCGACTTTTCCGCGCCTCCGTCCCATACGGGCGGCGAACCCGGCTTTGATTACGCCAGGATGGCGGCCAAACTGTAGGAGGATACGCCATGAATGAAGGGCATCTTGGAACATTCAGTTTCGGCGGCGAACGGGCCGCCACGGACAACCACCCCGCGATCATCCATTACCTGCCGCTTGCGGAAGACGTGACGGCCTCCCTTGCCGTGGGCACGCTGCTGAAAGCCGTGGACGTGTACGGCGCGAGCGCCGCCATAGGGGAAGAAAGCAGCGGCGTGACGGGAGCCGGCGTCGATGCCGCGACTTTTGCGGCCAAGATAGGGAGCAAGGTAGGCACCTATGTTTTTTCCTACGACTCGGAATGGAAACTTTCGGGGCAGTCGGCCACGCTTTCGGAGTACGGCGTGACGCCGGAAGGTTCGCCCTCTTCCGGGGATACGCTTACCGTTACGCTGGTTCTGTCCGACGTGCTGTACACGCCTTTCAAGTATGCGGACACGGCGGAGCCGTGCGCCGTGGTGGACCTGCCCTGCGACCCCACCGGGAAAAACGGAGAGAAATCCGCCGTGTGCGTGGTACACGGCACGGTCAAGGCGCGTGTTCTGAAGACCGGGGACGGCCAGGTTCCCACCAGCGGCCAGCTTGCCTCTCTGGCACGGCGCGGCGTGTTCGCCGTGTAGTCTAAAACAGTCTAATAGAAAGGAATCATTATGCTTGCTCAACTGAAAGGGCTTTTTACGCCGGAGGCCATTGCGGCGTCGCTGGAGTCGCTGCCGCCTCTGGAAACCACGGTTATGGACAATCTTTTCAAGGGGCGTCCCACCCATCCGCTGCCGCTTATCGGCATTTCCGAGCTGAAAGCCGTGGTGCAGTCGGTGCCGGTGGTGCGCCGTGACGGCACGCCCGTTTCGCTGAAAGGCGAAGGCGTGGACATGGAGTTCGTGGCCCCGCTGCCCATCAAGGTGCAGATTCCGGTATCGGCCAGCGAGCTGAACGACTTGCGCGTGCTTTTCGGGAACAAGGCGGCGCTGACGGCCTGGCGCACGCGCAAGGTGGATCAAATCCGTCAGACCGTGCGCAATACCGTTGAGGGCATGTGTTCCGTGGTGGCATCCACGGGCAAACTGACCTGGCCCGTGGACATGGAAGGCGGACGCCGGGAAGTCTATGAAATCGACTACGGCCCGCTGCTTTCCTTTGAGCCCGCCGCGAAGCTGACGTCGACCTCCAAAGTTTCGGACGTGTACCGACTGCTGCGAGGCATGGAGCAGGAAGTCAGGCACGCCGGGCTTGGCGGAAGCGTGGAGTTCTGGGCCGGGCCTGACGTTGTGGCCGTGCTGCTGGACATTGTGGAGAAGTACACGTCCACGACGGAAAGCAAGCCGTACCGCCTGGAGCTGAAAGACGGGCGCGCGGAAGTGGGCGGCTACACCATCCGCTTCATGGATGAAACGTATCCGAACCCGGAAGACGACGGGGAATGGCTGCCCAAGCTGGAGCCCAAGACCCTGCTGGCAGTGGCGAAGAATCAGCCCGGCAAGGTATGGTACTGCGCCATTGACTCCATTTCGGCCAACAACGCGGCCACGCCCCTGCATATCGTGCCTGTGCCCCGCCAGGACGACAGCGGCATCATGCTCATCGGGCAGGCGAAGCCCCTTCCGGCGCGTCCGTCGCGGGCGAGCTGCAAGGCCATTGCGGTCGATTAGCGAGAAAACGCCCTGAGTGCCCCGGAGAGGCGTTTTTCTTTCCGGGGCGGGCGTGGGCAAGGGAAAAGTTTTTAGACTATTCTAAAACTATTCCAAAACGCGAGGAAACGGCATGTCCTTTTCCCGCTTCCCCGTTACGGAGGAGTTTCGATGCAGTTATGCCGTAGAGAACATATCGTCGACCTGCTGCACGCAAAATATATGGAAGCCTGCGAGAAGCAGAACCCCGGCCTTGTGGAGCGGACCATCGAAGCCGTGTCCGGGGAGGTGAGCGACGCGCTTTCCTATCGCTATCCGCAACCATGGCCGCAGGTGCCGGAACTGGTGCGCTACATCGTCGCCGTGATCAGCGCGTACCGCGTGGTGGAAGCTATCACGTCCCTGGTGGATACGGAGGAAAGCGGGGACAACGAGTGGATACCCCTGCAAAAGCAGTGGAAGTATTGCACGGACCTTCTGGAAGACATCGTTTCCGGCAAACAGAAGCTGCCGCTTTCGGAAGCGAACCCGGACCGGGAAGACCCCACCTTTGCCGTGGTGAGTCGCCCGCCGCTGTTTGACTTGCGGGGGCTGTGATGGCGGCGCGCAATGGTGTTTCCCTGAACTGGGGCGGCCTTGACCGGGTATTGGAAACGGCGGGCCGCGGACTGGAATCACGGCGACTGGCGCTTATGGAAGTGGTGGGCGACACGCTTTTGTCCGGCACGCATGAACGCTTTGACGCGGAAGAAGACCCGGAAGGCAAAAAATGGGAGCCCTCGGCACGGGCACGCGAGGAAGGCGGCAAGACGCTGGATGATAGCAGCGCGCTTCGTGACTCCCTGGATTATCTTGCGCTGCCGGACAGGGTCATGGTGGGCACAAACCTTCCTTATGCGCGCATTCATCAGAAAGGCGGCAAAACATCCCCGCACGTTATCAGGCCCAAACGCAAGAAGGCGCTGGCTTTCGGGGGAATCGTGCGGAAGAAGGTCAATCATCCGGGATCGGACATTCCGGCCCGTCCATACCTTGGCGTCTCTGAAAAAGACATGGACGAGGTTCGCGCGGTCATGGCCGATTTCATGAAAAACGCCTTCTCCCGGTAGGAGGGATACGAATGCAGGCATTTGCAACGGAAGTCATCACGAAAGCGGCGCTGGCGGCGGGCTTGCCGGAAGGCCGCGTCATGGCGGCGGTGAAAAAGGACAATCTGACCCTGGACCGTCCTCGCGTGGAAATGCAGTTCCTGCCGGAAAAGTACACACGCACAGGGCGCAAGCTGGGGGTGAGCCGGGAGACGGTGAAAGGCGAGGACGGCACGGAAAAACTGATGCTGGTGCGCAAGCGGGAGCTGTATGTGGTGGAACTGCCGGTAAACGTCAACGTGCTGAGTGAAGACCGGGAATGGCTGGAGCGTTTTTCCTATGCGTTTGCGGCGGCGCTTCCGCGCGGCGGCAACGACAGCCGGGGCAACTGGGTGAAGATCCAGGTGCGGAAGGCGACGTTTTCCCGCCCGCCGGACAAGCGCGTGGGGGATGCGGTCATAGAAGTTTTCACCAGGGCGAACAGGCTTTTCACGCTGACGTTTACCGGGCGCATCACAGCGGAGGAAACGGAAGAGCTGATTTCTTCCTACATCATTACACCCCACATCGGAAAAGCATAAGGAGGCCGGTATGGCTACGAAAAAAAAGACGAATGAGGAAACGCAGGCTCCCGAAGTCGGGATGACTACGGAGCAGACAATGGAACAGACTGTTCCCGAAAGGGAGGAAGAGCATGTCGAAGAAGCGCGGGAGCAGACGCCGGAAACAGTGGAAGCGGCGGAAGCGTCCGCTGATACGGAAAAAGATGTGGCGTCTGCCAAGGAAAACACCAGACAGGCGCTGGAAAGCCTTTCCGTGTTGGCGGACCGGCACCGCGTGCCTTCGTGGCAGCAGGCTGCGCTTCTGCGCTTCATGGACTGGACGGACGACAAGCTGGTGAGCGACGCGGACTACCGCGCGGCGCTGGAAAATCTGAAACACCGCCGTATCGGCGGCGGAAGGAGATAAGCCATGGGCGACGTACTGACCTATCTTATCGACGGCACGTCCGGGCTTGCGCCGGGCGGCGTGGACGGCAAGGCCATTGTGGCGGGCGTATGCTCCAGGGGAACCGTGGGCAAGGCGTATCTCATCGGCAAGCGCACTAACCTTGAAGATATGCTGGGCACGGGGCCGCTGGTGGAGCATGTACGGGACATGCTTGTCACGGGCGGGCAGGAACCTGTCATCGTGGCCGTGCCCGTACAGGGGCAGCAGGCGGGCTACATCAGCGATGCCGTGGTCACAGGGAGCGAGGTGACGCCCCAGGTCTCCGGTGTGGCGGCGAAGAATGCGGATATCGTGGTAAAGGTCGAAACACCCGGCGCCATCGGTACGGCCACGCTGAAGATCAGCACGGACGGCGGAAAAACCTTCGGAGAAGCAAGCCCCTCTTCCGAACAGGTGGTTATCGGCACCAGTGAAGACGCGACCGGAGCCACGCTGGTATTCCCGGAGGACGCGGAGCTGGAAGCCGACGCGGAGTACGCTGTGACGGTACGCTGCGCCGTGGGGCCTGTCAGCCGCGTGGGCGATGAAGACAGCCCGCAGGTGACGGTTGCGGCGGAGAAAGGCGGCGTCCTGGCCGGAGCTGAGCTGGTGATCCAGATTGTCAAAGGCGGCGGCCTGAACACGGGCACCTGTCAGATTTCCACGGACGGCGGGGACAATTTCGAGCGTGTGCGCACCATCCCTGTGGACGGAAAGCTGACGCTTTCGGATTTCGGGGTGAGCGTGACATTCCCGGAAGGAAGCTATACGGCGGGCACCACCTACGAATGCCGCCTGCTGGCCCCCACGCCGTCCATCATGGACGTAATGGAAGCCCTGGAAAGCCCGCTTGCCCTGTATGACGTGGAATTTGTCCATATCGCCGGGGAGACGGATTCTGTGGACTGGACGGCGGCGCAGACCAAGGCGGAAGAGCTGTGGAACCTGCAACGCCCGACGTACTTCAAGATGGAAACGCGGTTGCCGCGCGACGGTGAAGACCTGAACGACTTTGCCGCATACCTGCTGGCGGAGAAACAGGGCTTTGCCGGTCGGTTCGTTACCGTCTGCTGCCAGTACGGGGAAGTCACGGACAGCACGGGAGCCAGCCGCCTGCGCAACGCGGGCGGTTTGCAGGCCGGGCGCGTGATGTCCATTCCCGTGCAGCGTGCCACGGGCCGCGTGAAGGACGGCGCGGTATCGCAGCTTTCCCTGCCGGAAGGCTGGGAAGCCGTGCAAAGCACGCTGGAAGACGCCGGATATCTGACGGCGAAGAAATACGCGGGGCTTGACGGCGTGTACTGGGGCGATTCCCGCACCATGGCGGACGCCACCAGCGATTACCGCTACGAGGAAGTGCTGCGCACGGTGTTCAAGGCCGTGCGGCTCATGCGCGTGGCGGCGCTCAAGAGCATGTACGACGAAGCCGGGGACCCGCTGCGCCCGGATTCCGCCACGGGACTGGCGTATTTGCAGGCCAGCCTTGAAAACGCCCTGGATACCATGGTCAAGGCCAACCCCAGGGAGCTTGCGGCGTATGTGGTGGACATTGCCTCCGGTCAGGACATAGCCAACAACGGCGTAGCCGTGGACATTACCCTGATAGGCATCGGCATCATCCGCCAGATCAAGCTCTACCCGCGCTATGTGTACGCGGGTTCCACCTTCGACCCGCGCATGGCCGCATAAGGGGGCATCATGGCAATCAACGGACGCAACTACGACTGGGAAGACATGCACGTCGTGCTGCCCGGCGGGGAAGCCGTGGGCATTACGGAAATCAAGTATTCCGACGGCCAAAGTATTGAAGCGCGTTACGGACGCGGTGCCGTGCCGCGCGGCTGGGGCCGTGGCAACTATGAGGCTTCCGGCTCCATGGTGCTGGACCGTGACGAATGGGAAATCTTCAAGAAAAGCCTGCTGGGCAACGGCGGTCTGTATGACCACACGCCGTTCACCATCATTGTGGCCTATGCCAACAACGACATGGGCACGGTGGTGGACACCTTGAAAAGCTGCAAGATTACGAAGTTCGACGGCGGCGGGGCCTCTCAGGGCGACGACAACGCCAGCCCCATTTCCTGTGAGTTCACTATCCTGGAGCCTATCCTGTGGAACGGCACGGCAGCCAAGAAGGAAACGTCGTCCCTGGCCTGATTTTCCGTTCAAAAACTGTTCGCATGGAGCGCGTCCTTTCCGGGCGCGCTCCTTTGTTTTGTGCCATGCTGGAGGAAACACGGGCAATCCCGCCCGCAGCAACATCAAGGAGTTTTCCATGTCTCAGCTTGAAAACCGCAAGTATGTTTCCTTCTCGCACACCTTTTCCGACCCGTGGTCCGGGGAAAACGCGGAAGAGGCGCAGGACGTGACCCTTTCCTTCCGCTTTGCCAAGCCCACCAAGCTGCAAATCCAGCGTTTGCAGGACAAGGCGGCGAAAAACGCCGGGCAGGCGTCCCGCAATTTGGTGCTGGATTGCGTTCATCCCGACGACAAGCAGGCGCTCACGGACGCCATGGAAGAGTATCCCGGCATCGCCACCAGCTTTGCCACGGCCATCATCAAGGGCGTGGGCATTTCCGCCGAACTGGGAAACTAGCGCCGCCCCCGGATGCCTTCGGGCAGGGGGACGCGCTGATTCTTCACTGGCTGCACTGTGCCCCGTCTGAGGACATTACCGAATGGCGGGCACAGGTAGGTCAGGCTGCGTGGATGGAAGAGCGATATTTCACCACGCTGGCCCGCATGATTCACGGCAACAGGCGCGGAAGTTCCGCGCGGAAGAAGTAAGATGGAAGTTTTCAGCGTATTTGCCACGTTGTCCCTGGTGGACATGATTTCCGGCCCTCTGGACCGGGTACGGCGCGCCATGCGAAGCGTGGAAGGCGGCGTGGCGACGCTGGGACAGCGCATGGGCAATCTTGCCCTGGCCATGGCTCCGGTGGCGCTGGCCGCCGGAGTCATGCTGGGGGCGTTCGGCATGGCGGCGAGCAAGGCCATGGCCTTTGAATCGGCCATGGCCGACGTGGCGAAGGTGGTCAACTTCGAGACGCAGTCCGAATTTCAGGCCATGAACAAGACGGTCATGGATATGGCCGGACGCATCCCCATGGCGGCGGACGGCATAGCGGCCATTATTGCCGCAGCCGGGCAGTCCGGGGTGGCCAAACAGGACCTTGCTGAGTTCGCGGAACAGGCCGCGAAAATGGGCGTGGCCTTCGATCTTACGGGCGATCAGGCGGGCAAGATGATGTCCGACTGGCGCGCGGGTATGAATCTGACATTGCCGCAGGTTTATTCCCTGGCCGACGCGGTGAACCACCTTTCCAACAACATGAACGCGACGGCTCCGGCGTTGGGTGAAGTCATCCAGCGCGTGGGCGCGGTGGCCATGGTCTGCGGCCTGTCGGAAACGAAGGTGGCGGCGCTCGGCGCGGCCTTCCTTTCCGCCGGGGCCAGCCCGGAAGTGGCGGCGACGGCGCTCAAGAGCTTCACCACCACGCTGGTCAAGGGCACGGCCATGAGCAAGGACCAGGCCGCCGCCTTTGCGTCCATCGGCCTGTCCGCCACGCAACTGGCAAAGGACATGCAGACCGATGCGCAGGGAACGATTTTCAAGGTCCTTGAAGCCATAGCAGCCAAGCCCAAAGAACTGCAAATGTCGCTGCTCACAACCATGTTCGGGCAGGAGGCGCTGGGCAGTATCGCGCCGCTTCTGCAGAACATGGGCAATCTCTCTCAGGCGTTCGAGCTTGTGGGGGACAAGGCCAACTACGCCGGTTCCATGCAGGCGGAGTTCGACACACGCAGCAAGACCGTTGCCAACACGCTGCAACTTCTGTCCAACAAGCTGACTAATCTTGCCATATCTGTGGGAAACGCCTTTCTGCCGTCCATCGGCTGGGCGGCGGAAAAGCTGGGGGCGTTCGTGGACATGCTGCGGGCCGCAGCCGAGACCAGGGCAGGGCAATGGCTGCTGCAACTGGCCGGTGCCCTGGGCACGGCGCTGGTGGCGCTGACGGCGCTTTCCGCGTCCATGTGGTTCTTTTCGGCTTTGCCCGCCATGCTGGGCAAGGCCCTGCTGCCGCTGAAAACGGCGCTGCTTGGCCTTGGCGCGCCGATATATGCCGCCATTGCCGTGCTGGGGCTGCTTTATGCCGCATACCGGACGAACTTCGGCGGCATGGCGGATTACCTGCACGAATGCTGGAACAAGATCACGCTGACGGTCAAGGGCGTGCTTTCCGTGTTCCAGACGCTCAAGGACGGCAGCGGAGAAATCCGGGGCGAGCTGGCCACGCAAATCAAGGCCGCCGGGCTGGTGGGCCTTGTGACCACGGTTTCCCGCGTGGTGTACCGCATTCAGGCGGTGTTCAAGGGATTCAGCAAGGCGCTTTCCACGGCCTTTGCGCGAATCGACGTTATTTTTGTGCCGGTACGTCTGGCAGTGGCCGAACTCATGCAGGCGCTTTCCGGTCTGTTCGGCCTGTTCACGGGCAACGAAGTGACCAGCGCCGCCTCGTCCTGGGAAGCCTTCGGCGCGGCCCTGGGAGAGATCGCGGGCGGCGTGCTGGAAGGACTGGCCACGGGCTTTGCCTGGCTGGTGGACGGAGTGAGGCTGTTTGCTTCCGTTATCGGGCACCTGATAGACGGCGTTTCGGCGCTGTGCGGCTGGCTGCTGGACCTTGGCGGGGCCACGAATGAAGCCAACGCGGCAGCGGACCCCTTCGCCTGGTCGAATCTCGGCAAGGTACTCGGCTATGTGTTGGGGCTGTTTGTGGCCTGGAAGGCCGCGCTTCTGGCCGTGCGGGGCGTCATGGTGGCGGTGTCCGCCGTGACGAAGGCGTGGGCAGCCGTGCAGTGGGTTCTCAACGCGGCCATGAGCGCCAATCCCATAGGTCTGGTCGTCATTGCCATTGCGGGCCTGATTGCCGCCGGGGCGTGGCTTGTCCAGAACTGGGATGAGATTGCCGCGTGGTGGAATGAGTTATGGGGCGGCATAGCGGCCTGGGCGGGCGAGAAATGGGACGCCATCACGGGCACGATTACCGGGGCGTGGGATTCCATCATTTCCGGCATTACGGGCTTCGGCGCATCCATCCTTTCCGGTCTGCAAGGCGCATGGGATACGGCCAGCGGCGCGGCGAGCGCGGCATGGGAAGGCATCAAGGGCATTGTTTCCGGCGCGTGGGACGCCATTGTGGGCGGTATCGCGGGCTTCGGGGCGTCCCTGCTGGCCGGGATAACGGAAGCCTGGAACGCCGTGCTGGAATTTTTCGGCGGGCTGAACCTCTTTGAATCCGGGGCGAAACTGCTTTCCACCTTTGTGGACGGCATCAAGAGCATGGCGTCGTCCGTGGTGGAATCCGTGGAAGGCGTGTTTACCAGGGTGCGTGAGTACCTGCCGTTCTCGGACGCGCACGTCGGCCCGCTTTCGCAGCTCACGCTTTCCGGTGCGCGCATGATGACCACGCTGGCCGACGGCGTGACCAGTGCCCAGGGCGGGCTTGTGTCCAGGGTGTCCGGCGCGCTTTCCGCCGTGGGCGGGGCCATCCGCAACTGGTGGAACGGTCTCGGCACCCCCGCAAAGGACGCCGTGCCGGAATTTCCGAAAACTCCGGCGGCACCGGAACTGCCTTCCGTACCGCAGGGCGCTGTGCCGGATATGCCGCCTTTGCGTATGGAAGCGGAAATCCCCGCCGTGCCTCCGCTGAGAATGGAAGCCCCGACGCTGCCCTCTCCCGCTCCTCTGGAGCTGCGCACGGGAGCCGTGCCGGAACTGCCCGGACTGGAAGTTGCGGTTCCTGCCATGCCGGAAGCTCCGGCCATGGCTGCACCGGAACCGCCTTCCATGCCTGAGCTGGAAACGCCGGAAGTGGTCATTCCGCAAGCGCCCTCCTTTGACGTGCCGGACGCTGAACAGAGCGGCGGTTCACGACGTACCGGCGGCGATACGGGCGGCCAGACCATCAGCATCTACGGCGATATCATTCTGCCAAATGTTCAGAACGCGGAGGACTTCGGGGAGGCCATGCGCCAATATCTGCAAGGGGAAATTTCCATGATGGAGGGAATGGCATGAGTCAGGCCAATGACGGCGGGCAGGAGCAGAAATCGAAGCTGATCACCTTTGAAGACGGCGTGGTGACGCTGGCCGGGGAAGAGGTGCCGGGCATTTTGCGTTCCCTGCGCGTGGACGGCAAAGTCCGCTTCGACGAACAGAAGGTGGATGGTTCTTCCGGCAAGAAGAAAACTCCGCAGGGCTTTGAGGACAGCGATATCATGATTTCGCTGTACCTGGTGACGGACGAGGATTCCAGTTGCTACGACAAGCTGGAGACGCTTTCCGGCATGTTCCGCAAGGTGGACGACAAGGCTAACCCGCAAATCTACACGGTGGCGAACCGGCACCTGCTGGCGCGGGGCGTGCGGCAGGTGGTCTTTTCCAAGTTCTGTTCGTCGGAGAATGACCGGACGGATGAAATCACGGCCACGCTGGGCTTTGTGGAGCACAACCCGCCTGTGGTCAAGACGGAAAAGGCGCAGGCAAAGACGCCCACCGGCAAGGAACTGGCGGAACAGGCGGCGGAGAAAGCGCGGACGGCAACAGACGCACAACCCAGGGAAGACAGTCTCATCATCGACGCGGAGGGCAAGGTATGATTGAAGGCATCAATATTCGCTGCAACGTGGGCGGCGTGGAAGTGCTGCGCAGCCCGCGCATTGTGCTGACGCTGCGCCGCCGGGCCGTGGTCTCCACCTGCGAAGTGGATATCCCGGACGCGGACGGCTCGGTGCAGGTCTCTCTCGCTAAAAAACAGGCAGTGCGTGTGCGCTTCGGGCACCGGGGCGAAGGCGGCACCTGGCACGACTGGTCCGGCACGGTGAAGGATTTTCAGCCTGCCGGGCCGGATACCATCCGCGTGCAGGCCGTGGGGCTGGAACAGGCGCTTATCGACACCACGGTGACGGAAGCCATGCACGGAGAACCGGCGGACGTGGTGGCCCGCCGTCTGCTGGTGTCCACAGGGCTGCCCGTGGCGGGCATCACTATCCCGGCGGAGACCTTTCCGCATATCGTGTTCAGCAATGTGACCGTGGCACGGGCCATCAAACAGCTTGCCGCCAGCCTGGAACGGAGCTTCGGGCACGACCTTTCCCGGCACGCGGTCTGGCTGGGGGAAGCGGGCCTGTACTGGTCCGACGGGGACGAACCGGGGGACGTGTTTGTGGTGGAAACTGCGGCCAACCTCATACGCAACGACCCGAACCCGGCGGGCATGAGTTATGCCGTGTCCACCATTCTTCCGGGGCTGACGCACAGCCGCCGGGTGCGCATCCGGGACACGCGGCGGGACTTTTCGGAGCTGGTGCGTGCGGAAGAGGTCATCCATACGCTGGGCGCGAACGGGAACACGACGACCATCGGTTACGGTTATGACGGAGGCTGGGGATAATGGCGGAACAGAGCCTTCTTTCCCTGCTCAAGCGTGCTCTGGAACTGGCCATGCCGGACTTGCGGGCCTACTACCGCATGACGCGCAAGGCAA
>CDYZ01015888.1_pt1 | contig 27743 bp, 17 predicted proteins | sample 554921 | NCBI WGS metagenome assembly CDYZ01 (sample SAMEA3182058, study PRJEB8094) | gut metagenome | biome: human; feature: gut; material: Stool; isolation source: human stools | place: Canada | collected 2012-11-26 | reverse complement strand
GGTAAGAAAGGTCACAAAGACTAAAGGGGTCTTTCCTACGGATAATTCTTTGGAGAAGCTTGTATACTTAGCTTACCGCAACATCCGTAAGAAATGGACTATGCCACTGGCAAATTGGGGACAACTTTCTCAACAATTGGCAATAAAATTTGGAGATAGATTTAAAATTATGTAACTTTGCAGCCGAAAAGGCTTCCCTGCTGGGGGCATGCCCCCAGCAGGGAGTGGGAATGAAAGTTAAGAACAAGCCTTGACACAGTTTAATTTACACCCCCATTTTCTTGATTATTTTTTCCGCACCAGCAGTCTGCAAATAATCATTCTCTAATTTTCTTCGTTTTTTATCGACCGCACTAATCTTTTGAGAATATTCCTCAGCAATATCCTCAAAGCCCATAAGTATCCACATATCATCCAGAAGATTGATTGTATAATCTTCTTTAATAGAAGCTTGAACTTGCGCACGTTTATTAGTTAAAGTGTCTATACGTCTATTGACATTAACAAGCAACTTTGAAGCTTCTTTGCTTTGCTCAATACTTTTTAATAAACCAGCGAAATTAGAAGCCTCATCTTCCTTATTTCTAATTTCATTTTCTATGTCTTCCAATGTACTACTTTCTTGCTCTATAGTACGCTTGAGCTGAGCAATCTTCTCACTATTTTTACGATCAGATTTCTGAGCATTTGTTTGTGCCTGCTCTGCCATTTTTGTAGAGTATTCCATAAAAGAGAAGTATGCCTCAAAATCCTTGACATCGCTGAAGGTCTCAACTAACATCTTTAATGCATTTGAACTTTGAAATACATCAAGATCACTTTCCCCTTTAAACATAGTGTATTTGCGAATCTCGGAAGGCAAATCATAATCAAATTTTAAGCCATCGCGTCGCATTCTTTCACTCCCGTTTTCTTCTATTAAATCAAAAGAAAAATTAGAAGTCGTAATTTCACCATCATAAGACTTCGTAAAATGAAAACTTTTTTCCAAAGTCTTGACATACCCTTTGTGTTCGTATGTCATTGCCACACGAACATCGGCTGATTCATCTGCAAAAAGTTCTTCACTTCTCTTCTTGGAAATCAACTTTGTATCAGCCTTTGATGTTCCATCAGTTCGGAACAACCACTCTAAAGCTTCATAAAACGTAGTTTTACCATCACCATTAGAACCAATAATGAGGTTAAGACCATTTACAAGTTCAAAAACATTGGACTTGTAATAGCTTCGAAAATTCTCTATTTCTATCTTCTTTATAATCATATCAATAAGTTATCATTAATATAAGAAAATATTGTTTTATACACTTTCTTCTGAACACTCTCATCAGTAGAACCATCAAGCTCCTTTATGATGCGAGCAACAGAAGCCACAACCACATTATCTGAATTCAAGGCTGTATATAAGTCCTCATATTCAGACTGGTCGTAATCATAGAGTTCTTGCAACTTTGTGTCATCAAGAACCATGTGAAGCATTCTTTCTTTATTTGTCATTGTATATTATCATTATCATATAAATTCAAACCATAATGTTCCATCACCTCTCTCAGTTCCAATTCTGAGTAAGAAGGATTCTCTGATAGCAATGCGAAGTTGTTCACTCTAATAAGCTCACTCTTCAGCATGGCACGCTCCATTCGATAACTACTACTATTTGGGTTAATCTCAGGAGCAACTACCAAATCATGCAACACCGCCATCTTCTTCTTAGGATGTGTTCTCAACACACGTCCTCGTCGCTGAATGAACTGACGTGGATTTCCTGTACTTGAACAAAAGATTGCCAATTCACTTCTTGGAACATCAACACCCTCATCCAAACATTTCATAGAAGTCAGCACTTGAAGTTTACCACTGGCAAATTCTTCAAGAATTTCCTCTCTATCCTTTTGCCCTGAGACAAACTTACGCACCGTTATTTTATCATCCAACTTCAATATCGACTTTGTATATAAATCTATAAGATGCTCAGAATCCTCATCTTGATTAAGCGTATCATCTTCAACTTCAAGATAATTAGGTTCATTTCCTTCAGGGACATATATCAGAGAATATTTCAAATTTCCTTTTTCTTGATACCGCTTCTTGATGATGTCCTCAAAAGCTTTAAGTTTGTTTGCAGCCTTATGAACAATTCGCTTTCTTGCCAACAAGAGCATTTTAAGTCCCTCATCCATTTTTGCAAAAGAGCAGGTATCATCATTGAAATACTTAGCTATTCTTTCAGATAACTCGACATAAGCTTCCAGTTCTTCCGTGGTCAGCCGTACTATATGTGGATAATACAGATACTTACAAAGCACACCTTTTCTGATAGCTTCTTCCATACTATACTCATAAGTATAATGATTCTCTGCACCAAAGAATTTATGCAAGTTCCTGTTACCTTCATCATCGTATTGACGATCTGGTGTCGCCGACAAGCCTATTCTACGCAGATAAGGAATATAGGCTAATCGTTTCAACATACTGCCTGAAGCCATATTATGGCATTCATCAGCAATCAACAACAACTGTTTTTTGCTGAAGCCATTCAATGTATTAAATACTTTTTCGCGAGTATAAGATGCATAAGTAGATATAATCACATAAGAGGTCTCACGCTCATTCTTCAAACGATATTCCTCATTAAAATGAATCGACTCAACATCCTCTTTCCATAAAGGATTCTTAGAATAAACCTTTATGACATTCATAAAATTAAACTTATGACATTCTTGCTCCCACTGATTTACCAAAGTAATCGTTGGTACCAGAATTATCGCCTTATAGTATCCATTGCGCTTATAAATCTCCAACAAGCAATTCAGCGAGGTGATTGTCTTACCCGTTCCTGTGGCCATGGCAAACAGACCTTTCTGCTTATTGTTTTTCCAGTTTTCAAAAGCCTGCTGCTGGTATTCTCTAGGACCAGATGGATATGGAAAACGTGGAGTTATCTCTTCCAGACAAATATCCTCCCTAACCATATCTCCAGACATTAACGCCTTTTGAGCTCTTCGCTCCTGACGAACTCTGTCCAACTTCTTTTCTACATCTAGCAGCTCTTCTATGGTCGTGTCCTGATAGCATGACGATACAGCCGTCTCCAACTGGCTTGGAGACAGATACTCTATATCGCTTTCCTGCTCATTCATTATATGCTCAAACTTTGCTCTTTGAGTTCTGATTCTATTCTGAGTCATCTCATCAGGAGAATCACTTCGGTCTATCTTGATTTCCTCTATGTTGTAAAGCAAACCATTAATCGTAAAATTGGCAGAACCTGTAAATGAAGTTACGGTATCATCATCACGGAATTGCCCGGTCTTAGTATGAGCAATTCCCTTATGTCCCTTTGGCTTAATAATTTTGATTTAAATTCTATTTTGAGAAATCAGATATGACAAACATCTGAAGAACTGATCCTGATACTCATCAAATGTCTTGCGGAGTGAATCGAAATCAGACAGATTCACACAATCTATCACATCACCCAAAACTCCTTTTTGGATGGCATTCTTATCTTCTTCAGAAACAATCTGATTGATGATAAGACGCATAACTCCTCCATTTGCAATAAACGTAGCAAAGCCTTCTGCCAATACACTAATAGTGGCAGAACTGAAATAGCCCAGTTGCAGATCGAAACTGCAACTGTTCTTCAATCCATCATTAAAGAACCTCTCTGGAGAAAACTCTTCTCCAGGTATATAGGTTCCATCCTTAGCCCATTCTACATCTTTCAACATAGACGTTCCTCCGATTATGTTTTAAAGTCTTAAATAAAACAATTGGCACAAACATATTCGTCACCGAAGAGTTCGGCAAGACTCGTGCCTTTGTTTTTATTCTTGTTTGTTTCCTGTCGCTTGATGATGTCTAGTTTCACCTGACGAATACGCTCCGGCTTTATCAAGTCAGCCAGACTCTCATTCTGAATCCAGGTATAACCATCCTTCTCGAACGACATTGCTTTTTCGTATAAGTCAGGATGCTGCTCATAGAGCCAGATCCATTCTATCTTCTGCTGGAAGAAACAGAAATAGCAACCACTTCGGCTTCTGCAATAGGTTCCCGTCTTACCATCCACCTCGAAAGGAATTTCCTCATAATAAGATGGTACTCCTACTCCACTATCCCTCAGCAGCCTGAAGATATCTTCCTTTACAAGCACCTCGTCGTTATCTATCAAAGGGAATGAATCCAGATGACCAACAGGATAATCCGTAGTCTTCAAGTATTCAAAGACGGCATGGTTGAACATCTTCACATCTATATCCAACAATGCATTCAACTTTTTGGAATAGTAGAATTGCTTGGTAATCGGTTTCTTCAACACATCCATCAAGTCTTCCTTCATTAATCCTTCAGGGCACAAATTATCGTAGATGTCAATAATCTGCTCCTGGTTTTCTTTGTGCAAGAACTTATTGATGACATCCACGCTCCAGATGTTTCTTCTGAATGGAAAGACTGACTGAATATTAGGTTTTGAAGACACATAACCGTCACGGTCTTCATCACCTCGAATACCAACGTATGATACCGCATAGTCATCACCAACATATCTTTCAAACTCATCAAGTTTCATCTTCTTGGTACACCATCGAGCTTGTGGCGATGGCAGGAATCCACCTGCTGCCTTAAGGAAATGCTCAAAAGGCGTAGGCTCAGGACTGTCTTCTGCAGCCCTAAGTCTTTTGATATTTCCAAGATAAGCGCTCAATCTATCAATCAGTAATTCCGTCTCAGCCAATTCACAGCCAGTATCAGAATTATAATACTCAATCTTTAAGTTTGGGTATTTCTGCTTGAGATAGATAGCCAAAGCCGCACTATCCTTTCCGCCTGATATTCCTAATATATGTCTTACTTTCATTTTGTTCTATTCATTTATGGAAGAGGCTTTTACCCCAACTTCTTATTCAATATTTTCAGCAATGTACATATAGATACATTGTCGTTCCCGAATCCATCGAGTAGCTTGTCGATACTCTTTTCCAATTCCTCAGCATTCTGCATCTCGCTTTCTGGCAATCTGAAAGTCTGGGAATGGATATTGCTGCCCTTCGTTGAAACCAAATCCAACGAATAAATCTCATCCGATTCATCCTCTGCCACCTTGGATATATCAGAATATTTCTCACATTCATGGAAGAGCATAAGCAAACTGTCAATCAGTTTTTCTTCTTGATCGTCGCGCAATCGCTCTAATGGTTGCTCCAATGCCGTATAGCAAATAGACTGATACCACTCATTGCGGTTATCAAACTCAGCCATCACATGCTGATAGAATTCCTTCAGTCTATCTGTCAGGAGATATTCCTTGACATGAGCTAAACGCTTTCTGATCTCTACCACATATTCAGAATAATCGTATGACTCGATGCCCAATGTTTCCAACAAGCGCCCTTCCACACGATCTATCATATCAGAATAACAAGAACGAAGTTCCTTGACTGCCCTATTGATGACATAACAGAACTCCTGTACCTTATCCGGATTCTGCAAAGCTTCCTTATCGTAGCCCAAAGCCTCTGGCAAATCCTCGAAGAAAGTCTTCTCCGGGTCCTTTGCCCTAGCCAGGGTATCACGGAATCTTACCGTCTGCTCATGGTTGAACTTACGGGTATGCTTGGCATAATCATTCAATCTCTTGTTATAGAAGAAAAAGAATGGCTTGATGGTTTCAATGAAATCATCGCTTTTGATACTTCCCATGGCTTCAACATTCAGGAACTTACGATACTGATTGAATATCTGCACCTTAACACCTGTCACGTCGAATGCCTTGACCAGATATTCACCTGGATGCTTCTGCAACAATTCGAAGAACTCCATGTTGATATTTGGGATATATGCTCCATTGGTTCCATACAGAGAGAAATCCTGCTTCTTTATATATAAATAGGTGGGAATCCAGAAATCCAGGAATCCCTGCTTCAACTTATATGGTTTTGCAGACAACTTCTTAATCAGCTCAGAAATCTTACGAGGCTTGAAAGTCGTAGATTTCAGGAATTCCTCACATGCATCCCACAAAGGCATGATTCCTTCATTGGATGGCACATCAACAAACTCTCCATTCACATGGAGTCCCGTACTCTTCAAGAGAGAATAATAGATGGTTTTCTCCGGTGGGAACTTGTCGCCAGAGAATCCTAAGTCCTGTTCATTGCTCTGATTCAACAATGCAGCCAGGTACTTACCTTTCGCACTGGAAATAGAAGCACTCAACTTATGCTTGTTGAATAACTCATTATTCATTACTGGTGTTTGAGAATAAATCTCATCACATACCACAGACAGCAACTGGTTGAAGTCTCTTAAGGAACAAACCTCTATTTCCTCGCCCTTGAAAATCCAAGTAACATCTCCATTATATGCAAACAAGCTATTACTGATAGATTTATTGAGAACCACTTTCTCATATTCCATCAGATTATTGATTTCGTTGATAGCAACCTTATCAGATTTATCTACCAACACCTTGCTCAATATATATTTGTACTTTTCTATCTGATAGAGGTGAGACACCAACTCGTCTGTATTTCTGAAACAAACAAAGATGATGGCATTCTCACTCTTTTCACTTAGCTCGCAAATCTCCTCCAACACTTTCTTATGGGAAGAGAAGATCAACTAAATATATCCATCGGTATCTCCGATAGGAGTCTTGTCCACTCCTTCACCCAGCACTTCATACTCAAAGTATCTTGGAGTACCTTTCTGGAAATAGCAAGCCTTGACTGGAGCCACCTTCTTGAAACAATAGTTTCTGATATCATCCACGTAGTTTACTGGACGGCTAACCACCAAACCCGCCTTACGGATTTCATCTTCGATATTGATATCTGTACCATCAAAAAGAATGTAGCGGAACTTATAGCTGGCATATCGGATAATCTTGAATTGCTCCAACTTCTTTAAAAGCCCCGTTGGATTTTCTATATTCAAAGCTGTCTTGGCATATAGAGCAGTATCTTCACGGTTCATCTTGAAAGAAGCATTGCCGAAAAGGTTCAGTAATCCGATGGCTTTCACCAGCTTGATGGCATCCACAAGGTCTGTCTTGGTATCCCATAATTGACCTTCCACTCTCTCGATGGCAACCTGCATCGAACTCCATTGCATGGAGTCGGCATTCGCCTCCTTCAGATAAGAGTAGAAATTATAGTAGATATAATCATAGCAGCACTGAAGCTGATATATCTTTCCCTCATATTCTGACAAAGAGTTACGTCCCCTTGCATTCAAGAAAGAGAACAAAGAACGCTCATTCTGTCCATATCTCTGAATGGCCTGTGTAATGACGTATGCAGCAAATGGTTCCAGCGGAGCCAATGCCTGTGCAGTTGCTTCTGAAAAGTTTTGAGAAACAAAGCCAGTCTTCTTTGCCAACGAAGCCAGTGAATCAATCACAGAATCATCATTTTGCATGGTTCTACTGGCATCAATCTGCGCAGAAGCCAGATAGAGAAGTTGTTCTATCGGTTCTACGAATACCAACTCCTGGAAACGCCCCTTTACTTTCGTCCACTCTTCTTTCTGTACTTCATTCAACGTACGGGAGTAGGCGTTGAAATTCTGATGAAGCGTAGTCAGAAGAAGGATGTTTCTGGATGGCACATTCACGAACTCAGCCAATTTCTGCATGAAATAAAGTTCACGCTCCGGATTATTCTTGGCAGCATGCTCCAGCACCTTGCCAAACTCATCAATGAAGATAACCAGGAATTTTCTCTGGCTCTTCAGTTTGTTATACTTGGTTTTGAGTTCATCCAGAATGCTATCAGCTGTGCCATCAACAGAGAGCTTTTGACTCAACAAAACAGAAAGTTCCTTATAGTCGCCAACAATTTTAAGAATTTCAAACTTCCTCTTCTCAGAAAGTTCAGAAGGATTCAACAATTCATATTGCTTACCTCCCATCAAGTCTCTTTCCAAAGCCAATAAGAAACTAGACTTACCTGTTCCATAAGAGCCAATGATGGTATAAGAATGAACTCCCGACCGGAATCCATTCGCAATACCCTCTGCCACCTGACGAGCATTAGGGGTTACGATATATTTGGCCTCACTAGCAAAGCCTTCCTCTATGTTTGCTGATAAACTAAACTGTCGCATTCTTATAATACTTATCTAAAACATCAATGTCCTTCAAAGAAGAACCTTCCTTAAACAATAGCTGACGGATACCTGCATTATCACTATACTGTACATACTCTGAATAATGTTCACCAATAGACTGGGCCATATCGATGACCTCAGCATCTGTCATGCAGAACATCAAGCCTATTTCCTGCAATGTATCATATGATACAGACTTATCCTTACCTTTTTCCTGAAGAATGGCATATAAGAAAATCTCCATCGGAACCCTGCGCTTACCTTCAATATTGAAGGCGAACGTCTTACCATTATCCTCAGTTCTTATCAAATCCAAATCAATCAAAAGAGAAGAATAATCCTCAAACGACTTGGCCTTATAAGGTTGGGCATAGTTCTGCAACAGCACACCCACATCTTTCTTGGTGGTATTTACATTAAAGATTTTGTCCTTTCCATCCTCTATCATCAGTCTTTTCACAAAGTTCACCAATTGTTCCCTCTCAAAGACCTTGCGTTCTTTTTGGAATTGCACAAAAGTAATATGATAAAGCGTTGCTTCTTTCAAACTTACCAGAAGGTAGTGAAGCAACCACAAAGTTCCCAAACTTTCAATGTACTTATCTACGCCTTCTGATTCATCGAATAAATAATCTGCTATTCTGCTTGGCTCATCCTGATTGGAAATTCCAAACACCTTGAGCCAATATCGGATAGAAGAAACCATGTTTTTTCCTACTCCCAAAGCTATTACAGCATCAGAAGCATTGAAGTTTCCTCCATCTATCATAAAGTTATATCCCTTGGTGAGCCATAAGGTTTTGCAAGGAAAAGATTCATGTCCAGAGAGTGTATATTTATTGTACATCTATCTTCTTCAAAGCGATAGAATCCCGGTATCGTGAGTTGTGTTAGTATTCTGTTAGGCCTCTATAAAACGGAAACGTGGGATTCTCCTTGCCCATCCCACCACTCGAAGGCCTTCGCATTGCCCTAGTTGAAAGAGACGGACAATGCAGAAAGCCCACGTTATGGTATATAATGATTCCAAGTACGAACTATTAGTCATACACGATACCCTAACATATTGTTATGGTATGTATACGACAATTCGCAGCAGGATACAATACACCCACCGTGAACATTCACCATTGTCACATCTACGTCCAACTAAAGGTAAAGTTGCGAAGTTTACGAGTAGTCGTAGACGAACGTTAGCAAACGCTCTATTTTACATAAGTCACACCCACCCGCTCAGCCCTTCGGGCTTTCTGCGGTAGAATGCAATTGCAAAAATAATAATTATTTTTGAAATACGTGCGCTAATCTTAGATTATTTTTGTATTTTTGCAGGAAATGACGTTAAACCCATAAAAATACAGTAGATTATGACTACATATCTCAGATTCTTCAATTATGATGAGGCCTTTAAATTCTATTGCGGACTCATCGATAAAATGCTACAAGGCACCACCAGAAACAACCATACTCGTATCATCGCTAAGCCAGCGCTTATCCTATCTATCATCAAACTGATAGAAAACGGCAAGCTGGTCAACCAGTTCACTTATGAAGAAATCGCACCTATATACCAAGGCGTTTTCGGGAAGTATTTCTTAAGGGCTCAACAGGAAAACCTTACTCCATTATTTTATCCTTATTACTTTTTGAAATCGGATAAGTTCTGGCATTTGGCTTGGACTAATGCTGAAGTAAAAACAGAGTCTCCTTCAAAAGCATGGCTAGACAGAAATACCCAGTACGCCTACATTGACCAGGAACTTTGGATATTACTCTCCCATCCTACTTATCGGAATAAATTTAAGAAGTATATCATAGAGAAGAAAGTTCTCAATGTTTTCAAAGAAGAAAAGAACAAGGGCGGCTTTAAGGCTTTGCTGCATTTATTGATGGTAATATAAAAATAACATGAAATGGATTATAAAGATATCGCAAACTTAAGCTGACGACATTTTTTAATCTATTTCTTAATTTTAAAAAGCTAATCAGTATAAGTCACAGCCATCGCAAACTTTTCAACAATGATATGCAGTATCTGATAAAGTGTAGTGCGAAAATCGTGATGGATAACCCCAAATCGTGATGGATAGCGTGATGGATATTCCCGTTTTCGGAGTATCTGTCACGCTATTTAAGTATCTGTATATTAGTGTATTAATGTGCGTGGTGTATGTAAATCGTGATGGATGATAGATAATTATCTAAAACTTATTCACGAATATGGCTGCGTTGGGTTACGAATATGGCTGCGCTGGGTTACGAATATGGCTGCGTTGGGTTACGAATATGGCTGCGTTAGGTTACAAATATGGCTGCGCTGGGTTACGAATATGACTGCGCTGGGTTACGAATATGACTGCATCGGGTTACAGATATGGCTGTGTAGGCTAACGGAGCCGTATCCGTAGGCTTACCGAGACGTCTGCATCAACTAACTGAGACGTCTGAACTCGCTGACTGAGCTACTTGAGTTAGCAAACTGAGCCACTTGAGAATTTTTCTTCATGTGCTTGCGTGCAACCATAGAAAAAATCAATTACGAAAACTCATTTGATTTCGATGCGGAGGGAATCCTGGTTGAATCGGATGCCGTCACGATTGATGAATCTGGATAAGGAACCATCGGCAGCCAACTCTTTAGAAGTGCCGATAGAGAAACGGCTTTCTTCCATCAGCCAGAGACGGTCGGAGAGCTGGAGCGCCAACTCTACATCATGGGTTGACAGTAATATGGATTTATGCTGTTCGTGCGCCAGATGGCGGAGCATCTGGAGAGTTTCTATCTTGCTGGGGAAATCGAGGAAGGCGGTTGGCTCGTCCAGGATGATGATGCGGGTTTGCTGCGCCAAGGCTTTGGCTATCATTACCTTCTGACGTTCACCATCGCTCAGTTCGCTGATGTTTCTTTGAGCCAAATGCAGAATGCCGGCTTCCTGAAGAGCTGCGGCAACAATCTGTTTGTCGCCAGCAGATAATGTGCCCCAGAAACCGGTATAGGGAGAACGGCCTATACCAACAATCTCTTCTGCAGAGAGCTGGGCATGGTCTGTCTTCGATGTGAGAACGATGCTGATTTCTCTGGCGAGTTCCTGGGCAGAGAAATCGGAAAGAGATTTGTCCTGAATCAGGATTTCGCCATCAAGTGCTGGCTGAAATCCGGCTAAAGTTCTGAGTAAGGTAGATTTGCCCACTCCGTTGGCTCCGATGAGACAGGTCAGTTCACCGGCTTGGAGCGAGGCATGAACAGGTGAGGCTATCGCCCGGAGCTGGTGCTTCGAACGATAGCCTATAATCAGATTCTTTAATGTAATGCTTGATACCATCTAAAGAATATTTTCACCTAGAAACTTTACTTCCTGATAGAAAAAAGGAAGAATTACTTGGCTGCCAAAACCTCAACCTCTACGAGGGCACCCTTTGGCAACTTCTCTACAGCTACGGCAGAACGGGCTGGATATGGCTGGCTGAAGAACTCGGCATAAACCTCGTTCATGGCTGCGAAATCGTCCATGCTGTTCAGATAAACTGTAGTCTTAACCACATGAGAAAGGTCTGTTCCGGCTGCCTTCAGGATGTTTTGGGCGTTGGTGAGGCTCTGACGAGTCTGCTCCTTGATGCCACCTTCTACGAAATTACCTGTTGCAGGGTCGATAGGAATCTGACCAGATGCAAATACAAAACCATTTACTTCGATAGCCTGGCTATATGGACCGATAGCTGCAGGCGCATTGTCTGTGTGAATTGCGTTCATAATTTATTTTCTTTTTCTATTATTAAATCAATCTAGATGCAAAGATAAGCATTTTTTCCCATAATAGGTCTATTTCGCATCAAAATTTAATAAGTTTTCTTACTATATTCGCTCGGTGTACATCCAAATTGCTTCTTGAAGCTGGTTGAGAAGTGGGAGAGGGTGTTGAATCCCGTCATGTAGGCAATCTCCGAGATGTTGTACTTGCCTTCCACGATGAGGGTGGCGGCACGATTGAGCTTATAGGTCTTGAAGAAGACGCTTGGATTCTCTCCTGTGAGTCCCTTGACCTTGTAGTAGAGCTTTGTGCGGGAGATGTGCATCAGTTTCGTTACCTTGTTGACATCCAATTCCGAGTTGGCTAGTTCCTGCTCCATCATATGATAGAGTTCGTCCATGAAGAGTTTGTCTTGTGGCGACAGCACTTCCTCCACGTTCTTGTCGGTCTCCGTGGCGTTGGTCAGGATGGTCTTGGTCTTCTCACGGTTGGTGAGTTGCGAGTTGATCATTGCCAGGAGAACCTTGGGGGTGAATGGTTTGGTAACGTAGGCATCTGCTCCACTGTTCAGACCCTCCACTTGGTTTTCGGTGGTGGTCTTTGCCGTTACCAGGATGACTGGGATATGGCAGAGTTGGATGTCTTGCTTGATTTCCTTGCAGAGATTATAGCCGCTCATTCCCGGCATCACCACATCGCTGAGGATGAGGCTAGGTTCTTCCTCCCTTGTCGCCTTCAAGGCACTCTCGGCATCGAAACGATAGATGATGCGATAGGATGATGCCAGGAGGGTACGAAGATAATGCACCACTTCGGTGTCGTCATCTACGATGAGTATTTTCGGACGGTTGTCTGTACTGTTATCTTGACTTACCTTGTCTGCCACTTTCTGACTGTCGTGCAGTGGAAAAGCCATCTTCTGGTCTTGCTCCAAAAGGGCTTTCTCGTTGGCGGCATAGAGGCTCTCATCGGTAGGCAGGGTAACGGTGAAGATGGCTCCCTGGCAGTCCTTGCGATTGCCCGCCTTTAAATCGCCATGGTGAAGGACGGCTAGGCTGCGGGCATAGTAGAGTCCGATGCCAGTACCCCAGTTGATGGTGCCTGTGGACTGGTTGTTCAACTGATAATATCGCTTGAAGATATTCTCCACCTCATTCTGTGGGATTCCCTTGCCTGTATCAGCCACCGTGATGGTGATAATCTGTTCTCCCTTGTTCGTGGTACCGGTGTCGAAAGATACATCTATCTTACCGCCACGAGGGGTAAACTTCATGGCGTTGGACATCAGGTTGTTGATAATCTTTTCCAGTTTGTCGGAATCCAGAAGCATCAGGTAGGAACCTTCTAGTCCGTGACAGTTCAAGGTGATACCTTTCTCCTCTGTATTCACGATGAAGAGGTCCATGATGCGTTTCATCTCGGTGATAATGTCGGTTTGCTTGACGTGCAAGCGGAGTGTGTCGTTCTCCAACTTGTTGAAGTCGAGTAACTGGTTGACGAGTCTCAGCATTCTATCTACGCTTCGGTTGATGATGTTCAATAGCAACTTGTCGTGCTTGTTGATGCTTTCACTTTCGCAGAGTTGTTCCACTGGTCCCGAAATCATGGTGAGTGGTGTTCGGAACTCATGCGAGATGTTAGCGAAGAAACTCATGTTCATCTTGTTGATGCGCTGTTCTTGCTCCTTCTCATCCTTAGCCTTTTGAACCATGTTCTTCTCGATGCTGATGCGCATCTTCTGCCGATAGATCACGAAGCCGACGCACCCCATTATAATAAGGTATAGACACCAAGCCCACCAAGAGTTCCAAGGCTCAGGGGCGATGCTTACCTGTATGCTTTTTTCGGCGATGGTATTGTCGGAGTTGCTGCCTACCATCTTGACCTTGAAGGTATAGTTGCCAGCAGGCAGATTAGAGTAGTACGCCTCGTTGTTATTGCCGGCATCAATCCATGTATTGTCGAAACCTGCCATTTGGTAGAAATAATGGATGTGCTTGTAGTCGCTATAGTCGATGGCAGAAAAGGCGATGCTGAAGCTGTTCTGTTTGTAGCTTAGGTGGATATGGGGTGATTCTTCCATACTCTCCTCGATACATCCATTCTTACCAGGAAGCATAATCTCATTATGTACCTTGAGTGTTTCGAAAAGCAGACTTATCTGTTGGTTCGTGTTTACGTTTTGTGGATTGAAGATGGTGAGTCCTTGGGTACCGCCGAAGATGAGTGTTCCATCTGATAGCTTGCACGATGCCCTATCATAGAATTGGAAGCCTTTTACACCGTCAGCCTCGTTGTAGGTGGTTACCTTTTCTGTTTCTCCATCTATCTTGTTGAGTCCATACAGCGTACTGACCCAAATGTTTCCATCTCTATCTTCCTCTATGCTTGAAATGTCGGAGCAGGAGATTCCTGCTATGGTGGTCAGCTTGTGGCTCTTTGCGTCATACTTCAAGAGTCCGTTGGTAACTGTACCCAACCAGATGTTGCCCTTGCGGTCTTGATAGTTCTTGGTTGGGATATACACACTTCGCTTGATGCACTTCTTCCAGTCATCCGGATTCACTTTAAACTCTTGGACATCGAAGTTGTCTCCATTCATTTCGAGGATGGGTTTGTAGAAGGCTGATATGAGCATGTTGTCATTCTGCAAGTGCATGATGCAGGGAATGAAGCACAAAGTGGTAGGGAAGAGTTGTTTTTTGGTCATCTCTCCACTTTGTGCTGAAATGCAGTAGATGTTGACGGATGCCGTGGATACCCAGATGTTTCCCTTTGAATCTTGGCTGATGTCTATAGGCATGAAGCAAGGGTAGGAGGCTACCTTGTTGAGATGGTTGCCATCGTATTGGCACTTTGCCACATGGTCGCCATTGGCTAGCCATAGATGATTGCTGCTATCCACAAAGATGTTGGTGGTGGCATTCTTCTTGTTGCCGTTGCTGTAGGAAACCATCGGTATGTCCTTGAGTTGCTGGGTTTGCAAGTCATACATATAGAGTCCGTTCTTCTTGGTAGAAATCCAAAGGTGGTGATTCCTGTCGGCGGCTACGGAGAGTACGGGCTGTTTGCCGATGGCACGTTGAAGGGCAGGCATGCTGTTAAACATATCCTTGTATCTGTAGATGGTTTTTACACCATCGTCTTCAGACCCGAGCCAAAGGTTGCCCTTGGAGTCGGTTAATATCTTGTTGACTTGCATATCAGGCACTTCGAATGGGAAATTCTTGTCGCTTTGTGTCAGGATGGTTCCCTCCTGGGCATTGAAATAGAATAATCCGTGCTTGGTGGTGCTGAGCAGAAGATTGCCTTTTGCACCATAGGGATGGATGCAGTTGACCATGTCGTTGGGGATTTGCAAGCCTTGCAAGGCTGCAGGGAGATGTTGCCATTTCCGGGTGTTCGTATCAAAGAACTGCATTCCATTGTAGCCAGAGAGGTAGAGCTGATGCCCATCGAGGAGAAAAGAGACGATGGGATAATTCTGTACTGGGCTTTGGGCGATAAGTTTGAGGTCTTGGGTGCGATACCCCTTGACAGAGTAAGGGGTAACAATCCACATCACATCTTTTCGGTCTATATGGCAAGAGATATTATAGCAGTTCTTCTCCAGCATCTTGGAGAGCCTGATGATGGCTGTGTTGGTATTTTCGTCATATTGATATAGGTCTGTAATCGTGAGGAAGAAGATTCTTCCCTCCTTGTCTTCCAGGATTTTTTCGATGTTCTTGTTAGTGCCATTGATACTTATTCGGTTGAAATTGCCATTGGCCTGGTATAGGCATACGCCGTTGACGGTAGCTACCCAGAGTCGGTTGTGGGAGTCACGATAAATGTGGGTAATATGGTTGTCGGGCAATCCCAGTGAATCGTCCACGCAGTAGTATTGGTGATACTGGTTGCCATCATACTTGTTGAGACCACGGAAGGTACCTATCCAGATTTGTCCATATTTGTCTTCGCAGATGCTCATCACCTTTTGGTTGGAGATATGATCAGACAGGACGAGGTTCTTCTCAGGTGAAGAGACTTCGGGGATGTCTTTTTGTTCCTGGCAAGCAGTCAGAAGAAGGGTTGCCAAGAGAATGAGTACGTTATAAAATATCTTTGTTCGTTTCATAATCGATGGTTTTGATTGTAGCTGCAAAAGTACTATAAAACCCTGATATATACAAAGATTATAAGGCTTTTTAAACAAATAAGCAAGTTTTTGAACATATAGAAAACCCCATTTTGAACAAAAACGTAACACAAAAAAACAAGTTAGAAAAAGGTGTATGATAAAAAGTACTACCTTTGCAGCCGTAAACAATTAACAGATTTACAAGAATAAAAGCTCAACTAATAAAGTATTATCTTAATGAGAAAAATCTATGAGAAAAATGAATGATTACAGAAGGTTCCTAACCTTCGTGTTCTTATTAATGATTTCCGGTTCTGCTGCCTTGGCGCAGGAACTGATGAAAGTCGCTGGTCTCGTAGTTGACCAAAATGCCGACCCTTTGATTGGTGTTACCGTGCGTGTGCAGGGAGACAACAAGGGTGGTACTGTAACTGATATGGATGGTAACTTTACGATCCAGGTGCAAAAAGGTAAAACCCTTGTCTTTTCTTATCTTGGCTATAAGAATAAAGAGGTTTTAGTTAACTCTTCCAGACTCAAAATTACATTAAGTGAAGACAATAAGGTACTCGACGATGTGGTGGTTGTAGGCTATGGCGTTCAGAAGAAGAGTTCTGTAACAGGTGCCATCTCTCAGGTGAAGAAAGAGGATATCGAGAATCGTACCATCACTAATGCCAAGGCTGCCTTGCAAGGTAAAACAGCAGGTGTACAGGTCATCTCATCATCATCTGCCCCAGGTTCCTCTCCAACCATTCGTATTCGCGGTTACTCTTCCAACGTTTCTTCCGACCCACTCTACGTAGTAGATGGTGTACGCTTGGGTGATATCAGTGGTCTTGACCCTAACGATATTGCTTCCATGGAAGTGTTGAAGGATGCTGCCTCAGCTGCCATCTATGGTGCGGAGGCTGGTAATGGTGTTGTACTCATCACCACCAAGAAAGGTGCAGTGGGCTCAGGCAGAATCACCTATGATTTTCAGTACACCACAGAAAGCTTAGCCAAGGTGCCCAAGCTCATGAATGCAGAGGAGTATATCCAATATATGAAGGAAGGCAAGACTTTCACAGAGGATTACCTCTTCAAGAACTGGGATGGCAAGACCAATACCTCTTGGGTAGATGCCATCTATGGCAAGGGACACATGCAGAAGCATAACATAGGTTTCAATGGTGGTAACCAGAACGGCAACTATTATCTTTCTCTCACCTATCTTGATAATAATGGTATGGTAAAAGGCGATAATGACGTTTATCGCCGTATGACCGCTACCATCAATGCGGAATATCAGATCAAGCCTTGGCTCAAGGTGGGTACAACCAATCAGATTGAAAAATATAATGTTCGCTCTGTTTCTGAGAACAATGAGTATGGTGGCATGTTGACAGCTGTGCTTCAGATGGATCCTTTGACTCCTGTCACCTATGCTCCAGATAATCTCCCAGCCCACATGGCAAAAGCTTTGGCCGATGGCAAGCACCTCTTGACAGATGCCAATGGTAACTACTATGGTGTGTCTGCTTTCTATGCAGGTGAGCAATACAACCCATTCATCATGCGTGACAATGGCATATCTCGCAACAGTGGATTCAATGTCAACGGTTCTATCTATGCCGACTTCAAGCCATTCAAGGGCTTTGTGCTCACCTCTCGTTTGGGCTATCGTCTCTCTGGTACTCGCAGTTCTTCGGCTTCACTTCCTTTCTATGGCAACGCTACACAGTCTCGCGATTTCGTGGACTATAGTGCCTCATCCTCTACTTCCATCTATTATCAATGGGAGAACTTTGCCAACTACATGAAGAAGTTTGGCGAGCATACCATCAATGCCATGGCAGGTATCTCTTTCCAAGAATCTACCTACGATTATGTAAATGGTTCGTTGGCTGCAAACAAAGAGGACGCAGTCAAGAAAAATAATCCGTTGTTCTTCTTCCTCAACTATGCTTCTGCCTCTGCCACCAAGGGTGTCGGTGGTGAAAAAACTCGCTCTGCCAAGTACTCTTACTTCGGACGTTTGAGCTATGATTACATGAACCGCTATTATTTGCAGGCTTCTCTCCGTGCAGATGCTGCCGACTTATCTAAGTTGCCATCTACCAATCGTTGGGGATATTTCCCTGCTGTATCTGCTGGTTGGACTATCTCCGAGGAGAAATTCTTTGCTCCTTTGCGTGACGTGGTTACGAGCTTGAAGTTGAGAGCCAGCTGGGGTCAGAATGGTAGTTTAGCTGCCTTGGGCGGTTATGCTTACAGCACCGATATGGCACAGAGTGGCATTTATCCTTTGGTGGGTGGAAACAACTATACACAAGTGGTTCGCCCTTCTACCATGGGTAATGACGAGTTGAAGTGGGAGACTTCTGAGCAGACCAACTTCGGTATCGATGGTCTCTTGTTTAAGGGACGCATGAACTTCAGCATCGACTACTTCACCAAGAAAACCAAGGACTTGTTGGTAAACGGCACAACCCCATCATTGGTTATCGGTGGTACCACCTCTCCAATGAATGCAGGTAATGTAAGCAACAAGGGTTTCGAGTTTGAGTTGGGTTGGCGTGACAATATCGGCGACTTCAGCTATGGCATCCGTGGCAACCTCGCTACCTTGAAGAACGAGGTAACTTACATCGACCCTTCCATCACTCGTTTGCCAGGTTCTAACTTCCATACTTACACCATCACCTATTTTGAGCAGGGCTATCCTGTTTATTACTTCCGTGGCTATAAGTTCACTGGCGTTGATCCGGAGACTGGTAATCCTCAGTTTGCCGACTTGGACAACAGTGGTGACATCTCTGATGGTGACTTGACCGACATCGGCAATGCCATTCCTAACTTCACCTATGGTATCACCTTGACAGCGGCCTATAAGGGCTTCGACTTTACCCTCTTCGGTAGTGGAGCTTCTGGCAATAAGATTTTCAACTGTATCAACCGCCCTGACTATCAGATGGTCAACAAGTTGAAAGAGGTATTCTATGACAACCGTTGGACTCCAGAGAATCCTAATGGAACCAAACCACGTGCAGGTGCTGACAACATGGATAAGTACGCTTGCTCAAGTGCCATGGTATATGATGGCTCTTATTTCAAGATCAAGCAAATCCAGTTGGGTTACAACTTGCCAAAGCATCTCTTAAAGAAGGTGGCTATCAACAGCCTTCGCCTTTATGTATCACTTGATGATTTCTTCACCATCACCAAGTATCCAGGCTTCGACCCAGAGGCTTCAGCCAATGCCACCAGTGGTATGGGCATCGACAAGGGTGCTTATCCTATGGCAAAGAAAGTCGTCATGGGTTTCAACTTGGAATTTTAGACAATACAAATTATTCATCTATTAATGATTTTGCGTATTATGAGAAAGAATATCATATATAGTTTGCTCCTCGTAGTGGCAGCTTTGTTTGCCGGTTGTGAGAGCAGACTCGACATAGCGAAACATGGAAACATGGGCGGCCAGGATGATTTCTACCAGACTGATGAACAGACAGAGCAAGCTGTGGCTTCCATGTATTCCAGCCTGAAAGGATTGTATTACAACTGGTTCTTTATCAAGAATCTCCTTTCTGACGATGTATGGTGCGGTGGTGGTCAGCGTGGCGACAACACCTCCTTAGAGCAGTTGAACGAATATACCTATGGCACAGACAATGGCATGATACAAGGTGTGTTCTCTGGCTTGTATGGATTGATTTACCAGTCTAACTTGGTCATTGAGAAGGTGGCAGACGATACTCCTGCCAAGAAACGTGCCATCGCAGAGGCAAAGTTCTTCCGTGCTTGGGCAAACTTCGAACTTGTCACTTTGTGGGGTACAGCTCCTCTCGTAGATCATTTGTTGGAACCTGGTGAATATCGCCAAGGCAACAGCACACCTGAGGCTCTTTGGGCAGCTGTAGAGTCAGACCTAAATGATGCCATCAGCATGAATGCACTTCCTTCCAAGAAGAACAAGGACGATCAGGAGACGGGTATGCGTGTTACCCAGGAAGTGGCAAAGGCTTATTTGGGCAAGGCTTATCTCTTCCAGAAAAAGTATCAGGAGGCAGCAATCGTACTCAATGAGGTGGTGGCTTCCAAGAAGTACGACCTCTTCCGTGGCGACTATGACATGCAGTTTCATGCCGTCAACAACAACAACTGTGAGTCTATGCTCGAATTACAATGGCGTAATGACCAGGAGCAGACTTGGAGCCAGATGGACATGACCTTCTTGATGCAGGGATGGCGTACAGCCTATTTCAATATGAGCGGTACTGCTGCCAACGAAATTGCCCAGGGTACATACGGATTTTTGAATCCTCGTAAGTCCTTGTACGATGCTTTTGTTAAGGCTGAAGGTCCTGATGGTTATCGCCTCAAGCATACGATGTTGAATGAAAGCCAAATGGCAGAATATGGCGCAAAAGTTTCGCCAGGTATGGCTGTCTATGGATGTGAGGGATATTTTATGTTCAAGAATCGCCCGTTGAAATCTGACTGTATCATGGATGCATCTTATTTTCAGGGATTTCAGTATACCGACCGTCGCATCATGCGTTATGCAGAGGTGTTGCTGTTGGCTGCCGAGGCTAACTTACAGGCTGGTCAGCCAGACAAGGCTCTCTATGACATCAACCAGATTCGTGAACGTGCCAAGGAGACTCCTTTGACTAGCGTAACCTTGGATGACATCAAGACAGAGAAGCGCTTGGAACTTTGCTTGGAATCTGTCCGCTATCAAGACTTGGTGCGCTGGGGTGATGCTGAGGCTGCTCTTGGCACACAGGGCAAGCAAATTCCTAACTTCAGCTCCAAGGGGGTGACTTGGGATTACACCAACTCTTCTTATGGTTTCCAGAACAAGCACAAGTTGCTGCCTATTCCTCTCAAGGAAATAGAACTGAACCCTAACATCAAACAAAATGATGGATGGGCCATTTCTCAATAACTCATTATTAAAGAAACGAAATTATGAAAAAATATTTAGGCTTTATATTTGGGCTAATTGTAACAGGTTTGTTCTTTTCCGCCTGCAACAATGATGCGATTGATGATTTGCAAGGTGTGTATGGCGATATGCTGATTTGTCATTCTAATGAAGCTACCGTACAGCCCACCACAAAGTTGGGAAAAGGTATCAAGTCGCTCAACGTGAATATCAAGGATGCGCAAGGCAATGATGTGACTGTCAATTTCGGAAGTAGCGAGTGGATTTTGCCTTCTGCTACTTATGAAGTATCTAACAAAGTTGCCAATAAGACTTGTGTGGTAAAGGTGAATGGTGAGGCTATGCAGAGTGGCGGCCTCGATGTCACCATCTATGGAGGTGTATATTATTTCAGTGGTTTGTTCACCAACCAAGCTGGCAAGCGTGTGAAACTCGATTACCATGGCAATTTGACATTCGAGGTGGGAGTAGATGACCCAGAGGCATCGGGCTATACTCTTACTATCGCTCCAACTCAGATCGTCGATTGGTCAACGGGTGCTCCTGTCGTCGTGAATCCTAATGCTACCAAGTATATCATCTCTATCAAAAATCCAGCAGGTCAGCCTGCTGCTCATCTGGAAGCCGTGAATGCCAATCAGCTCGGTAATACAGACTTGGCTGGTGAATATACCATTCAAGGGAATGCTTCAGAGCCTTGGTTGATGGGCAATGGTTATGCTTTCCCTCAATACAATGCCATAGGTGGTAGTTACTTCGTGGATGAGGCTGGTGTCGCACAATACATTACGGCAGGTAAGATCATCATCTCTACCGCTAAGGATGCAGAGGGACAAGACTTATTCTCATTCGAGGGCGCTGACCTTGAAACCCAGAGTGGTGTAGATGGAGCGGCTGGTAAAGGATCATTTAAGATTAAGTTTGCTGCCATCGCCAAGTAAAGCCTTGAATAGGAAGGTAGATACCTTTAATCAAGCAATAGTTTTTGAATAATCAACAGTTGTTGAAAAAGATAATAGAGTTTTGGTAATTAATATAAAAAGTAAAACGTTATATCCAATGAAAAGATTTTCGATATTAGCAATAACATTGTGTGCGATTTGTGGATCTGCCTTCGGACAGCAAGCCTTGTTCGGAGGACAGATGCCTCTATCTCCAGAAATTCATGCAGACAAGACCGTTACTTTCCGCTGCATGGCACCAGAGGCACATAAAGTACAGATAACAGGTGACTTCTTGCCAACCAAGAAAGTTGATACCCCGATGGGTAAGTATGATATGCCTGGAGTAGCCGATTTGAAGAAGGATGAGAAGGGTGTGTGGTCTTTTACAACCACTGCTCCTTTGGCACCAGAGCTTTATAGCTATACAATGATGGTGGATGGCGCCAGTGTTACCGACCATCTCAACGTCTATACCGTGCGTGACATCGCCAACGTTTCCAACTATTTCTTGATCGGTGGGGGAAAGGCAGATCTCTACAAGGTCAACAAGGTAGCGCATGGAACCGTATCAAAGGTCTGGTATGAGGATGCCAAAGCTGGTCTTACTCGCCGTATGACAGTATATACTCCTGCAGGTTACGAGACCAGCAAGCAGAAATATCCTGTGCTTTATCTCTTGCATGGCATCGGTGGCGACGAGGAAGCGTGGATGGATTTGGGACGTGCTTCGCAAATCCTCGATAACCTCATTGCGCAAGGCAAGGCGAAACCAATGATCGTCGTCATGACCAATGGCAATATCTCTCAGGAGGCAGCTCCAGGACAGACATCAGATAATCTGATAGTCCCTACATTGGGATTGCCTAAGACCATGGAGGGCTCTTTCGAGGTATCTTTCCCTGAGGTAGTGAAGTTTGTGGATGCCCGTTATCGCACTTTGGCAAATAGTCAGAACCGTGCCATAGCAGGTTTGTCTATGGGTGGCTTCCATTCCCTTTACATTTCCATCAACAATCCTAAGACCTTTGGCTATGTAGGCTTGTTCTCTGCTGCCATAGGCAAGGAACAGAGGAGCGATGGAGCCAATGAGTATATCTACGACAATTTCGACAAGAAGTTGGCAGACTTGTTTGCCGCCAAGCCAAAGCTCTTCTGGATAGGCATCGGTAATTCCGATTTCCTCTACAGGGACAACAACGCTTTTCGAAAGAAACTGGATAGCAAGGGATACAAATATACCTATATGGAAACTGATGGGGGACATATTTGGCGAAATTGGAGAATCTATCTCACTGAATTTGCCCAAAAAATATTCGAATAATTAGCTGGAAGGTCTTCTAAATCTTAGGAGACCTTCTATAGAATGAGACTAACAATTATTAAAATTAGATAACAATGAAGAAAATTACATTCTTGGCAACTGCCTTGCTGATGAGTCTTGGCAGTTTTGCCCAACAGGCTTTGTTTGACAATGCTCCTGTTATCTCACCCGAGGTGAATGCCAACCATACCGTAACATTCCGCTTGAAGGCTCCTAATGCCCAAAAGGTGCAGGTTACTGGTGATTTCCTGGCACCGAAAACCATTGATACACCATTGGGAAAGTATGATGCTCCTGGAATAGCTGATATGAAAAAAGATGAAAAGGGTGTTTGGACTTTTACCAGCCAATTGCTTTCCCCTGAGTTGTATTCTTACAATTTTCTTTTGGATGGAGTGAAGATCGTTGACCCGGGAAGCGTGTATATCACTCGTGATATTACCTCAGAAACCAATATATTCATTCTTTCAGACAAGAAAGGTGATTGTGGTGACCTCTATACCGTTAACGAAGTGCCTCACGGAAATGTATCTAAGGTATGGTATGATAGTCCTACACTCAAGATGCAGCGCCGTATGACGGTCTATACTCCAGCAGGTTATGACAAAGGCAAGGATTATCCTGTACTCTATCTGCTCCATGGCGCTGGTGGCGATGAGGATGCTTGGACTACTTTAGGTCGTGCACAGCATATTCTTGATAATTTGATTGCCACAGGTAAGGCTAAGCCTATGGTCGTGGTGATGACCAATGGCAATCCTAATTGCCAGGCTGCTCCAGGTGAGTGGTCGGCAGGTCAATACATTCCTTCTTTCTATGGCTATCAAGGTGCCAAGCCAGCTGCCACCATGGATGAGAGTTTCCCTGATGTGATGAATTATGTGGAGAACCATTACAAGGTTGCTAAGGACAAGGCTCATCGTGCCATCTGTGGACTCTCTATGGGAGGTGGTCATTCTTTCGATATCTCTCGTCGTTTCCCTACCAAGTTTGATTACATAGGGCTCTTCTCTGCAGGTTTGCATGTGAGTACTACTGGCGATTTCCGTAATGACTTCTACAAGCAGTTGCAGGGGAATGAGGAGGCTAAGACACAGTTGGCTACTCTGTTTAAGAACAAGCCAAAGTTATATTGGATTGGTATGGGCAAGACAGATTTCCTCTACAAGAGCAGTGCAGACTTGCGTCGCTACTTCGATGAGAAGGGGTATAAATATACCTATCTGGAGACGGAGGGTGGACACATCTGGCGTAATTGGCGTGTGTATCTTACAGAGTTCGCACAGAAGATTTTCAAATGATAAAATAAGTTTTTCAAGTAATAGCTTAATAAAATATTTTTTTTAAAACAAGGTATAGACAATGATAAAACAATTATTAGTTTCTTCATGTGTGCTTTTTTCTGCGACTTTCGTAGTGCAAGCACAGAATCCGAAGTTGGGTGTGTCTCCTATTCAGGATGTCATCAATGCGATGACTCTCGATGAGAAGATTCAGTTGGTGGTAGGTTCTACGGGTAAGTATGAGAGCCAGATGGAGGCTACCATTGGTAACCAAGGTCAGTTGGTACAGGGTGCCGCAGGTCAGGTGAATGGTATTGAGCGTCTGGGCATTCCTGCTACGGTTGTAGCCGATGGCCCTGCTGGTCTTCGCATCGACCCTAAGCGCAAGAATACCGACAAGACGTTCTATTGTACCCACTTCCCTGTGGCTACTGTGATGAGCTCTACCTGGAACAAAGACTTGGTGTATTCCGTAGGTTCCTCTATGGGAGACGAGGTGAAGCATTATGGCGTAGATGTCTTGTTGGCACCTGCTACCAATATTATGCGTAATCCTCTTTGTGGTCGTAACTTTGAGTATTATTCAGAAGACCCATTGTTGGCTGGTACCATTTGTGCTGCTATGGTGAATGGTATCGAGAGCAACGATGTCGGTACTTCGTTGAAGCACTTCGCACTGAACAACCAGGAGACCAATCGTACTCGTAACAATGTTATCGGTAATCCACGTACTTTCCGTGAGATTTACTTGAAACCTTTCGAAATTGTTATCAAGGAGGCTCAGCCTTGGACAGTGATGACTTCTTACAATCTCATCAATGGTACGATGTCTAGTGAGCGTTGTGACTTGATAACAGAGATTCTTCGCCATGAGTGGGGATTCAAGGGTATGGTGATGACCGACTGGTTTGGTGGTATTAGCGCAGCTGCCCAGATGGAAGCGGGTAACGACCTGTTGATGCCAGGTAAGGCAGACCAGGTGAAGGAGATTCGCAAGGCTGTGCTCAATGGTCGCCTGTCGATGGAAATCCTCGACCGCAATGTGCGCCATATCTTGGAGTATATCATGCAGACTCCTCGTTTCAAGCAGTATGTTGCCGACAACAACCCTGATTTGAAGGGACATGCTTTGGTAGCTCGCAATGCCGCTACCGAGGGAATGGTGTTATTGAAGAATAACAAGAATGTATTGCCACTCGTTCAGAAGATTAAGAACATAGCTCTCTTCGGCAATACTTCTTATGATTTCATAGCTGGTGGTACTGGTTCTGGCAATGTTAACCATGCTTATGTGGTAAGTTTGTTGGATGGTTTGAAGAATGCTGGCTATCAGGTGGATGACGATATCCGTAAGTCATACATAGAGTATGCTCCAAAGGCAAAGGCGAACTTGCCAAAGCCAAAGAATCCTTTGGAGGCTTTCTTGCCTGGTCACTTCATCCCTGAGATGAGCCTTGCTGAATTGAATATGTCTGCTGCCGTCAAAAACAACGATATGGCAATCATCACTATTGGTAAGTCGTCTGGTGAGTTCTTGGATCGAAAGATTTCTGATAGCTTCAATCTCACCAAGGAGGAGAAGGACATGATTTCTGGCGTTTGCAACGCTTTCCATAAGGCTGGCAAGAAGGTGGTTGTCATCTTGAATGTTTGTGGCGTTGTTGAGACCAAGAGTTGGATTGGTGGTCCTGATGCTGTATTGTTGTCTTGGTTGCCTGGTCAGGAGGGTGGTAACTGTGTTGCTGACATCTTGGCGGGTAAGGAGAATCCTTCTGGTCGTCTTCCTATGACATGGCCTGTAAGTTATAACGATGTTCCTTCTAAGGCTGATTTCCCTAACCCTGAGACTGTAAAGGTTGATGATGTGCTTGGTATGTTTATGGGCAAGGGCATCGGTAGCAAGGGTAACGTGAAGAATGTGGATTACACCGAGTATAATGATGGTGTTTATGTAGGTTATCGTTATTACCAGACTAAGAATGTGCCTGTATCTTTTCCTTTTGGTTATGGTATGAGCTATACTACCTTTAAGTATGGAAAACCTGTGGTAACTAAGGATGCACAGGGCAATATCAAGGTCCTGGTGACTGTGAAGAATGCTGGTAAGGTAGCTGGTAAGGAAGTTGTTCAGGTATATGTGGCAGCTCCTGGCAAGGATATGGATAAACCAACCAGGGAACTTCGTGGTTTCGCCAAGACTAAGAATTTGCAGCCTGGTGAGTCGGAGACAGTTACTGTCGACATCCCATACAAGAACCTGGCTTCTTTCAATGAGGTTGATAGTCAGTGGCAGGTTGAGGCTGGTGATTACAAGGTGATGGTGGCAAAGAATGCTGCCGATCTCAAGCCTCTCACTACCGTGATTACTGAGGAAGCTGGTGTAACCGAGAAGGTTCGCCCTTGCTTGCTCAAGGAAGTAAAGTAGCTCTATTAAAGATAGAGCTCAATAACAAAAGAGCTTGATGGTAATAAAGCTTTTAATGATATATAAAAAGAGGATGCGCTATCAACTGACGGCGCACCCTCTTTTTATATTTTATGGATTTTTGTAAGTCTCTGCACGGTTATACTATCCAGAGATGGAATCCCTTTGATTCCAAAGCCTCCTTGATTTCTTTTACGTGTTCCTCGTCGCGAGTCTCCATGGTGAGGCGGAGCACGCAGGCATTCACCTTGTTGCGGTTGGCAGAACGGTCGTGGTGAACACCGGTGATGTTGCCCCCCAATCCGGCGATGACAGAGCAGACCTCTACCAATTCGCCCGGTTTGTCATCCAGTTCCATCTCGATGGTGCAGAGACGGCCACTTTTGGCAAGACCACGGGTGATGACGCGGTTCAGGATGGTTACGTCGATATTACCGCCGCTTACCACGCAGATGGTTTTCTTGCCCTTCACCGGAACCTTGTTGTACATTACTGCTGCCACGCTGGCCGCACCGGCGCCTTCGGCTACCATCTTCTCACTCTCTATGAGTTTCAGGATGGCTGCACAAATCTCATCCTCGCTCACGGTTACGATTTCGTCAACATAGTTGGAGCAGGTTTCAAAAGTAATCTTGCCCGGTTCCTTTACGGCAATACCATCAGCAACGGTCGCTACAGAAGGCAACTTCTCCTGTTTATGATCGTGCAGACTCTGTACCATACTTGCTGCTCCTTCTGCCTGAACACCATATACCTTGACGTTAGGATTCAGCGACTTGATGGCAAAGGCTACACCAGAGATAAGTCCGCCGCCACCTACAGGAACGACGACAGCTTCTACATC
>CDYZ01015165.1_pt1 | contig 29354 bp, 30 predicted proteins | sample 554921 | NCBI WGS metagenome assembly CDYZ01 (sample SAMEA3182058, study PRJEB8094) | gut metagenome | biome: human; feature: gut; material: Stool; isolation source: human stools | place: Canada | collected 2012-11-26 | reverse complement strand
TCTTTGCTCACGGCTTTGAAGTTTTATCTTTATTGTTTAGCGATTATAAAGATACTCATTTTCTGTGAGTTATACAAACTTCAGAGCCTTTTTTATTCCAAAATTACGTTAAATCACGCTTGTGAATTTTCACTTGCGAAACTTTAGTAAACTGATTCCTATATGTATAAAAGGAGAACATTTGGTAAATTGTGAGATCTTTCCAAGAAAGATGGGGTGTATGGATGTGGAATGCTATGGTGTAGCTGGTTGGTATGAACAAACAGGAGGGTTTGGATTAGAGTGGATTAATAGTTATGATGATAAGTCTAAATCTCTTTATGTTCCACATTTTCCAGAATTTCAAAAAATGGATGACCGGTATGATGTGTATAAATTCAATGGAACATCTTTTGAATTTGTGAAAACAGATGGTGGCTTTTGGCTAAATCCTAAAGTTCGTAGTTTTAAAGAACTTAAAACAGTCTTTAAAACTAAAGATTATATAATTCGTGTTGACTTACTTCATAATGGACTTTACAGATACCTTTCATGGGGAAAAGGAAAAACAATGCAGGATGAACCTGATTTGGAGCTAACAACGGACGAATATGACAAAGTAAAACATAGATTTGTTTTTGTGAAAAATGATAAAGGAAGTTACCAATATATTGTTGATGATGGCTTTGATGGAACTTCAAATTTTGGACTTATTATGATAAAGAATGGAAAAGTTGTTTTACGACAAGATAGAATAATGTAGTATGGTAAGAAAAAGAAAACGTAAAACTACTAGGAAAAAAAGAAGTCTAACTTCAAATAAAAGAAGTTACAAGAAACATGTTCGATTTTTATATACAATTTTGTTGTTGCTGGGAGTCCTTTTTATGGTTTTGTTGTGTAGTAAGTGGAGTGCAAAGAATTATGCAAAAAAAGGAAAATTTTTAGTAACTTCTACAGAATATGATGGCATAGATGTTTCTAAATATCAAGGGAAGATAGATTGGAACTTAGTAGCACAAGACGAGAATATTCAATTTGTATATATAAAAGCATCGGAAGGTGCTTCAAGCGTTGATAAAAAATATCTTGATTATATAAAAGGGGCAAAAACTGTTGGCTTGAAAGTTGGTAGCTATCATTACTTTATTGGTAGAAAAACGGCAAAGGAACAGTTTGCTAATTTCAACAAATATGTAGATAAAGAAGAGCAAGATTTGATTCCTATGGTGGATGTGGAAGAAGCGGGCAATCGTTTTGTTTCACGCAAAGAACTTCAAGGAAATTTGAACGAATTTATGAAAATGGTAAAAGAGAAATATGGTAAATATCCACTATTATATAGTCAATATGGTTTTTATAAGGAAAAACTATCTCCTGAGTTTGACAAATATTTTCTCTTTATAGCAAGATACGGTAAAACACCTCCAACATTAAATGGAAAAGGAAAACATAATATATGGCAATATACTGAGAAAGGAAAAATAAAAGGAATTAAAGGCTTCGTCGATTTGGACAGGTTCGAAAATGGAACTGAATTGATGGATATAGAATTGTAAATTAAGTCTAAGTGAAAGGTAAAATAATATACAGGTTAGCCTTTTTATTTGTTGTTGCAGCTTGCCATAACAAACGAAACCATGTAGAAAATGGAATAGATTCTACTGATTCTGCTGTGAATATAAATGTCAGTGATACAACAGTAGATATTGAAAGTGAAAAAATTATTCATCTGAACATGAAGTATTATGACTTTGACGAGATTGATGATTTAGTTTCTTTCTTTGATTCTGTATTGGCAGAGCATCCGATTCCTATATGGCTGCCTGAGGAGGACACTACAGTTGAGAGTCTGAAATCTTGTGTGGCAAAAATAGAAGCATACCGTAAGGGAAAAAGACAATATTTTCCTGATAGTATAGTGAGTGGTTGTTTAAGGTCTATTGCTTTTAATGCGGCGATAGTTAATAACCATGGACCAGAATATACAGATATGGTTGTGGGGGAATGGTTTATGATGTGTGCTGCGTACTATTCTCCTGATATTACTTGTTTGGTAGAAACACAAACACCTGGCCATTGTGCCGGATTTTTCAATTATGGAACGAGCTATAATGGACAACCATGGTGGGCATACGTGTTTCTAAAACGAGGAAAAGGTTATGAGGTGAGATGCCTTGGGGACAACGTTGCGGTTCGCAGTATTTTTCAATTGGAAGACAAGCAACGGAGAAAGTATTATTTATGCTCTAATAATGACTCGAAACTTCAATTTAGTCAGTGGTTGTTTTGGGTTAAAGATACTAATGATATATTGAAAGTTGCCGAATGCCATAAGGCTCCTATGGATGATGGTGAAGGAGAGGAATTTTACTTTGACAAAAAACGCTTGATTTGGAAATATGCAAAATGGGATGAGGCTAAGCGGCAACTGAATGCTATTGACGAAAAGCCTGTAATGACTTTACATATAGATGGTGAGAAGTCTAGTTTCGATTAATTTATTTTTTTAGTGATAAAATGGGTTACTTTTATCTAGAGTTGCGCATAAAGATAGGAACAAATTTAGAAGTTGTGCCCGACACGGATTTAGGGTAAATGGCTATGAAACTTAAAATGATATTATTTGCGTTTTGTTTATTAGTGTTCACATGTGGTTGTTGGGCTCAGAATAGGCAGATTTGTTATTCCTGCCAAGGTCGAGGGATTGTTTGGAATAGCATTTGTTCTATTTGTAATGGAAAAGGAACAGCTGTTGGTAGTAATATGCAGCAACAAGCGTATAATAATGGTTATGCAACAATGATGTTTTCTTATGCAAAAATGAATTTGGCGCATAATGAATATAAACTTGCTGCAGATAAGTTGTATGACTTGGCAACAAAGTATGATTATACTTCTGCTTTTGCCTATCTAGGTATCTGCTATGAAATAGGGATTGGTTTTCAAACTAACCGAAATTTGGCAAAACAATGGTATAACAAAGGCGCTCAACAAGGTGATTTTGAATGCAATGAAGCTTTGAAAAGAATTGCAAGAGAAGGATTTTGGCCTGCAACGGATAGACAGAGACAACTTTTTTGTCAGAGGGTGAAAGCTGTTTTTGATGCCCAGTATAATAGCCATACCTATTCAACTCCAAGTATGGGAGGAAATAGTAATGGCTCTTCTAACAATTCAAATAACAATCATGTTAGATGTGCGGGTTGTCAGGGCACGGGTATGTGTTCTATGTGTAGTGGAAAGGGAGGCTATTATATAGAACCATATATATACAGTGGTGACAACACTAAGGTTTGGAAAGAATGCAGTGTTTGTTATGGCAAGAAATCTTGCAAATATTGTTGGGGGCGAGGATATGTTAGATGAAATGATGGTGCTTTTATAAACTCTAAACGTTGTTCTTGGATAGCTTTACTTAGTATGCAAACAATAATAGAAGAATTGAAGTCCTTTAATTCGGCCGTTGAGTTTCAAAAAGGACATACTCATTTATATGGGTGGTTTGACCGAATTGTTGATAGGCTTGAAAATACGGAGCTTTCTGATTTGGAAAAGGAGGCTGTTTGTGCTACAAGACAAATTCTTCTTTATGAAATAGATTGCTTTGGCTGTTCCTCTCTTATGCGTTTATGGATAGCAAGATGTTTTGTCTGTGCTTTTGAGTTGTTGCCTTTTATTCCTGATGAGGATAAGGAATTCTATTATGCGGATTCACGAATCGTATTTTGTCGGTTGATAAAGCTGTGTAAGGTTGATGAACTTATTCCATTAAAGATAAGGGCTTATTATTGTGAAGACTTTATGGAGTTGGGGGATTTTGAAACAGTAGCTTTGCTGATATACGACTTCTTCAAGTATAGTGATGCAGGTAGAAGACCTCGTGATATGTCGGAAGAACGTTACTTCTATGATAGTTTTATGAATGGTTACAAATATTACGGCTTGTATCTTTCTAAAACTCATGATTATTCAAAATGCAAAGAATGGTTTGATGTTTTGAATCCTGCACATCTGAAAGCTTTGTGGGAAATGGGGTTTGCTAATAATCAATGTAGCAGTAAATTGCAATTGATGATAGGGGAGGTCTTTGTGTTGCAATTGCTAATGTTGTATGATTGGGAAAAAGAGTTTCCTTTTGCATGCAATCTTTGGAAAAGCAAAAATCAAAGTAAAATAATAAGTGAATTATGAGATGGTGGAATGGTTTAATGTTGACGCTCGTCGTTTTTGTATTGTTGTCTTGTAATCAACAAAGTAAGAATGATGTAAGAACTCCAGTCAAGGCTTTGAAAGGTTCCCGAAAGCTTCCAACGTCAATTACTATTTGGCGTTATGGAAACTTTCCTATAGATAAAGCGAGAAACCTGAAACGACATTTGGAAAGTTACTATCCTAAAGTTGTGTTGAAAGATGAGGCTTTGCTTTTGCCAGAATCCCAATACAACAAAGAGCGTAATCGGTATTATGGCGCAGGGCTGTTTGGTTATTTAGGAAAGCATAGGAATGGTGATGCTATTATTGGATTGACTGATTATGTGATTTACCATCCTAATAAAATATCTCCTACATTTGGTGTTATGGGTATTAGCCCTGTAGGTACTTATAAGTGCGTTGTCTCTTCTAAAATACCACGGAATGGCAAAGTACACTCGGATGAGAACTTCAATAAATTGGCTCTCCATGAGTTGGGGCATGCTTTTGGATTACCACATTGCCCAAACCAACATTGTTATATGGTGGATGCAGAACACAAAATGAAGTTTCCTCAAACTACTGGCTTTTGCGAATCTTGCAAAAGTAAACTGAATGATATGGGGTGGACTATAAAATAAGTCGAAAATGTTGATTCCATGGGTTACTTTATTTAGTTTTATTGCATACATAGACAAAAACTAAAAGTTGTGCGCGACACATATAGCGTATAAGGTTATGAAGAAAATACTATTTTTGGTAGCAATAGCTTTGGGGTTGTATGCTTGTGAAAATTCTTCAAGTAGTAGTTCTGGTAGCTCTTATAACTCAACAAGTAGCTATAGTGATGACGAAGAGTCTTCTGAGGAAGAATCAGAGAGTGGAACTCAGGCGAGTGCTACTCAAATGGTTAGATGCCCGATGTGTGGAGGAACTGGCATTTATGAGTTTATGCCTGGTGATGTGGTGGCTCCTCGTGAAACTTGTATAGGATGCAATGGTAGTGGGACTGTGACTCCAGAGCTGGCTCGGGAACTTGTTAATGGTAAGGCACAAGTGGATGCCATGATGGGAGGTGGTGACTCTTCTAATGGCACTGGTGGAAGTGGAAAAAGTGCTGCACAGCTAGAGCTGGAGCTAAAGAAGGCTTGTGAAACTTTGGCTGGTATGGAATACAATAGAGACATGTGCTCTAGTGTGACTCTTCGTGCTCAGTATGATAGGATGATTGCTGAACAGAAACAGAGAATTGAAGAACTTAGAACTCAATATTATAAAGCTTCTTATTGATTTATGAATAATTTTATAAAAGTATATATTACTTTACTTCTGTTGTTTTTCCCATTTACGTATTCTACGGTAAATGCTCAAAAAGCAAAGAATAAGAATAAAAAGACAGCAAGAAGTGCTGTCAGAAAGCCTGTCCAAAAGAGTCAGAACAAAAGAACAATAACCCCTCTTGTGAGAAAGCCATTTGAGGGAGAATTGCTTTATGTTTCTTACGAGAATCATAGTAAAACCATTCTTAAGTTTTCTTGTGGAATGGCTTATAATGGTGAGAGGACAAAGTTAGTTACGGTAAAAGGCAATCTGTTGGATATGTATGATAGGTCTATGCAATATCATACAACATTGGACGGTGATAAGAAAACTGTTGTCTTGTGGAGCGATGTCACAAAGATGGCGTTGCATTTTGACTGGTCGTTCCTTGCCCTTTATCTGAATGTTTTAGGACCAGAGCCAAATCCTCTAACTCCGAATGTGGCAAAGCATTCGACTATGCGTGATTCGGGTTCTACAACCTATAAAGGAGACGAATTGCGTATTTTAAAAGGACAACAAGTGATAGATGGGGGAGGTAAGTATGACGTGGAGTTTTGGTATTCACAGAAATATATTGCGCCTGATTGCTATCGGTATGTGAATTGGGGGGCACCTGTAGATGGTATAGTGAAAAAATGGGTTTATACCTATGATGGCGCTAAAACTCCTTTAGGGGAGTTATATGGAACTGCGGCAATGGAGCTAGTCTCAGTGTATGAACATTCCGTTCTTGCAAGTGCTTTTGAAGTTCCTGACAAATACAAGCATGTTTATAAGGCTGAAAATAAGGACTTGCTGAAATTCTATAAAAATTTGGCAAAACAATTGATGAAACGAAAGGAATATCCATCTGATGATTACGAGTTGGCAAAGTTGAGCATAACAGAATCTTGGCCTTTTACTAGTTCATGGATGGCAAATGCGAAGAAAAGTAAAACTTCTACATGGGAGATAATACAACAGGGAATGAATCTTTTTTCTACGGTTTTGTCTGGGGTAACACAGAACAACATGTCTGTTAGTGAGGACGGTGGTGATATGGGAGTTCCATCAGGAAAAAGTGAAAGTTATTATTTGTCTCAATACAATATGTGGAAGAATAAAGCTATCAACAGCCTTCGTAGTGGTGTGAAACATAAAACACAGGGGAAACTGTCGGGAGATGGTGGTTATAGTAGGATGGGAAGAGCTGATGCCAAGTATTTGCGTACGATACAGCAGCACATGCGTTGGATTCGACAAGCTGCGGCAAAGGAAGGATTCCATATTCCACAATCTGAATATGAAAATTCAGCACCATGATAGCGCATGTAGAGAACAATAAACTGTTGTTGATATGTATAGCCTTTGTCTGCTTTTCTTTGCAGACAAAGGCTCAATCTTTTACAACATCAGAGGTCGTTGATTCTTATTTGAAGGCTTGTGAATTGATGAAACGTGACTCTACAGGTTATGCTGACTACAAGAAAAGTAGGGAAATCTTGGAGAATATTTTACCTTATGCCAATGATGATATAAAAAAGCGAATATTGCAGAGAATACCGATGGCTTGGTATTTTGAGGGAATGGTATGTGCCATGTCCAAGCAATATCAGGAGGCTTTGAATTGCTATCAGAACTCTTTATTGGGATTCCAAAAAGTAGGAAATGTTGCAAATGAAATTTCCGTACTGAAAGGTATTGCTTCTGTAAAGAATCATCTTTATGATTGGAAAGGTTCTGCTGAGGCTTATAAGCAAGCTTTGACACTTGCTCGAAATACTAATAAAACAACCGTGCAAATGGAAGTTTTGGGTGAATTGAAAAACTTGGAAGATGCCATTGGCGATACCAGACAGTCACATGTTTATTCTGCCCAGATGGATTCTCTTGTGGAAAGGTCTGATAGCGCACAGTTGAAATTCAATTACTATCTTCAAAAGGGAAAAGAGACTAAGGAGCAGGGACAGCTTGCCATTGCTGAACAATGGTATTTGAAAGGTTGTACTCTTTTGGACAATCCAAGCTTTGCATTGGAGAAGTCAGCCAAATTCTTGTCTTATTTTGGATTGAGTAACCTGTATTTGTCTATGGGAGCGTATGATAAGTCGTTAGTCTATGCGATAAAATCAAATGTGGAATCTCAAAAGATTATTCCTTCTACAGATTCACAATATTATATGGGGTATCGGTTGTTGGCGGACATTTATCGCTTGAAAGGGGATAAGGCAAAGTGCTTTGCTTGCTTAGATACGCTTTTCTTAGGGATGCCAAAAATGATGGAACCCAAGGAAAAGTATAGCTTATATGTTACAAGAGGTAGATGTCATTTTACTTTTAAAGACTATCTGTCTGCTTTGGCTGATTTTCAAAAGGCTGATGATGTGTTGGCTTTGAAATATCCCGATGCGGATATAAATAGAGTGTCACTGCTTGCCTTTATGGGAGGAATTGAGCATCACTTGGGCGATTATGAGAAATCGGAACGTTATTATCGACGATATGCAGAAGGAATAAGGAAAACTTATGGTGAACAAAGTTTGGATTATGTGGATGCTTTGGTTTATTTGGCAAATGCAGAAGGATTTGCTGAGCATATAGATGCTGGTTGTCAAGATTATACCAGAGCGGTTGATATATTGAAGAACTTGATGAAGCAAAGGCTTCCTTATATGAGTCAAAGCGAGCGTGAAGGATTTTGGAATACAATTTCTTCTTTATTTTTGCAAATGACTCCTTATGCCTTGAAAGCGAATTTGCAACAGGTGGATTTCACGAAGTCATGTTATGATGCGCTTGTGATGACGAAATCTTTTCTTTTGGAATCTGAACGGTCTCTGTTTGATATGATTCAGTGCAAGGGAACTTCCTCTGATATGAGTGATTATATGCGTCTTACTGCTATGAGAAATCAAGTGAAGGCGTTGGAGAATGACTATAAGGCAAATGCCGACAGTATATTGAGACTTTCTAGAAATGCGGAATCCTTGGAAAATCAATTGATAAACAGATATAATAATGGAAGTTCTAATTTCTTGGATGTAGATTATCAGACAGTAAAGCAATCGTTGGAACAAAATGAAGCATTGATTGATTTTACGGATTTTGTATCGGAGACTAACGGAAGGCGATATGCCGCTTATATTATAAATAAGGTGCAACAATATCCGTTGTTGAAGTCTTTGTTTGCAGAGAAACAGATTGATTCTCTTGGTATAGTTCGTCCTGATATGTTTTATGAGGAGGATTATGCGCAGGATGTTTTGAAGTTATTGTGGGAACCTTTGAAAGAACATTTCTCGGAAGGCTCTACTGTCTATTATGTACCTTCGCAGTTGCTTTTTCAAATATCGTTGGAATCTTTGCCTTTGCCTGATGGCTCTTTGTTGGGCAGCCATTACCATTTTGTTAGATTGTCTTCGGCTCGTGAATTGGTGAAGATGAAGGAAAATAAGGTGTGTAATCGAGTGCATACTGCGGTGTTGTATGGTGGATTGCAATATGATATGGAGCCAACGGCAATGATTGAGGAGGCTAAGAAATATGACTTGTCGAATCTCCTAGCTGTGCGAGGAGATGTTGTTCGTGGAGATTCTATATTTAGGGAATTGCGTGGTTCTAAGGAAGAGGTAATCAAAGTTGAGTCTGTTTTGAAAAAGCAAAAATGGAATGTCGCTTCTTATGTTGGAAAGAATGGTACGGAAGAGTCTTTCTTGGACATGAATAGTAAGTCTCCAATGGTACTGCATCTTGCTACTCATGGCTTTTATTATACTCCAAACAAGGCTGGTGATATAAATTATTTGAAGGGTTATACGGATGCAATGTCTTTGTCGGGGCTTGTCTTGTCTGGTGGTAATGCAGCTTGGTTAGGCAAGAAACTGCCAATCGGTGTTCTCGGAGGCATTCTTACTGCTAATGATATTGCACGTTTGGATTTGGGTAATACGGATATGGTAGTATTGTCGGCATGTAAGTCTGGACAGGGCAAGGCTACGAGTGAAGGTTTGTATGGTTTGCAACGAGCATTCAAAAAAGCAGGTGTAGGTACTATCGTCATGTCATTGTGGGGTGTGAGCGATAAGGTTACTTCTGAATTTATGGTTGCTTTTTATGAGCAGCTGGTAAATGGTAAGGTTTGGAATAAGCGAAAGGCTTTTGAGAATGCTAAGATGATAGTTCGTAAGAAACATCCTGAACCGTTCTATTGGGCGGTCTTTGTTATGCTGGACTAAAAAGCAATTGTTGTATAAAAAACTCTATCTTATAAAATGGTGAGAATTATTACGTACATACTTCTTCTATTGTTCTCTTTGCCTATGCAGTTATATGCACAGACAAAGAGAGCTTTGGTTATAGGGTTGGGGCAGCAACAAGATAAGGCTTGGAATAAAATCAATGGTGACAAGGATGTGCCGTTCGTGCAAGCGATGTTGAAAAATGCAGGTTTTAAGTCTGTAACTACATTGGTAAATCATCAAGCCACTAAGGGTGGCATTGTTGGAGCGTTCAAGCGCCTAGCTTCATCGTGTAAACAGGGTGATGTTGTGTATATCCATTATTCTGGGCATGGGCAACAGATGACGGATGTACATAACGACGAGAAAGATGGACTGGATGAATGTTGGATTCCGTATGATGCCTATCGAAAAGCAAATGCTACGTATCATGGGGAGAAACATCTGACAGACGACGAACTGAATGTTTACCTCAATGCCATTCGTCATAAAATAGGTGCAAGAGGGAAACTGCTTGTGGTGATAGATGCTTGCCATAGCGGTGATGGTACTCGTGGTGATGAAGACGAGGTGGTGCGTGGTGTGGAAGATACATTGGTAGTAGATAGCCTGAATGCTCGTGGCATATATGAGGCTTTTGAAATGCTTAAATCACTCTTCATGGGTGACAATGACCAGGAAAAGATCATTAACGATAAAGCTAAGCCTTTGGCGGAACGATGGATTACCATCAGTGCTTGCAGAAGTGACCAAGTGAATTTTGAGATGAAAAATCCTGCCGTTGGCAAATTGACATACGCTTTGTGGACTGAACTGAAGAAGAGCGGGAAGGTAAGCAATGAAGAGTTTATGAAACGAATCAGAAGGTTTGTAAACCGCAATACTAATAGCAGACCACAACAGCCAGAAATGACAGGTGAAGACATCGGAAAATATAATGTAACTGATATATTGAATAAATAGAATGGCAAAGACAATACAAATGCGTACATCGCAACAGGAGAAGGAAGCCCGACTTGTTGCAGGTATGTACGATAAGAACAAGAAGATACAGTCGGAACTGTATATATATTGCTCACGATACTTTTGGGCAAACTATCGTGGCGTATTCTTCGCTGATGTGGAATCTGCCACGGAGATTTTCCAAAACACATTCATTGCGATGTGGGAGAATATAGAGTGCAGGAAGATCTATGTGAGCGACGGCAGAGTGATGGGCAAGAACAACGAACCATTGAGTGGCAGCATCCTCACCTATTTTATGGGGATTGCTCGCATCAAGTATTTGGAATGGGTAAGAGAACATCCTGCCTATGTAGACCCTGAGACAGAAATGGGACAAAAGATAAAGGAAGAAGGATTTGATGCCCAGCAATACACCAATATGCTGTATGATTCAGAGGACAACAAGATGCTTGACATCATTGCTGATGTCATATCGCACATGTCGGAGCGGTGCTGCGAGATATTGAGCAAGTTCTACTATGAAGAGAAGGACTTGGATACTATCCTGTTTGAGATACCGACAATAGGCTCCAAGAATGCGCTCAAAACCAAGAAGCACAAGTGTATGGAATCACTGCGCAATTCGGCAAAAAACATTTATTGCAATTATTTGAACTCATAAAACAGCAGATAGGTATGGACAATAATTTTCAAGATAGAATAGATGAATACTTGCTTCATGGTGACTCTCTATCAGAGGAAGCCAAGGCTCAGTTCCAGAAAGAGATAGAAGAGGATGAAGAGAAAAGAGAACTGTATGAGTTTACGAAGAATGTGAAACAGGCAATGGTGAGCCGTGGAGAGAAGCTGAAAGCCATGACTGAGTTTCAAAAGGAAATGAAAAATGGTCGCAGAAAAACCTGGCTTTGGATTTCGAGCATAGCTGCAATATTGGTGGTCGGATTCTTTGCCATCAATCCGTTGCTGGTGGAAACATCTTCTCATGACAATGTGCGTGGCGATGAAGACGATGTGTTTGAATTGACTGCACCAGCAGATAGCGTCGCTACCGACTCAATATCTACCGACACGATAACTTCATTACATAAATAAAATAAAGATAGGATGATGAACCTGAAACAACAGCAAAGGCAATATAAAGATGCTATCAGTGCTGCAAAGCACTATATTGAGCAAACTAAAATTTTGAATGGCAGGAATAGTGACCAGCAATACCAGGCATACAGTAAGCTGTGTACTCTCTATGCCCAGGACAATGACAGTACGAGAGCCTTTGCGTGTTTGGACAGTTTGGAACGTGGTGTAGGTCATTCCTATCAAGACAAGGAAGTGATAGCTAACTTTTATAATGTAAAAGGATGCTGCTATCGCGCTTTTAAGAAATATGAAAAAGCAATAGCGTGTTTTGATAAAGCATACAAAACTCTCTATGATAAGAGAACGGAAGATTCGCCTTCCAAATTCGCAAGCTTGCTGAACAAGTCTGAAGCCTATTTCATGCTTAAGCGTTATGATGATGCTTATGCGACTTTTAGTGAATATGTAGAGACGAGCAGGAATAAATATGGAGAGACTTCTGGTACTTATTGTCAGGCGATCTTCACATTGGCCAATATTGAAGGTGCTCGCGGAAATATGAACGAGGCAGATTGCCTGTTTCGTATGTCCATGAATTGCTTGCTTGTTAATATGAAACAACTCTGGCGATATTCGACTCCTTCGCAGAGAGAACAGTTCTGGATGGAAACGCTGAATAACCTTAGTGTGATGGCAGCTTTTGCCGTAAAATGCGGAAACTTTGATAGTGAATTAACTGAAACTTGTTATAATGCCTTGTTGTTCTCGAAGTCGTTATTGCTTGAAACCGAGAAGTCGGTTGTCGATATCATCCGAAAGGAAGGAACTGATGATGACATTGCCAACTATCGCAATCTCTTGGCTGTAAACAATAGACTCCTGGTATTGAGAAACAACTACGAATATAATAAGCTTGAAATAGACAGTTTGACGATACAACAAAGAGAGTTGGAGCAACGGCTAAGTCACAGGTGCCAAAGTTACAATGAATATGAGACATACCTTGACATAAACTATGAAAAGGTTAGAAATAGTCTGGCTGATCATGAAGTTGTGGTAGATTTTTCTGATTATCAAACGGAAGATTCTGTACGGCAGTATGCAGCATATATTTATGATAAAGCTAAAAGCCATCCTCTTTTGGTGAAGTGTTTTGACCAACAGCAGCTGGATTCTCTGCTGGATGGTATGCAAAACTTTACACTCTATAATTATGAGCAGTTACAGGATAGGGCTTCAAAATTAATCTGGAAACCAATCGAAGCAAACATTGCTAAAGGAAGTACTGTGTATTATATTCCATCTGGCGTTATGCACGGCATCGCATTGGAAGCTCTTCCTCTTTCTGATGGAACGACATTAGGGCAGCATTATGATTTTGTAAGACTGACTTCTGCAAGAGAAATTGTGAATACTCATCATTCTAATAAAATCAATAGAACTGCTACACTTTATGGAGGACTGCAATACAGTTTGGCTCCTCAAAAGATGGAAGAGGAGAGTAAGGTGTATGAAAAATCAGATTTGGCAGGGTTAGTGCGTTCTGAATATGGTGAATCTGGATTTAAGAACTTGCGCAATACGAAAGATGAAGTCAAGAAGATTGAAAAAACTCTGGTGGATAGCGGGTTTAGTGTTAAAGCTTACTTAGGCTCAAAGGGAAATGCTGAGTCTTTTGTGGCTTTAAATGGCAAGTCTCCATCTATTGTGCATATAGCTACACATGGTTTCTATTATACTCCGGATGAGGCGAAAGACAAGGATTTTCTTAGTGGTTATACCGATGCGATGTCTTTATCTGGATTGGTGTTTGCTGGAGGCAATGCTGCTTGGTTAGGCAAGAAGAATGTAGATGGTGTGCTTGGTGGTGTGCTGACTGCTAAAGACATTGCAAATCTTGATTTCAAAGGAACTGACTTGTTGGTTCTTTCTGCATGCAAAACAGGGCAAGGTAAAGTGACTGCAGAAGGGGTGTTTGGTTTGCAGCGTGCCTTCAAAAAAGCTGGTGTTGGTACCATCATCATGTCGCTGTGGAATGTAGATGATAAAGTGACTTCTGAATTTATGGTTGCTTTCTATGAACAGCTTACTGATAAGGCTAATAACTGGAACAAGCGCAAGGCATTTGAACAGACCAAGGAAATCATTCGCAAGAAGCATCCTGATCCATATTATTGGGCTGCATTTGTGATGTTGGACTGATAGTGATCAAGTACAAAGTACAAGTGTATTTAAATATTTTCTGATAGCAAATGGTTACTTCTATACTCTATATCTCATAAACAAACAAATAACAAACTTAGAAGTTGTGCCCGACACGGATTAGGGTATTGAGATATGAGATTTAAGGTATTTGCTTTTTACGTTATGCTGTTTACCGTATGCGCAACTTTTGTTTCTTGTGACGATGATTCACGAACAGGAGTTCAAGGTTATCCAGACTGCATTGTCTGTCAAGGTAAAGGATATTGCGAGAAAAGCGAGATGTTTGGACTAAAAACTTCATACTGGGATTGCGTTGTTTGTACATCTCGTTCGCTTCAGTATATGCAAGGTGGCAATGGCCCATCATTTCGGGGAGGTGTAAGAGGAAGTTGCAATATTCCTGCACATGGTTGTTCAGGCTATGTTAGTGATGGTAATCATAATTGTGCTAATTGTGCTGAAAATGGATTTGAATGTCATGCAGTTAATCATCAATATAAATAATGGGGGGTATGAAGAATTGGTGTTTATATATGATAATGATGTTGTTCCTTGCAAGTTGCTCAGAACAACAGATAATGGAAGAAACAGCTTCTTAAACAAAGTTGGCAGAACAGAAAAATATGACTGTCAGTCCGCAAGACTCGGTCATGTCCTTGCTCAATCATGCTCGTTGGGGTGATGGTTCGGTATATCTGAAATTAGCAGACTGTTATCGTGACGGATTTGGGGTAAAAAAAGATTTATTTGGCATGATAATGATGGCAGAAATTGCAGAAAAACGTGGCGGCATTCAAAAGGCAGATGATTACATTAATAATTTGCCTGATGGACATGAATACAAAACATTATTTCTTCTGATGGATGAATACAAGTCTTATATCCAAGAAAATGCCGATAGTGTGATGCAAATACTTCGTGAAAAAAGAAGTCCTGAAGCCCAAACATTACTTGGCTTTATCATGATGGATCAAGGAGATACTATCACCGCAAAAGACCTTATTGACGAAGCTGCAGATCAAGGATGCTCCTTGGCAGAATTGTTGTTGACAGTTCCTGATTGGAAAGGCAGATTGAGAGCTGAAGCCACGAAACTCAGCATGATTGCAGATCGAATTCCGCTTGCCTACTCGATGCTTGGCGACCTCTATTATGAGCCTGATGAGAATGCTCATACAGACAAAAAGTTTGCTGTGGATTGTTATATGAAAGCAGAAGAACATGCTGTATTGGGACCACATGGTGCAGAAAGGGTGCTCGACTATTACAAGAATGGAGGATATATCCAATTGACTGAGGATGATGTCAAGCGACTGGAACTGATTGTACAACCCAAAAGTGTAGAAACGGAATGAAAACAATAAAACAAGCATTTAGAACATTATTAGTATTTATGCTAATATTCTATTGTGTAGGTGTCTATGCTCAGAGAAAAGAAGTTTCCTATTTCAACGATAGTGTTGATATTTGTCCATTAGCAGACAAAGAACTTATAGACTCATGCTATAACCTATTAGATAGAAATATGATGTTAGAAACAGATGGTATATATGGGCAAATAGCCGTTATTGATGCCACAACATCAAAAGTATTAGCATGGACATCATTGGAGAAACAGTTAGATGGCGATTGTGAGGGATGTGGTGACATGGTATATGTACCATTCAAAAAGAATATCTGGGCTATCAGTGGCACCGCTATCAGCGACACAACAAAGATGAACAATGCCATAGAACTGGCTCTGTCTTTCAAGCAAAGAGGTGTAAAACAGGCTGGTAGGTACAATATCCTTCAACACGACAACAATAAAAGATGTTTTGATGAATTTACGTTTGTGGGCTGTTTTCCTGCTGATAACCCAAAATATTCCATCGGTATGGTTGTCATTCGCCCCCATAAACTTCCGGCAACTGCTGGAATGTTGAGCAAGGAAGTGAACCAACTGATTGAATGGTTGATGAATAGAAAGAAATAACAATAAAAGTTGTTCCCGACACGGATAGGGAATTCGTTATGAAAAAGTACAATAGAAGATATACACCAGATCGAATCTCTGAGTTGAAGGAGAATGAGATATTCGTATTTGGCAGCAACCTTGAAGGTTCACATGGTGGTGGAGCAGCAAGGCTTGCCTATAACCGTTTTGGTGCGGTATGGGGGTTAGGCACTGGCATACAAGGAAGAAGCTATGCTATTCCTACTATGCAGGGTGGAGTCGAAACCATCAGTCCATTCGTAGCTGCCTTTATTCAGTTTGCAAAGCAGAATACGACACTAACGTTTCTTGTAACAAGAATCGGCTGTGGCATTGCAGGATTCCGTGATGAAGAGATTGCACCACTGTTTGAAGACGCCTTGGATTTGGAAAATGTAATCTTGCCAAAGGAATTTGTTGAGAACCTTGTGGCTACTCCAACAACTTCCGATGCGAATGAAACGACTTGGAACTCCACAGACTTTATTTCAACCTATGAACCTCTGATGAAGAAGGCTGCTAAGGGAGATCGTATTGCATATTACAAAGTCAAGGAACTCCGTGCACAGGAATATCGTAGTACGATAGAGATTGTCAACCAAGGGTACTATACAACAGAAGATGGCAAACGTGTAACATTTCCTACCATTACTCGCATGGAACATGAAACGAAGTTCTACAAGAATGAGTTTCGTGTAGATAACATTCCTACTAATGAGGAAGAAACAAAGATTATAGTTCGTAATGTAGATTGTCTCGAAGAAGGCGTTCGCCTCTGTCGAGAAGGTTATAATCCTGCTATCCTGAACATGGCGAGTCGAAGACATCCGGGTGGCGGTGTAATGCTGGGTGCTGGCGCACAGGAAGAATCATTATTCCGTCGTACCAATCTGTTCCGTTCGCTATATCAGTTTACAGAATACTTTATCAATCACGTTTGGTACAAGAAGTATATTACACCAGTCAGTACAGGTGAGTGTTACCCTCTGGATCGTAATTTTGGAGGCATCTATACGCCTGGCGCCTTGCTATTCCGCGAGGATGAGCAACACGGCTATAAACTGATGGAATCACCAGAATGCCTATCTTTCATTTCTGTTGCTGGTATGAACCGTCCAAAAATAAAGGATGCCACACATATTGCAGACGATTTGATAGAAGGGACGAAGAACAAGATGCGTACAATACTACGCATAGGTCTTCGACATGGTCATGATTCCCTCGTGCTGGGAGCATTGGGATGTGGAGCCTATCGTAATCCTCCATCACATATTGCCAAACTGTTCCATGAGGTGTTTGAAGAACCTGAGTTCAAGAACAAGTACCGTCTCATCAGCTTTGCCATCCTCGATGACCACAATACTCATAAGGCGCAAAACCCCGAAGGTAATTACAAACCATTTGCGGATGAATTTACAGAGACGGAAAACAAGAAAAGTGATCCGTCACCAGAGGTGCTGAAGGCATTGATGATGTGGAAAATGGGTGCTGGTAATTCTGCAAAACGCTTCAATGGAGAGAATCCTATTCCTGTCAAAACAGTTGTCGCTACGAAGGACAGCTGGTCTATCATGCCAATGCCAGAACAGCACACCACAATCCCTGTTGGCGTTATCCTTCCTGAGAATGCAATGGAATGTGTAAAATACGGTCACATCCCAGATGCCATGGAAGACCATTGGTTTATGTATTGTGACGATAACACTATCCGCTACTACCGAAGCTGGACTGGATTCTGTATCTATGTGGCCAAGTACGAGAAAGTCGATGATGGATATAAAATCACCGACCTCACCGTAAACCGTTATCCAGAGCAGTATAAATGTGATGATGACAAACATGATTTGGCACTATTCATGGCGTTGCTTACTGAGGAGTATGGTGGTGATGCAAGTCAGTATTGGAACGCAGCATTTTAAAGAATGCATGGTTACTTTCCATTCATTAGCTACATAAAGGGACACAATGGAAGGTTTTAAATTGGTACCACGCTTCCGCTACGAAAAAATCGACAGCGTGAATCTGCGGTACCAAATCGCCGATATTATCATGTAAGTACTCAAATACGATCGAAACGTCTATTGAAACGTATATCACCATTACAGCGTAAGGTTTTAACACATTAAGTATTTACCTTTGCATCCGAATTCTAAAAAATCAGAATTATGGAAACAAAGGAATACTTCGAAAAGGTGATGCAGGACTTTAACCAGAACCGTAGAGGTCGAAACCTGCGTAAGTATTGTAGTGATGAAGGAATCGACTACAAGTGGTTGTCTGAATACAAAAAGCAGTATTCTTCTACCAAGGGTAAGGTAGAGAAGGAGGAAGTTCCTTCATTGATACCTCTTCAGGTTATAGATGAACGCTTCTCTGAACAGCCTGTTGTACAGCCAGAGGCAAAGTGGTGCGTAAAGCAACTGGTGATAGCAAGTCTAGCTGGAGATGAGTTAGAGAAATGAAAATAAGATATACAACAATAAGCAAGACTGGCAGAAGGCATAACAATGAGGATGCCTTCAAGTTCATAAATTACCAAATACAGATGACCTGTTTGACATACAATTATATTTCGACCGCAACAGACTTATATGGAAGTATGCTAAGAAGGATCAAAAGACAGGCAAGTTGATTTCAATAAGCGAAGAGCCTGTATTGACCCTTTTGTTGGATGGTGAGAATTCAAGATTCCGTGAAATCTTGCCGTGATAGAATGGTTGCTTCTTCTCGCTCTATAACATAAAAAGTATAACGTAAACAAGTGAAAATTATGATAGGAAGTATTATAGGAGACATTGTGGGAAGCATATATGAGTTCCACAATATAAAGACGAAGGAATTCCCTTTGTTTTCAGACCGGTCTGACTATACGGATGACAGCATTTTGTCGATAGCTACTGCAAAGTGGATTCTTGAAGGTGCAAGTAAGAGTGATAGCGGTAGGTATTATTATAGATATGGGACAAACTATCCACATCCATTGGGCGGATATGGCAGCGGTTTTCAAAAATGGCTTTGGCAAGCTGAAAATGGAGATTTTGAACCATACGTAAGTTGCGGTAACGGTTGTGCAATGCGTGTTGGACCTGTTGGATGGGCTTTTGATACCATAGAAGATATTCTTGTGTATGCAAAATGTTCGGCAGAGTGTACTCACAATCATCCAGAAGGAATTAAAGGTGCACAGGCTACGGCACTTTGCGTGCTTATGGGTAGGAAAAGGCTAAGCAAGGAAGAAATAAGGAGTGAAATATCAGCACGTTTTGGCTACAACCTAAACTTTACTTGTGACGAAATTCGTAACACGTATAAATGGGGAGGTACTTGTCAGGACACAGTGCCACAGTCAATTGTTGCATTCCTCGATGGAAAGAGCTTTGAAGATTGCATACGTAACGCTGTAAGTATAGGTGGCGACAGTGATACCATTGCCTGTATTACTGGCTCTATTGCTGAGGCTTATTTTGGAGTACCCGAAGAACTCTATGTAGAAGCTTTTAATCGCTTAACTCCACATTTTAAGAATGTTGTTACAGAGTTTGAGGAAAAATTTGGCAATAACATTTTGTAACAGCTATAATAGTCGTATATATAAAACAAGAAAAGAGGAATGAAAGATATATTTATGCCAAACTATATAGAGTCTCTTGAAGACAATGAGGTCTTCAATCTGCAACGCTTCTTGGATGCACAGTCGCACTACTACGAGCAAGCTTTACGAGAAGTGCAAGACGGATTGAAGCGTTCTCACTGGATATGGTTTATTTTCCCGCAGCTTGCTATACTTGGACATAGCTATAATGCTAAATATTATGGTATCAGTGGATATGATGAGGCTGAGGCATATCTGAAACATCCAATATTGGGCGAACGTTTGAGAACCATTACCAAAGCTCTGTTAGCACATACAGATATGGATGTGGTTGACATATTTGGAGAACTTGATGCAATGAAGGTATGTTCTTGCATGACCCTATTTGATGCAGTATCACCGAATGATGTATTTCAGAATGTCCTTGATGGTTTCTATAAAGGACAATATGATTTGAAGACGTTGAACTATATGTAGAAGACTTCATGCAGCATTGGAGTTAGTTTGCTGTTCAATATTTAGCTACCTTTCCAGATAGAAAAATGTGCCTATGAATTCATGTCGGGTTCTGAGCTACTGCAAATAGTTTCTGATGAAGATATTAATTGGGATAGTCTGAAAGGAATACCACAGAATGCTCTTGATAGAGCTAAAGTACATTCGTTTCATTTTCCTGGGCATATCTATCAATATAAGAATGGCGTGGCAGAAGTGGAATGGCAACTTAATCCTGATGGTATGTACTATCGCGATGAGGACGGCTTCGGTATGACAGATGATGAAGAAATCAAGCTTTATGGTGCTATTGACAGAAAAGGTAAGGTTGTAAAGAAGTTCACTTTGAAGAGATTATAAACCAAGTAGGGGTATTCGGAAAAGGATAAGTAAACGAGTACTTCGTGGAAATGATAGTCCCGAAGCTCAAACGCTTCTCGCCTTTGTTTTGATGGATCAAGGAGATACAATTACAGCGAAAAACCTTATCAGGGAAGCAGCAAATAAAGGTTGCTCTTTGGCAGAAATTTTCTCTATGGTTCCTGATAGAAAAGACCTCGTGAGAGCTGATGCTGCTAAACTTGCGATGATTGGACTGGATGGAATGGTTACAACGAAAAGGCATTTACCGAGAAGGATTTTCCTTTGACTCACTTTGCCGTACTGCCAGAAGGCATCGTCTTGACCTATCATCCTTATCAGATTGATTGCTATGCGGCAGGTGAATACCATGCAGTCATACCATTCAAGGATGCTAATAAATGTTTGATGTTCGACTATTCCAAGCATGAGGACTTGAAACCAAAGTTGCAAAGATTCATCAAGTGGTAAAAATGACAATATCAAGAATAATATAAGAGAAAAAGCTACGTTACAGATATATAAGAGGTTACATTTGCCTCTTTATTATCATTAACCATAAAGAAGAGGAAAATGAAGATAAGATATACAACAATAAGCAAGACTGGCAGAAGGAGAAACAATGAGGATGCCTTCAAGGTCATTAGTCTGCCTGAAAGCAATCGGTTTATGGGAATAGTCTGTGATGGCATGGGCGGTCATTCCTTTGGAGAGACTGCCAGTGAAACGGTATGCAATACTATATCTGACTTTTGGAAGAAGCATATCAGTACGCCCGATTGTGACTCAAAGGTAAAACTCGCTTGCAAGAAAGCAAGTTGTGCCATTGACCAAAAGGCATTTGAGTTTCATCATGCAGAGATGGGTACGACTATGGTTATGGTAAGTATTGAAAACGATGTGGCAACCATTGCGCATATTGGTGATAGTCGTTGTTATGTACAAAGACCAGGTGATGGATTGCTTTGTCAGACAAAAGACCATATCCGGCTTGATTTTGGATGGGAGATTGTTGCCAAGTGCTTCTTTTCTTACCGCCCAGAAGTGGCAGTACCAGACATCCGACAAATCAAACTACAAACTGGTGACAGAGTTTTACTTTGTTCGGACGGACTGTACAAAAGCATGGCTCCTGACATTTTGCAAGCAAGGATGATGGATGACAAACCATTGGAAGAGATACTTGACGTTTATGATTTCCTTTGTAAGAAACAAGGAGATGACAATTATACGGCAATATTGATTGAATGTTTCTGAATTTAGGGAAAAGAATTATGAAGACTCGTTATAGATTGTTTATATTAGGCTTGGCACTGTTATTGATAGCTTCTTGTAATAAAGAAGATATAAGCATTACTTATTTCAAACAACTGCAAAGTACATCTGACAAAACCAACAAGGAAGACTCCTTGATGATGCCTTGTGGATTTATAGGATATGACTCCGTTCGATTCTCGGATGGTTCATATGCCGTACATCGTTTGCAATATGCTCCGCAGAATAGTCTGACAGAGTTCTTTGATAACAAGGGACGAACGATTGCTACGATAGCAAGAGCATCGGAATGTTATGCACAAACTCTTGTGTATGATTACGATGATGAAGGACGGTTGGTGCATCTTCTGCAATTCAAGAGCGAAATCTTTGATGGATTGGATTCGGACAGTGCAAGCTATGAAAGGAACAAGGATGGATATCTTGGCTTTCGCCAGATGATAGCCGATATGGATTATGAACATCCCGACACTGCTAAATACCAACAGACAAACATAGAATACAATAAGGATGGTGATGCGGTAAAAGCATATATAGTATATGGCAGTGACAGCATAGTTGCGCCAAGCGGATATAAGTTGACCGTAGAAGTAAAGCCTTGCCTGACTTTTTGGCAAAGCGACTTGCATGGTGGATTCTATATATTCCATGTCAAACTTGAGCCTGAAAGCAAGGTCATGTCCAATTATAAGGTCTGCCGGTATGCTGACTTTATTCCATCTGTGGAGTCCGATTATCGGAATGGGCGCATAGTCAAGACTGTATGGCATCACGATTCCTGTATTGAACCCGATGATCCGGACATTGTCTTCGTCCCGACAAGAACCGGTGACTTGAATGTATATTCTGTTACATGGGAGGATGGCAGTAAGATTCAACGTGCGTATAAAGACGGGCTGTTGGCATATAAGCAGGAAATCAGCAGGTATGGTACAGTATTGAGAAAGGAAACATATTCTTTTCCGTCTAACAGCAAAGTAAAGGTTACATACGAGACTATTGATTATAAAACCAAAACTTTGAAGACACAATCAACTTCTGTCATGGATGTTCCTGACATTGAGATGTATCGTGAGGACATGAATGTGGACAGCGGTGATTACAGATGGGAAAATTATTACTACAAATAAAAATAAAGATGTATGGATATGATTTTAAGGATGATTTTCAAGAAAGGCTTTCTGCTATGTTGCGTGTGTCTCGCCATCTGCTTGCTTAGTTGCAACCAGAAGAACAAAGAGGGTGACCGACACGTGACAACGGACATGAAGGTCTCCAGAACTGTACCGACAGTCTGTCTGTACACATTGGGAAATGTATCGGCAGACTTGCGCGGAGCAATGCTTGACTCTTTAAAAGCACATTATCCCAAATGCAGATATGCAGGCAATATAGCTTTGGACTCAAAAGCATTGACAACGAAAAGGAAAGACCATCTTCGCTATAGAGCCAACTTGCTGAATGAGCAATTGAAAGCGTTCAAGTCTGATTCGACAATAGTCATTGGGCTGACTCAAGCAGATATAGGACTGGACAATTTCCGCAACCGACCTCATAGTGGCATAATGGGTCTTGCAAGTGGTGTTGGTACTGGTGTAGCGGTATTCTCCTTATACCGTCCTCATGGCTATGGGCAATTGTTCTGTGTGATGCTTCATGAAATAGGTCATGCACAAGGATTACGTCATTGCCCTGATGCGAACTGCATGATGCAGAATGCCAAAGGAGGGAATCCGTTTGCAAAGACAAACAGTTTTTGTGCTAAATGCAAGGAGTTTATGAAGCATCGGCATTGGAATTTATAGTGACGATGAAAGTTGAATTAAGTGTAGGAAAGATATGGAAGAGAATCATAAACCTTCATCACGTAATGGGCAGAAGCCGGAAGATATGTTTAATCCTGAGACCAATACATTGGATATACGCTCAAACGGGCTTTATCCTTCCAATGTATTGAGCAATCTGTGCAGCAATAGTTTCCGTTTCGATGGAATGGTCTGCGGCAGCATGGAGGGATTTCTCCAATCTTTGAAGAGACAGGACATCGACAAGCAGCGTCAGATATGCAGCATGAAAGGTGGCAATGCCAGAAAGATGAGTGTAACATCATGGCAGACGGACCAGATTGTTTGGTGGAAAGGACAAGCAATAGACAGACAGAGTGATAAGTATCAGGAATTGATACATCATGCTTATGAAGCCATGTTTGGGCAAAGTGAACGTTTTCGTACTGCGTTGATGCAGACAAGGGGCATGGTGTTGACACATTCTACTGGTGAGGACAATCCTTACAAGTCAATATTGACACCTGCGGAACTGTGTGGAATGTTGATGGAGTTGCGTGATAACTATGACAAGCGAGACAAAACTCAAGAACTCATCGAAAAGTCTGTCACTAACGAACAGGGAGATTTGGATTCAGAGAAACCAACGGCAAAGAAGATCGTCTATTTGATATGGGTGGAGTACTGATGGATTTTCATGCAGGATTGGAACTGATTGGCGATGAACTTCGCAAGGAATATGCAGGAAGATATGATGAAGTGCCGAACATCGTTTCTTATCTACCATCTGTGAAAGGTGCTGTCGAGGCTATGTATGCCTTACAACAAAGTAGTAAATACGATGTTTATATCCTTTCAACCTCTCCTTGGAGTAATCCAACAACATGGTCAGACAAAGTGGAATGGATAAATAGACATTTGGACAAGTATTATTGTAAACGTCTAATTCTATCTCACCACAAGAATCTACTCAGAGGTGACTATATCATTGATGATAGAGGAAAACATGGAACAAGTGGATTCCAGGGAGAATGGCTTCGCTTTGGAAGTCAAGAATTTCCTAATTGGGAGAGTGTACTTGAATATCTCCAGGTGTAAGAAATGGTATAGATATCATCAATTAATAGGTAAAGTAAAGAATTACCGAATAAAGGAAATCGTATCCCTCAGTTCAATTTGATATAAAATCGAATGGGCTGAGGGATTTTTATATACTTTGATGATAGGAATGGTTACTTGTTTTACTCTATACACATAAACAAATAAAGTTTATAACACAAAAAAAATATCAGATAATATGGAAGAGCTAAAAAACAAGACAGCAATGCAGAAGACTCAAATCTTCAATGTGATAATCCTTGACCGTAGTGGTTCTATGCAGAGAATACGTCAAGCAGCGGTGGATGGATTCAACGAAACCTTGGTTGGAATCAAGAAAGCGCAAGAGAAATTTGCCGACACACAGGAGCATTTCGTTTCACTGGTTACTTTTTGTAGCTGTGAGACATGTAATGTTTTTGACAAAGTACCTGTGGGTAAAGCACATCCGTTGAGCATGAACGACTATGAACCATGTTGTTCAACTCCTTTATACGATGCTATTGGATTCACCCTTACTGCGATGCATAAACAGATCAAAGACATTGAGGATGTTGCGGTTGTTGTTACTATCATTACTGACGGTTATGAGAATGCGTCCAAAGAATATAATGGTAGTAGCATCAAGGCACTTGTGGAAACACTTCGCAAAGAAGGCTGGACATTCACTTACATGGGAGCAAATCAAGATTCAATGGAAGTTGCTATGTCGATGTCTATCCGCAATGCTCGTAATTTTGGTTATAGTTCAGAAGGAACACGTGCTTCCATGCGCAAAGACACCACGACCCGTATGAATTTCTTTTCTCGTCTTTCTCAAATGAAGAATGAGACTGCTTTTTGTGCAGAACCGATGTCAAAGGAAGAACGTCTTGGTTGCTATGGTAGATTGGCAGATGAAGCCTTTGATGAGGAGGAAAATAAATAGAATCTTAAAATAAGAGGCATATGAAAAGAGCAATTATTTTATTTTGGAAAGGGTTGACAGGTATTATTTCAGCAACAGCAGAATGGTTCACCGTGATACTTGGAATGAAGGATGAATCTAAGTATGGCAAGTTTATTCGACGTGTTGTTGGAGGCTGTTTTGCGTTCATCATGTTTGTGTTTGCATGTGCTGGAGGTAATGCGTTATACGAGTTTGTTTACAAGAAAGTGAATGCTGCGAAATATTTGGATGACTCCTACTATGACTCGCAGTACCTGTCAAGAAATGCAACTTATTATAGCCGTGCCTATGAAACGGATGGATATGTGGAGACTCGTGATGGCAAGAAGACTGTCAAGGGCATACATTGGATTTCAAAACCATTGGGCAACGACTCACTTGTCTGTTATAGTAACGGCGATGCTCGTGGTTACTTCAATATGCTGACGGGTGAAATAGCTATCAAGCCTCAGTACAAGCACGCATGGGTATTCTCTGATGGTTTGGCTTCCGTAGATGACAATGGAATGATAAAATTCATCGATGCCAAAGGAAATGTTGTTATTGACTTGAACATTCCATATATCACTGGTGCAGAAGGATATGTATTCCACAATGGACATTGCGTAATACATAACAACAAACGTGACAAATTTGGTTTGATAGACAAAAAAGGGAATTGGATGTTGAAAGCGGAATATGATGCTATTTCGCCCAAAGATTCTTTCTTTGTAGTAAGTAAAGGAGGTATGCAGAGTGTTCTTACAGAAAATCTGAAACCAATATTGCCTTTTATGGAAGCAGACCTCTGGATCTCTGGTAATAGCATTACAGCAACAATGAAAGACCATACTCTTCGCAAATACAATTTGCAAGGTGAGTTGATTGACGATTTCTTGATTAGTAATGTTGACAGATTATTGTATGACACCGATGAAATACGATATACTACGGCAAAGAACTATGATGATGAAGGTAATTTAACAGGTGAAACGGCAGAAGCAGAACCAACACCTTATCAAAAGACTGCAAATTGCAAAAAATATGAAGCAGAACTTGGTTGGTATGGGTTGATGTCACCAAGTGGAAAAGTCATTACTCCTCCAAGATATTGCGATATTACAGCCATTGGCTACGACTTGTATTTATGCAAAACTGATGATATTAGAGGTGAAGTTCTGAATGGTAAAGGTATAAGAGTTAGGTAAACGACTCTCTCATTTACTCATTGATAAAGCTGACAACGCAAAAGACTTTTCAATAAGATTCAAAAGGCTGGTAGGATTGAAACTCTTGCCGTCCTTCTTGCATGTAAGATGGAGATGATAGCCTGTACTGCGACCGGTATTGCCAGTGACACCAACAATGATACCGTCAGACAACATATTACCCATGATGCCACTATTTTCTTTTTCTTGGTGCAAAGTTAGGGAAAGAAATCAGGAGTGATACACGATGCTGTAAAAGTATAACATAAAATAAGATTAAAGTATGATTGAGAGTATGAAGTAATGATATAATCATAATAAAACGGAAAAGAGAGGGAGATGGTGCGTGTTTTTTCTTGTATTCATGTGCGAAGCCTTAACTTTGCAGGGTATTGTGTAAAGTATCATTCCTCGCTGCTCCGTCAGTTTGGACTCACCCACGAGATGATTGAAGACCTCCCGATGCATGCCTTGGATGACATCAGCAATGGTCGTCCATCGCCAGTGCTGCCTGTTCGCATGGAGGTAAACGAGGGCTACAGTATCAAGAGCAGAACCCGATTCGCCTTGGTAAGAATGGCTGATGGAAATGTGGACTTGATGTTCTATCCGGTGTTGAAATATGCCCCATTGGGCAATTTCACCAAGGAGCAGCAGGAACTGTTGAAGCAGGGCAAGGCTGTGGTGGCAAATGTGAATATGCCCGATGGCAATCCTATCAAGGCATTCGTGCAGATTGACGGAGAGACCAACCAAGTGATGGCTGTGCCGACACCAGTGATAGGCAGAAATCTACAGGTGCTGTCCGACGAACTTAGTCTTGGAGGAACGGAGCTAAAGAGCATCCAAAATGGCGAGGCACTGACATTTGCAGTAGAAGACGAACCTGTGACCGTAGGCATCGACCTGAAGAGCGACACAGGCATTCGATTCGCCAATGGTGATGGTGAGCAGTGGCGCAAGGACGGCAAGCGAGAGTGGGACAAATACACTTTCGGCATCTATGGCTGTTGGGTAATGGATGATGACGGCAACCTCGACTATGTTCCTGAGGAGGAATATACCGAAGAATTGTGGAATGAGCAGAAGAAAGCTGTCGGAAGACATGCATCGACTGTCGCAAAAAGTAACGTAAAACATCAAACTTAGGGAAGAAATGAGAAAAGGACCATATTATACAGAAGACACTCTTGTGGAGAAGATGCAGAGCGGTGAATACGGTTGGCTTGATTATGTGAACCATTTCAGTGAGGAATGGCAGAACGAGTACGAAGAATACTGCAAAGAACATGCTCTGTGCATCGGCAACGAGAGTGCGGAACAGTTTGTAAAGTACAAGGACGAACTGTTGGAGCAAGGAATGGAAACAGAGAACTGTATTCGTTTCCTGCTGTTGACCAGATGTTCAAGGAGCAGAGATGGATTTGCCCCATCAACATCGAGCACCAGGACAATGCGTTCTACTCCATTTCCCGCAACCAGATAACCATTCCAGAGAAGTCACAGTTCAAGGATGGTGAGTCGTGGTATGGTACAGCGTTTCATGAGATGGTTCACTCGACAGGAGCGGAAAATCAGTTGAACCGTTTGCAACCTCAATCGGGGTTTGGGTCAGATGAATATGCAAGGGAGGAACTGGTGGCAGAGTTGGGCAGTGCATTGGTATGCCAGAAATACGGTATGACCAAGAATCTGAAGGAAGACAGTGCCGCCTATCTGAAATCATGGCTTGGTAGTCTGAAAGAGTCGCCAAGTTTCATTAAGACCACCTTGATGGATGTGAAAAAGGCAACGTCAATTCTCACGCAGAGAATAGACGAAGTGTCTTTGGAAATAAAGGAGCAACAGAGTGAGGATGTTGCAGCTTCGGTTTCGGAAAAAGATACAGAAGAAAAGGGTATGGAGCAAGCTGTATCATCTGACAATAGTGAGCAAACTGAGGCAGAAGAGGAAAAGGTCGCAAGGTCTGCGTTCCGCTGATAAGGAGGCTATTAGTAGCAAAAAATCAAAAATCCAAGATGCGCACATATATATAATCCTCAAATCCGCAACCTATAGGGTTTCGTGGGATTTTGCTTGTAAAACGCGCGACAAAAATTCTTTTATTGTACATATTCCTTGGGCATAACAGAAACGTCGTAAACACAAAATCCCCTTACCCCATAAAGCGACTTGAGGTAATACGCCGGTTTAACCAGAAAAGCATGGCCTTTAACCAAAGTCTGTCTTGAACAGGTTGGCATAACCATTGTTGTCTGAGTAAATGTTCAATACGTGCCTACGTAACGTCTTAATCCATTTTGCTGGAACAGAGATGAACTTGAAAACAAAGGTCTTGATTCTGCTGGTGACACGCAATCCAAATTCATGGATTTTCAATCTCTGCATAATAGCTTTGTAGAAGTTTCGTTCATGTCATCGAAGATGCGTTCCTTGCCACCACGATTGTAGGATTCCACGATGTCTCTCTTTGGTTGAAGCGCACGTTTGTGTTACCGTCTCTATTTTCAATACCGACAATCATGTCGTTAATGACTGCCACACCTGGACTATAGCCCAAGAACTTCTTGTAGGTTGTTTTTGCATCATACTTCTCTGTTTCAATGAACTGATGGTCAAAGTCAAAATCATACTCTTGACCGGATTTCAATTGACCAGTAGCAAGCAGGGCATTGACC
>CDYZ01051734.1_pt1 | contig 29853 bp, 20 predicted proteins | sample 554921 | NCBI WGS metagenome assembly CDYZ01 (sample SAMEA3182058, study PRJEB8094) | gut metagenome | biome: human; feature: gut; material: Stool; isolation source: human stools | place: Canada | collected 2012-11-26 | reverse complement strand
AACGACCGCAACAAGCATCGTTTTGAGGGCCTCTGGCCTTTGCCTAACGGAGTGAGCTACAACTCTTATATCATCGACGATGAGAAAGTGGCGCTGGTAGATACTGTAGAGGTGGATTTCTTCACCCAGTTCCTCGAGAACATCCACGAGGTGATTGGCGACCGTGAAATCGATTACCTCATCATCAACCACATGGAACCTGACCACAGCGGCTCCATCGCCCTCATCAAGAAATATTACCCTAACATCAAGATTGTGGGCAACAAGAAGACCCTGGGAATGCTGGAAGGCTTCTATGGCGTTACCGACGATGTGGTAGAGGTGAAGAATGGCGAAACCCTGTCACTCGGAAACCACGAGCTGAGCTTCGTTCTCATCCCTATGGTTCACTGGCCAGAGACCATGGTAACTCTCGATGCGAAGAACAAGGTGCTCTTCTCGGGCGATGCGTTCGGCTGCTTCGGTGCGCTGAACGGCGGCATCATCGATACGGAAATCAACTGCGAGACTTTCTGGCTGGAGATGGTTCGCTACTACTCAAACATTGTGGGTAAGTATGGAATCCCTGTTCAGAATGCCTTGAAGAAGTTGGCTGGCGTGGAGCTGGATTACATCTGCTCAACCCATGGTCCGGTTTGGCACGAGCATATTGAGAAGGTTATCGGCATGTATGATAAGATGTCGAAGTATGAGACGGAGCCGGGCTTGGTTATCTGCTACGGCACCATGTACGGCAACACCGAGCGTATGGCCGAAATCATCGCCCGTGCAGCAAGCAAGGCTGGCGTGAAGAACATCGTGATGTATAATATCTCGAAGACTCACCACAGCTACATCCTGCGCGACATCTTCCGCTACAAGGGTCTCATTGTGGGTGCTCCAACCTACAATGCCGGTCTTTATCACGAGATGGAGGTTCTCCTCTCCGAGCTTGCCAATAAGGACGTCAAGAACCACCTCCTCGGCTGGTACGGTTCTCATTGCTGGGCAAGCAAGGCTGTGGCTAAGATTCAGGAGTGGAACGAAACCAAGCTTCACTACGAGCCAGTAGGCGAGCCTGTAGATATGAAACAGGCGATTACTCCAGAGGTCAAGGCGCAGTGCGAGGCGCTGGGTAAGGCTATGGCAGAGAAGCTGCTAGCAGAATAAAAATTTAAGGGCGGAAGAACAACTGGGTTAACAGAGTTAACAGTTGTTTTTCCGCTCTTTCTTTGTTTAAATACCTTTAAATATTCCGTGTAATTCCCGATAAAACTTGGTGAAGTCGAGTAAAAAACGTATATTTGCTCCCAAAAATGAGTCTTTAGTATCTTATTTAAATATAATAGGTATGAAACATCTGATAGCTCTCTTTGCGGCTTTAACCATGAACGCATACGCAGGTAATGCCAAACAAACCGATGATACGTTGTATTATCTCTGCGATAATAACGAGAAGGGAAAACTGGATTTCGAAGACGAGATTCTGGTGATTACCCGAACCCCGGAGGGTGAGTACAAGGGGAAGTTCTACGGAACGAGCGATGAGTTTATGAAGGCTAGAAAAGGCTTTCTTCCAGGCTTTTATGCGCTTCCGTTTACCTTCAGAAAGGGTGAAAGTAAAGAGATAAGTTTCACGTTGAGTGCAAAGGACAGACGATTTCTCAACATGCCTGTCTGCATCAATTTTAAGAATCATTTTGATGCGATCGATGCCTTAGGCGATGTGCAGTATTTGGGGTGGAAGCAGAGTCAGGATATCCTTGATAAGGAGGTGGTGACTTTTTGTGGAGAGCTGAATGCTGATGGGATTGTACTGGAAAACAGGGATGTGGCTTATCCCGAGAAAAAGCGCCTTTTCAAACGAGTGAAGGCAGCTGAACTTGCCGCTTACGGTGCTCAGCTCATGACCCGAAAGCAAAGCAAGGAAAACTGCGGTAGGCTTTATCCGGTGCAAGGCAGAAGCGGCAAGGTGGTGGAGCTATCAGATGGCAATTTCTATCCGCTCATAGAGAAGGATGAGGAACAAGGCTGTTATGTTCTTGACGGTCAGGAGTTTTCTAAGGTTTCTATGGATAGGGGAACCGTAAGGGAATACAGGGCAGAGGATGGTAAGGGGTTCATTTATCTTACCAAGAACATCACCATCCATGTTTATGATGCTCCATCCACTGATGCCAAGAGAATTGGCACCCTCAGAGGCAGTAGCCATGAGATTCCTGAGTGCTATCAGGTGTTGAACTATCAGAACGGCTGGTATAAGATTAGAATTGAAGGCGCAGCCGGGAATAAGGGTTCTGAAGGCTATGTGCCGGAAAAGCATTTCAGCTGGCATCCTAAGGGCATTTAATTAGGAATCTATTCATTCTGAATGAAAGGTTTTCGGCTCCTACCAAGGGCTTGAATATCGTGAAGTATAGCGATGGTAGTGTGAAGAAAGTTGCTGTTCAATAAGATGAACGCATCCTGATTATATTTAGGGGGTACGAGCAATCGTGCCCCTTTTTTATGTTACTAAAGAGTTAAATCGATGAAAAAGTTTGGCGTTATCAAGTAAAAAACGTATATTTGCGACAGGAAACCGTGTCTTGACACAAAAAAACGTCATAAACTATGTATTTTGAACGTAAAGCATACTTGAAAGAACTCATCTCGGCAGAAGGCAATGGGATGATAAAAATTATCACCGGCATTCGCCGTTGTGGTAAATCCTTCCTTTTGTTCAACATCTTCCGCTGCTGAGGTGTACGTAACTGGTTCCAATGCCCGATTCTTATCGAAGGATGTGATAACTGAGTTTCGTGGTCGAGGTTGGGAAATCCGAATCCATCCGTTGAGTTTTTCTGAATATTATGAAGTGGTAGGAGGAGAGGAGCGTCAAGCCCTGGAAACCTATTATCTTTATGGTGGATTGCCTGCCGTGGCGCAGATAGAAACTCCTGAAGCGAAACAGAATTATCTTCGTGAGATTTACGAGACGGTTTATCTGAAGGATGTTTTGGAGCGTAATCGGCTGAAGAATTCTGATGGAATGCGCGAGTTGGTGCGCCTTCTGGCTTCTACGATTGGTTCCTGTACGAATGTGCAGAGAATTTCTAATACGTTCAAATCTGTTGGAGGAGTGGAAATCGGTACTAAAACTATTGGCAGGTATCTGGAGAACTTGCAGGATTCCTTCATCATCAGCGAGGCTTTGCGTTATGATGTGAAGGGGCGTAAATACATAGGTACTGGTACCAAGTATTATTTCGAGGACATCGGTATTAGAAATGCCGTGGTAGATTTCCGACAGATAGAATTCACCCATATCATGGAAAACGTGGTTTATAACGAATTGCGGAAGCAGGGTTATACTGTGGATGTGGGGTCAGTAGAGAGCTTCAAGCGGGATGAGAATGGCAAACTGCAGCGTAGGAATCTTGAGATAGATTTCGTGGTGAACCGTTATGATGAACGCCTCTATATCCAGTCGGCTTACGCCTTGCCGGATAAGGAGAAGGTAGATCAGGAGCAGGCTTCTCTTTTGAATGTAAACGATGGCTTCCGCAAACTGATAATCGTGGGGGATAGGTATCGTTCGGGTTATAATGAAGAAGGCATTCTGATGATGAGTCTCTCCGATTTCCTTTTAGGGAAAGAATAGATGGTCTTGAAGAAACATCAAGAGCGGAAGAACAACTGGGTTAACAGAGTTAACCCAGTTGTTCTTCCGCTCTTTCTTTAGAGTTCTATATGGTTGCAAATTAAGCATATTGAAACATGCTTAATTTGCAAGCCTTGTTTTTAATATTGATATTCAATAAGTTATAAGCGTAAATTAATATAAGAAATGAGTGAAACTGAGTCCCTTTTTCCTTAAAATGCACGCTTTTGCCTGAAAAATCGCCTTGAAATGCAAATTAAGCATAAGAAAATAGGCTTATTTTTACCAAAACTTGCAGATCAAGAAGTTTATCCGTATATTTGTGCCCAAAAATAGTTGGAATTATGGAATATACGGCACTTTTAGAGAAACAGATATTGGGTAGGTTGAAGATAGACAACCCCTGGTGGACGGAAGGCAGGATACCTTCTTACTATCAGGAGATGAGTCCTCGCCTCTATCTCGACATCTTCTATCCACTGGTAAGGGATGTCAGCATTCAGCGTGCCCTCATCTTGATGGGACCTCGCCGAGTGGGTAAGACGGTGATGCTCTATCATTCCATCCAGCGGTTGATAGACGAGGGGGTATCGCCTCAGAATATCATCTATGTTTCGGTGGAAACTCCTATCTATAACAATATCCTCTTGGAACAGTTGTTTTCTTTGGCAAAACAGATATTGGATAAGGAAGACAGCCAGGAAGAATTTTATGTTTTCTTCGATGAGATACAGTATCTCAAAGACTGGGAAATCAATCTGAAATCCCTGGTAGATACCTATCACAACGTGAAGTTTGTGGCTTCCGGTTCTGCTGCTGCGGCATTGAAAAAGAGCAGCAACGAAAGCGGAGCGGGCAGGTTTACCGATTTCAATCTGCCGCCGTTGCTTTTCTTCGAGTATATCCATCTTAAGAAATATGAGCATCTGATGCGCCAATCCAAGGTGGAATGGGATGGGATAGAGAGCGATATCTATAGTACGATAGATATTGATAAGCTGAACAGTCTCTTCCTCGACTATATCAATTATGGCGGTTATCCTGAGGTGGCTTTTTCTTCCCGAATGCAGGAAGACCCGGGGCAGTTTGTTCGCCACGATATTGTAGATAAGGTATTGTTGAGAGATTTGCCGAGTCTTTATGGCATTTCGGATGTGCAGGAACTGAACTCGTTGTTTACGATGATAGCTTATCATAGCGGTATGGAGTTTTCGTATGAAAGTATGTCGAAGGAATCGGGTGTCAAGAAGGAAACCATTCGCAGGTACGTCCAGTATCTGGAGGCTGCTTTCCTGATAAAGGTTGTGACAAGAACGGATGATACGGCAAAGCGATTCCAGCGCCAAACTACTTTCAAGATTTATCTGACTAATCCTTCGCTGAGATGTGCGCTTTTTGAGCCAATCAAGATCATGGATGACAATATCGGAGACATGATAGAAACTGCCATTTATTCGCAGTGGATTCCGAGAAAGGGGCACATTGCCTATGCCAACTGGAAGATGGGGCGTTCGCAGGGCGAGGTGGATTTGGTGGGCATCAATGATGCTTTGCAGAAGCCTTATTGGGCGGTGGAAATCAAATGGTCGGACAGGTTCTTCGACAGACCTTCTGAACTTTCGTCCTTACAGTTTTTTATGGAGAAGAATCATCTGCCTCAGGCATTGGTAACTTCCATCAGTAAGGGAGGAGTAAAGGAGATGGATTTTGGTACGCTTCGTTTCATTCCTTCTGCCTGCTATGCTTATACGGTAGGAGAGAATACATTGAGGCAAGCCAGGAAGAGTTTTGGTTTGTAAGAACGTAAAAAGCGACCTTCTGCCGAATTGTGTTCTCGGTAGAAGGTCGCTTTACTTCATTTCTATAGATGATTTCCATAGAGGGTTCTATGCCTCGCAGAGCTTAGCCAACTCTCCCAGGTTATCCGCCACTTCTATCACATCTCGCCAATCGCCGCGAATCATGCTTTTCTCTGCCAAATCGTCCAGCAGGGCGATGGTGGAGTTCCAGAAGCCTTTCATGTTGTAGAGAATCACCATCTTGTGATGGTAGCCGATGGTGTGAGAGGCAGCGATGGTGAAGATTTCATCCAGGGTGCCGATGCCGCCAGGAAGGGCTACGAAGATGTCGCTCTGGGCAAGCATCAGGTCCTTGCGGTCGCTGAGATTATCACACGGAATCTCGATGTCGAGGTCAGGGAAGGTTCTGCCGCCTCTTTCTACAAGCGTAGGAACCACGCCGATGGTTCTGCCGCCATGCGCCTTCACCGCCTTGCCTATGCAATCCATCAGTCCGGAGTTACATCCGCCGAAAACCAGGTCGTGGCCGTTCTCTGCCATCCACTTTCCCATCTCTTCTGTCATCGTGAAGAAGTCGGGGTCGATATTCTTATTTGCTGAACAAAAAACTGCTATTTTCATGTCTTTATCTTCTATGATTATGATGTTTTATCTGTTGTTTATTGATATTTTATCTGTTGTTTATTGATGTTTAGGCAAAGATACGCAAAAATATCGAGATTATTCATCTGTTTTTGCGGATAATTTCTTAATTTTGCAAACAATAACTAATCTGATAAACAAAAATAGATTTCTTATAAAACAGGACAAAAGATTTCTTATAAACGATACAACAGAATGAAAAGGATTATCACATATAGCATCATTGCATTACTACAGGCGTCTGTAGCGTTTGCACAGGTCTCTCAGAAACCAAAACTTCAGAAGCGGGAGAAGTATGAATGGGAGGGAGAAATTCCTACCTACGTGGAGCAACTGAAGAAAGAACTGACCTATCCGATGGCTTGGGGCAACAGTCCTATCAGAAACTACAAGAAGTGGAAGAAGGCGGCAAGAGAGAAGGTATTCGAATGCATGATGACGCCTCCGAAGGCGGCTGCGGCTTGGGATATGGAAGTGCTCGGCGAGGAACAGAGAGACGGATATAAGGCGCAGAAAATCGCCTTCAATATCAACGCCTATTCCCGCATTACGGCTTATCTCCTGATTCCGGATTCTGAAGAAGGGAAGAACCCTAAAGCAGAAGCTGGGTTGCTGTCTTCTGCTCAGAATAAGAAATCGGGGAAATTCCCAGCCGTGGTGGCGCTCCACGATCATGGCGCCCATCTCTTTATAGGAAAGGAGAAGATGATTCGCCCTTTCTTTATCGCTTCTGAAGAGCAGGCTGCGGATGGGAAGATTTCTGAAAAGAAGAAGGCTGCCAACCAGGAGGTTCTGGATGATGCAGATGCGTGGGTAAACCAGCTTTATGAAGGCCAGTATGTGGGCGATTACCTGGCGAAGCACGGTTATGTGGTGCTCTCGATTGATGCGCCGATGTGGGGAGAACGAGGCCGAAAGGAGGGCGTAGATAGAAACAAATACGATCTCATCGCCGGCAACATGATGATGCTGGGTCGTGACCTTTCTGCCTTCATGACTTACGACGATATTTCTAGTACCGAGTTCCTGGCTTCGCTGCCGATGGTGGATGCGAAGCGTATCGGATGCGTGGGGTGTTCGATGGGAGCCTATCGTTCGTGGATGCTCTCGGCTTTGTCGGATAGAATCAGGGTGGGTGCTTCCATCTGCTGGATGATTACCACGGATGCTCAACTTACCAGGCGTTTTGGCAGAAAGGAGAATGGTGGTTTTGCGAATTGCTTTCCTGGATTGCGCCAGTATCTCGACTATCCCCATATCGCTTCCCTCGCCTGTCCGAAACCGATGCTCTTCATCAATGGCACAAAAGACAAGCTCTTTCCCGTTCCTGGTGTAAAGGATGCTTTCGCCGAAATGCACAAGGTTTGGAAGAGTCAGGGGGCTGATAATCTGCTGGATACGGAGCTTTGGGACATTCCTCATTCCTGCGGACTGAAGGCGCAGGAGAAAATGCTGGAGTTTCTGGATAAGAATCTGAAATAGGGAAAATGTCAAAAGTCCACTACGCTAACCCCTTAAAAAATGCCGTTAGCGTAGTGAACTTTTTGAATATACGAAATCAATCTTTACCACAACTCTTCAGGCGACAAGTCCTTGTCCTTTCTGCCCATCAGATAGTAATCGGCAAGGAACTGGATATTGGCCTGAGTAATCTTCAGTCCCTCTTCCTTCACATATCGGCTGGTGAAGATGTTGGCATCAGGAAGCATTCCCTTTTCTATCAGCTTGCAAACAATCTCGTAAGGGAAAGGAAGACCGTTGCCGGAGATGATATTGAAACTGTCCTCTGCTGCACGCTCGGCATTGTAGTATGGGTTTTCAGGCGAAGCGATGCAATGGGCGGTTCCGAAGCTGATGTTGATGCCCGTATAAGGACTTCCGTACACGATGATTCCCTTTTCGTATTTCTGAGGGAAACTGATGTTGGAAGGCAGTTCGAAACCGATATTCTTCAGGAATTCCTTCATCGTCTTGACATCCTCGATGAACACAAACTTGTCTCCATAGCCATTCTGCTTGAGCAGATTGTAGTCGTGGATGCTCTTCTTGTGTTTCTGAATATTTCTCTCAGCCTCTATCTGAGCCTTGTTATCTTCATAAGTAGGATCGAGGAGAGCACCGGTTTGCCACCAGTCTCCACCAAATCGGAAGAGATTGCATACGAGCACATTCTCGCCGCTGAGGAAGGAAGATGCATCCCCAATATTGGTAGATTCCTTGAGCACTCTGATGAGGCTCCCTTCTTCTGCCTTCTCCTGATTCTCCTTTGAGGTCTTCTCCGGATCATCTTCCTCCTCATACAAATCCTTCAGATAGAAGAATTTCTCATCCTCTTTCATCATTCTGAAGGCTCTGGTTCCCTTGTAATCGATGTCCGTCCAGAGTTTGTGGGCAGGATGATGCTCGCTGATCTTGGCAAGCCATTCAGCAGAGGTGAGAGCCAAAAGATTGTGGCGATCGTTCATCGTGTGCTCTATCTGGATGGAGTAGGCGATGATTTCATTGAAGCCCTGTGGAGAGCGGGCGAGCTTTTCGAGGTCGAACTGCAGGCGCTTGAGATTGTTGATGTTGAAGAAGCTGTTATAGTGAAACCATGCCAGCACGTCTCTGTATTCCAGGAACTTGTCTTCTGCTGTAGGCAACTCGCAGAGAAATTCACGCAGACGCTCGTTTTCCGGTGCAGTTTCATACTCCTTGTCGAGAAGATTATACACCAGTTTGGCTGCCAGTTCTATCGTACTGAAGAGGAAAGGTACGGCCTCCTGGATGTAGGCACTCTGCTGGTAATGGTGCCAGCACAGGAACTTGATGTCGGAGATGTTGATCTCGTCCGGGTCGTATGGCGCATCATCTTCATTGAGAGAGTTCTTGACAAACTCCTTTTCGTTCTCATAGAATGGGATGTATGAACCATATCGCTTCTTGCATTCTGCGGTGAAAGTCTTCCAGATACAAGTACCGGAGAGCACGTCCTCAAAATATCCGGCGATGCAGAGGGCGAGCTGCTTGGCATCTTCCACGTCTTTGAACTGATGCGTGAAGCAGGCATCGTCGAGGGCGTGGTATATTTCATTGGATAACTCCGTATAATATTGATCCACTTCATTAGGTTTCTCGTATGGATGCATTGCCATCCATTCTTGAGTGAAAATTACTTTTTTCATATCATTCGATTGTTTGTTATTTCGTGCAAAGGTAATGAAATAATAGAGAAATCTGCAAGAAATTCAAAGTTTTTTCGTAACTTTGCACCCGAATTTAGGCAATCTTAATAAAACTATATGGTTGCCGCAAGCGTTTTAGAAGGATTTTGCACCCTAATTCATGGCTGGGAGGGTGAATTCGGCCTTCTATTTGATTATACATGAATTAAGGTTAAAAAGATTTGAAGACATTTGAAGAATTGGGCGTGAGCGAAGAGATTCGCCGTGCCATCGAAGAGCTTGGATTTGAGAATCCAATGCCAGTTCAGGAAGAAGTAATCCCATATTTGCTCGGTAATAAAAACGACGTGATTGCGTTGGCGCAGACGGGTACGGGTAAAACCGCATCCTACGGTATTCCGGTTATCCAGAAGACTGATGCTAATAGCAAGGAGACGCAGGCTGTCATCCTCAGTCCTACACGTGAGCTTTGTCTCCAGATAGCAGACGATTTGAACAGTTTTGCCAAGTACATCGACGGTTTGCATATTGCTGCAGTCTATGGTGGTACTGACATCGGAAGCCAGATACGCACCTTGAAGCATGGTGTGCAGATTATCGTGGCTACTCCTGGACGATTGCTCGACCTGATTAATCGCGGTGTGGCTCAGTTGGAGCACGTCAATAACGTGGTGCTTGATGAGGCTGACGAGATGCTGAACATGGGCTTCTCTGAGAGCATCAATGCCATCTTTGAGAACGTGCCGGAGGATAGAAATACCCTTCTCTTCTCGGCTACCATGAGCAAGGACATCGAGAAGATTGCACTCAACTACCTGCACGACCACAAGGAAATCGTGGTGGGTTCACGCAATGAGGGTGCTGAGCACGTAAACCACATCTACTATCTCGTAAACGCCAAGGATAAGTATCTTGCCCTGAAGCGCATCGTGGACTTCTATCCGCGCATCTTTGCGATTATCTTCTGCCGCACCAAATTGGAGACGCAGGATATCGCTGATAAACTTATCAAGGATGGATATAATGCCGAGGCCCTGCATGGCGACTTGAGCCAGCAGCAGCGTGACCTCACCATGCAGAAGTTCCGCAACCATACCGTTCAGTTCCTGGTGGCTACTGATGTGGCAGCACGTGGTCTGGACGTAGATGATCTGACTCACGTTATCAACTATGGTTTGCCTGACGATGTGGCAAGTTACACCCACCGAAGCGGTCGTACCGGTCGTGCCGGAAAGAAGGGAACTTCCATCTCTATTATCCATACTCGTGAGAAATTCAAGGTTCGCCAGATTGAGAAGCAGATAGGCAAGGACTTCGTGGATGGCGTTTTGCCAACCCCAGAGGAAATCTGCAAGAAGCAGCTCTTCAAGACCATGGATGACATCATGAAGACCGATGTGGATGAGGATCAGATTGAACCATACATGGCAGAAATCAACCGCCAGTTTGAGTACATCGACAAGGAGGACATCATCAAGAAGATGGTGACCATCACCTTCGGTAAGTTCCTGGATTACTACAAGAATGCTCCTGAGATTGTGAAGCCAGAGAGCGGTAAGGGTTCACGTAACGGCGAAGGTCGTGGAAGTCGTGGTGAGCGTGGCAAGGTTTCTGGTGGTCGTAGAAAGCACGAAACAGAGGCTGGATTCAAGCGCCTCTTCATCAATCTGGGTAAGGCTGATGGTTTCTATCCAGGCGAAATCATGCAGTATCTGAACAAGCATGTGAAGGGCCGTCAGGAGGTAAGTCACATCGACCTGCTGAGTAAGTTTGCCTACATCGAAGTGCCAGAGGAGGATGCTAAGCGCGTGATGAAGGCTTTGAACGGAACTGAGTACAAGGGCAGAACCGTAAGATGTAATGATGCTGATGAGGAAGGTCATGGCAGAGCAGCCCGTGGCGAGGGCGGTCGCAGTGAGCGTGGTGGCAGAGGCGGTCGCTCAGCAGATAGAGGTAGCCGTTCTGCAAAGCGTGGCTATGGAGAAGATGCTCGTGGTGGAAGATTGGAGCGCAGCAGTAGAGGCAGTCGTGGCGAAGCTCGCAGCAAGAAGCCTCGCTATAATGATGACAATGGTGATTGGCGTGACCTCATCCAGGGCAAGCCTTTCAAGCTGAAGGGCGAGGAGCCAAACTTCGAGGAAGAAGGCTGGGCAAGAAGACGTCCGAAGAAGAAGTAAATTGAAGTGAAGAGTGAAGAACGAAGAGTGATGAATTCAAATGCTGTGCTAAAAGCAATGTGATAGCATTTATATATTAGAAGGGCGGAAAAGCAAGCTGAGTAACAGTGTAACAGTTTGTTTTTCCGCCCTTTTTAGTTGTGTCGATTTGATTTATTCGATTTCATCCATACGTCTCAGCTTCCAGCCATCAAACAGCATAATGATTTTATGCAAATGCGTACCTTGGCGTAGAGCCTCTACTCTTGGTGCTTGGGCATATTGAAGGATTTGTGTCTCGGCATCCTTCCATTGTTGCTCGACCCTCTTCTCGTAGTCTGCCTTTTTCTCTCCCTTGTTTTTCTTAGGAGTAAGTTTCAACTCCAAGATATAGCTATGCTTTGTCGGGTAATGAGTAAGGTCTGGCAAGAGGAAGAAGTCACAATATCCATGGTTCAATTCCAACTCTGGAGCCGTGTAATAGTATGCGCTCAAGTTGAGATACGCCATGAAGAAACCTTGGCATAGGCATCTGCCATGTGCTGCAATGGCTCTTGCCATTTTCCGTCAAATGCCATGTAAGCAAATTGTACGGATAAGTCGTTGAGGTTGATATGGTTTACGTCTTGGTATTCATATAGCAAGAAACCATAATACTGCTTGTGTACGTTATTGTTAGGAATGCCCAAGACAAGCAGGTCGCCTAACGTGCCCTTGATGGTGAGCATGCCATAATAGAACAGCAAACTAGAAAAGACCTCTGGCTTGGTAATCTCGTGTGCTGGGAAACTTTCAAAAAGTTCGCAGACAATCTCTCCCTTCTCGGCTATCGTTCGAATCACGCCCTTGCGGTTGCCATCCAACTTGTCGAATTGCAAGAGCTTTTTTCATCTTGTTATAGTCTGTTTTTGTATTTGGGTCGAGCATGTTCTTTGGTCCCTCCCCACGGCTTATATAGTTGCGGAGATAATAGAACACCATGTCGCAGTTGAAGACTTTGCTTTGGGTAAGCAAGGCATTCTCTGAGAAACAATAGTTGTCATACCACGGCTTCATCTCATTGATGATGGCATCGATGTCTGTATTGGCAGATATTTGTCCTGCCTTTTTATAGTAGTTGAAAAGCTCGTGTACATCCTCTGTGGAGAAACCGAGCATCTGGTTGAATTCCTCCTTGGTGGAGATGTGCCAACCGATGTTGAAGCCACTCGCACATCATCCAAGGTGACAGGGCTAACGCCAGAGATGAAAATCCTCTCAAAAGTTCCCTTGAACTTCTTGAAGATGTCACGATAGAAACCTTCGGCATGGGTGATTGCTCAATAAATGTCTTCTCCTTGCTCGTTGAGCACGGTGTTAGTAAAATTGTCGTATTCATCGATGATGAGATAGAGCGGGTAGCCTAAGGTGTGGGCTTTTCTGCTCATAATGGCAAACTTTGCTCCTGCGTCATCGGATGTGTAGAATGCCTTTTTCGTTTCCTCGGAATAATATTCCCCATAGATATCCATAAAGTCGTTGAGCGCAATGCAACAGTATTCGTTGAATTTCTCCTCCAACTTTTCGATGGTGCCTCCCACTTGTGAGAAGTCGAGATGCAGTACTTGGTATCTTCCCTGTTCTGCCGTAGGATGTTTGCCAATCCAAAGGTTGCCAAACCATTGTTGGAACTTGTCCTTGGTGTGGCAGTCGTAATAAGCATGGAGCATACTTAGGAATATGCTCTTACCAAAGCGGCGAGGGCGAATAAAGAAGAGGTTGTTTGGATCTTCTTCCAACTTGGGCAAGTACATCGTCTTGTCCACGTAATAGAAGTTTTGTTCTGCTACCTGTACGAAATCTTGGATTCCATAAGGTATACGTTTCACTGTGTTCTGCTCCATATTGCTCAGTAGTTATTTGTCAGCAGTCATGCCTAAGATATGGCGACTTGTTATATTTTTTGCAAAAATAGCAAATATTCCTGAAACAACAAAGTTTTTTATCTTTTCTTGAGTCCACTTGAAAAAGTCAGAGCACTATCAAATTGAAACTTAGATAGGTGATAAGCAGATAAAAGCCATACGTTATTTGCCTACTTGCACACTTTTTAAAGTTCAAAATTGAAAAGCTTTGTTCTTTTGCTTACAGACTGCAACTAAAATTTGTTAATTAAAATTTTCAAGCCACTTTTTCAAGTTGGCTCTTTCTTGCTTATATCATTCCGAGGATTTGAGAGTTGCTGCCGATTACGTCTCCATTCCGTTCGTTCGGAATCTCTATTGTGCAATTTCCTTCTCCATGGCTTGTTTGTGCAGTCTTGACTTTTATTTTTGTTGAGCAATCTTGCGATTTTTTTTAATATGGGTAAATATTAGTTGTTTTTTGAGGCTGAAAAAAGAAAATAGCTTTGTGATGGAAGAAAAGGAACAAAATATTTGGAATTTACTTGTATTTTTATTATTTTTGCAGCGAAGAATATTGTGAGCGAACAATAGGATTCATTTTTTGAGGAATAATTAGCGTTTGCTATCGTCATGCAAGTTGGAACGTAGGAAATTCAAACAATGCACAAGTAAGAACGAACATTAGCAAGCGTCCGCATATTGTGGGCGTTTCTTGTCGTCTTACCAGCATTCCTACGGCTGCAACTTGGACAAGATTCGTCCACATGTTGTATCTGTAGGTGTTGAGACAGTGGCATTCGCATTTTATAGGTTCATATTGTTTAATCTTTAAAATGTGTTTTTATGAAACAATTAAGACTATTACTTTTAGTGTTGTTGCTTTTAACTTCGAAGGCGATAAATGCTTATGACTTTGAAGTTGGTAATATTTATTACCAGATTACGTCATCCACCCAGATGACTTGTTCTGTTGTGAGCAATGGTTCCGACAATTCTTACTCGGGAGATGTTGTAATACCAGCAAAAGTTGTGTATGAGGGTAATGAGTATGTTGTAACAGGTATTGAATATGCTACCTTTCGAAATTGCATAAAACTCAAATCAATTAGTTTGCCAAGTACAATAAAAAATATAGCACATTATGCCTTTAGTGGGTGTATTTTGCTAAAAGAATTCAATGTGCCTAAAGATGTAACATCTTTGCAATCAGACTGCTTTGAGGGATGTGTTAGCTTGGAGAAAGTGTCTTTGGGTAACATTAAAAAAATCGAACTTCGTTGTTTCAAAGGATGCGTAAGTCTCGAAGAATTAAAAATTCCCCAAACTGTAACTGAGGTAGAAAATTGTGCTTTTGAGGATTGCTCGTCATTGGCTTCATTGACCATAGAGGATGGTAAAGAAATCTTAACTCTTGGTTATGATGACCATGGAGGATTGTTTGCTGATAGTCCTCTGACAAATGTATATGTTGGACGAAATCTTGAATATACTTCTGGTAGTAGTTATTCTGATGGGGTAGATAGATTAAGTCCTTTTGCAAGCAATAAAACTCTTAAAACTATAACATTGGGCGACAATGTTACTAAAGTAGGCAAATACTTTTGTTATAAATGTCCGCTGTTGGAGTTGGTCTCAGGAATGCAAAATGTAACTTCTTTAGGAGAATATGCTTTTTATGAATGCACAAGTATAAAAAACTTTGTGATCAACGATAATGTAACAAGTATTGGGGATGATTTGTTGTGTGGTTGTACTTCATTAGAAAGCCTTGTTGTAGGAAATGGTGTGGAGAATATAGATGGAGGATATATAATATATGGTTGTACCAGTTTAAAGAATCTTTATTTTGGCAAAGGGCTCAAACGATTGCAATATCATAGATTGTGTGATAAAGGAGTGTTGTCTAACGCTAATGTTTATATATTTTCTGACCAGCTATCTGAAAACTATATTTATGTGAATCCCAAGACGGGGGAGGTTACAGGTGGTATACCTACAGATGTAAAAACTGTATATGTAGCTAATCCCGAACGATATGAAACGCTATTGGGAAAATATTATAATGTGAAACCAATGTTGGTATTTAACGAGAACTCTTTGGAATATACGGGAAAGACACCTAATCTGTCGTATAGAAATAACGTCGAGGGGATGGATGTGTCATTTGACAATACGACTACTCCACAAGATGTTGGCTCATATAAGACAAATATAGACGTAAATTTCTCCAATTCAGATTGGTCTGTTTCTTCGGAAATACCTTGCGAATATACCATCACCAAGACTCCTTTGGCTATTATTGCAAATGATGTTCAACGTTACTATAAGGAAGAAAATCCGATTTTCACATGCTCGTTTATTGGATTTAAAAATGGGGAAACGATAGAGAATTTAGATACAAGACCAACTGTGTATACAACTGCAGATGGTAGTTCTAATGTAGGAACTTATCCGATTTATTGCTCTGGAGCAGAAGCACGTAATTATGAATTAAATTATAAAGAGGGTAGTCTAACAATATTGAAGGCAGAACAGGAAATAGAATGGGAGCAGGAATTCTCTGCTGTTACTGTTGGTACAGAATGTGAATTGACGGCAACGACCAGTTCTGGTTTACCAATCAAATACCGTTCTTCGGATCTTTCAACTGTTATGATTACTTCCAAGAATGGTAAGCAGTATGCATATATGTTAAAACCTGGCAGTGTAGTACTGACTGCTTATCAGAATGGAAACAATAATTATAATGAAGCATATGAAGTAAATAAATTGGTAAATGTAGTAACTACATCCATCGATAATGTGTCATTGGATGATAACGAGAACACAATTTATTATAGTGTTGATGGTAAAAAAATGAAATTCCCAGTGAAAGGCATTATGATAGTAAAGAAAGGTAAAAATGTCAAACGTATAATTCAAAAATAATAGGTTTGCTAAATGACAGGATTCGAATCATATCTGCTGAAGGCATTGGTAGCATTCCTATTCTCTATTTGTTTATGGAGATATTACAATAATGGTGGCAGACCAATGCGTTCTCTTATAAAGCGTTTGTCGTTAGCTTGCGCTTTGCTATCGTTTGCTACTGCAATCGTATTTGTCAATCTTGCTTTTGATAAAAGTTTGAATGACAGTATATTGGATATATTTAATAATATATTTTGTACATTCGTGGGAGTGTTTGTCGTTTTTGCCTATAAGAATAGGTTGTTTAAATGACAAGTGTCTCATCAGACGTCAGGACAGATGCATTAAAATGCGTTGTCCTGACGGTATTTATGACAGTCATTTGCTGGGCTGTGCATTTTTATTTATTATTGATTGTCATGTAAAATAAGTCCCCCATAGGCACTTCACATGCCGCACAGTTTTCTGAATTTACAAAAATTGTGTGAGATACACTGGTAGGAAGAGTGTCTGCTCATCCTTCTGCAAATCCTTGGTATAAATCAAGTATCGCTGGAGCACCCTACTGGAGAATTTCTGGCAGAAGGCATCAAGCGAGGCATGGCGCTTGTAGCCTGAAGACTTTACCTCTATCGGGCAAATCTTGTTGCCACGAGAGAGGAGGAAATCTATCTCGTAATTGTGCTTGCCTGTTTCGGTAGGAAATGTGTAGTAGAAGAGCTTGTTGCCCGATGCTGTTAGCATCTGAGCCACCATGTTCTCATATACGTAGCCAAGATTGGCATCCAGCTTGTCGCTCATCAACTTCTGATAGATGATGTTCTCTGTGAAATCCTTGTCCTTGAATGCCAAGGTGATGAAGAGACCTGTGTCGGCTACATACATTTTGTATTTAGCGACATCCATAGATAGCGACATCCCTACTCCTGGGTCGTTGGCATGATAAGCCATATTGATGGTGTGAGATTCTCTAAGCTCAGAAATGAGCTGGAATACTTTTTCGGAGTCCGCATTGTCGCCTATGGCACTTGTTATCTGATAACGAGAGGCATTGCTGTTGAGTTGGGCTGGGATGGCATCGAAGAGGGAAGATATTCTACCTGAAGGGTCAATCTTGTAGAAATCATCTTCATATAGTTGGATGATTCCCCTTTTGGCTCGATCTACTTCTTGCAGATTGTGGCTGTCTAAGTATTCGCTTACAGCCTGCGGCATTCCACCTACAACCATATAAATGCGGAAATCTCGCATCAGTTTTCGAGTTACAGCATCACCGATGCTCATCTTTTTGTCGAAAAGCATTCGGAGTTGAGGGATGGTGGTCGTATCGTCCAATGCCCATTTGAATTCCTCATAATCCATCGGATTCAGCGCCATCTTCTCTTCTTCGCTTGGAATGACGATGTCTTTCACATTCTTGCGAATGGAAATCAGGGAGCCAGTCTCGATGTAGTCATAGCGTCCATCTGCCACCAAATGTTTGATGGCTTGGCGAGCTTTTGGGCATATTTGTACTTCATCGAAGATAATCAGTGATTTGTGCTCTATGAGTGATACGCCCAATCTGAATTGTAGCTGCATGAAGAAATATTCAAGGTCGCTGATATAATCGAAGAGTTCTGTAATCTCTTTTGGAGCGATAGAGAAGTCGATAAGAACATACGAATCGTATTCGTTTTCTGCGAACTGTTTGGCTAAGGTGGATTTCCCCACACGCCTGGCTCCTTCTATCATGACCGCAGTTTTTCCCTTTCGGTTGTTTTTCCAATCGAGAAGCTTATCATACAATTTTCTTTTGAATATCCTCATAATCTTTTCTTGTTAATGTCTTGATTTGGGTGCAAATATACACAAAAAAAGTATTTCCTCAAAATCTTTTCATCCAAAATCCCCGATATTCTCAAAATCTTTTTAGTTAAAATCCCCGATATTCTCAAAATCTTTGGATTTCAAACAGCTCCTTAAACAGGTCCTTATGTCTTATACGTGAAAAAGTTGTCACCTTTAGGATGGTTAAACTAAATTTGTTACTATCTATTTTTCTTATCACTAAATGAGTTACGCATTTTTAATTTTATCACTATATGGGTTGTCAGCGAATCCCCATTATACCTAACTCGGTTACTCTTTTTAAGGAGCTATCCCTATAAAGGTTACGATGATGATATTCTTTCAAATGCAAAGATACACATTTTCAACTAATTAGAAGAATTTTTCCACATTTTCTGCTGTGGCCCCACTTGAGTAGGTACAACTGAGGGTGTTTGATTACCGATACTCATATGCTCCCCTTCTGATTATCGCAATATGAACTAAAATATGTCCTAATCCCAAAAATCAGTATGAATTTTAGGATTATAATCCCAAAAATTACACTAATTTTTGGGATTAGGTGATTTTTTTGCTATCTTTGCACCAGATTTTAAGCAAAAAAGAATAGTATGATACGACGACAGTTACAAGACGTGATAGAGGCTCGAATGTTTGCAGGCAAGGCGATTATTGTGATAGGAGCAAGACAAGTGGGTAAGAGTACGCTCTTCAATATGGTGTTGGAGGGGCGTAAGGAACCTGTTTTGCAACTGAATTGCGACGAGCCTGAGGTGCAAGAGATGCTGTCTGCAATGAATACGCAGGAGTTGAGATTGCTGATAGGGCAGAACAAGATACTTGTTATCGATGAGGCTCAGAGGGTGGAGAATATCGGTATGACATTGAAGCGCATTACGGATAATTTTCCTGATGTCCAGTTGTTGGTAACTGGCTCTTCCTCTTTCGAACTCCAAAGCAAGCTTAATGAGCCGTTGACAGGAAGAAAGTTTGAGTATCATCTCTTTCCTTTGTCAACTGGTGAGTTGCTGAATGCGCAAGGCTTGCTCTCTGTGAAGCAAACCTTGGAGAGCCGTCTTATTTTTGGTTCTTATCCAGACATCTTCAATCATCAAGAGGATGCCAAGGACTTATTGTATAATCTCTCCAACAGTTATTTGTATAAGGACTTGTTGAATTTGGAGAGTGTGCGTCGCCCGGCATTATTGGGCAAACTTCTTACGGCTTTGGCTTTGCAGGTGACAAGCGAGGTGTCGTATAATGAGTTGGCTCAGACGGTGGGTACGGATAACAAGACTGTGGAGAAGTACATCGACTTGTTGGAGAAGTGCTACATTATCTTTAAGCTGAATGGCTTCAATAGAAATCTTCGTACAGAGCTAAAGCGTGCCAAGAAGTTTTATTTCTATGATAATGGTATCCGAAATGCCATCTTGCAGAATTTCGCTCCCCTTGCTCTTCGCCAAGATGTGGGTGCTTTGTGGGAGAATTTCTTTATCAGTGAGCGTATTAAGGCTAATCAATATAACGGTCAATACGTGAATAGTTATTTTTGGCGCACCAATCAACAACAGGAGATAGATTACATAGAGGAGTGTGATGGACAATTCTCTCTCTTTGAGATGAAATGGAATCCCAAGCGTGCCAATACCCAGTTTCCTAATTCTTTCCTTACTGCATACGATGTGAAGGAAAAGGCTATTGTTACGCCAGAGAATTGGTTGGATTGGGTGAAGTAAAAGATATATTAATAATTTATGATAGTATTGTAGAATGGAGTTTAAACAAAGTGTAAAAGAAGCCTTAGCATATTATGTTTATGCTTTGGTCGATCCACGTAATAATAAAATTTTCTACATAGGAAAAGGTAAAGGAGATAGGGTGTTTCAACATGCAGAAGCAGCACTTGTAGAAAACGATCATAGTTTGAAACTTGAGACCATCCGTAACATAATTTCGGAGGGTAGACAGGTAAAATACTACATAATGCGCCACAATCTTGATGAAAAAGAAGCATATCTTGTGGAATCGTCCTTGATAGATATGCTGACATATCCTCAATTCAATCATGATAATCAATTGACAAATCTTGTTGCTGGTTACCATCAATGGGATGAGGGCATTAAGAGCATCCAAGAGGTAAATGCTTTGTATGATTGTTCAAAGATTGATGTGGAAGATGGAAGCTATTTTCTATTGGTAAGCCTGAATCGGAGTTTTGATCAAGCAAAAGCTAAAGGAGTATATAAAAGGTTTGACGTCTATGAGTCAACACGAAAATATTGGGCTATTGGAGCAGAGCAAGCACAGAAAGTAAACTATGTGTTGGGAGTGTACAGAAAGGTCGTTAGATGTGTCATAAAGGTTAAGTCACATGAATGGGTTGCCAAAGCAGAAGATGGTAGTATCTTCAAGAAACCTCGTTGTTGCTTTGAAGGCGATTTGTGTCCTGATTCGCCATATATGAATAAGGATGTCAGTGATTATCCTTTTGGTAGTGGTGCAGCTGTTAGATATATAAAATAAAAGAGATTGTAGGAGGATGAAATAGAATCATTTCAAATCAATTAATTTGAAATAAAATGGTTTGAAATGATTTTGTTTCAAACATTTTGATTATATTTGCACCCGAATAGTAAATATAAGCAATATGGACATACCTTTCGTTTTTGGAAAAATAGCAGATGGTGAGGACTTTACCGACAGAGTTGTTGATACGGAGAAACTGAAGAACAATTTCCGTGGTTTGGTAAATACCATCATCATCTCACCTCGAAGATGGGGAAAGACATCTTTGGTGAATCATGCCTTGGAACAAATGGGGGATGATAAGGAATACCTCGTTTGCAAGGTGGATATATTTAATTGCCGAACTGAGGCGCAGTTTTATCAAACCTACGTCAATGCCATTTTGAAGGCTTCTTATTCAAAAATGGATGATTTTATTGCGGCAGCGAAGAAGTATGTAGGCTCTTTTGGACCTAAGTTGACGTTGAGTGATTGTAGTATGCAATATGAACTTGCCCTTGGCGTGGATTTCAAGGATAAGCAGTATTCTTACGATGAGATTCTTGACCTTCCTCAGAAGATTGCTTTGGAGAAAGGGAAGAAGTTTATTGTGTGCATAGACGAGTTTCAGAATGTTAGTTCATACGATGATAGCTTGGGCTTTCAGCGTAAACTTCGTTCGCATTGGCAGACGCACAATCGTGTGGGGTATTGTATGTTTGGTAGCAAGCGCCACATATTGCTCGACATCTTCAGCAATTATGAGATGCCTTTTTATAAGTTTGGCGACATCATGTTCTTGGATAAGATAGGCGAGGAGGATTGGGTGAAGTTTATCGTATCTCGCTTTGCTGACACAGGGAAGAAAATCTCAGAGACTGTTGCCCGATTGATAACTCAAAAGGTGGATTGCCACCCTTACTATGTGCAGCAGTTGTCGCAGTTAGCTTGGCTTAGGACGCAGAAAAACTGTAAGGAATCCATCGTAGATGAGGCTTTTGAGTCTTTGGTGGGACAACTCAGTTTGTTATTCAGTAATCTTGTGGATAGTTTGACTGCCAAGCAAATCAGCTTCTTGCAAGCTGTAGCTTATGGCGAGAAAAACTTCTCTTCACGAGAGGTTTTGACAAAGTATCAACTGGGTACATCTGCCAATATCAAAAATTTGAAAAAGGCGATGCAGGATAAGGATCTCATAGATGTGATGCCTGATGTCATTACCTTGCAAGACCCAGTCTTTGCTTATTGGCTCAAAGAGAAATATTAAATCATTTGTAGTGTTTTATAACAAACAATATTTTTTTGTTTATGGCAAGAACTTTCTGTAAGACTTGGTGGGGCAATGCCTGGTTGCAAGCCCTTTCCCATATAGATTATTCCAATCGCATTCCTCGTGGTGCTCGCTATGCTCGCAATGGGTCGGTAAAGAGTGTTATCTTCGATGGCAACAAGATTAAGGCTAAGGTGCAGGGTAGCAGAGTGAGACCCTATACCGTAACCATGGTTATCAACAAGTTTTCGGAGTCGGAAAAAGAGCGATTGATTGATGGCATCTTGGCTAAACCTGCCATTGTGCCTCAGTTGCTCAACATGAACCTGTCTCCAGCGGTACTCGATATTGCCAAGGAAGCAAGGTTGAAAGTGTTTCCTTCTTCGTGGAGAGACCTTGACATGGATTGCGATTGCCCGGATTGGGCTGTGCCATGCAAGCATATTGCTGCGGTTGTCTATATGGTGGGCTTGGAGATTGACAACAACCCTTTCTTGGTGTTCCAACTCCATGGCGTGGATATTTTGGAGGAATTGAAGAAGAGAGGAGTTGGGGTTGATGAGAAGAGAAATGTGGCGATACCTAAGTGGCAAGATGCTTTGTCGTTGGTATTGCCATCCATCATTGCCGATAAGAAGATACCTGATGTTCCACCGATGTTGGATTTTAGCAAAATAACGGAGTTAGGTGATGCTTTGCTGCGTATCTTGCCCGATGAGCCTCCTTTCTATAAGGATGGTAATTTCTTGAAACTTTATGTGGAAAACTTGGGCAAGGCAAAGCGACAGGTGGAGCGTTTGTTGACTAAAAAGACAGGTGTAGCGGATGTCTTCAAGAATGAAAACTTCAAGAAATCATCATTGTCTCCATCCCATGATATTGTGATAACCATGCAGGATGGCTTGAAGTTTTCTGCCTCTCGTCCATCGGGTAAGACCAAGGTGGATATGCCAAAGCTGCTGTATCTTTTGGATGGTATTGCCAATGAAGACTTGCGTGATTGTGCAGATTCTGTTTATGCCTTAAAGATGTGCTATCTGCTGGCTCTTCATCTCTTGATGCGTGGCAACGTAAAACCTCAGATATTTGAGAACATCACTCATTCTTATAGTATCTTGTGGACTCCTGTTTCCGCTGATTCCCAGACGGAACTGTTGTTGAAGCAGATGGATGCTTTGTTTCCATCAGACAGTATTCGCATAGATATAGGTAAGAAATCCATGAAGGCTACGCTGTGCCCTGCTTGGCTGATGACCTCTTGCTTCTTGACGCAACTGATATGTGGCATCTCAAAGTCTCTTACTTGGGTCAACAAGGCTTATCGTATGTTCTTCTCCGCTGAATCCAATGTGTTTACTGAGATTGGTGAACAGTCAGTTCCTCTTAGTGTCAAGAGTTGGCTCGATCATCTGTCAGTGGCAGGTATGCGTTGGCGACCTGTAGTAATGGTTTGTGACGAAGAGGAAGATGCACGAGAGTTCCTTCTGGAGATGGCAGTGGAGGATGCAAAGGAGGAAAATCTTGAGATGGTAAGCCTGAGGGATATTTTCGAGAAAAAGGAATATGCCATTGAGCGATTCAATATCCTCAAAGACTTCTCTTTGCTTTCTTCGCTTGTGAAAGGATTGGATGCTTACTTGGGGCATGAGGCGAAACTCCCATTGAGCCTTGATAATGCGGAGTTTACTGATTTCTTGTTCGAGATAATGCCTGCGATGAAGTTGTTGGGCATCAAGTTGATGTTGCCAAAGTCATTGCAAACCATCTTGCGCCCTCGTCCAAGCGTTAAACTTTCTGCCAAGCAGAATGACGGAAAGTCTTTCTTGCGTATGGACCAACTGTTGCAATTTGACTGGCGCATTGCCGTGGGCGACGATTTGGTGGATGTGGCAGAGTTTGAGCGTTTGGTAGGTCATGCAGAAGGTTTGATTCGCTTCAAGATGAATTACATCTATGTGAGTGCAGAAGACTTGAAGAAACTGGAGAAGGCCTTGGCTTCCCAACGAGAGATGACACCTGCGAGAATGTTGCAAGTGGCATTGGCTGGGGAGTACAAGGGAGCCAAGGTGGAATTGACACCAGAGGTGAAGAAACTCATAGCGGAGTGGACTACGTTGAAGGATGTTCCTGTGCCAGAGGAAATCCATGCCCAGTTGCGCCCTTATCAGGAGAGAGGCTATGCGTGGATGTATCACAATATGCGCCTCGGCTTTGGCAGCATCCTTGCCGATGACATGGGATTGGGAAAGACCTTGCAGGTGATTACGTTCTTACAAAAACTCAAGGACGAAAAGCTTTTCAATAAGAAACATGCCTTGGTGGTAGCACCTACTGGTCTTCTTGCCAACTGGCAGGCGGAGCTTCAACGCTTTGCCCCTTCCTTGTCGGTGTTCCTCTATCATGGGGGCAAGCGAGATTTGAAGGATTTCTCTCACGACATTCTCTTGACTTCCTATGGATTGGTGCGCTCTGATGCCGACCAACTGAAGAAGCAAAAATGGCAGGTGGTAGTGATAGATGAGGCTCAGAACATCAAGAACAATGATACGGCGCAGAGCAAGGCGGTTCGTGCCATCAAGGCGGATGTGCATATCGCCATGAGTGGTACGCCTGTGGAGAATCGCCTCTCTGAATATTGGAGCATTATGGATTTTGCCAACAAGGGTTATCTCGGTACCATCAAGTCTTTCAAGGAAGAATATGCCAATCCGATACAAGACTTTGGTGATGTGACATGTGCCGATAGATTCCGCAGGATTACATCGCCTATGATGATGCGCCGATTGAAGACAGACAAGACGATTATCAGCGATTTGCCAGACAAGATAGAGCAGGATGAGTTTGCCATGCTGACTCCACAGCAAGCTGCCCTCTATAAGAAGGTGCTGGATGAGAGCATGAAGGCCATCGAGGAATTTGATGAGACGGATAGCAAACAGCTCTTTGAGCGTCAGGGCATTATTTTGCAGATGATGCTTGCTTTGAAACAGGTGTGCAATCATCCTACACAATATTTGAAAGATGGCAAGTTTGTTCCATCACTTTCTGGTAAAACGGAGATGCTGCTTGATTTGGTGGATTCTATCGTGGAGAGTGGAGAAAAGGTGCTTATCTTCACCCAATTTAAGGAGATGGGAGATATGTTGCAGAAGTTCATCGAAGAGAGAACTGGTGTGCAACCTATGTTCTTGCATGGTGGATGCAGTATCAAGCAGCGTAAGGAAATGGTGGATAGATTCCAGCAAAACAAGCGTTCCGACCGTGTATTTATCTTGTCGTTGAAGGCGGCTGGTACTGGTCTCAACTTAACTGCAGCAACCCATGTGGTGCATTACGACCTTTGGTGGAATCCTGCCGTGGAGGCTCAAGCTACCGACCGAGCTTATCGTATCGGGCAGAAGAAAAATGTGATGGTGCATCGCTTTATCACCAAGAACACCTTTGAGGAGCGCATCAATGACATGATCAACAACAAGCGTGCGCTTGCTGAGATGACTGTATCTACGGGTGAGAACTGGATAGGTAAGTTGAGCAATAAGGAATTGAAAGAGATTTTCGGATAAAATAACGAATGAAAATATGGATGAAATATTTTAATGAAACAACATAACAACTAATTAAATAACCGAATGAGAACTAAAATCTTGATCGCTTGCTTGGGCTTGATAAGCCTGGGCATGCAAGCGCAAACGAATGGGGTGGGGCAGTCGCTGTCCCTGGCAGGAGAATGGAAGGTGATGCTTGGCGATGCCAAGGAGGTGAAGCGTGCCATGCTCCCAGGTACTATCGATACCAATCACTTGGGATTTGCACCAAGTGATACTACCGAGACCACGCATCTCACTCGCCTCTATGCCTATAAAGGCAAGGCTACTTATTTTCGCATCATCGAGATTCCACGATAGTGGAAGAAGGGGGCGGTGGAACTCTTCTTGGAGCGAACCAAACCTACGTGGGTGTATCTGGATGGAAAGTTGGTGGATTCCTGCAACTTTATCTCCACCCCTCAGCGATACATCTTGCCGAAAATGAAATCAGGCAAGCACCAGTTGGAAATCGTGGTGGATAATTCTCGGGGAGTGCCTGAGCAAGTGTATGGCTCCAGCCATGCCTATACCGAGGATACGCAGACCAACTGGAATGGAATTATTGGAGAAATACTTTTGGAAGTGAAGAGTGAAGAACGAAGAGTGAAGAATTCAAATGTCATTTCTCCTGCTTCTGTTCAAACTTATACAGGCACAGTTCTCCCTTGCTTCAAAGACTTCCATATTGAGGGCGCACATTTCTATGCCAATGGGCATCCTGTCTTCCTCCGTGGCAAGCACGATGCAGCGGTTTGGTCACTCACAGGACATGTGGATATGACCGTGGAGGGCTGGATGAAGTATCTCGGCACTTGCAAGGAGTATGGCATCAACCATGTACGCTTCCACTCTTGGTGTCCACCAGAGGCGGCTTTTGTGGCTGCTGATAGTTTAGGTATCTACTTGCAGCCAGAGTTGCCTTTCTGGGGTTCGTTCGATGATAAGGATGAGACACTCATGAAGTTCCTACATCAAGAAGGAGAAAATATCTTGCGAGAATATGGGCATCATCCATCTTTCCGCATGATGGCTTTGGGCAATGAACTATGGGGAAGTATCGACAAGATGAAGGAGTTTGTGGATGATTTCCGCAAGATAGCTCCCGATAAGTATTACACCTTTGGCAGCAATTACTATCTCGGTTATCAGGGAGTAAAAGAAGGAATGGATTACTTCACCACTTGTCGTATTGGTGGCGAGGGATGGGGCAAATACAATACCCATACCCGTGGTTCCTTCTCCTTTGCCGATGCCTATGATGGAGGAATGATCAATCATTTCCATCCGAATACGAGCATGAATTTTGATGAGGCTTGTGATAAGTGGGCTTCTCCTCAGCCCTGGCAGAAGAAAGATGGCAAGGCAGGCATCCCGATTATCTCTCACGAGACAGGACAGTTCCAAACCTATCCCGACTTCCGTGAAATCAAGAAATACACGGGCGTGCTCTATCCTTATAACTTCGAGATTTTCCGTCGTCGCCTTGCCGCAGCCGGAATGCTTTCGCAAGCAGATGATTTCCACAAGGCATCGGGCTTATAGAGCGTGAAACTCTATAAGGCTGATATCGAGATGGATCTACGAACCAAGAATATGGCGGGCTTCCAACTGCTCGATATTCAGGATTATCCCGGTCAGGGAAGTGCTTTCGTAGGCATCCTCGATGCTTTTATGGAGAGTAAGGGAATCACTACGCCCGAGGAATGGCGCCAGTGGTGTTCGCCAGTGGTTCCTCTGCTGGAAGTGGAGAAATTCTGTTTCGAGGACGGAGAGAAGATTCAGGCAAAGGTAAAGGTTGCCAATTATGGCGGTTCTTCGCTTTACGGCAAGAAACTGAAGTGGAAGATAGGCGATGCTGAAGGCGTGATGAATATCTTTACCTATGCTGAGGGGTTGATAGATGTTGGCATCTTGGATGAGTATGCTTCTGCAGATAAACCAACCAAACTGAATGTTTCGCTGAACATCGAAGGAACAGAGGCAAGAAACTCCTACGAACTTTGGGTTTATCCGAAAAAGGCGATGGAAAAGAAGGGTGTCATCATTGCCAGAGATTTGAACCAGGAAGTAGTGAAAGTCTTGGAAAAGGGCGGAAAGGTGCTTTGGATGCCTACGGCTTCCAGTCATTTTGTGGCTGCCGATGATACGCTTTCGCAGGCAGATAATGCTACTCCTTATACTGTTGGCGGACTCTTCCAGACCGATTACTGGAACTATCGCATGTTCAAGACCATCTGCGAGAACAACAAGAAGAAGGTTTCTCCAGGAACCCTGGGCATTCTGACGAACCCAGAACATCCGATATTCAAGGGTTTCCCTACGGAGATGCACACCAACTGGCAATGGTTCTCTGTCATCAAGGAGTCGCATCCATTGGTGCTTGACAACTTCGCCAAGGATTATCGCCCGATTGTTCTGGTGATAGATAATATCGAGCGGAATCATAAACTTGGTTTGGTGATGGAATGGAAGGTGGGAGTCGGAAAGCTTCTCGTCTGCATGAGCGATTTGGAGAAGGCTGCCAAATATCCGGAAGGCAAGGCTTTCTATCAGAGTGTAATTGATTACATGCGCTCTGCTTCTTTCAATCCATCTGCAGAAGTAACGGTGGATGAATTGAAGAAGAAACTCGTCGAAAAACCTCGTCAGGTTTCATTGAAGGAACTGAATAATATCTCGCAATATTAATTGGAATTCTGTAGGTTGCGAATCTGTAAGATAAAAATAAACTGAAAATCAGCAAGATAATAAGAATAGAAAGACTAAATAAAACAAGAGCGGAAAGCCAGGAGTTAACAGGTTAACAGTTAACAGCTGATTTTCCGCTCTTTTTATATCATCCTGAGACTATTCTTTATCCCAGGATAAACCATTCTATCATCTCTGTTGATTCAGAGATAGGATTTACTTCGCATTGATCTCCTTCAAGAGGCGGTCTGCGTGTCCCCACTTATCCATCAGGTAGAGCACATAGCGAATATCTACGCCGATACAGCGAGCCAGGCGCTTGTCGAAGTTGATGTCTGAGCTGAGGCTATCCCAGTTGCCGTCGAATGCAAGACCTATCAACTCACCCTTGCCGTTGAACATAGGACTACCAGAGTTACCACCGGTAATATCGTTGTTGGTGAGGAAGCAGAGTTGCATCTTGCCTGTAGTCTTGTCCTGATACTTGCCGAAGTCTTTCTCTGAGAGGAGTTCGTGCATGATAGGCTCTGCGAAATAATCGATGACCTTATCGCCCTGCTTCATCTTCTCTACGATGCTCTCAGCTGTAGTATAGTAGCCTGATGGCTTGCCGCCGAGGTCGAAACCGCCCACCTGTCCGTAGCTCAATCGCATGGTGAAGTTGGCGTCGCTATAGTGAGGCATGTCTTCCTCCATACGCAGTTTGGCAGCACAGAGATACTTCTCCTGCTCGGCGATAGAATCAGATACGGCTCCCATCTTCTCTACGAAGTCGGCGTAAATGTCATTCAGATCCATGCTGTAATTTACACCTGGGTCTTTCTCATATCCCTTCTTGTTGAAGTAGAGCTTGGCACCCTTCTTCATGAGGAGTGACTTCTCCCAGAGATAATCTACATATTTCGTATAATCACCTCCAAACTGAGTGTCGATGATGTTGTAGAACTTAGGCAACCACTTCGCATCAACGTGCTCCTTGTAGTTTTTCAGAAGGGTAGCGAGCACCTCTTTGTCGAGTGCCATATCCCATTCATCTGAGTTGTCCTCAAACTCATGATATTGCTTCTTCTTATTCTTCTCGGAACCCTTTACCTCCATGCCATTCTGAAGTTTGAAAGCACGGGTAGAGAACTCTACGTTGCTACGGCGAGTGAATGACTCTGCAAAGTTGGTCCATGCATAAGTTACGTCAGCGCTTTCCTTGTAGAGTTTCTGGAGCTTGTCGAAATCCACCTTGTGGGCGAGGTCGTTTGCAGCTTTGGCTGTATCTTGCCAAGCACGGAGACGAGTCTCGTACTCACGCTTCATGTTAACGATGCCGATGGAGTCGATGCACTTGTTCATACCGATGGAGTTCTTCCAGTAGTTGGAGCTCTGGGCGTACTTGCTGTCATACTTGATGCGCACAGCCTCGTTGGCACGCATGTGCTTCTGCATTACTTCCTGTTTGATGCCGCGTACCTGGGCACGAGGAGCATTTTCTGCGTCACGCATCATCTGGATGCCATAGCTGGAGAGGTATCGTTCGGTACTACCAGGATAACCCATGGTCATCGCATAGTCGCCGTCCTTGTAGCCTTGTAGCGAAACTTGTGCCCAGCGTTTTGGGTGGTATGGCACGTTGTCCTTGCTGTAGGCTGCAGGACCATTGGTCTTAGGGTCGGCATAGATGCGGAATACAGAGAAATCGCAAGTCTGGCGAGGCCACATCCAGTTATCTGTGTCACCACCGAACTTACCCATAGACTTTGGTACGGTGAAAACCAGACGCAGGTCGGTGAAGTCGCGGTA
>CDYZ01012094.1_pt1 | contig 31594 bp, 28 predicted proteins | sample 554921 | NCBI WGS metagenome assembly CDYZ01 (sample SAMEA3182058, study PRJEB8094) | gut metagenome | biome: human; feature: gut; material: Stool; isolation source: human stools | place: Canada | collected 2012-11-26 | reverse complement strand
CTCGCTGGCAAAGTCCTCGCGGGTCAGGCGGACGATGACTTCATTGGCGTCCATATAAACGATGGCATCGGGGTCTTTCTTATTCAGCGCATAGATGCTTTTTCTATTAAACATTTTGTTCCTCCGTTCAGATCCGAGTGGGTAAAAAGGTCTGAACGAAGGGCGGCGGGGAGCGGCAGCCCACGGCGAAAAAGTGCCGGGAACGACAAAAAGCGCCCACACAGGCATAAAAGCCTGCATGGGCGCTTCGGTGCGGTTCAGTATGGAAATTGTCGGCGGCTGTCGGAGGGCATAGGTATCCTACGGTGTCCGGGTATCGCCCGGTTATGCTCCCGGCGCGGCTCGTCGCCGCAGCATTAGCGGCACCTCCTGTGCTCTCCTGTCATACGCATAGGTCCCTTTCATCTGAAAAATGTTGGGACAGCAAAAACAACGGCCGCCCCGTACAGAGCAGCCGCCGTTTTCCCTATACCATACGCTGCTTTTCAGTACCGCAAGGATGGGTGTCCTGTTATCGTCGTATTCTGATTTCTTTTAGGGCATTTCAGGACTATCCACAAGGGACACGCTGAACTCCTGCGCGGTCGCCCCCTCCGGCAGCAGCTTTGCCATGACCACCAGCCGCTGATTGCCGCTGTTGGCCTTGTCATACTTCCGGCAGCAGGTGGAGAGGGTCAGAACGGTATCTTCCTCGGAGAAGGTCACGCCATCAAAGTCAAGCCAGTTTTTCCGCGCAATCGTCTCAAAGAAGCTGGTCAGATCATCTCCCGTGGGATCAGGCGCAATATAGTCAAAGCCAATATCCGTGACGAATAGCGCGGTGATCTGGAAAATCATGTCCTCGCCATCCACAGAGAGATAGATATACGGATGCTCCTTTACAAAGTCTGCGTCCATATAACGGTAGAGCTTGGTGAACCGCACACCGTCCGGGTCGCAGTTGCTGGCGGAGTGACCGAAAACAGTGGTGTTTTTGTCCAGCTTATCCCTGCCGCCGATTTCGTTTTCACAATGGGCATAATAGCAGCCCCACATGGCATACTCACCGTTTTCATCCAGCTTCAGGTAATAGCCGTTGTCCTCCGCCTGCATCACGGGATCGTCTACCTCCGCACCGGGGATATACAGCCACGCTACGGTGTCGGGATTCTTCGCTCTGGCTTCCGCCAACTCTGCCTGCCTGTCCACCGAAGGGATAACTTCGCCTGCGGGAGTCGCTGATGGCTGAGGCGCAGATGTGCCGGAAGGCGTTCTGTCGGGAATGTCGATAGGCTCCGTCCCTTTCTGATAGCAGCCCATGACTGCCGTGGTCATGGCAAAGAGAAGGACGGCCATGCAGATGATCGGACGAATGATTCTTGTGATTCTTTTCATAATGCTGTCTCCTTGCCGCGCTGGGATAGCGGCGCAGCTCAAAATGTCATTGATTTGTTTCTTGTAGCGAAAAGAGAACAGCGCAGCTTCAGGGCGAGATGCCCGTCCGCTGCGCTGTCCGATGTTCGCTTATGGGGTCATGCCAGCGGCTTTGATGTTTAGCCGTATGTCAGCCGGTCACTTCTTGCAGCGCCAGAGGAAGGTCACGATCTGCGCTCTGGTGCAATCCGCATTGGGGCTGAATGTCGTGCTGGTGGTTCCCTTGGTGATGTTCTCCTTGACCGCCCACAATACCGCATCAGCATAGTAGGCGGTGGACTTCACATCAGCAAAGGGATTGGCTGTACCCGCTGCCGGGGACTTCTCAGAACGCCACAGGAATGTGACGATCTGGGCACGGGAGCAGGTCATGTTGGGGCTGAACGTGGTGTCGCTGGTGCCCTTGGTGATGCCGTTTTCTACTGCCCACAGCACAGCGTCGTAGTAGTAGCTGCCCACAGGAACGTCGGTGAAGGGCATGGTGCTGGTTTTAGAGGCGGGGCTTCCAGCGGTGCGCCACAGGAAGGTCACGGCCTGCACACGGGTGCAGATGCCGTCCGGGGAGAAATGGGTATCATCGGTTCCCTTGGTAATGCCGTTCTCCACTGCCCAATCCACAGCATCCTCATAATAGCTGCCGGTGGCTACATCCACAAACACGCCGGTCTGGGGGTTGCCGTTGGCTTTCATAAAGATGACCTCGATGGTATGGGTTCTGCTGACATTCTCAAAGGTGTAGGACTTCACCGCGCCGATGCTCTTGCCGTCGATCTTGACGTTGGCGACAGCATAGCCCTTATCCGGGGTGATGGTGAAGGTCTGATCCCGGCCCTCACGGACGCTGACATTGCCGGAGGGAGAAATGGAGCCGCCAGCCCCGGCAGTTGCCTTGATGGTGTAATAGCTGTAAGAATGGCCGCTGCCATTATAACGCCAGTGTGCCGTATAGGTTCGGTTGCCAGTGCTGCCCGTTGGGATGGTGACGGTCATATTGTTCTCGCCGTCAAGCCCCGTGCCGCTCCAGCCGGTGAAGGTATAGCCGGATTTGGTAGGATTCTTGAGGGTGAAAGTCCTCGTCTCGATGGTGTAGGTGTCGGGATTGCCCTCCGCAGTGCCGCCGGCCAGATCATAGGTGATCGTGTACTCGGTGGGTGCAGGCGCGTCCTTTTCGAAGATGGCCTTGACCTCCACGTTGTCGTTCGGCATGAGGAACTTGTCGTCCTTGATGGTCACGCCGCCGCTGATGACCTGCCACTCCTTGAAGTGGTAGCCCTTGTTGGGCGTGGCGGTCAGGGTGATCGTCGTACCAGCCGCAGCGGTGGAAGGAGTTGCGGTGCCAGTGCCGTTTCCGTCATTACCGACGGTGACGGTGTAGGTGGTGGGGGTAATAACGCTGTTTTCCCACAGCGCCTTGATTTCGGTATCCCTGTCCACTGTGTAGGAATCGCCTACCTTGTACTCCGCGCCGCCGATCTCCCAAGCCTTGAACTCCTGATCGGCGGGAGCGGTGAAGCCGCAGGCGGGCAGGATGTAATTTGTCCCTGCCTTGACGGTAACAGGCTCCATGCTGCCGCTGCCGCCGTTGCCGTTGAAGGTGATAGTAAAGTCTGCGAGCGGCTTTCCTTCACCCACCGTGACCTCCGCATCGGGGCTGGCAAAGTGGTTGTGATCCTCCGCATAGCGAACGAAGTAATTACCAGCGGACAGGTTTTCAATCTCGATACCGGTGCAGGCGGTGTAGATAGTTTCGCTCTCCGCACGGTATTCCATCGTTGCATCCACGCCGGTGATCTTGCCGTCGCTGCCGCCCTCGGTAGTGGGCGCGACACCGATCAAGCCGTTAGGCGCTTCCTGCGTGGCTTTGCCGATGCTCCACGCCGCGGTCACGGCATCGGTGCTGCCGTCCGCCCATTTGCCGGTCTTGGATGTGACGCGAACGGTGTAATCGCCCGCGTCCGTGGCGGTGTTGCCGGAGATGTCCATTGTGGCGGGATCATAGCCGTTCACGGTTGCGGTATGCTCGGAGCCATTGTAGGTGTAGGTTCCGGTGACACTGATGCTGGGCTTGGCGGGATCAGTAGGCGCAGGCGCGTCCTTCTCGAAGACAGCCTTGACCTCCACGTTGGCGCTCGGCATGGTGAACTTATCGTCTTTGATAGTCACATTGCCGCTCATGACCTCCCACTCCTTGAAGCGGTAGCCTTCGTCAGGCTTGGCGGTCAGGGTGATCTCCGCACCGGCAACAGCCTTTGCAGGAGAGGCGGAAGCCGCACCGTTGCCGCCGCTGGTCACGGTGACGGTATGCTCGGTAGGCGCAGGTGGTGCATCCTCCTCGAAGATTGCCTTGACCTCTACATTGCTGTCCGGCATGGTGAACTTGTTGTTGGTGATTACAAGTCCTGTCGGAGATTCGACCTGCCACTCCTTGAGGTGATAGCCCTTGTCGGGCGTAGCGCTCAGGGTGATCTCCGCACCGGCAACAGCCTTGTCAGGAGAGACGGAAGCCGTTCCGTTGCCCTCTGTGGTGACGGTGACGGTGTACTCGACAGGGGCGGGAGGCGCGTCCTCCCACAGCGCCTTGACTGTGATGTCCGCGGTGACGGTCACGGGATCGTTCACAGCATATTCCGAATCACCGATTTGCCACGCCTTGAACTGCTTTCCTTCGGGCGCAATAAACTCGCACTCGGGTAGACAATATTCGCTGCCGTGCAATACCTTCTTGGCGGGCATTGCGGTGGTGACCTCCTCTGGCAAATCCTTGGGTTCGGAGCCGCCGTTCGCGTCAAACGTGACGGTATGCTCGTTGCGCTTTTCAAACGTTGCGGTTATGGTGACGTTTTCCTCCGGCTGGGCGAAGGTATAGGCATCCTCCCCAACCGCAACGGCGGCAGCGGTGCCGTTGACGGACAGCGTGCTGAGCATATAGCCCTCGTCGGGGGCGATGGAGAGCATGACAAGCTCGTCCTTATAGAACAGCGGCGTGCCGTCCTCGGTGGTTTCTGTGGCATTCACCACCGTGACGCTGCCGTTTGCGCTATCCTCTGTCGTCACCTTGTAGCGCGGTGCGCCCTCCACTGTCACGCTGATTGCGAAATTCTTCTTCCATTCCTCTCCCGGACGCGTGATAACATCAAGCCCCGAGACGCAGCGTGCTCCGGTGCCTTCCAGAATCACCGTGCCGAGGACGGTAAAGGTCTGCTCCCGCGGGGACTGCGGATCATAGTCCTCCGGGATCTCCCACGAAACATCGACAGGGATAAAACCGGTGACGTCAGATGCAAAAACCCCGATGTTGACCTTGGAGAGCTCCTCTTGCAGATCCTGTTCCCTGGAAATACGAATCGGCTGCGCAGGCTGCACATCCCAATAGTCCTTCTCCCGAACAACCTCCAGATAGTTCCACAAAATATCGATGTCATTGTAGTAGGTTTTGTTCCCGCAGGCGTCCTCGATGCAAATGTCGTGATGGAGGGTCACGTCATAATCTGCCGGGATCGTATAACAGCCGTCTTCATCCGGCGTCATAAGTTCAATATTCCCGCCCGGGTATCTCTCGTGCCACACCTTGACGGGCAGCGCGTCCTCTACCCTGAACCGCAGGTCGCCCCAGTATTCCCCATCCGTCTCCAGTTCCTTGCCGGTAGAAAGATTGATGGCCTTCGGCTTTTCGACGTCGGCGATCAGCTTCGGCGTGGAGACATAGGTCGTTCCCTTGAGGTTTTCGGCTTTTGCATAGACATACCAGCTGCCGTTTGCGTCATACTCCGCGATGTCTATGGTGGCTGTAGGAATATAGACGATCCAGACGCCCGGTTCCGGCTCCGGATGCTGATATTTCTCCCATGCGATTTTTCCTTGCTTGTCCAGCTCCGCCAGCTCCTCCTGCGTGTAGCATACCGGTGAGCTGAAGTAGTGGCTGGGTATTACATCCGCGTTGATCTGCACAGCCACCGAATAGACGTTCTTATCCGTTTTCCTGCTTACATCCTTGAGATAGTGCGGTTCGGCTGTATCCGCGTTGTATCCAAAGAAGTACTGACTCCGCCCCAGAATAAGCTCGGCCTTCGGATACTCCGTGTTATACTCCAGCACGAGCGTCCGGCTTCTGTCGATCAGACCTACCGTGAAGCGTCCCATTTCTTTGTCATATGGAATTTCCGAATGATCTGCCTTGTCGGTCATTCTTACCGCCGCACCATCCGGCATCTTCATCGTGAGCACCAGATACTCGTTGTGCGCCAGCTCTGCCTCGGCGTATGTCGTCTGCTCATCCGGGCTTACGACTCTCACTCGATGCCGCCGGTAGATCTTCACGGTTGCCGTGGAGGCGTTGCCCGCATTGTCCGTCGCAACGACGGTATATTCCGCTCCCGCGTCATTGTTGCCGCCGTCGGGTGCGGGAAGAGAATAATAGGTGGAGTCGGCCTTCTGCTCCACACCGTTGATGGTCACGGACTTGACGCCGGAGGACGCTTCGCCGCTCTTCGCCGGATCGCTCACGGTGAAGGAGTACGCGCCCGGTCTTCCAACGATGACATCCTCGACGGTGTAGCTCTCGCCGTCATTCAAAACCTCCAGCACCGGCGCCGCCGTGTCCTTTTCCAGCAAATGATCGCACACGGCACAGTGCTTCTCCTGAATGCCCCAGTCTCCGGGGATGTGCTTTCCGTTTTGTTTGGACATCTCCGCCGCCGGGTCGCGCGCCTGACAATCCTTATTCCTGCACGCCCAGACGTGGCATGACTGCCGGTTTACCCAGCCGAAGTCGTGATTTCCGTTGCAGGGGTCGTCGATCACTGTCATTTCCAGCACGTTGATCGCCCAGCCGTAGTTCTGTACATACGGAAGTGTCAGCAGCTGCATGTCGATGAGCCCATTCTCATCAGGGATCAGGGTCTCATAAAGGTTCCAGAAGTAAGAATATTCGTCATCACGGCTGAGGGCGCGCGCCTCCAGCTTCAGCTTCACCAGCTTTCCCTTGTATGAGCCGATCCTGATCTGATCGTTCGTCGCGATTGACGGATCCGCCACGAGCTGCTCCGGTTTGTAAACAATGTCGCCGTAGCCGACAGCCGCCGCGTCCGAGCCGTTGCTGCGGTAATTGGTCGACAGGTTCAGAGTCGCGTCGGTGATGGTGATGTTCTTTCCGTGGCACCAGCGGCCGCCGCCGATCGCCGCGCCGTAGTGTCCTGTCGCCGACACATGGCCGCCGGTGATGGTGATGTTCCGGGCGGGGACATACTGGCCTCCGCCGATACCCGCGCAGTTGTATTGGCCGCGGGCGCTTACCCGTCCGCCGGAGATGACGATATCGCTCGCCGCGTTGATTCCGTCCATGTCCTGTTTCGTCGTCCAGCTGCCGCCGCCGATGCCCGCGCCGGTATCCCCGCCTTGCGCGTCGATATTGCCGCCATAGATATAGATATGGCTGCCGCGCCCCCTAAAGCCTCCGCCGATTCCGGCTGCAAGCCTGCCGCCGCTGGCGTTTACCGTGCCGGAGTAGAAGTACAGCCGCTCTCCGGCGCCTCCATGGATGGTGTTTCCAGAGTGTCCAGAGTGTCCCCAGCTGCCGGCTCCTATGCCCGCGCCGTACTCGCCGCCGGTGGCATTGATGGTGCCGCCCCAGTAGTCGGGATTGCTCTGAGAGCCAAAGTGCATATTGACGCCGTGGCCGTACATATCCATGTTAAACATAGAGTCCCCGATATTGCGGATCGCCCAGCTCCCGCCGATGCCCGCCGCTCTGTAGCCGCCCTTGCAGGTCACCGTGGTGCCGGTGCGTGCCAGCACATAAAGCTGCCCCTCGCTGCGGTTTTTCTGGATCGCCGCGCGGCCGTCAGCGCCTTGCAGGGTGCTGTCCTTGCCGATGAAATAGAGATAAGCCGAAGCCTTTTTGTTCAGCTCGATGGCCGGCCCCTTGGAGCTAGGACTCATCTTAATATTTACGCCGTCAATAAATACGTGCGGCGCGGCTTTGTCTCCCTGGATGAAGATCTTCTTATCCCATGCCCATGTGTCCCTGAGCTTGTCGGGCACGGACGAGTAGATGTAGTAGCTCCTACTGTCCTTAATGGATATGTCCGATGTCCGGTTGTACACGTCAATGCTCACGTCGTACTTTGGTATGGTATCCATCGGCCCGTCCGCTGCCAATACTGTTGTCGGAAGCATGATCAGCACCATGCAGCACAGCAGCAGGATGCTAAGTATTCGTTTCTTCATTGGCTTTTCTCCTCCTGTTCGTGTCGGTTCGGTTTGTCCGCCCCGCCTTTTTTCCGGTTTTCTCTGATTCTGAGCCGGAAACACAGCGCGGTGATCGCCACCGCCGCGGCAAAGGAGATGACGGCTACCAGCACATAGCCGCCCGCGTCCTCCCGCAGCAGCATCGCGCCGAACACGCCCCATGCTTCCGGTTGCCCCGGCCCGACGACCGTGCCCGCCGCCTGCATCAGCACCGCGAACAGCAGCATACACATAGCGCTCAGTCCATATATGCCGCGCCGCTGCCTCCGGCGGGTGTTTTCCCGCACCCGCTGCTTGACGAGTGTGATCCGTCTTGCGGTATCGTACATTTCGTTTGAACCTCCTCTCTGGATTTTTTGAAATGCGGCTTAAAAACCCCTTCACTTATATAGGTACAAAAAATCGAAAAAACTCTCACCCAAAACGCAAAATTTTTCAAAAAAATTTGAGAGCCGCCAAAAAGCAGCTCTCAAGGGGTGAATGTTCGGTTATTTCATCCGCGATAAGCGGAAAGCGGACAGCTTTCCCGCCGCCACCAGCAGCACCGGCAGGGCGTAAGCGATGTACTGCGCCGCGCCGCCGTAGGCGATGAGCAGATTATAGATGGCGTGGAGGGTGATGGCTGCGCCCAGTAGGCCGCAGGTGCCTGCGATCTTCAGCCATGTCCGCTGCCACGTATATGCAAGCCCGCCGCCGACGATTAAACCGCAGAGGACGTGCATCGCGCCCGTGCCGAAGCCACGGAAGAAGATGAAGGAAAAGCGGTCTGCGCCGTTCTGAATGAGATAGCAGACGTTTTCAAAGGTGGCGAAGGCGAGGGCAATCGTGATGGCGGCGGGCTTGATTTTCTCCCCTTCCGGCTCGAATACCAGAAGATAGAACACCAGCGGCAGCAGCTTCATGATTTCCTCCACCACCGGCGCGATCTCCGCCGTGGCGGCAAGGGCGTCCGCCCGGCATACCGCCGCGAGGAAGGTGTTGATATAGGCCGAGAGCAGGCACACTCCCATCCCGGCCATGCAGAACAGGAAGAAGCGGAGCTGCCGCCTGCCCATGCACAAAGCAGCCACCAGCAGGGGAGATACCATGCAGAGGAAGATGTTTTCGATGTAGGTCATGCTTCCACCGCCTTTCTCGTGGCGGGCAGCAGCCCCAGAATGGCAAGGGTCAGCAGCATATCACACCAGAAGGTGGGACTTGCCGGTGAGGTATCCGGCCAGAAGCAGCCCACCGTCCAGAGCAGGTACTCCGCGAACGCAAAGCACAGCACGCCGCTATGGAAATGCCGCATATTCCGCGCCGCGCCCGTCTGCCCATTGGCGTAGACCAGTCCACGAATGGCGCAGAAGGAGAGCCAAATCATCATGCCGCACCAGATCAGGTTGGAGAGAATGTCCCCGAAGATGCAGTAGAACGCCAGCAGCGGCACGCCGAACGCAGGCGCAAGCCACGCCCTGCGGCAGCGGAAGGCGCGTTCCTCCAGGGTGGAGAGCGTGGCCTGCAAGATGCGCAAGAAGATCACGCTCGCCACCCAGCCGAACTCCGAGACATAAAAGACTCTCGGTGTGGTATCGAACAGCAGCAGATACAGCGTCCAGTAGAGCACGCCGAGAGCAAAGCAGCCATAGAAGCACAGCAGCAGAAAATACGTCTGCCTGCGGTTTTTCCGGTAGGCGATACCCGAAAGCAGCGCGCCGACGAACGTGACCAGCAGTTGCAGCAGGTTCTCAATCAGCTCCATGAATCCCCTCGCTTTCTTTGTTCTGATCGTCCTCCCGGTTCATCTGCCGCAGCCGGAAGCACAGAACGGTCACGCACACGCCGAGTAAAAACGCCAAAAGCCCAATGACGATGTATCCCAAAGCTGCGCCGCCGTGAAAGATGCTGGCCGCCGTTTCAAAGCCGGAATAATCGCCGGTCTGTATCCGCGTGGCAATGCCGGGCATGGCGAGGGACGCGCCTACAAGCAGCGCAAGGCACGCCGCCACAGCGGAAGCCATGGTGATCGTATTGCGCCGCCGCCGTTTCTCCAGCTCAATTTTGGCGATGCGCCGCTTGGTCTCAGCGACCCGTTCCTCATGACTCCGCATTTGTGATTCCCTCCCGTTCCAGCAGCCGTCGCAGGCTCTCTTTTCCGCGATACACCATGTTGGTGATCTGTTTTACCGTTTTTCCCGTGACCTCCGCCGCCTGCGCGTAGCTCATATCCTCAAAATAGGTGAGATATAAAACCTCCCGATAGTCCGGGTTCATCTCATCCATGCAGAAATGCAGAATGCGGTTTCGCTCCTCCGTCCGGATGACCTCCTCCGCCAGCAGCCGTCCGTCCGGCTCGTCTGCAAGCGCGTCGAGGCTGAACAGGGGCTTTCGCTTGCTCTTATGACGCAGCGCCATGTGCCGCGCCGCCTTAAAGAGATAGGCCTTGAAGCCGCCGTCCCGTATCTTCGGCTTTTTCGTGAACAGATCGGCGAAAACGTCCAGCATCAGCTCCTCAGACTCGTGAACGTCGTGCAGATAGCCGTCAATATACAGGGTCAGGGGGTCGCCGTATTTTTTCATCAGGGCATTAAGCCCTTCGTCATCGCCGCTCAGATATTGGCGGTACAAGCTCTCGTCGCAGACCATATCGTTCACTTCCTTTTTGCGGATGCTTCAAATGCAGAGGGGTATCCGTCAGGTGCTTGTCCTGCCGGAATCGCGGTGCTGCCCCTTGAAACGCGGGTCGGACGGCTTTTCCGCGTTTTCCGGGATTGCCCATGAGCGCCCGAACCGGGACGCGCCGGGGATCCTCCCCTCGGCGCAATACTGGTTGACCCGCCGCTCTGACACGCCCCAGCGGTAGGACGCCTCCCGAATGGAGATATAGCCCTTGATCCCGTTCATACCGCACCTCCGCATGGATATTACTCAACACGATACATTATATACGAATATCCGAAGAAACGCAAGGCATCCGGCGAAGTGTTCAGAGAAAAGTTACGGATAGAAGCGGTATTTTTTTGAAAGAATCCTCCGAAACTGGCCAAAACGCCCTGTTCGGATTGTAGTATGGGTAGAGGGGGAAATACGGGGGTACGAAGTAGTCAGCAAGCACAGCAAGCGAGTACCCGCTTGCGGATTTTGCGCTGTTCAGGTCCCTTGCCCGAACAGTCAAAACTACTTGTTGGGATAGTCCCAAACCCTTATAAAGAGCGGAGGTGGCGCATGGCAAACCGAAAGCGGAACATTCAGATGAAGTTCTATGTGACGGAGGAGGAAAAGCGGCTCATAGATGAAAAGATGGCGCAGCTCCCCACACGGCGGTACGGCGCGTATCTACGAAAGATGGCGATAGACGGGTATATCATCCAGCTTGACACCACGGATATCAAGCGGATGAACGCCGCTCTGTCCGCCATCGGCCGGAACATCAACCAGATCGCCAAGCGGGTCAACGCCGGAGGGAGCGCGTACAAAGCGGATATGCGGGAGATACAGGAGAGGCTGGATGAGATATGGCAGTTACAAAGACGCATCCTATCAAGTCAACGCTAAAGGCGGCCATCGACTATATTTGCAACCCGGAGAAAACGGACGGGAAGCTGCTTGTTTCTTCCTATGGCTGCGCCGCCGAAACTGCGGATATCGAATTTGCCTGGACCCGCCGCCATGCCATCGACAAGGGAACGAACCTGGGCCGTCACCTGATCCAAGCCTTTCAGCCTGGGGAGGTCACGCCGGAGCAGGCCCATGAGATCGGCATGGAGCTGGCAAGGGAGATCCTGGGCGGCAGGTATGAGTTTGTCCTGACCACCCACATAGACCGGGATCATGTCCATAACCACCTAATCTTCAACGCCGTCAGCTTTGCGGATCACAAGCACTACCATTCCAACAAGCGCAGCTATCACTTCATCCGCCGCACCTCAGACCGGCTCTGCAAGGAGCACGGTCTGTCCGTCATCATCCCCGGACAGGACGAGGGCAAAAGCTACATCGAGCATCAGGCGGAGCGCACCGGCACCAGCTATAAGGCGAAGCTGCGCGCCGCCATCGACCGGCTGCTGCCCGGCTGCCATGACTTAGAGGAGCTGCTGGTGCGGTTGCAGCGGGAAGGCTACGAGCTCAAGCGTGGCAAATACATTTCCGCCAGAGCGCCGGGACAGGAGCGGTTCACAAGGCTAAAGACCCTGGGCGCGGACTACGCCGAGGACGCCCTGCCCGCACGGATGGCCGGACGCGCCAGACCCTCCCGCCAGCCAAAGCAGCGCGGAGGCAGGGTCAGCCTGCTCATAGATATCCAGAACAACATCAAGGCCCAGCAGAGCGCGGGCTACCGCCATTGGGCGACCATCGAGAATCTGAAACGCATCGCCGAGACCAGCAACTTCCTGACGGAACACGGCATCGGCAGCATGGAGGAGCTGACAGAGCGCTGCGAGGCGGCTTCCGCCTCCGCCGCCCGGCTGAAAGCGGAGCTGCGGGAGACCGGGGCGCGGATCGAGGAGCTGACGCTGAAAATGAAGCACGTCGCCGCCTACCGTCAGCTCAAGCCAATCTACGACCGCTATCAGGCATCAAAGGACAAGGAGAAGTTCCTGCGGGGCTATGAGAGGGAGATCATTCTCTTTGAGGCCGCCGCCAGAGAGTGCAAGCGCCTGGGCGCGGTTCCGCTGCCTGCCACGGAGCGGATGCAGGCGGAAATGGACGCGCTCACCGCCCGGAGGGCGGCGCTGACCGCCGAGCGTCAGAAGGCACGGCGGGAGGAGCAGGACTACGCCGCCGTGCGCCGGAACGTGGAGGAGTTCCTGTCCCCGCCCCGGCAGGCGCCGGCACGGCAGAAGGATATGGAGCTGGAATGACCCCTGGGACAAACTTTTTGCCGCGATCTGCGTTTTCCCCTGGGCTTTTGCCGAAACGTCAGATATAATGAAGATACAAATGATTTTGAAGGAGGCGAACCCCATGACAAGAGGCGAGGCCTTAAAAGACTTTTTCCGCAAGACCATCCTGCCGGTGGCGTCGGCCGCGCTGCTGTACTGCATCTTCCGCTCCGCCTGCGTAAAGAACGGGGAGCTGGATTATCTCTGGCTCTGGATCCTCTGCGGGCTGCCGTTTGGGATCTGGCGGCTGCGGCTCTGGATCATACCGGGCGGCGGCTCTCTGGGCGGTGGGATCGCCCTGTTCCTTCTGAACTTCGTCTTTGCCGGCCTTATCGGCGGCTGCGTCCTTGTCTGGCGGCTGCTGGTGGCGGCGTGGTATGTGCCGCTGACGCTGTACCGCCTGCTGACGGCGGGCTGTGCGTGTATCATCACCGAGGATTAAGCCCGCGCTATGGAAATGTGGAAAACGGCCTCTTTGCCGATGGAAAAGCCATTCACCCCCTGATGGAAAAGGACAGGCCTTTCCCACAGGACGGCAAACCGCTTTCCCACAGCGCCGCCCGGCTTGGCCGTTTGCCCACAGTCCCACAGTGCCTACGACTGCTGCTGCCGCAAAAATCGCGTTCCCTGATAGAAAAAATCATCATTTCATGGTAGAATGGGGACAGCCCATTGAAGGAGGGAAAAGCCCATGGACGAAAATAACTCCATACAGCTTTTTGAAGATAGAAAGATCCGTACCGCCTGGGACGAGGAAAAGGAAGAATGGTATTTCTCCGTGGTGGATGTGGTGGCGGTGCTGTCGGACAGCGCCAATCCCACGGATTATCTCAAAAAAATGCGCAAGCGGGACGAACAGCTCGCAAGCTACCTGGGGACAAATTGTCCCCAGGTAGAAATGACCGGCTCCACAGGCAAAAAGCGAAAGGTGCTTGCCGCCAATACGGAACAGATCCTGCGCATCATCCAATCCATCCCCTCGCCGAAGGCAGAACCCTTCCGGCTCTGGCTCGCCGCCGTAGGCCGGGAGCGCATCGAGGAGACCATCGACCCGGAGCAGGCCATCGACCGGGCGCTGGAGACCTACCAGAAGAAGGGCTATGACGCCGACTGGATCCACCAGCGCATCCTCTCCATCCGCGTCCGCAACGAGCTCACCGCCGAATGGCAGGCGCGGGGCGTGGAGCAGGGCCGGGAATACGCCATCCTCACCGACGAGATCACAAAGGCCTGGTCCGGCATGACCACCCGGCAATACAAAAACCTGAAAGGGCTCAAAAAGGAAAACCTCCGGGACAACATGAGCACATTGGAGATCGTGCTGAACATGCTGGCCGAAACCACGACCACGGAGCTTTCCAAGGTCCATCAGCCGGAGGGCTTTGAGGAAAGCCGGATCGTCGCCCGGCGCGGCGGCAAGGTGGCGGGAGACGCGCGGCGCGCCATCGAAGCGGACACCGGGCGGCCCGCCGTCACAGCGGAGAACGCCGCCCAGCTCAACGCCGTGGTGACGGATGTGATCCAGGGCGTGGCGGAAGCGGACAAGCCCAACGAGGACGAGAAATAAGCAAAAAAAGAAGCGGGGACGCAGCCAACGGATATACCGAAGGCCGCGTCCCCGCTTTCGCTATGGGCGCGGATGGGAAAGTGTCGAAAACCGCTGCTTTTTCGCCGCAGGAGCGCGGAAAAAAGCACGGATGGGAAATCATAAGGGCATGGTCTGAAAACGCCGCCACGGGGGACTATTTTGCCCGTTTCCCTCCCTTATCCATGCCTTTTTTCACACGCTGGGACTGGAAGTGTGGGCAGTCCAGCACCACCGCCCGGAAGCTCTGCTTGCAGGGATGGACACAGCCCTTGCAGAGCCGGTTGTACTGCCGCCTGCCATTCTCCCCCAGGAAGAAGGCCCATTCCAGCCGCCACTTCACGCCCCGGCTCATCGTTCCCCCAGCTCCGGGGGCTTCTTCTCCGGGGCAGGCCTGGGCTGCTGCTTCGCGCACTCCTGCTTTGCCGCCGCCAGCCGTTCCCGGATGGAGGGCTTTTTCTCCGGCTGCGTCCGCTCCGCGTGCTCCCTGGCCTTCTCCAGCTCCTCGCCCCGCCTGCCGTTGTTGATCACGCCGTCGATCATGCCGTAGTCGTCCTCCAGCGTCATTTCAGCGGTACGGAGGGGATTGTCCTTTTCCGGCGCATCAGCTCTGACCGCATACGCCTGGGTCCCATTTGCCATAATGAGATATTTTCCATCCTCAGAGGCGTGATGAAAACCGTATCCGTCCGCCTCCATCTGCTCCCTTGTCATGCCGCAGAGATAGAAGCTGCCCCTGGGTGTCTGGATGCGCTCGGTGATCTCGCGGCTTTTCTGCGCCGGCTGCAAAAACTCCGGCACTTCGGAAAAGCCAGCGCGGTCGCAGTAATGGGCGGTATCCTTCCCGCCCTGATGCAGCACCACGATATCCGATACAGACAGGGAGTGCCCGGTGAAGTCTGCCGGGCGATCCACATTGAACCGAGTATAAATGCTTTCAAGGTTGTCCTTCGTCGTCAGCGGCGCCTCATAGACCAGCTCGTAGTTTTCCGGCTTCACGGAAAGGCCGTTGCGGTGGATGCTGTCCAGCGGCTCAAAGCGATAGTCCAGCGTTTCGCTGCCGCCCTTGAGCTGGTAGATGGAGAAGCTGCCCACCGGCTCGTCCCGCACCGCCCGCGCCTGCTCCACGATAGCGGCGGGGGTCTGCGCATAGGCGGCCGCCTCCGCCGTGTACTCCCGTTCCGCCTTTTCCGCGGCGGCCAGCATTTCATCCACGCGGGATCTGTTCGGATCCTCCAAAGCCGCCTTGACCTCGGCAGGGTCGAAATCAAGAAACTCCTCGTATCCCGTGGCGTCCTTGAACTTTTCGATCTCGGAGGGAAGATAGTCCTCCTGCGTCTGGCCCAGCGCCGCCAGCTTTTCCTCCAAAGAGGAGATGCGCCCGGCCATCAGGTTTTCGTAAAGCACTTCCTTTGCGGCGTGCGCCTCCGGGTGTTCCGCCGCGTACTGCGGATCGTTCTGACGGAAAAACTCGTCCATGTCAAAGGCGATATCCATAGCCCACTCGGATTTTTCTTCTTCGGGAAGATCGTCCTGGAAGGCCATCACCCGGTATTCATCGGGGATGCTGCCGCGCTCACCATCGTAATACTCGCAGAAGCGGTCCCCCGTATCCCGCACATAGCCCTGATCCGTAAAGCTGCCGTTTTCGTCCATCGCCACATCCCGGCCGTAGGCCTCATAGTCGATGTAATTTTGCAGATGCTCCGGGATCTGCATGACCTCCAGCTCATCAATGTAATACCGGCCCAGATCGTCATAGTCCGCAATATGGGGATAGACCTCATAGCAGTCCAGATTTTCCGTCAGGTTGATGATCTCCTGCAGGCTGCCGCAATGGTCGCCCATTTCCATACCGGCCTGAAACTGCGCGTATTCGCTGTCGCTCATTTCATCCAGCTTCGACGCCAGATAATTCAGCTCGTCCAGATTTTCGTATTCGCCCAGCTTGTCATAGAGGCCGTCCACATAGCAGTCATAGTCCGTGATGAACCATTCCTCATAGGGCTGGCCGAAGTCATCCCTCTGGCCGATCCCGATACGCTTGAATACCTCCTTCATTTCCTCGGCGGTGGTGGGGAACTTCACCCACTCGCCCACAAGCTCGCCCTCGTTGTACTTGCCAAGATTGGTGATAAAGGCGGCAAAGGGATAGTCCTTGTTGTAACTGTAATCCGGCATATACGCTCCTCCTTCAGCTTCGCTTATTTTTGGGAAATTCCAGTTTGAAGTTGATGTATTTGCCACCCGTGTCATCCAGGATCACCGCAGCATCATAAGCAGCCTGTTTCTTTTCAGACCACATTCCCTTGACATTGGTGCGACCCTTTTTCAGAAGGTCCGCCGCCATCTTCTTTGTCAGTTCCTTCTTGCGGCTCGTCCAGAAGCGGTCATTTTTCCAGAGGACGAAACCGCAGGACCGATCCGAACAGGCGAAGTTCTTCTTGCCCTCATAAACCGGCTGGCCGCAGCGGGGGCAGGTACCGATCACTTCCTTCTCCGGGGCAAACAGCTTTTTGCCATCCTCGGAAATGCAGGAATAGGTGGACACGATCTCTTGAACCATCGTGCGGATACCGTCCATGAAGGTATCCGGGTCAGTGCCGCCCCTTGCGATCTCCGTCAATTTCTGTTCCCATTCCGCTGTCAGCATGGGAGAGGTCAGCGGCTCCGGCAGGACCGTGACAAGGTTGATACCGGCTTTTGTGGGGAACAGGTGTTTGCCCTTGCGCTCCACAAAACCGGCAGCCACCAGCTTTTCGATGATGGCCGCCCTGGTGGCAGGCGTGCCAAGTCCTTTTCGCTCCGCTTCGTCGGGCATATCCTCCTTGCCCGCATTCTCCATAGCAGACAGGAGGGTATCTTCGGTATAGGGCTTCGGCGGCTGGGTGAAATGCTCGGTGACGGAAACCTCCGCGCCGTCAAAAACTTGTCCTTCGGTGAAGTCCGGCAGCGTGCCGCCGTCCCCGTCCGCAGGCTTTTCTTTCAGGGAGGCGCGGAAAATGCGGTCGATCTCCCGCCAGCCTTCGGAGAGGACGCGCCTGCCCTTTGCGGTGAAGGAATGGCCGCCGCAGCCAAAGGCAGCCGTGACCGCCTCATACACATAGGGCTCCGCCGACGCGCACAGCAGGCGGCAACAGACCAGAAGAAGCAGCTCACGCTCGCCCAGGGGCAGGGCGGGGATATCCGCTTTCTCGATCTCCAATGTGGGGATGATGGCGTGGTGGTCGGATACGTCCTTGTCGGAGATCATGGCCTCCACCAGAGGGAAGAAGTTTGTGCAGCCATCAAAGGGCGGCAGCTTTGCCGCCAGGTGGATCACACAGGAGGCCGTTTCCGCCATATCGGAGGTCAGATACCGGCTGTCCGTGCGAGGGTAGGTCAGCAGTTTCTTTTCATAGAGACTCTGGGCGTAGTCAAGGGTCTGCTTCGCCGTGTAGCCAAGCAGCCGGTTTGCCTCACGCTGCAAGGAGGTGAGGTCATAGAGCTTCGGAGGCGGTTCCTTCTTCTGCTCACAGGTGACGGAGGTACAGGTGACGGCAGCGCCCTTGCACATGGCCGCCGCCTGCTCCGCCTCCGCCGGATCGGTGAACCTCTCCGACACCGCCTCCGCGCCGGCCAGCGTCAGGCGCACATGATGATACTTCTCCTTCTGGAACAGCGCGATTTTCGCGTCACGCGCCGCCAGCAGGGACAAGGTGGGCGTCTGAACACGGCCCACATTCAGGGTGCGGTGGTAGAGAACGGAGAAAAGGCGGGTGGCGTTGATCCCCACCAGCCAGTCCGCCCTCTGGCGGCAGAGGGCTGATTGATACAGGGCTTCATAGTCGGCGCCGGGACGCAGATCAGAAAATCCCTCCCGAATGGCGCTGTCCTCCATCGAGGAAATCCAAAGGCGAAGGATCGGTTTGTGGCAATCCGCCATTTGATACACCAGACGGAAGATCAGCTCACCTTCACGCCCGGCGTCACAGGCATTGACAATGGTATCCACATCGGGGCGGTCCATCAGGGTACGGAGATTTTCAAAAGCGTCCTCTTTGCCCGGTGCCAGCACATAGCGGAAGGGCTCCGGCAGGATGGGCAGATCCTCATAGTGCCATTTCTTGAAGCGCTCGTCATAGCCGCCCGCGTCCAGCGGGGATACCAGGTGCCCCACGCACCAGGAAACGATCAGGCCGCTGCCCTCATAAAAGCCATCGGCCCTGGATGAAGCACCCAGGGCCGACGCGATGGATTTTGCCACGCTCGGTTTTTCCGCGATGATCAGCTTACTCATGCTCCGCCTCCGTTTCAGCCTCCGCAGGCTCATCCTCGTTGATATACTCCTCGTCAGGGAAATCGTACTCGTCGGGATCGGCGCTGACCTTCACGCTGCTGCGGTTCGGCTTGATGAACTTCACATAGGCGAAGGCTCCGCCGCCTGCCAGCACCAGCAGCGCCACCACGGCCAGAAGGCCGCTGCCGCTCTTTTTCTTCGGCTGCTCCGGTTCCGGTTCCGGCTCCCTGGCCTTCTCCCTGCCCGCGCACTCGGAGAGGTTGGTCTTGCAGACAGAGCAGGATGTATCCACCGCGCCGGCCGTGCATTTTTCCTTACAGGTACACACAGGGGCGGCAGGCGTCTCCTCGTCCATCAGGGCCAGCAGGTCGCGCTCGTCTACCTGGTTGAGAAAGTGGACGGTGTTCTCGCCGTCCTCCGCCCGGTCGATGATGATGTAGAAATAGTTGCCGCCTTTTGTGACCACGGTGATGAACTGCTTGTCCCCAGCGCTCTCACCGGCGATATCGTCCACCAGGGTCATGTTGCCCTCCGGGGTCAGGGGCTGGGGCTCATAGCCGCCCGTGGTCTCCTCCCCGGTGTAGTAGGGCTCGCCGTCCCCGCCGCCTGCGAAGGCCACGGTGGAGGTGGCCGCCATGCAGAAAAGCGCCAGGAACACGGCGGCGAAACGGCGAAAAGCTCTGTTACGCTTCATCTTCCGCACCCTCGCTTTCCTCCGTCTCCATCATCCCTTCCGGCAGGGAGATCATGCCGCTGGCGTAGGCGCGCAGGAAGGCGGTCAGCTCCCTGTTGTCCATGCGGACAGCCTTCACCATGCGGACGATCTCCAGGTTCTCCTCCTCCGTGAGCTGGGCTTCCAGCGCGCGGAGGCGCTTCTGCTGCTCCGCGATCTTTTCCCTCGTTTTCTCAATATCCTTGCGGATCTTCTCAGTCGTTGCCATGCTTACAAATCTCCTTTCGGTGACAAGTTTTTTTCATATCGGTATTTCATCTGCGCCGGATACAGCGGTTCGGGTGGGCGGCGCCTGCCGGTCCATTCCCGTCCGCCCGCCAGCCCCGCACACTGCCAGCCGGAGGCACGGAGGCTGATGCCGCTCTCCGTGTCCAGAATGTAGGTGACGATCCTATGGTAGCCCAGGACCTTCGCCGCCCGCGCCGCCGCGCCATAAAGGAAGCTGCAAGCGTTTTTCGTTCCGTCCGTGCAGAGGCGGTTGACCTCCAGGGTCAGCCCATCGTCCAGGTATCGGCTCACCGGCCGCCCCACGATGGCGACGCCCGCCAGACGGCCGTTCGCCATGCAGCCCAGGGAGAACTTATGCCCTCGCACCGGCTTATGGTGGCGGTGGTGCTCTGCGACAAACCTGTTTGCGTCGGCAAGGGACATCGGTTTTACAGTCAGCATCGGCTCCGCCTCCATCAGTTGTACGGCGGTCTGCCGTAGGCATAAAAGTGGGACTGCCAGTAATTCGAGTTGAGACTGGTGTACTGGATGGGATCGCCGCAGTGCAGGAGCATCCCGTCCCCCACATAAAAGCCCACATGGCTGACCCCCGGCGTGTCGTAGGTGCCCACAAAGAACACCAGATCCCCCGGCCTCGGCTCGGATACCGGCGTGGAAATGTTGTAGAGGCCCTGCGCCCCCAGCCGCCCGGTATCGCACAGGCCGCTGTTGGTCAGGACATAGCTGACAAAGCCGCTGCAATCAAAGGAGGTGGACGGGCTGCTGCCGCCCCAGACATAGGGGAAGCCCAGATACTTCTCCGCCTCTGTAATCAGCGTGGCAAAGCGCTCGTCGGACAGGTACTCCGCCGGGATCTCGTACTTGGCGGGTGGGTTGGTCACATACTTGGGAACATAGCCGGAGGACGGGAACAGGTCGGGGCGGTTGCCCAGGGTGGACATATACACGGCGTACATGGAAAGCGTTTCCTGATCCATCATGTAGACCGGCAGATGGGAGAGGTCGAAGTTTTCCAGCTTCACGGTGCAGATATAATAATCGCAATAGACCCGGTAGCTCTCCGTATGGGTGTTGCCCTCCTCGTCCGTCCAGGTATCCGTCTCGATGTAGTACCGCCGTTCCACCTCCACCGTCTCGGTGAGGATGTATTGCCGGTCAAACAGCATTTGAAGGTCGCCCTGCACCTGGTCTATGGTGAAGGTCCCCTCATGGAGCGCCGACAGGATGGACAGCAGCACATAGGGATCGTGCTCAATGTTGTCCAGATCGTAGTGATACTCGTCATAGTCGTGTGTCTGCTCATAGGTATCCAGATACCGCCGCAGCTCATCCTCTTTGGCGCAGTAGGCGGCCTCCGCCGCCAGCAGGTCAGCATCCTCGGAGAGATAAGAGGAGGCCACAATGTTGGACACGCCACCGCCGAACATGGAGGAGCAGGATTGCAGCAGGCCCAACAGCAGCACCAGCACAAGGCCGATCCCGCCGATGATAAGGAACGCCTTCTTGTGCCGGGCTATGAACTCGCCGGCCTTCTTCGCTGCCTCCGCGCCCTTCTTTGCGCTCTTTGCTGCCGTCTGCGCCGCCGTCTTTGCCCCCTCCGCGCCGCGCGACGCCCGGTAGGCCGCCGCGTACTGCCGCTGCATCCGCTTCTTCTGCCAGATGCGGGAGATGGGGCTGCCGGACGCAAGCTGGGGGTTATCATGGAGCGCCTTTTGGTAAAGTGCCTCCGCGTTGGCCCTGACCGCCGCCTGCTCCGCCTTTGCCGCGTCCCGCCAGGGCTTCACCTGCCGCTCCGCCCGCCAGTTTTGCAGCTTGCGGTTCCCATAGCCCACGGCCTTTTCCATGCCGCACTCGGTGAGATGGCCCGCGGCCACGCCGGAGTTCTCCTGCTCCACCTCCCGCACCTTGGCGTGGGCGGCGTGGGCGACCTCCTGCAAAGGCCGCGCCAGCGGGTTCGGCCCCGGCTGCCGGATCGAAGCCGGCTTATCCGTCTCATGGAATACCAGCCTTGTACGCCCGGCGCCGGAAGCCTCGTCAAAGACACGCTCCGTGCCCAGGACGCGCTTTTTGGGGATGGCGGCCCTTGCCGCGTCCAGTTTATCCGCCGCCTTGTCGGACTTGCGGATCGCCTTTTGCAGCTCCGGCGCAGCACGTTCCTCCTCGGTGAATTGCAAACGGGAGGATGGGCGGCTATTTGCCACCGTACCCTCCCGGTAGGCTTTGCGGCGGTTCCGCCGCTTTTTCTTCTGAGACTTCCGGACGCGCCGGTCGTCCAGATGGTGGAGGGCAGTCCTCGCCAGCACCGTGGAATCGCCGGCGGGGGAATAGTCCTGCTCTGGCGCACGGTCTGAAACATGGCTCGCCTCGCCTGTGACCATGTTGACGGAAATGGCTCCGTCGCGGGTCATCTTCTGCGCCTCCTTCTCGGAGGCTTTCCATTCCTTCATGCGTCACCACCTGCCTTTCCGTAGGGGCAAATGCTCACGCACTCGCCCGTCTCGATCATGGAGATATACTTGAAAATGGGATATGCCTGGGGCGGGCAGACCGCGTTGCCCAGGGTTTTCAGCCGTAGGGCGCGGTCTGCGGTGTTTTCGGTGATACGGGGGACGCCCTCCGGCTCGGCGGCCCAGAGGATACGTCCGTCCATTTCCGGGGGAAGCCCATGAGCCATTCCACCCAATCCGGATTCAGCGCCGCCGTCTCGGATAGCGGCTGCTCCTGCCGGATCACCTGGGATGACAGGTTGGCAGACGGGGCGCTGTTCCGAAACGCCGCCGGTTTCAGCGTGGAGCGGTAGCCCTCCGACGCTGCCGGGGTCAGATAGAACACCGCCGCCGACAGGCTCAGGCTCCAGATTGCGCCGCTTTTGTTCACCTTGCGGAAGATCCCGTTGTCGGAGAGGTACACATCCAGGTTGGCCGCGTCCCTGCAGGTGTTCTTGTCGGAGGCAAGGGGCGTGGGAAACATCAGCCGCGACGATAAAAGTTCGCTGGCGCTCATGCCATGCGCCGACGCCGCAAGCCGGAAATACGAATGGGAGAACAGCGTATCCCGCTTTTGCCAGGTCAAAGATCGTTTTGTCGAGGCCCAGATTGATGAAGCCAGCAACATTTTCCCCAAGCACCCAACGGGGCCGCAGCTCGGTAATAACGCGGCACATTTCCGGCCACAGGTAGCGCTCATCCGCAAAGCCCCTTCGCTGCCCTGCGGTGGAGAAGGGCTGGCAGGGAAAGCCGCCGGATAGGACGGTAACGGTTTCAAGTCCTGTTTTTTCAAAAAACGCCTCCTTTGTAAAAGTCGTAATGTCCCGGAATCTCGGCACCTCCGGCCAGTGCTTTTCCAGAACGGAATAGGGATAGTCCGCCCACTCGCATTGGCAGACAGTGCGGAAGCCCGCCGCCTCCGCCGCCAGATCCAGCCCGCCGATGCCGGAAAACAGGCTCACATGGGTCAGCTCAGTCATAGTCGTCCTCGCAGGCATGATCTCCGCAGAGGGCGCAGCAGCGGCCACAGCCGATGCCGGCCTCCGCCGCATCCTCCGGGTCATAGGGCGTCAGATGCGCGCGCCGCAGCGTTGCCTCCAGAATGTCATAGCAGGTGACGACCTGATCCTCCGCAAAGCCCCACCTGCGGTACATCCTTCGGATGCTCGGATTCTCGCCGGAGAGATTCTTTTGCAGCCGCGCAAGCCGTTTTTCTGTTTTCACTTCTACAACACGGTTGCGGAGAAAGCTGTACTGTGCCAGCAGGTCAAAGAGATCGCCCACCAGCATACGGAAGGCGCCGCCGGAGATGATGTAGGCGGGATCGTGGGCGGTGGCGGCGCGCTGCTTTTCCCTGATTTTTGCGTCATGCTCTTTCAGTACGGCGGTCAGCGGCGTGAGCTCCACCGCTTTCAGCTCGGCAAGGTCCTTCCTGTCCCCAAACACCAGATAGCGGCCGGGGATACGCCAGGCGGCAAACTTTTCCTCCGCGATCTCTCCGTAGCGCTTTGCCGTCTCGGCCAGATTTTCCAGATCCTTCTCGTCCTTCGCCTTCTCCGCCAGGAAGGCGAGCTGATGGAGAAGTCCGTACAGATGCACCTCATCATTGATGTGGTTTTCATAGGTCTTGCTGTCGATCACATATTTCATATCTTGTCCCATCCTTTCCTTATCCGGTTTCCCCGCCATGGGAAACCTCGCTGGGCTTTGTCGTGAGAAGTCTGTATAGCTCGGTGGTCTTGGGAAACTCGTCCTTGAAGGGCAGGATCACATTTTGGAAGAACAGAAGGCCGCTGCCAGGGTCCGCGTTGGTCACATAGGCAAGCTGCTCTGCGGAGATGTTCAGCCGCTCCGTCATCAGCTTGCGGTCGCCTGCGGAGAGGTTCAGCAGGTAGATGAAATCGCTGTTTTCCAGAATGTTTTCGATCTCCGGGCTGTGCAGCAGGTCCTTGGGGTTCTGTGTCGCCCCGGTCGGGACGCCGCCCCACTTTCTGAAACGCTTCCAGATCTCGGCGCTGTACGCCGCCGTCTGCTCCTCCTTCAAGAGCAAATGGAACTCGTCCACGAAATACCAGGTGGCCCGTCCAATGGAGCGGTTCACCGTGACGGTGTTCCACACCGCGTCCTGGACAATGAGCATCCCCGGCTTTTTCAGGTTCTTGCCAAGCCCCTTGATGTCGAAGCAGACAAGGCGGTTGCGGATATCCACGGTGGTACGGTGGTTGAAGAAGTTGAGAGAGCCGTTTACATACAGGTCCAGCGCCTGGGCCACACGGTCCGCCTCCGGAATGCCCTGCGCCATGAGCGCGTCCAGCAGATCGCCCAGCACGGGCATATTCTCCGGCCGCGGGTCCGCGAAGTACGGCTGGTAGATCATCTGCACGGCCCGGTCAATGACGGTTTTCTCGATAGCCTCCAGCCCCGTCTTGCTGCCCATGATAAGCTCGCAGAAAGACAGCACGAAATCGCTTTTCAGCGCCAGCGGGTTTTCTTCCTCACTGTAATTGAGGTTGATATCCAGGGGATTCACATAGTCGCGGCTGTTGGGCGAAAGCCGGATCACCTGGCCGCCCAGCCGGTTCACCAGCGGGGAATATTCGTCCTCCGGGTCGCAGATGATGACATTATCCTTTGTGGTCAGCATGACATAGGTGATCTCCCGCTTACAGCTCATGGACTTGCCGCTGCCCGGCGTGCCGAACACCAGACCGTTGGGGCATCGGGACTGCTTGCGGTCTAAGAGGATCATGTTGCCGGACAGGGCGTTGAGCCCGTAATACATGGCGTCCCCGCCCATAAAGAGCTCCTGGGTCACGAAGGGCACGAACACCGCCAGTGCCGAAGTGGTGAGGCTCCGTTCGATCTTGATACGGTTGAGGCCCAGCGGCAGCGAGGACATCAGCCCATCCTCCTGCTGGAAGTCCAGCCGGGTCAGGATGCAGTTGTGGGTCTGGGCGACGCTGGCCGACTGCGATACGGCGATCTCCAGCTTTTGCTTCGTGGGCGCCAGATGCAGCATGAGGAAGGTCATATTGAACATTCTCTCGTTGCGGCTCTGTAAATCCTGCAAGAGATTTTTCGCCGCGCCGCCGTAGGTGGAGAGGTCGGAGGGGAGAATGTCCAGATCGTAGCCGCTGCGGGCGGCCTTCTTCTGCTCCTGGATCTTCATGGCGTCCAGATCGGTGATCTTGCGCTTGACCATCTTGATGGCCTCGTTCTGGTTGATGCCGCGCACGTGCATGGTGACGAGAAGGTTTCCCTCCACATCCATGAAGTCCGTGAGGATACGATCCTGGATCTCCGGGGCCAATATCTGCAGGAAGGACACCGCGCCGTACATTTCGCCCATGCGGAAGCGCCGCGTCTCCCCAAACTCGAAGGAAGAAGGCGCGATAAAATCCTTCACGGACAGGCCGGAGGGCGCCAGCCAGTCCCATTCAAAGGCGAAGGGCTCCCCTCTGGGATGGAGAAGGCCGTGCAGCAGCGCCAGCCGCTCCTTGCCGTCCAGCACCTTTGCCGCCGCGCCCATGACCTTGAAGCGGTTCAGGGTGTCCGCCTCGATGCGGGAAAACCTTGCCCGCGCCGCCTGGACGCTCTCCGCCTCGATGGTCAGCGTGACATACTTGCTTTTCACATAGCCGTTGCTGCCGCGCTCATACTGCGTTTGCAGGATGCCGGAGGCCTCGGCGCGGATCCCGTCCAGGTCGTCCCCCTGGGCCGCCATGCGGAACAGGTCCCCGCCGCCGGCCTTGTGGCTGCTGCTCAGGGTCATTTGCACGCCGATGGAGGGGTCATAGCCGTTATAGAAATCGCAGAGGCGTTCAAAGATATCCCGCTGATCGTCCGGCCCCGCCAGACGGTAGCTGACGTCGGCGTAGGCGATGGTTTTGGAAAAATGCCGGTCGTCCAGACGGCACAGGCCGTCCGGGTGCATATTGCGGAAGGGGAGGCTTGCCTGTACGGTGTGGTTCTTGCCGTCCCCCTTGGCCTGCCGGATGACGGTCTCGATCTGCTTTCGCTCCTGCCGGGTGAGTCTGCGTCGGCCCTTGCCTCTTTTCCCAGCGCCGGAGGCGATCCGCCCCACCGTCCGCTCCAGCTCCGCCTGCTTTTCCAAAGCGGAATAGGCGTTATTTGTCTGATAGACACGCTTTTTCGGACGGATGAATTTGCACTGGATCAGATTGCCCAGCAGTGCCTCCGGGGTCTGCCCGTTCTTCTCATACAGGGCGAACAGGAAAAAGGGCAGCATCACAAGGATCATGCACAGCGCCGCCGGCGTCGTGCCCATGCTGCCCTTGCTCAAAAAGAAAAGCGGCACTCCAATAAGCGCCGCCGATCCGAAACACACAAGCTGCCGCTTCGTCAGGCCGAACAGCATCTTGCTCTTGATTTTTGTCAGGTCCTTCGGGACCGTTACGTATGCCAATGGTTCACATCCTTTCCGCAAGCCGGATATCGCTTGCAACTTCATTTCCCCACACATCCCAGCCGGGCGGTGAGGCTCTTGCGAACAGCTCAATACGGGGCACATCCCCCATGAGGGCTTCGATCCGTCGCCGCGCCTCCTCCGGCTTCTGGCTGTGCCGCTCCACGTGGGAGAGGATGACCTGCTTCACATCCCGCGCCGCCCGCTTCGGGCGTCCGCGGGTCGCCAGCAGGCAGATCTCCGCGTTGGCCCGCGTCCAGTAGCCCATGCCGGTGAACAGGCCGTCCGACTTCCGGTTCTGCTTGATCCAGACGAAGGCCACGGTCTTGAAGGTGAAGCCCCAGGCGTCCATGACGCCCCAGGCCTCCCGCAGCATGGGGAAGGTGATCCAGAGGAACAGGGCGCAGTCCTTGTCCGCCAGCTCCCCCACCGGCAGGGCCTTGATGGCCGCTATGTCCATGGTGGGGTAATGGCTCTCGGCGCTGCGCCCCGCGCCCTTCTTGCTCCAGACCTTATAGGCCCAGGGCGGATCCGCGTAGATGACCTTGTATTTTTTCATGGCCGCCTCCCGTCAATGCGCCCCGAACAGGCTCTTTGCGAGGCTGCCGGTGCGGAACAGCGTGTAGCACAGCAGCACCGTATAGCCCAGACACTCCCAGATGGCTACGGTGATATCGTCCCCCACGGCGATATTCTGCACCAGCACCGCGTAGATGCCGACGCAGACCATGATAAGAAACGCCTGAAAGCCCAGGGCCAGCAGGGACTTCAAATAGTTCTGCCCCGTCTGGCCCCACTCACGGTTGGCCATCGTGGCAAAGGGGATCGGCCCCACGGATACGGTCAAATACACCTCGATCATTCTTCCGTAGATCACAAGGAAGATGGCGATGGTGAGGATATGGGAGCAGAGGCCCACAAAAATGCTCTGAAACCACAGGCCCAGCAAAGAACCGATGCTCCAGTCCGCCAGGGTCGTTTCCAAATTGCCGACCACGCCGGAAATGTCGATCCCCGCGTCAGAGATGATGACGCCGGCGCTCTGATTGACCACGCTCTGCGCCATATCGAATACCGCCATGACGATGTTCCAAGTGTTAGTGACGATGAGCACCGCGCAGAAGGTCTTGAAGATCCACTTCCAGAAAAGCCAGGTGTCAAAATCGTGGAGATTATTCTTTTCCACGATGAGCTGGATCAGCTCATAGCACATGACGAAGGTGAGGATGATGCCGGCGATGGGGACGATGACCGTTTCAGAGAGGCCGCGGATCATGTTGAAGATGCCGCCGTTCCAGCCGGCCGGCGTCATGCCCACCTCGCCGGCGATCTCGCCCACCTTCGTATTCACGGTGTCAAAGGTCCCGGAGAGGTTGGAGATGATGCCGTCGATCAGCAGCTCCTTGAACCACTCCTGGATCATTTCAATTATCACGGGTGGTCACACCTCCTTTCGGGGGCTCCCGCCGTGAAACGGGAGCCTCCGGGTGGGATGGTCCTGCCGCCGCTCAGCCAAGCAGGCCGGACAGCAGAGGGATCAGGGTCACGCCGATCAGGGCGACGCCGCCGCCCGCGACAAGCTGCTTGACGCCCTGGCTTTTGGCCGCGGGGTTATCCTGGCCGTAGCCTTCCAGAAGGTTGATGCCGCCCCACACGCAAAGGCCGCCGCCCAGGGCGATGACCAGGGTCTGTAATACGTCGATGGCACTGTTGAAGAACTCCATAAATCATATTTCCTTTCGTTTTGTAGAATTGTTGTCGGGTTCGTCTGTCAGGTCTTTTGCGCTCAATTCGTACATATCGAAAGGCTCGTCCGGCTTCACGATGGCCGGTCTGCGCTTCATGTACCGTTCTACGTCAAAGACGTTCTTCTTGTCGGCGTCGGACAGATATTTGTAGCGGGGGTGCTTCGCCAGGTCGTACTTGTCGCTGAAAAACGGGCGCACGCCCCGAAGCTGCAAAATACACTTGCCGCCGTCCATGACCGCAATCTCGTCCTGGGTCATCAACTCCTTTCCCAATTTCTGATAGCTGAGGCCGTGAGAGGTCTGCGCGCCGCGATTTTCAGACTGGCTCAGGCTGTCGATGGTCTCCTTGCCCAGCAGCTCCGAAATCTCTTTCAGCGTTGACTTCTCCTTGCCTCCCAAAAACAAGGTGACGTCGCAGTTGCCGACAATGGTATCCGCGGCGTCCTTGTAGATGGTCTTTAATTGCGACTGGCTCTGCAAAATAATAGAAGCCGATATCTCACGGCTTCGGATGGTGGCGATCAGCTTATCAAAGTTTGGTATCTGGCCGATATTGGCAAACTCGTCCAAAAGGCACCGCACATGGACAGGCAGCCGCCCGTTATAGAGATCGTCCGCCTTGTCGCAGAGCAGGTTGAAAAGCTGGCTTTGCAGCATGGCGATGACGAAATTGAAGGTGGTATCGGTATCGCTCATAATGAGGAACAGCGCCGTTTTCCGGTCGCCCATCGTGTCAAGCTCCAATTCGTCCTCCGTCATAATGTCCCGCAGCTCCTTGATATCGAAGGGAGACAGGCGGGCGCCGCAGCTCACCAAAATACTTTTGAGAGTTTTGCCGGCCGCCATTTTGAACTTGACATATTGCTTGACGGCGAAGTGCTCCGGCTGTGCCTGCGCCAGCTCGTCAAAGAGGATATCCACGGGGCTTTTATAGGTCTCGTCGTCCTCTCTGGCCTCGCAGGCGTTGATAAGCTCCAGCAGGGTGATGAAGTTTTTTTCCTCCGGCTCCGCCTCATACCAGATATAGCCGATCAGGGCGCAGTATAAAAGGCGCTCGGCCTTGATCCAAAAATCCTCGGAGGATTTTTCACCGTCGCCCTTCGTGTTGGCGATGATGACATTGACCAGCTTGAGGATATCCTTCTCCGAGCGCACATAGGCCAGCGGGTTATATTTCATGCTCTTGGAAAAGTTGATGGTGTTCAGGACCTTGATGCGGTATGGCTCATAGACGACCTTGCCGTGCTTATCCCGCACCGGCTTTCCGTTCTCGTCCCGCTTCGGCCCGCCGTGCGCCAGGAGTTTTCCCGTCTCCCGAAGGAGCTGTCCTTTGGGATCAGTGACCACATAGGAGCTGTGCATTTGGAGCAGGGACGGCTTGACAAAGAACCTTGTCTTGCCGCTGCCGGAGCCGCCGATGACGAGGATATTTTTGTTTCTCGCATACTTTGGCTGCTTCGGCCGGCTGGTCATGGTGAGGCCTTCTGTCCGGGTCAGGGGGATGTTCCAATCGGGAACAGGGTCTATGTAGGGAGCTATATCCGCCGCCGTGCCCCATCTCGCGCTGCCGTACTCAACACCACGGCGATATTTCTTCGCGTTTTTTGCTTTCAGATACACCGCCAGCCGGACAAGCGCCGCCCCGGCCACGCCCAGCAGTAGATCCAGAGGATGCAGGCTGAGCCAGAGGGAGGCAAAGGCCTCGGTGAAGCCCTGGGCGATACGAAGCAGCTTTTCCGAAGCGTCAAGCCCCGGCGCCAGCCGCACCGCCTGACAGAGCTTGTCAAAGAGCCAGACGAACAGCAGATACGGAAGGTTCGGCAGCAGGACCTTTTTCAGCTTTCCCGTCATCGTTCCAGCCCCCGGTCCCTGTTTTTGACCTTCTCGCCCCGCTCCAGCTCCTGCCGCTTCGCCTGCTCCTTGGCCTTGGTCAGCCGCCTGCGGATGGATGGCTTTTTCTCCTTCGCCAGATTCTTTGCGGAGAACTCGCGGAAGGCCGCCGTCACCGCGTCGGCGTCCCTGCCCTTAAAGAACACCAGGTACCGGGGGATCTTCCCGGTGGTATCTTTTTTCAGAGCAAAGTCAATGCCGTACTTTTTTGCCGTAGCGGAGAACGCCTTGATATTCTGGTCTGTGATCTCGATATTGGACACGCCGGCCCCATGCTTCATAAGCTGCCGGATGGTCTGCTTTCCGTGATGGAGCTGGGGATTCGTCTTGTGCTTTTCCATATCCGCCAGCACCTTCTTCATGGCCTGCTGCAAAAGCTGGGCGGTCATTTTACCGGTCTGCACACAAAGCGCAAGGGTTTTCTGCGTGATTTCTTCCTGCAAGGCGCTCACCTCCGATCTCCGCTGCCGTACAGGTCATGGCTGACAAGGGATGTGTAGTAGCTGTCCATCGTGACCGGCGCGTTATACAGCGCCGCCAGCAGATATTTCTTGATATTGCGGACATAGGTGGTGTTCTCCCGCATCCGTTCCAGCACATACTCGATGTGGGAGCTGTCGATCTTCAAGAACCGGGACTTCACCACCTCGGCGGGGTAGTCGTCCCCGGCGATACGGATCATCTCCCGGTTGGAGCAGACGGTATCCACCATGAGCTCCACCAGCTCGTCCAGACGGTCCCTATCCAGCTTTTCATCCTGGGTGAGGATATCGTAGTCGATATTCTCCAAAATGATCTCCCGGTAGCTCTCGCGCTCCCGCATCCTGTCCTGTCCGATCCTGCTTTTTTCTCTGGGGGTAGGGGGACTTGATGGGATAGGACTTGATCCTTGCGTAATTGATAATTCTTTATTTTGTTCTTTAGTATTTAATTGGGCGGGGTTCTCCTGAATAGGGGCATCCAACATTGGCTTCACCTGTATTGGATTTTCCCGTATAGGTTTTTCCCGGATAGGCGCGGGCGTCTGTGCCGGCTCCTTCGGCTGCTCCAGGATGGTGTACTCGATGGAGCCAAGCTGCCCGTTCTCGTTGCGGACGCGCGCCCGAACGAGATAGCCATGTGCTTCCAACTCCCGGATCCCGCCGCTGATGCTGTCGATGCCGTCCTTGCAGATGCGGGCAAGCCCCTTCATGGTGTAGTCCCAGTCCTCCGGCAGCGACAGCATGAGGGACAGCAGGCCCTTCGCTTTCAGGGACAGCGACCTGTCCCGCAGGTGGTAGTTGGACATGACCGTGTAATCTTTGGTCTTTTCGATGCGGAAAACTGCCATATCCGGCGCCTCCTTTCTCTGGTTTTGAAAAGTGTTGATTTTGGCGCAAAAAGCCCCTGTCCTGCCTCCCGGACGCTTCCCATGGGAAAACACCCACGCCGCCCTTCAAGCGGCGCTCTGAGAGGAAAAAACAGAGGTTTTCGCACCCTAATTGATACATTTTTCGGGTGGGTATAGGCACGGATATGAAAAAACGCCATAGGGCGGCTGCCTATGGCGTGGGGACAGGAAAAGGGCGCTGATTTTCACATCAGCGCCCTTCGTGCCTGTCAGTATGAGATTTTTTGACTTCGTACCGTGTTCCCTGCCTTTGAAAACATTGATTTTACTGACTTTTTCATGTTTTCTTATTAGGAGGCGGGGAAAGG
>CDYZ01051106.1_pt1 | contig 34223 bp, 32 predicted proteins | sample 554921 | NCBI WGS metagenome assembly CDYZ01 (sample SAMEA3182058, study PRJEB8094) | gut metagenome | biome: human; feature: gut; material: Stool; isolation source: human stools | place: Canada | collected 2012-11-26 | reverse complement strand
TCGCAAAAGAAAATGGAAGAATAAATGCAAGTATTGCAACCAGCAACCGATTTTTTGTTGTCAAATAATTTATCATATCATTCATTTTTTTTACCGTAAAAATAAAGATCTATCTCCAATTATAGGACAAGTATCCACCATAAAGCTAATTCATCCATTCTATCCGAAACTCACTCCAGAAAATACAAGAGGTTTGTTAGGAAGATAAATATGGATGCAAAGAACAAATATATATAAAAGCGTTCCCTCTTGATGAAGTCACGAAAGCTATAGCGAGCCTTATAGTGATCATCAAGATATATCCTGTACTCATGTATCATGGCATATCCCAAGATAATACCTAATATGAGTACAAACACCCCGATGATAATCAGGGCTAATTCTATCCTTGGTATAGATTCTAACATTTCTTTCATGGCACAAAGATAGTGTTTTTCTGTTAAAATAGGAGGCGCATTCCCCTGTCAATGTGTCTACTTCCTATGTTTTAGGTGTCTACTTCGTAGGAAGTAGACACCCATTTTAACGATTTATTCCCTTTTATTATGCGTTTTTCTGGTATTTATTGAAAAATGGTTAATCCTGTTTTTCATCATCTGGGGCTGCATTTGCAACTTGTTCTTCTCGCCATTCGGTAGGCGTACAACCTTCCTTTGACTTGAATATCCTGTACAGATAGGTACGGGCAGAGAAGCCACACTCGGCAGAAATAATGTCATTACTATAGTCTGGAAATTCAAACATCATCTTCTTTGCCGCATTGAAACGTATATCACCAAGCCATATTCTGAATGTAGTTTTCAGATACTGGTCGAAGAATACAGATAACTCATCCTTGGAGATACAAAGTGTGCGAGAGAGGGTAAGCATATTCACAGTACTGTCCTTATATCCTAAATTAGCACACCATGCATCAAGACTTTTCTGGATGAAATCTCTGCGCTCATCGGAAAGTGGTTGTAAAGATTCTGTTCTGCTTTCAGCAGAGGTCTGCTGTTTAGCAGAAAGTGCCCCCCCCATACCTATATTTTGTTCCCACTAAGGCATCGTTTTCCACTTCTTTATCCAAGAGTTCTTCGGTAGGGATATAACTGCTGCCGAGAGCGATAAATGTAAGATTGAAGAACAGCAAGGCAAGCAATACAGCTGGACCTACTATATATAATAAGGTAGTAGAAAAGATGGCAACTGGCATAGCGAGAACTGCGAGCCATAGAATGATTACACTTGCACGCGAATATTTCACGTAAGGCAACAAATCAGTTGCCGCCATTGTCTCCAACATATTTTTACGCCTAATCATCTCCTGAATAATCATGTATATGCAATAGAAAACACTTACGCAAAACAGAGTCAGCATCAGATAAAGCCCTTCTCTGATATACAGGCTATGATGGAGACTGATACCCACGCAAAAGACCACAATGATGGCAGCATAAATACCACTGCACATCAGTATCATCTTTCTGAGGTTAGCACGGGTGGTTTCTATGTTGTAGATTCCTATGGAGATAAGCGAGAAGCAGGGGGTATAGAGGAGGATGTTGATGACCGCCCCAGATTATCGTGCATAGCACGGAACCCGAAAGTCATCTGCAGCACATATTGTATCGCCAGTCCTATCAGGGCAGCAACGATCATCCATCGAGAACGCTCATACCGCTTGTTCTCCCATCTTACATGCAGATGAGAGAGTGCTACGATGAAGGCATTGATGAGCATGAATATGAAGCATGCAAACTGAAATTGAAATAATGAATCCATACGCTTTTTCCTATTTCGTATGTCTCTTCAGGAAGATGCTGTGGTCGATGCAGGCAGGGAGTTCTTCCTTATAGTGAGTAACCATGATCATCGTCTTGTTCTTTCGCTTGCAGAATGCCTCGATGATATCCTTTACCAGGCGGCGGTTTCTGTTGTCAAGACCATGAAGAGGCTCGTCGAGGATGAGGAGCTCAGGATCCTTCACGAAGGCACGTGCCAGAAGTACCAGGCGCTGCTCGCCACTTGACAGCTTCAGGAAACCACGATCTTCCAAACCCTCCAGACCGAATACCTTCATCCAGAAACGGCACTGGTCCATATCCTCTTCCTTTGGCTTTACATAGAGACCCACAGAATCGGTAAGACCGCTTGCCACGATGCGGATGGCTGGCATATCACGCTGATAGGAACGGTGAAGCTCTGGAGATACATAGCCGATATGCTTCTTGATATCCCAGATGCTCTCGCCGCTGCCACGAGGATTGCCGAAGAGGGCTATGTCGCAGGCGTAGCTCTGCGGATTGTCGGCACATACCAGACTGAGCAGGGTACTCTTGCCGGCACCATTCTGTCCGCTCAGCGCCCAGCGCTCACCATTGTTGACCGTCCAGTCGAGATCGTTGAGGATGATGCGCTCGCCATACTGGATGCGGACCTTGTTCATCTTCACCACTTCCTGACTGTGATATTCCCGGTCGCTATATGGCAGGTTGATGATGGCTTGTTCTAATTCTTCGCATAATACGTGGGCAGGGATGGGGTTGCGCTGTGCCAGATATTCTTCCTTGGTAAGCTTAGGATATACCTTCATATCCTTCACTTCTACCACGTGGGTGATGAACTCTGGAATGTCATCGCTCTTGCTCAATACGAGGATGATCTGCAGATGATGCTCGGTGGTGAGTGACTTGAGAAGCTCCTTGAGCTGGTCGCGGGTGTCGGCATCCAGACCGATGAACGGATTGTCCATGATCAGTACGCGAGGCTCTGAGAAAAGGGTAGAGGCAAGCTTGAACTTGCGGAGCTCTCCACTGCTCAGCAGGATGGTGTATTTGTCGAGCAGGTGGTGCATGTGGAACAGCTCGTAGATGTGTTCCTGCAGCTGTCTGCGCTCCGGCGTATCTTCGCCAGCCATCTGATAAGCCTCTTCCAGCTTATCCTTGACGATAGGCGTGTTCTCATCTATTTCCAGCTGGTTCCAGCGCTGCTGCAGGAAGTAGGTGCGGTCGTTGTCGCCTCCGTAGGTATCACGGAAGGTGATATACTTGATATTGTCGCTCACCAGGGATTTGGTACTAGGAGAAAAGTCGTAATCAGGATCGTGCATCAACAGCGGGTGTCTGCCCACAAGGATGTCCACGAACATCGACTTACCTCCACCATTGGGACCTACGATAGCGATATGCTCGCCGTCGCATGCCTCGAAGTTAACTGGCTCAGCCATACGCCATTCCGGCATACGGGTTACGCCATTCTGAATACTGATAATCTTTTGCATCTCTCTTATTTTTTTTGATATATTGCTTGATAACAGAGTGATATTCCCGGGTAGGGCTACTTGTGCGTGGTACGGTTGATAGCCGCCAGAAGCTTTGCCTGCGGGCCCGTCATGCCTGTACCTTTCTCTATGCGGCTGGCGTTCTTGGTAGCAAAATCCTTCCAGCTGCTATAGTGCCTGTCGCCCGTTTCGGGTCTGCCCATCTGCAGGAAATGGCAGTAGGCAGCGCCCAGGGCATCGGTGGCATCCATGTATTTCGGCATCTCGTCTTCCCGGATGTTGAGCATGCGCTGCAGCATCGCCGCCACCTGCTCCTTGGAAGCCTGACCTTGTCCGGTAATCGCCATCTTGATTTTCAGCGGCGCGTACTCGTGGATGGGTACGTCGTGGTGGATGGCAGCAGCGATAGCCACTCCCTGCGCCCTGCCGAGCTTGAGCATCGACTGCACATTCTTGCCGAAGAAGGGAGCCTCTATCGCCATCTCGTCGGGCAGATAGGAGTCGATGATGCCAGTCACCCGCTCGAAAATCCTGCCGAGTCGCAAGTAGGGATCTTTCTCCTTGCGCATGTCGATGACGCCCATCACCACCAGTTCTGCCTTGTTGCCGATGACGCGTATCACGCCATAGCCCATCACGTTGGTGCCGGGGTCAATGCCCAGGATAATCTTTTCTGTGTTCGATTTCTTCTGAATCATCTGAATGCTGTATCTTCTGAATCCTTGGAATTCTGAATGCTGTATCTTCCTGAATCTATCGGTCCATATATGGATTATGAGCCAATTCCTCGCCGATGCTGGTAGCCTCACCGTGGCCTGGCAATACCTGTGTTTCATCCGGCAACATGCCGAGATGGCGCAGGCTGTTGATGATGCGGAACATGCTGCCGCCAGGGAAATCGGTTCTGCCGATGGAGCTCTTGAAGAGGGTATCGCCCGAGAAGAGTACGTGCTCTGCCTCGCAATAGAAGCATACGGAGCCGTTGCTGTGGCCCGGAGTCTCGATGATGGTGAATTCGTGATTGCCGAACTTGATTACCTCATCTTCCTCAAAGAAATGACCGATAGGAGGGAAGTGGGTGTCGAGCTGCATCTGGTAGAATGTCTCTGCCTGATGAGCCAGACCCTTCATCAGCTTCTCATCGCCCTGTGCCACTTCCGGCTTCAGTCCGAACTCCTGGTAGATGGTATCGTTGCCGAAATTATGGTCGAGATGACCATGGGTAACGAGGAGATGAACTGGCTTCAGATTGTTCTTCCTGATATACTCGGTGATCGCCTTGCGCTCTTCAGGATAGAAGGCGCCGCAATCTATGATGACGCACTCGAGGGTGTCATCGCTGACCACGTAGCAGTTTTCCTGCAACATGTTGACTTGGAATCTTTCGATATGTAGCATTTTACTTTTTTACTTTGAACTTTGAATATTGAACTTTGAACTTTATGATTAGTGAAGCTGATGAATTTCACTCCTATGCAGGAACATAAACCAGCTGCTTGTCCTGGCTGAACCACTCCTCATCGAAGAAGGTGCTGAGAGGGGTGATTTCCGAAATCTTATAATACTGCTTGAGCTCTTCCTTCAGATTGCCGCCCTTGAGGCAGAGCAAACCGTTGGGCAGGGCATTCTGACCAGCCTTCTTGAAGTTCTTCTTGATGATCTTCATCAGGTCGGGCAACTGCATCACGGCACGGCTCACTACGAAGTCGTACTTGCCTTTCTCGTCCTCACCGCGCAGGTGTTCAGCCACCAGGTTCTTGAGTCCGATAGCGCCAGCCACCTCATTGCACACCTTGATCTTCTTGCCGGTGCCATCGATGAGCTTGAACTTGCACTCAGGGAAGAGGATGGCGAGCGGGATGCCCGGAAAACCACCGCCGCATCCGAAGTCGAGAATCTCTGAACCCGGTCGGAAGTTGATCGCCTTGGCAATAGCCAGAGAGTGGAGCACATGGTGCTCGTAGAGGTTGTCGATATCCTTGCGGCTGATGACATTGATCTTGGCATTCCAATCGCGATACAGACCGTCGAGGGCAGCGAACTGCTTCTTCTGCTCGTCGGTGAGGTGAGGGAAATATTTCTCTATGATATTCATTCTATCTTGTTTTTGTTTCTTTCTATCTATATTTATTAATGTATTCAAGTTTCGCAAGTATGCTCCACACGCCCTGAAAGGGCAGAAGCTCCTAGCCCAGGGCATCGCCCTGGGTAATGATGGGTGCAAGTCTGTCGCCCTGTAAGGGCAAAAGCCTTCAAATACCAGGCAATATACAAAGCTTTTGCCCTTACAGGGCGCCTTGCTGATTGCTTGTATACCCAGGGCGCTGCCCTGGGCTAGGAGCTTCTGCCCTTTCAGGGCGTGTGGGTGAGATACTTGCGAAACTTCAGTTAATGTATATAAACCGATGCAAAGGTAGTGCAAATTGTAGATAAAACAAAATAAAATTAGCTTTTTTTGTATATTTAGTAGTTATTTCGGGGCTAGTTAGCAAAAAAATGTGTACCTTTGCACCCGAAAAAGATGTTAGATGGTATTTATTTAATATAAAAAGTAATGATAAAAGCAGCATTATTCGACTTAGACGGCGTGGTTTTCGATACCGAAAGCCAGTATTCCGTGTTCTGGGGAATGATAGGCAGGGAGTATCATCCGGAGATGCCTGACTTTGCGCTTCGCATCAAGGGACAGACCCTGGTTCAGATCTACGACAAGTACTTCTCTGATGATGCCACATTCGCTCATATTGATGGATACACCGATTGCAAGTCGGAACAGGCTAAGATAACAGCCCGGCTCGATGAGTTCGAGCTGAATATGTCGTTTCCTTACATTCCTGGATTCGAAACTTTCCTGAAAGACGTGAAGGCGCATGGTGTGAAGTGCGCTGTGGTGACGAGCAGCAATCTGCAGAAGATGGAGCAGGTGTATAAGCATCATCCTGAGTTCAAGACCTATTTTGACCGCGTGCTCACCAGCGAAGATTTTGCCAAGAGTAAGCCGGATCCAGACTGTTATCTCAAGGGTGCTGCCTGTTTCGGAGCAAAGCCGGAGGAATGCGTAGGTCTGGAGGACAGCTTCAACGGACTGAAGGCTGTGAGAGCTTCGGGTGCATTTACCCTCGGACTCGCTACTACCAATTCTGCAGAGAGCATCCAGCCATACAGCGACTATGTGATAGCCGATTACAATGGATTCGGATACGATGACCTGGAGAAGATTGTAGAAAAGAGATTAAGATAATACTTTTAGTAAACACAATTATATGGGATATTTATCTACAGACAAAAAGAAAATCACAACCAAGACCTACGCCGAAATGAAGGCGGCAGGTGAGAAGGTTACGATGCTTACTGCCTACGATTTTACTACCGCAGGCATCATCGATGCTGCTGGCATCGATACCATCTTGATAGGTGATTCGGCTAGCAATGTGATGGCTGGAAATGCTGATACATTGCCTGTCACCGTAGATCAGATGATTTACCACGCACGCAGTGTGGCCCGCGCCTGCAATCATGCACTCGTGCTCTGTGATATGCCTTTCGGCAGCTATCAGGTTTGCAAGGAAGATGCCTTGCGCAATGCCTGCCGAATGATGAAGGAGACGGGCGTGGATGCGCTGAAGCTGGAAGGTGGCGTGGAAATCGTGGATACTGTTCAGGCACTCATCAATGCCGGTATTCCTGTTTGCGGCCATCTCGGACTTACTCCTCAGAGCGTGAATAAGTTTGGCGGTTACGGCATCCGTGCCAAGGAGGATGCAGAGGCTGAGAAGCTGATCAGCGATGCTAAAGCACTGGATAAGGCTGGCTGTTTTGCCATCGTTCTGGAGAAGGTTCCTGCCAAACTGGCGGCTGAAGTTTCACGTCAGGTAAACGCTGTAACTATCGGTATTGGAGCGGGTAACGGTTGTGATGGACAGGTTTTGGTTTATGCTGATGCGCTCGGTATGACCCAGGGCTTCAAGCCAAAATTCCTGCGTCATTTTGCCCAGGTAGGCGAGGAGATGCAGAAGGGAGTAAAGGCTTATATTGACGCCGTGAAGAGCGTGGAGTATCCAAGCGCAGAAGAGAGCTACTAAGATGGATACGCAAAATACGCCGATACATATTAATTTATGGCATCGTGACTTCTGGCGTCTCTGCTTCGCCAATCTCTTCCTGATGACGAGCATCTATATGCTCCTCCTGAGCATACCTTATTTTATGGCTAAGGAGGGATATTCCGTTACTCAGATGGGCGTGGTTTATGCTGCTTATGGCTTGGGCATCTTTCTTTTGGGTGGCTTCTGCTCCTATCTGGTGCAGCGCTATCGTCGCAATCGGGTATGCCAGATATCCATCCTGGGTGTGGCAGTCAGTCTCGTCGTTCTTTATTATCTGGAAACCTTCTGGAACATCAAGGTGGGCTTCGAGATGCTGGTGGTGATGCGTCTGATTCAGGGTGCTTTCCTGGGCTTGGCAGAGATGTCGCTGGCGAGTACGCTGATTATCGATACCTGTGAATCTTTCCAGCGTACGGAGGCGAATTATATCACCTCCTGGTTTGCCCGCTTTTCCATTGCGGTAGGTCCATTGCTGTCGCTTCTGGTCTATAACGTCTTCAGTATGAAAGTTGTTTTTCCGGTAGCCTCAGTATTGGCATTGGTTGCCTTGGTGCTGGTTTCCAGAGTGAAGTTCCCGTTCAAGGCTCCGTCAGAAAACGTGTCACTCATCAGCAGCGACCGCTTTTTCCTGCCTCAGGGATTTCCGCTGTTCGTCAATATTGTATGCATCATGGTGATACCGGGCTTCTATCTGTCGCTGCCTCATTCTCTCACCGTCTATGCGATGTTTTTTTGCGGACTGTTTCTGGCATTGGTGGCAGAGAAATACGCTTTTGCTGATGCAGAGCTGAAGAGTCAGGTAATCGGGGGACTGATATTAATCGCGGCAGCAGAATTTGTTTCCTTAAGCGATCAGGATTTTGCCGAAGAGATGCTTGTGCCTGCCTTGCTTGCCTTGGGAGTGGGTATCATTGGAAGCCGATTCCTGCTTTTCTACATCAAGCTTGCCAAGCATTGCCAGCGTGGCACCAGTATGAGCTCCTTCTTCCTGGCGTGGGAACTGGGGTTGTGCTTAGGAATCGGATTGGGTTTCTGGCTGGTGAAGGACTTGTATCCGAAGGGCCTTGGTGTGGATTCGGTGATCTTGAATCCTGTGTATAAGGAACTTCTGTATCCGGCTTTCGGATTGACAGTGGTTTCTTTCCTGATGTATAATTTCCTAGTACATCCATGGTATATGAAGCATCGCAATCGCTGATGCTTCGTGTGCCTGCTTTATTAAAAGTTTCTAAAAATAGCGTTTGTGAAACTTTTTTAATATAATTTAGTTAGCTTTATTCGCTTTTGTGCTCATAATTGAGTACTTTTGCGTTTGATTTGAGAACGGAGGGCATTTTTGAAGTGCCCTTTGTTCAGTTTTTAGAATGAATTAAACGTAAAATTGATAATAAGATTATGGCAGAAGCTATTGATATCCGTGAGTTGAATATCCGGATTGAACAACAGAGTCAGTTCGTTACCAACCTGGTAATGGGCATGAACAAGGTCATCGTAGGTCAGAAGCACCTCGTTGACTGTCTCCTTATCGGTCTTCTCTCTGATGGTCACATTCTCCTGGAAGGTGTGCCTGGTCTGGCGAAGACTCTTGCAATCAAAACATTGTCACAGTTGATTAGTGCAGACTATAGCCGCATACAGTTTACACCCGATTTGTTGCCTGCCGACGTGATCGGTACGCAGATCTATTCGCAGAAGGATGAAGCCTTCCATGTGAAGCGAGGACCTGTGTTTGCCAACTTCGTCCTGGCGGATGAGATCAACCGTGCTCCAGCCAAGGTGCAGAGTGCCTTGCTCGAGGCGATGCAGGAACATCAGGTAACCATCGGCGAGCAGACTTTCCATTTGCCTAATCCATTCCTGGTGATGGCTACCCAGAACCCGGTAGAGCAGGAGGGTACCTATCAGTTGCCTGAGGCTCAGGTGGACCGTTTCCTCCTCAAGGTTGTCATCGATTATCCTACCATCGAAGAAGAGAAGCTCATTATCCGTGAGAACATCCAGGGCGGTCTGCCTACCGTGACTCCGGTTACTACAGCCGAGGAAATCCTGAAGGCTCGCAGCATCGTCAACGAGGTGTATATCGATGAGAAGATTGAGCAGTATATTGCTGACATCGTCTTCGCTACCCGTTATCCAGACCGTTACGGCCTGGGCGAATTGAAGGATATGATTACCTTTGGCGGCAGTCCTCGTGCCAGCATCTCACTTGCCAAGGCAGCCAGAGCCTACGCCTTCATCAAGCACCGTGGCTACGTGATTCCTGAGGATGTACGTGCCGTGGCTCACGATGTACTCCGCCACCGCATCGGCCTCTCTTACGAGGCAGAGGCAAGCGAAATCACCAGCGAGGAAATCGTCAGCCGCATCATCAACAAGGTTGAAGTGCCTTGATTTAGTTCAAAATTCAAAGTAAATTAAGTTGGATACACAAGATATCTTAAAGAAAGTTCGGAAGATCGAGATCAAGACTCGCGGATTGAGCCAGAACATCTTCGCCGGCCAGTATCATTCTGCCTTCAAGGGTAGGGGAATGGCCTTTGCCGAGGTGCGCGAATATCAGTATGGCGACGACGTGAGAGACATCGACTGGAATGTGACGGCTCGCTTCCATCGCCCTTTCGTCAAGGTCTTTGAAGAAGAGCGAGAGCTTACCGTGATGCTGATGGTGGATGTGAGCGGTTCGCTCGATTTCGGTACCATGCGCCAGATGAAGCGCGACCTGGCTACCGAGATAGCTGCAACCCTTGCCTTCAGTGCCATCCAGAACAACGACAAGATAGGTGTCATCTTCTTTTCCGACAGAATAGAGAAATATATCCCTCCCAAGAAGGGACGCAAGCATATCCTCTACATCATTCGTGAGATGCTCGACTTTCATCCCGAGAGTCAGCGTACCGATATCGGATGTGCCCTGGAATACTTCACGAGGGTGATGAAGCGCCATTGCACGGCTTTCGTCATCAGCGACTTCTACGATAGCAAGGACTATCAGCACCAGCTGCAGATAGCCAACCAGAAGCACGATGTGGTGGGAATCCAGGTGTATGATCCACGTGCCAAGCAGCTGCCCGACGTGGGACTGCTCAAGGTGATGGATGCCGAGACGGGACACGAGATGTATATCGATACCAGTTCGAAGAAATTGAGAGTGGCTCACACCCAAAACTGGTTGCGACAGCAGGAGAATCTGAGACAGCTCTTTGCCAAGAGCAAGGTAGATTGGACTTCGGTAGCCACCAACGAGGACTTCTCGAAGGCGCTCCTGATGCTGTTCAAACAGAGAGGCTAAAGTAAGATAACATGAAAATAAAGAATATCATATTGACGATGGCGCTGATGGGTTGCTCTACGCTGGCTTTCGGTCAGACCGTGGAGCAGCGCATGGATTCCCTGCAGCTGCTTATCGGACAGCAGACCATCCTGCACCTCAAGGCTACTGCCCGGAAGGGTGCCAGAATCGTGCTGCCATCCTTCAAGCCTCAGGACCAGATTGTACCTGGTGTAGAGGTGGTGGAGCAGAGCAAGGGCGACACGATGCAGATGGGTGATGACCGCATCCAGGTGAGCCGCGACTATACGCTTACCTCTTTCGATGAGAAGGTGTATGTGGTTCCTGCACTCGATGTGAAGATTGACGGCAAGAGCTATCACGGAAATCCGTTGGCGCTGAAGGTGCTCACCGTTCCGGTAGATACGGTGCATCCTAACCAGTTCTATCCGGCAAAGGGTGTACAGGATAATCCTTTCGAGTGGAGTGAGTGGAGCTTCGCCTTCTGGTTGAGCCTGCTGATGATTATCATCTGTGGAGCAATGATTTATCTCCGTAATCGTCTGAAGAAGAACAAGCCTATCATCGCCCGCATCCGCATCGTAAAGAGGGTGCCTGCCCATGAGAAGGCGCTGCGTGAAATCAATGACATCAAGCATCATCATACCAGCGCCAGCCAGGAGACTCAGAAAGAGTACTACACCCAGTTGACCAATACGCTGCGTGCCTATATCGTGAGCCGCTTCGGATTCAATGCGATGGAGATGACCAGTGGAGAAATCATCGAGCACCTGCGTGCTTCGGGCGACCAGAAGATGATAGACGAGCTGAGAATGCTCTTCTCCACCGCCGACCTGGTGAAGTTTGCCAAGTACGAGATTCCGATGAACGAGAACGATGCCAACCTGGTGAATGCCATCAACTTCATCGACCAGACGAAGACCGATGAGCAGCCTAAGGAGGAGAAGATTGTTCCAACGCTCAGCACCGAAGACCAGAAGTCGCAGCAGCAGCGCCGACTCATCAAGACCCTGCTCTGGGTGGGCGGCATCAGCGTAGTTGTCATCTTCGGCTACATCGTTTATCAGGTAGCAATGCTCGTGATGTAAATGTCATCAGGCTCAGAAATCCAGAGCTGGTGATGTAAACAATAAAAAGAAATTAAGAAATGGAATTTGCAAGTAAAGCATATTTTCTGCTGCTCCTGCTGCTGATACCTTATATATTATGGTATTTCCTGGGCAGGAAGAAGAGCGAGCCTACGATGCGCATAAGTAATACCCGCATCTATCAGTATGCTCCGAAGAGCATGCGCGTCAGACTCATCCATCTGCCGATGGTGCTGAGATGCATCTGCTTCGTGCTCATCGTCATCGCCATGGCCCGTCCGCAGACCTACTATTCCTGGGACAACAAGACCGTAGAAGGTATCGATATCATGCTTGCCATGGACGTATCAACCTCTATGCTTGCCGAGGATCTGAAGCCAAACCGTATGGAGGCAGCGAAGGATGTTGCCACTGAGTTTATCTCAGGCCGTCCTACCGACAATATCGGACTCACCATCTTTGCCGGAGAGGCTTTCACGCAATGTCCGATGACCACCGATCATGCCAGTCTGCTCAGACTCCTGCATGACACCCGTACCGATATTGCGGCTCGCGGACTCATTGACGACGGTACCGCTGTGGGTATGGGACTTGCCAACGCCGTGACCCGACTCAAGGATTCCAAGGCAAAGAGCAAGGTGGTAATCCTGCTCACCGACGGTAGTAACAACATGGGTGACATCTCGCCAATGACCGCTGCCGAGATAGCCAAGAGCTACGGCATCAGAGTCTATACTATCGGAGTGGGAACCAACAAGGTGGCGCCTTATCCGATGCCTGTGGCAGGAGGCGTACAGTATGTCAATATCCCGGTGGAAATCGATACCCCGACGCTGCGCGACATCGCTCAGACCACCGATGGAAACTTCTATCGTGCTACGAGTACAGCCGAGTTGAAGAAAATCTACAAGGACATCGACAAGTTGGAGAAGTCTAAGTTTAATGTGAAGCATTTTGCCAAGCGCTATGAGGCCTATCAGCCTTTTGCCCTGGGTGCACTCCTGGTACTGCTCCTGGAGATATTGCTCCGCCTCACTTGGTTCAGAAGAATTCCTTGATGAAAGGGGAGTTTAGACAAAATAGATTATAACATCATATAAATATGTTAAGATTTGAAGATCCTACGTTTCTCTGGCTGCTCTGGCTGATACCGGTGCTCATACTGGTTCGTCTGGTAGGCTGGAGAAGGCGAAAGGCTAAGCTGAAAAGATTGGGCGATCCGGAACTGCTCAAGCAGTTGATGCCCGACATATCCAAATACCGTCCTACGGTGAAGTTTGTGCTGATGCTTGCAGCCTTGGCACTTGTCATCGTGATGGTGGCTCGCCCTCAGATGGGAAGCAAGATTTCTCACGACAAGCGTAATGGCATCGAGACGATGATCTGTCTCGATATCTCCAATTCCATGCTTGCCGAGGATGTGGCTCCTTCCCGTCTCGACAAGAGCAAGATGCTGATAGAGAATCTGGTAGATAACTTCAGCAACGACAAGATCGGACTGATCGTCTTTGCAGGCGATGCCTTCGTGCAGTTGCCTATCACCAGTGATTATGTATCGGCAAAGATGTTCCTGCAGAATATCACACCGGGGCTGATCCAGACTCAGGGTACCAATATCGGCGATGCCATCTCGCTTGCCACCAAGAGTTTTACCCAGCAGGACAATGTGGGTAGAGCCATCATCGTGATTACCGATGGTGAGAACCATGAGGATGGTGCCAAGGAGGCAGCCGAGATTGCCCAGAAGAAGGGCATCAACGTGTTTATCCTCGGTATCGGTAATACCAAGGGTGCTCCTATCCCGATGGGCGATGGCTCTTATCTGAAGGATCACGCAGGCAATACCGTGATGACTGCCCTCAACGAGCAGATGTGCCGCGAACTGGCGCAGGCTGGCAAGGGTCAGTATATCCATGTGGATAATACGAGCGATGCTGAAAAGGCATTGAATGATGACCTTACCAAGTTGCAGAAGGGAGATATGACCAGCGTGATATACAGTGCCTACGATGAACAGTTTCAGGCTGTGGGCATTCTCATCATCCTCCTGCTCATCATCGAGGTCTGCATGCTGGAAGTAAAGAATCCGTTGCTCAGGAACATCAAGTTCTTCAAAAGGGATTCCTTGAAGCTGCCGAAATAAAGCAGCTTCATAAGTCTGGGCTGTCACCTATTCGCCCTGAAAGGGCAGAAGCTCTTAGCCCAGGGCATCGCCCTGGGTAAAGCGAGTAGTAGCAAGGCGCCCTGAAAGGGCAAAAGCTTTAAAATATAGATGTAAAAATGAAGTATATACATTATATAATAGTAACCGTGGCAATGTTGCTGGTGGGTACGGCACAAGCCGGAGCCCAGACTGATCGCAACCTGATCCGTCAGGGCAATCGTGCCTTCAAATCTCAGAAATGGGCAGTGGCAGAAACCCAATATCGCAAGGCTATCTCCAAGAATCAGAAGAATCCACAGGCGATATACAATCTTGGTTGTGCGCTCATGGCGCAGCAGAAAGACTCCATGGCGATACAGCAGTTTACCAATGCCGCCCAGTTGGAAACCAACCGCCTCCGCCGTGCTGCCAGCTATCACAACATGGGCGTGATCATGCAGAACCACCGTGAATATGCCCAGGCCATCGAATACTACAAGATGGCGCTGAGATGCAATCCACAGGACAATGAGACCCGTTATAATCTTGCCCTCTGCAAGAAGTTGCTCAAGAACAATCCGCAAAACAAGGATAAGAACAACAAGGATAAGAACAAGGACAAGAACAAGAAGGATCAGAATAAGGACAAGAACAAAGACAACAAGGATAAAAACGACGATAAGAATAAGAACGACAAGAACAAGAATAAGAATAACAAGAATAATCAGAACCAAAACCAGCCGAACCAGGACAAGATGAGCCGCGAGAATGCCGAGCAGCTCCTGAATGCCGCCGTTCAGCAGGAGCAAGCCACCAAGCGCAAGTTGCAGAAGGCGATGAGCCAGCCACGCAGGAAGGCTTACGACAAGAATTGGTAAAAGATTAGATAAGATAAAAATACGATTTATAGATATAAATACGGTTTATATATAATATTTAGCTATTATTTAAGATACGATATGAAAAGAATAGGTTGGTATTTGATATTGCTGATATGCTTGCTAGGCTACCAGGTGCATGCGGTGGCCCAGCATATCTCCGTGTCGGCTCCATCGCACGTAGCGGCTGGAGAAAACTTCCGTGTCGCCTATACCATCAACACCCGTGATGTAGAGGAATTCAGAATGGGTGCAGTGCAGGATGGACTCGAAGTCATCGCAGGCCCTTACACATCCTCGCAATCCAGTTATCAGATGATCAACGGACATACCTCGTCCTCTTCATCTGTAACCATCACCTACACCCTTTATGCGGCAAAGAATGGTACCTTCAACATTGGTGCTTCCCACGCCATCGTGGGGGGCAGGAGCCTGGCTTCTCACGCCGTGAAGATTACGGTGTCGGGTCACGCTCAGCGTACCAACGGCGCTCCTAGCATGCACGGACAGGATAGCTATGACCAACCTCGTATGCGTACCGCAGGCTCTGCCATCTCGGGCAGCGACCTCTTCATCAAGGTGTCTGCCAACAAGAAGAGAGTACACGAGCAGGAACCTATCCTGCTTACCTACAAGGTATATACACAGGTGGAACTCACCCAGCTGGAAGGCAAGATGCCAGACCTAAAGGGATTCCACAACCAGGAAGTACCTCTGCCACAGCAGAAGACCTTTCATACCGAAATGGTGAACGGCCGTCCTTACAAGTGTGTCACCTGGAGCCAGTATGTGATGTATCCTCAGATGACCGGTAAGCTGGAGATTCCTTCCATCACCTTCAAGGGCATCGTGGTACAGCAGAACCGCAATGTTGACCCTATGGAGGCCTTCTTCAATGGCGGCTCCGGATATGTAGAGGTAAAGAAGGACATCAAGGCTCCGGGTATCACCCTGCAGGTAGATCCGTTGCCTCAGCGCCCTGCCAACTTCTCGGGTGGAGTAGGTAAATTCAATATCTCTGCTTGTCTTGACAAGAAGGAAATCAAGGCAGGCGAACCGATCACGCTCCGTGTGATTGTGGGAGGTATTGGAAACCTCAAGTTGCTTAAGCAGCCAGTAGTGAATTTCCCGAAGGATTTCGACAAGTATGATGCCAAGGTAACAGATAAGACCCGACTCACCGCCAATGGAGTGGAGGGTAATATGATCTACGATTTCCTGGCTGTTCCTCGCAATCAGGGCAGCTATACCATTCCAGCCGTGGAGTTCACCTATTATGATACCGGCAAGAATGCGTATAAGACCATCAAGACCCAACCTTTCACTCTGAACGTGGAGAAGGGAGATGGTTCAACATCCGAGTCGGCTGACTATACCAGCAAGGACAAGGATATCCATACCATCAAGTTGGGCAAGACCTCACAGCATCAGGCAGATGATATGTTCTTCGGAAGCTTCGGCTACTGGATCTGTCTGCTCATTCCGCTCATCGCCTTCTTCGTGCTGCTGGTGGTATTCCACCGCAGAGCCATCGAGAATGCCGACATCGTGAAGAAGCGCTCCAACAAGGCGGGCAAGATAGCCACCAAGCGTCTGCGCATGGCCAACAAGCTGATGCTGCAGGGCAAGCAGGGCGAGTTCTATGATGAGGTGATGCGTGCCCTCTGGGGATATATGAGCTACAAGCTGAACATGCCGGTAGAGCAGCTCTCTCGTGAGAATGTCCGTGAGAAACTCTTCGCCCACGATGTGGACGATGTTACAATACAGAAGTTTACTTCCGCTCTCGATGAGTGCGAGTTCGAGCGTTATGCTCCAGGCGATCCTGCCGGCAATATGAACCGTACCTTCGAATCGGCAATGACAGCGATTATGGAAATAGAAAATGCAATCAATGCGACTCGCAAGAACGCCAAGAAGCATCCTGCCGGATATTCCTTCGTATGGCTGCTCCTGGCGATGCTGGGCTTCGGCGCTTCTCCGGTATCGGCAATCACCAAGAACAATGCCGATACGGAATATCAGAAGGGCAACTACCAGCAGGCTATCCGCGACTACGAAGAGCTGCTCAAGAATGGTGCCTCTGCCGAGATTTACTACAACCTCGGCAATGCCTACTATCGTACAGACAATATCACCAAGGCGGTGCTCAACTATGAACGTGCCCGTCTGCTCTCGCCTGGAGATGAGGACATCAACTTCAATCTCCAGTTTGCACGCAGCAAGACCATCGACAAGATTACCCCGGTAAGCGAAATGTTCTTTGTTACCTGGTATAAGGCGCTGGTCAACTTCACGAGTGTAGATAACTGGGCGAAGACTGGTATCATCTCCATCATCATGGCGCTGCTGCTCGTGCTGCTCTATCTCTTCGGTCCGCACATCCTGATGCGCAAGATCGGCTTCTTTGGCGGTATCGGCTTCTTCCTCGTCTTCCTGCTGAGCAATCTCTTTGCCTATCAGCAGAAGCAGGCGCTCGACAACCGCAAGGGTGCCATCATCATCTCACCTTCCGTGAACATCAAGAAGACGCCTGCCAAGACCAGTACCGATCAGTTTGTACTCCACGAGGGTACCCGTGTAGATATCATCGACAAGGGTATGACCGACTGGCGTGGCATCCGCGTAGGCGATGGAAGAGAGGGATGGATCGAGACCAAGCATCTCGAGGAAATCTAGGAGAATGAAGTGGATGGAGCGTCAGACACTGATATCATTCTACATTCAACATTAAATATAAAACAATAAGTAAATGGATTTTAGTTCGATACAAGATATTGACTTTCAGATACTGCAGTGGTTCAACGGCAGTAACAATGTGATTCTCGACCAGTTGGTGATGGCACTTACTTCGGGTTTCACCTGGATACCACTCTATCTTGTACTCTTTATCATCGTGATGCGCAATAATGAGACAATCGGGCAGATTGGTCTTATTGTAGGCTGCGCATTCCTGTGCATTCTTTTTGCAGATGGCATTGCCGAGGGAATCATCAAACCGCTGGCGGCCAGATGGCGACCTTCCAACGATCCGCTGGTAAAATATTCCGTACAGGTAGTGGATAATCTTCGTCTGAAGGACTACAGTTTCTGTTCGGGGCATGCAGCCAACACCATGGCGTTAGCCGTGTTCTTCTCGCTGCTTGTAAGGAGCAGGATGCTCACCTTCACCCTGGTAGCATGGTCGCTGGTGAACTGCTGGACCCGTCTCTATCTGGGCGTTCATTATCCGCTGGACATCGTTTGCGGCATACTGCTGGGCATGGTGGTTGGTACGCTGGTATATCTTTTCTTCCATCGTATGTACCGACGTATGTCACCGGAAATCAAGTATGTTTCGAATCAATATACCAGTACGGGATATGATTGCGATGACATCGATATGATTATGACCGTCCTGATGCTCACCCTCGTATATGTCATCCTGCGTGCCGTCGTTCTGATGACGGGGCTGTAATCAGGCAGTGAGCCTTCTTGGGGGCATCACTATTTTCAAAAATAAAAAGTTCAATTTTCAAAGAAAGCAATGGATACAAAACATATTAAGATTAGTGATTATAATTACGATTTGCCAGATGAGCGCATCGCCAAGTTTCCTATCTCACAGCGCGACCACAGTAAACTGCTGGTCTATAAGCATGGTGAGGTAAGCGATGATGTATTCTTCCATCTTCCTGACTATCTGCCAAAGGGTGCCATGATGGTATTCAATAATACCAAGGTAATCCAGGCGCGCATGCATTTCCGCAAGGAGACGGGAGCCCTCATCGAGGTGTTCCTGATGGAACCTGCTGCACCTACCGACTATGAGCTGATGTTCCAGACATCGGGTCACTGCTCATGGCTCTGTATGATTGGTAACCTGAAGAAATGGAAAGAGGGAAGCCTGAAGCGAGACTTCGAGATCAAGGGTCATCAGCTTACCCTCTCTGCTACCATGCGCCGTGGAGATGCCCTCAGCGCAGAGGCTTCAGAGATGGTGGCTAAAGGTGGCGGCACCAACTACTGGGTGGATTTCGACTGGGACAACGAGCATGTTTCCTTTGCCGAGATTCTCGAAGCAGTGGGAGAGTTGCCTATCCCTCCTTATCTGAACCGCAAGACAGAAGAAAGTGACAAGACCACTTATCAGACCGTATATTCCAAGATCAAGGGTAGTGTGGCTGCCCCAACAGCCGGTCTGCATTTCACCGATGCGGTGCTCCAGGACCTGGATGCGCATGGCATCGACCGTGAAGAGGTAACCCTTCATGTAGGAGCGGGAACCTTCAAGCCGGTGAAGAGTCTTGAGATAGAAGGTCATCAGATGCATACCGAATATATCGTGGTTCATCGTCGCAGTCTGGAGAAGCTCATCAAGCACGAGTGCCAGGTCATCGCCGTGGGAACCACCAGTGTGCGCACCATTGAGAGTCTCTACTATATGGGCGTGCATCTCATCAAGCATCCTGAGGCAAGTGAAGAGGACCTGCATGTAAAACAGTGGGATCCATACGAGCTGTCGGCAGATGGCAATCTGGTGGAAGGCATCACTCCGGTGCAGGCTATCCAGGCAATCGTCGATTATCTCGACCGCAACGGATTGGAAGCCCTTCACTCCAGCACGCAGATCATCATCGCTCCAGGTTATACCTATAAGATTGTGAAGATGCTGGTAACCAATTTCCATCAGCCTCAGAGCACCCTCCTTCTCCTGGTGAGTGCCTTCCTGCATGGTGATTGGAAGAAGGTATATGATTATGCCCTCTCTCACGATTTCCGATTCCTGAGCTACGGAGATTCCTCCCTGCTCATTCCGTAAGGAGAAGAAATCAGAGCAATAACAGAACTGCTAATCATAAAGTTCAAAGTTCAAAATTCAAAGTTCAAAGTATAAAATATGATTTCAGTAGAAGGACTGAAAGTAGAGTTTGGCGTAAAGCCACTTTTCAATGATGTAAGCTTCGTAATCAACGACCGCGACCGCATTGCCCTGGTAGGTAAGAACGGTGCCGGCAAATCTACGATGCTGAAGATTCTCTGTGGCTTGCAGAAGCCAACCTCCGGCGTAGTGGCTATCCCTAATGAAACCACCATCGGCTATCTGCCTCAGGTGATGAAACTGCAGGATGATACCACCGTGAAGCAGGAAACCCGAAAGGCTTTCGCCCACAATACCGAGATGAAGGCGCGCCTCGACAAGATGCAGCAGGAAATGGCCGACCGCACCGACTACGAGAGCGAGAGCTATGCCCAGCTCGTGGAGAAATTCACCCAGGAACATGATCGCTATATGATGATGGGCGGTGAAAACTACGAGGCGGAGATAGAGCGCACGTTGAGTGGTCTGGGTTTCACCCGTGAAGACTTCGACCGTCCTACCCGAGAGTTCTCTGGTGGATGGCGTATGCGTATCGAGTTGGCAAAGATCCTGCTCCAGAAGCCGGATGTACTTCTCCTCGATGAGCCTACCAACCATCTTGATATCGAGAGTATCCAGTGGCTGGAGCAGTTCCTGGCGCAGAGTGCCAAGGCGGTGGTGCTGGTAAGTCACGACCGTGCCTTTATCAATAATGTAACCAACCGCACCCTGGAGATTACCTGCGGAAGGGTAGAGGATTACAAGGTGAAATATGATGAGTATGTGGTACTTCGTGCCGAGCGCCGCGAGCAGCAGCTCCGCGCCTACGAGAACCAGCAGAAGGAAATCGCCGATATCAAGGATTTCATCGAGCGTTTCCGCTATAAGCCAACCAAGGCTGTACAGGTGCAGAGCCGCATCAAGCAGTTGGAGAAAATCGTTCCTATCGAGGTGGACGAGGTGGATACCAAGCAGATGCATCTCAAGTTCCCTCCTTGTCTCCGTAGCGGCGATTATCCGGTTATCTGCGATGAGGTGAGAAAGGATTATGGCGATCATACCGTCTTCGACCATGTGACCCTTACCATCAAGCGTGGCGAGAAAGTGGCATTCGTAGGTAAGAACGGCGAGGGTAAATCTACCCTTGTGAAGTGTATCATGGGCGAGATTCCTTTTACGGGCAATCTCAAGATAGGTCATAACGTGCAGATAGGTTATTTCGCACAGAACCAGGCACAGCTGCTCGATGAGAAGCTTACCATCTTCCAGACCATCGACAATGTGGCTACCGGCGAGATGCGTCTCAAGGTGAACGATCTGCTGGGTGCCTTTATGTTTGGTGGTGAAACATCCGAAAAGTATGTCAAGGTGTTGAGTGGAGGAGAGCGCAGTCGTCTGGCGATGATCAAGCTCCTGCTCGAACCGGTGAATCTCCTGATTCTCGATGAGCCTACCAACCATCTCGATATGCAGTCGAAGGATGTGTTGAAGGAAGCCATCAAGGCTTTCGATGGCACCGCTATCATCGTGAGCCACGACCGTGAGTTCCTCGACGGACTGGTAGATAAGGTATATGAGTTTGCCGGTGGCAAGGTACGTGAGCATCTGGGCGGTATCTACGATTATCTCCGTGCCCACAATGCTGAGAGCATCAGTCAGGCGCTGGCGAATCAGGTCGGAAGTCAGAATATGTCATCTGCCGGCTCTCCATCTTCTTCATCATCATCTGCAGATTCTTCCGAGGCATCTTCCGGCAAGCTCAGCTATGCCGAGCACAAGGAACAGCAGAAGAAGATTCGCAAGGCAGAGAAGGCGGTGAAGGAATGCGAGACGAAGATAGAAAAGCTCGAAACCCGCAAGGCAGAGATCGATGCCCTCCTGATGAAGCCTGAGAACGCTACGAATATGGAACTCGTTACCGAATATACCGAGCTGATGAAGAGCCTGGATGAGGAAAACGAGAACTGGATGATGCTCTCCGAAGAACTGGAGGAAATCAAGAATTCATAGTTAAAACAATAATAAATAACGAGAAAATGAAAATGAAGTACATCCTTCCGATGATGATGCTCGCAGCCATGCCTTTGGCTGCTGATGCTCAGAACAAGTCGGGACTTGTCTTGAGCAATCTTGACAAGACAGCAAAGCCTGCTGATGATTTCTATCAGTTTGCTACCGGTGGCTGGCAGAAGAACAATCCGCTGCCTGCTGCCTACAGCCGTTATGGTAGTTTCGAACAGTTGGCTGAGAACAGCAACAAGCGTATCAACTCTATTCTTGATGAACTCAAGAAGAAGACCTACAAGGCAGGAACCATCGAGCAGAAGCTTTCCGACTTCTATAAGTTGGCGCTCGATATCGACCGCCGCAATAAGGAGGGCATTGCTCCTGTAAAGCCTCTCCTCGACGAGATTGCTGCTGCCAAGACCAAGGCAGATCTCCAGAACTTGCAGGTGAAGTATGCCATGCAGGGCTTGGGCGTAGGTTTCGGTACAGGTTTCGGTGCTGACGAGAAAAACGTTACCATGAACATCTACAATGTGATGCAGGGTGGCTTGACTCTCGGCTCCAAGGATTACTACCTCAACAACGATGCTGCTACCGTAGCCATCCGTGAGGCTTTCAAGACCTACGTGGCAAAGATGTTCCAGCTCTATGGCTTCTCTGCTGCCGATGCTGCCAAGAAGGCACAGAAGGTATTCCTCCACGAGACCAGTCTTGCTACTATCTCCAAGAGCCGTACCGAACTCCGTGACCCACAGGCTAACTACAACAAGATGAGCCTGAAGCAGTTTAAGGAGAATTATCCAAACATTCCTCTTGAGGCATTGGCTAACGGCGAGGGCATCAAGAGCGAATATATCCAGGAGATGATTGTGGGTCAGCCTGCATTCATGGCTGGTTACGACAAGATTACTGCTGCAGAGGATGCTGAGACCTTGAAGGCATTGATGGAGTGGAGTGTCATCGGCAGTTCTTCTGCTTATCTCACCGATGAGATCCGTGAGGCAAACTTCGATTTCTTCGGCAAGACCATGAGTGGCAGAAAGGAAGACCATCCATTGTGGAAGCGTGCCACCTCTCAGGTAGATGCTCAGATGGGTGAGGCACTCGGCAGAATCTACTGCAAGAAGTTCTTCCCTGAGTCATCCAAGAAGATGATGGAGACTCTGGTCAAGAATCTCCAGGTGAGCCTCGGTCAGCGTATCGATGCTCAGGAGTGGATGAGTGCAGAGACCAAGGCTGCTGCCCACAATAAACTCGATAAGTTCTATGTCAAGATTGGTTATCCTAACCAGTGGACTGACTATAGCAAGCTTACCATTGATCCATCCAAGAGTTTCTATGAGAACGTGATGGCTTGCCGTCAGTTCCGCAACAATAAGGAGATTGCTGAGAAGGCTGGTAAGCCAGTCAACAGAGATGAGTGGTATATGACTCCTCAGACTGTGAATGCATACTATAATCCTACCACCAATGAGATCTGCTTCCCAGCGGGTATCCTTCAGTATCCATTCTTTGATGCCAAGGCTGACGAGGCATTCAACTATGGTGCTATCGGTGTAGTGATTGGTCATGAGATGACTCACGGATTTGATGATCAGGGTCGTCAGTATGATGCCAGCGGTAACCTGAAGGATTGGTGGACAGCAGCTGATGCTGAGGGCTTCAACAAGCGTGCAGATATGTATGCTGATTTCTTCAGCAACATCAAGGTTTTGCCTGATCTGAATGCCAACGGTCGCTTTACATTGGGTGAGAACCTTGCCGACCACGGTGGTTTGATGGTATCTTTCAATGCCTTCAAGAATGCGACAGCCAAGAAGCCTTTGAAGAACAAGGATGGCTTTACTGCTGATCAGCGTTTCTTCCTTGCCTACGCTGGTGTATGGGGTCAGAACATCACCGAAAAGGAGATTCGCAACCGTGTGAAGAACGATCCTCATGCGCTTGGTAAGTGGCGTGTAGATGGTGCTCTTCCTCACATTGATGCCTGGTATGAGGCATTCGGTGTAAAGCAGGGCGACAAGATGTTCATTCCTAAGAATGAGCGTCTGGAGCTTTGGTAAAGATCAAATATCCCGTTAGTTTTTAAAGTTTTAAAGGGATAAGAATGAAATATGAAAAAGGCTGCGTTACCACCGGGTAACGCAGCCTTTTTTCATACGTTTTTATTCTTCATGAATGTTGCCGTAAACTCCTTACACTTGCGCATATCCTGTTTGGATGATGCAATAGAGTAGGGACTATATTTTTCAAACATGTCAAGACCACGTCCTAATGTAATGGTCCATCCTGTATCTGTTTTGATACATCTGTCATGGAAGTCTCTGAACTTGTATGTAAACTCAATGCCATAAGAAGCAAGGTCGTCCTTGATGTCATCAAGCTTGTCTATCAAGTCTGGAATCTTGTCTTCCTCTTCATTAGTGAAAAGGTTCAGTTTCAAGTCATCCACTGGACGTGTATTGATAAGCATCAGAGCAAATTCCATGAAGTTCTTTACCTGCCATGAAGCACGTATATATGGATCTTCAACGGTTATTTCCTTTGCTTCTCTCATATAAGGTGCAAATAACTTCTCATAACTTACGCCAGTTTGTCCCATTCTGAATGACATACTCTTTTCTTGTAGAACAGATATGCGTGGACGTTTGGTTTTCGGTTCTTCTGTATGATCTTCAGTCGTAGTATGGGTAGGAACAGGCAGGCCTCCCTTCACGAGGAAAGCCAAATCCTTTCTTACCACCTTGCCTATAAAGGCATTCAGTATCTTGTTTTCCAACTTACTCTCCATAATTATAAATTATAAATTATTAAAAATCCTGTTCTATCATTGTATTGTTCTTTACTGTCTCACGTACAAGTGGGTTCAGTTTGTCATCCACATCGTAGATTCTAAGCTGTAACATACTTGCATTGACAGATTTATTCAGATTGAGTGTCACTTCAAACACACGATTGTTCAAGTTCGTTGCATCAGTGCTGTTCAGTGTCACTTCCTTTTCCTGGGTTACAGGATCGTCACCATTATAAATACAGCAAACCACCTTGCGCTCCATCACGGTCATACTTACAGCTTCCGACTGTATCATCTGGAACTTCAATCGACTGCTCACCATATTCAGGTTGTGGCTCATCAGCGCAACACCCACCTTTTCTGTCTTGTTTGTTCTCTTCTGCTGACTTCTTATCACAGGAATAATCATTTCCTGAAGCGATGCGCCACCATGAGCAAAGTTGTAGCCACCTGGTGCAGCCAGACGGTTGGTTCCGATAGGTACTGCAACCTGTAACGGCGTGGTACTCTTGATGGAAGATACCTTGTCAAGAGGGAATTTTACAATATCCTCAAAAGCATCGTTGCTGTCTGTGAGATAGTATCTTGTTTTCTTCTCGATAACCGACTCCTTGATGCTATGCTTGTCCTTCTCTTCAAACTTCATATCATTATAGAGGAATCCATGATCAGCGGTGAGAAGCACATTTGCCACATTCCCATCAAACACCTTATATATAGTCGTCATTCCACTGCTTCATCTCATCCAGTTCGTTCTGGATGATATTCATCCTGTCGAAGATGAAGAGCACATGAAGTTGCGGATTGCGCTCGAAGTAATTGTATATTCTATCTTGTACCATATTCTTGGATGCTTTATAAATACGGATGTTACTTGTCTATATCTATTCCTGTTAATTTCAACAATCTGGCTTTAATGGCTCCTCTATTTCTAAGAAATATGTTCATGAGTTCATTAACAGATTTTCCTTCTTTATATAGTGTAACTAATTTTTTGTCATCAATTACAGACCAAGGCTCATAAGCGTTAGGAAAGATAGTTTTCTGCTGTTCTATATACGATAGAGGTTCAGTTTTAGAACAGGAATCCTTTATACCAAAAATCTCCATCAAATCCTTTATGACTCTTTCCTGGTTTTCCTTAACTGTGTCAGGAGTCCATGCATTCGGATATGTTTTGTATATTTTTTGAGAACTTGCAAAAGAACCTATATTCTTCTCGAAATATCTTTTTAGCTTCTCCTGATAATCCAGGTTACCTAAAGAAGAATTCTTTCGACGACCAATCAGGCATAAATTTCCGATTCTATGCGTATAATAGTCTCTCTGTTCTTCATCAAAATCCTTTACCCACTGACTGGTTGCTTTAGGATTTTGTGGAAGAATATGCTCAATTGATGTAGTCCCGAAATCTTTCCATTCGGACTTATCCTTGTATTTGTATTCAAGCAGCATCAGAAGTGCATAAGTATATCGTCTGCCGTATATCTCAGATTGAATGTTAGCCATGAAAACTTGTTCATTAAATGAATAATAATCATGAGCTTCAAGCACATCAGATGTATTGCATGCTTCTTCTATCAAATTAATGATATTATTCAAGTTGTCAATACGATACGATGGGGTTTTACCACATACTGCATCTGCAATATTTTTGCATGCTACCTTCTGTGTAAATTCAAGAAGTCCATCGTTTCCAAATTTTCTTCCATATGCCAAAATTACAGGAATCCAATCTGTTGAAGGCATACACTCATTGAGTGTTCTTATCAACGTACAATACTCTGAATCTTCATTGCCTGCCAAATTTATCAGTTTGTTATAATCTTCGTATGCTTTAAAAACATAGTTGAAGAATTCTTTTCCCTGTTTAATTTTCCCAGCTTTGAAAACTTGCTTGTCATATTCATCGAGCAGATTCATTTTTTGTCGCTTTTTGAGCAACATGGTTCGTACATACGCAAGGAAACGGTCAAAATCATTACCTAGATCTTCCTGCATATTTTCCCATTCACGTGCATACTCATTCATTTCACCATCATCCTCAATTTTTTCAAGATTAGATGATTTCAATATGTCTGCATTACTTAATTTTTGACCACGGTCATTCATGACAGAAAATAGGCGAAATGCATCCTCTAATGAATCTGCTGATATATATATCATAACAACATTGTTGAGAATGAAAGATAGAAAAGCATCTAAATCTATTTCTTCATGAGTTGTAAAATATTCATTGTAACAAACCAATGCATTACACATCCTTTGAATAGAAGTACTTTCTTTCTTATCATTGGCCTTCTTTACAATTTCATCCCAATGTTGCGTAATACTGCCGGGTGTCATTAAGTATTCCTCTATGAATTTCTTCACATTACCACGTATTTCATATGAAAGACGTATTCGCTCCGGAATCTGCTTAATCTTATTTGCCTTTTGGAATATCAAATCAACACAGGTTTCCTTGACATCGCAAGAAGAATCGGCATAGTCACGCAAAAACGCAAATAAGAGGAACAGGGTAGTGATACGCTGCTGTCCATCAAGCAGATCATTGTTATTATCTTTACTTTGAATGATGTATGATCCTAAAAAGTATTCTTCTTTGGCATGCTCTATATAATTAGACGCAAAATCGTCCAACATATCATTCACATTATCGCTTTCCCAAACGTAATGTCTCTGATATGAAGGAACAGTGTACCATTCCGCGAAAACCTGAGTAATAGTTTGCTTTCCAAATCCTATTTCTTTATTTCCAGATTTCATAATTCAATTTGATTTTGGATTATTTCTTTCTAATTTCTTCTTCCAATTCATTGATGCTTGGCAATTTCTCATTGAAATTGTTTGGAAGAATTTGTATTCCCTCATAAGCTGTAATAGCTATTGGCTGATTATACCCTTCCAGGCAATATTGCGCAAAAAGGTTGTTCTTATTTCGACAAATAAGTAGTCCAATGGTTGGTCTATCCAAATCAGACTTCAATATATGATTTACAAGTGACATATACCCAGACAGTTGTCCGAGATATGACGACTCAAATTCTGTTATTTTCACCTCAACCACTACGTAGGCATGCAATTTTGTATTGTAAAACAACAAATCCGTAAATTGTTCTTTGCCAGCTACAGATAGCAAATATTCTCTACCCATATAGGCAAAGCCAGACCCTAAGCTCATCAATAGCTGATTAACATGCTGCACAAGGGCATTCTTGAGATTTTCCTCATCGAAAGATTCTTTTAATTTTAAAAAGGAAAAATTCAAAGGGTCATTTATGAGTTCTCTTGCTAAATCTCCAGTAGGATGAGGCATTGTTTGAGGAAAGTTGTTCACAGCTTTTCCTTGTCGTTCATATAACCCGTTATTTTTCCCTTTATCGCCAATCATATTCAGCAAAGTAGCCCTGGACCAACAGTTCTCTAATATTTTTGATGCGTAGAATATGGCTTTTTCAGGAGCATCTTCTAAGTAGTCAATAATTACTTTGTGATGACCCCATGGAATGGAAAAGATGTTCAATGGCATCGTCTGTGTTTCTGTTGGTACAGAATGCAATGGCTTAGAAATTTCCCCAGCTTGGGGAAATTTCTTAAATATTTGACTATAGAGTTTATAAAATCTTTTACAATAATATAAAGAACCAGGTGTAAGTCCTGCTACTCCTGGTAAAGCTACACGAAGGTCTTTGCTTAGTATTTGTATGGCAGAACTGCCATATTTGCTCTCGAATTCACGTTCGCAGATGTCTCGACCTAAGCTCCAATAAAATTCTAACTTGTCGGAGTTAACATGTATTGCAGCTTTTAACTGTTGCTTTTTGAATCGTTTTTCTATATCGCTAACCCATTGTTTATAGTCTGGGTCTGTTATTGCTGACGTCATTGTCTTTTTCATATTCTTCTAATTAATTTGCTGTTGCGGATATTACACGTCGCCCACTATTTTATTTTCTGTAAAATATCACCGAACTTGGCATAGTTCACCACCACACCGTCATCGAGGTCGAAGCTGATGGCTTGCTCGGCTACTACCTGCAAGCGCTCATGATATTCACGGCATTCATCGAGTTGCTTCTGCAGCGCCTGTAGCTGCTTGGTCTCCTTGGTAGAGAGTTCGGCACGACGGGCATCGAGCTTGTCGATTTCTGCCTCCAGGTGTTCGATGTAAGGGAGGAGATACTTGGATCTTACTCGCTCAGCGGTGTAGGCATTCATGCGATGCATGTAGGCGATGACCTGGAAGGTGCCCTTCTTGGATGAGAACAGCCAGTAGATAGGGCGGTTCTGATACATCTTCTTATGGTCTTTCCAGAAGTCCTTTACGAAGTATTGCTCCAGTGTCTTGCCGAGGCGGTAGCGTCCGAGCATGCAGCCCACTGCATAGCTGATGAGTTGCTTGATAATGGCATCATCGTGCCATACGATATGTTGAGTGTTGTTATTGTCTGTCATAATTATATTCCTTTCTATATGTTATTTTTCTCTTTTGCCAACTTTTTGACCTCGTTAATATCACTAATCAAGCTGGCGTTTTGACCAACATTCATTTACTGCCTCTAATTGGTAGTATTTACGTTTGTCATCATCAGAGATAGCAATAAGAAGCTTATACTGAGACCAATTCAATTGCGTCCGCAGTGTGGACGCAATTGGATAGATAGTATAAAACTGGCGACAACGTTCCAGTTGACGTACACCAAATCCGCTGCCATACTCAGGCTCAATCTCCTTGGTTAGGTTCTTTATAAGGTAGGTGCCATAGTCTGCACGTTCTTTCCCTTGTTGTTCCTTTTCTACTATACGCTGTCCTATAGCCCAGTACATTTGCACTCGGCAAAAATCAACACTGCGCACAGCATTGGTGCGAGCAGTATTGATGATAGTCTTTATGTCGTTGACAAACCCTTGTAGGGTGATGTCTTGGTTATTTTTATCTGTCATGTGTATATCCTTTTGGAGATCACAATTTGTGACCTTAAACATTTGTAATACTATCGTTGCAGTCTATCTGCATTTCGGTTATACATCTTATATATGCAAAAGTACAGTTTTTATTCGAAATAACATCATAAAAGTAGGAAAAATAGTATTTGATTTCCGTTAATAAGGGTTAAATGAACAGCTTGGTTAATCGAGTAGGAGGAAAACGAAGTAGTTTTTCTCCTACTTTCGTTTTCCGACCTCTCACACCACCGTACATGCGGTTCCGCATACGGCGGTTCCTATTTTGGATACCATTCGAGGTATGAACCCGTCAATGTAGCATAGCCTGCCATACTCAACTTTTCATTGGTTATCGCACGACATAGTATGTAACTACCAGCAATGCGCCAATAACCCAAACGACTATTGCCCCACATGTAAGCTTGGTATTTGTCAATACCGCACTTTACCAAGTTGGCAGTTCTCGTTTTCACCCTCTTCCACGACTTCCATATACACATACGTAGCCGTCGCCTTAGCCACTCGTCCGTTCTCATGAGGAAACGTTTCATGTTGGCGAGGTGATAGTAACCTACCCACCCCCTTATGTACTCTTCTAGTTTTTGCTTCCTCTTGGCATATCCCCAGCCATTGCTTCGGGAAGTCAACTCCTTGAGTTTGGCTTTCATCTTGGATTTGGCTTTTGGGTGTACCGTGAGTTGGCATTTGCCCTTCATTACATAAAAGGAGTAACCAAGGTATTTCACACCTTGCACATAGGACACAACTGTCTTGTCCCTGTTCACCTTCAGATGAAGTTTTCCTTCGATGAATCGGGTTACAGATTCCTTCACGCGTTTGGCTGCACGCTTGGACTTACAAAATATCATCGAGTCATCGGCATAGCGAACAAAAGGGAGACCTCGGCGAGTGAGTTCCTTGTCCAACTCGTTGAGCATGATGTTGCTCAAAAGCGGACTTAACGGTCCTCCTTGGGGAGTGCCTTCCTCACTTGCCTCGAACATACCTTTGTTCATCACACCACTGCGGAGATATTTGTGAATAAGGCTTATCACCCTACCGTCCTTTATCGTGCGGCTGAGGATTTCTATGAGTTTACTATGGCTCACTGTGTCGAAGAAACGCTCCAAGTCGAGGTCAACCACATAAATGTAGCCATCATCGATTATTTTCTGAGCACCTCTTAGGGCATCATGGCAGCCTCTTCTCGGACGGAAGCCGTAGCTTCCTGGAGAGAATTGACGCTCATAGATGGGAGTTAGGGTCTGGTTGATGGCTTGTTGAACCAGACGGTCTATAACCGTGGGGATGCCCAACAGGCGCATCTTTCCATTGTCTTTGGGTATCTCTACCCTTTTTACTGGGTTCGGACGGTATGAACCGTCAAGCAAGGAACGGATTAGGGCATCCTTATTAGCCAAGAGCCAAGGGAGCATTTGCTCACATGACATCTTGTCGATACCGCTACAGCCCTTGTTACGCTGCACAGCCTTGTAGGCTTTGAGTAGGTTATCAGGACTGATGATGCGCTCCAATAAGTGTTCCTTGTCGAATGGTACTTCCACGATGTTGTCTTCACATATCCACATGAAGGTCTGCGCTCCCACATTTCCTTCGGATTCCGTCCTATCTTTCTGTGGGCAGCCCTTGACTTCTGCCAATGTTTTCTGCATTCTTTCCTTCATAAGGTACGTTTCAATTACTATCGTTTAATTTATAGGTTCTGCCCTTCATGGAGCGTTATCGAGAACTCCACTACTATGGCGTCTGCTGACTTCTCACAGCAAGCTTTACTCCATGACTTTCGTAAAGGCAACTAATCGCCATGTCCGTGAGACCTCCTCGGATAAGGGCTTATTCTTTCCATCTTATACCCACTTCATTTACACTAACCATTCCGAATAGCTATAGGACTTTGATTTGTTTAGCAATCTCATCCATGGTCAAATGCCTTATATGAAGTTTCTGTACGTTAGGTCAGATGTTTGCCGCCAGCTTCTTTCAGATTCCACCTCGCAGTGGACACCCTTGCTATAGGCTATACAATTCCCGCTATTAGGGCTTGTTAGGGACTTGCACCCATTAGAATAAGCTCATGCCGAGCATACTAAAAAAAGAGGGTGTGTCATCAATTCATGACACACCCTCTTTGAGAGGTTCTAGCTTTACATCCCGACTTACATACAGCTTGTCAAACCTAAAGAGGCTGCGATGGCTGTAAGGAGTGAGAGAGCAATCTTAATCACGATTTTCCAGTTTTCACGTTTCATGGGCTATATTTTTTAGAGACTTACATTATCACCATTTTCTCCGTTGTCACCGGTGTCGCTTCCGCCAGTCTGCGAACCGCCAGTCTGCGAACCGCCACCCTGGGTTCCGGTATCGCCCGTGTTGCCGCCGGTAGTTCCGGTATTATCCTTGTTCTCGTCAGGGTTCTTCTGGTTGTCCCCCTCAGTGTCCTCCACATCCTTCGAATCGTTGGAAGTGATGTTCTTTACCACTTCGCCGTCGCGGTTTACGCAGGTGATGCTGATACCCGTCTTGGCAAGCTCCTGCTTGATCTCCATATTAGGGCTAAAGATTACGCGTCGCTGGGTGATGAGCTTGGTGCTCACATCCTCTACCGACTTCACCGCATTGGCACGCAGCCCGAAACGCATGGTGCCCAGACCCGGTACCGCTACGGAGTGACCCTCTGTAGCCCACGCCTTGATCACCTCGCTCAGGGCAGCGTAAGCCACGTTCATCACGGCAGGAGTCAGACCGCAATGCAGGGCAGCCTGCTGGATCACCTTCTCCGGTGTGAGCTTGTTGTAGATCAGTGGCTGCATCACGTACATGTACTGGTCCTTGCCACCTTCCTTACCCAAGTAAGCAATCTTGCGCTCAATAGCTTTAACATTCATTCCCATAACTCAAAAAACAATTTAGTTAAACATTGATTGCAGAGCTTTTGTTTCTGCAAGCCATTGTGTTTCAATGACAATGCAAAGATACAAAATTTTGGGGCGGAAATCAAGAGTTGTTCGCCACTTGAAAGAAAAAACAATTATTATAGTAAGTCTATACATCTTATCACATACCTAAGAAGGTATGTCATAAGTCATAATGCAATTTAATAATAAGTGATAAATAATTAAAATAGTAACATCAAAATTTAAATTGTAACAACATGAAAAGAACGTTTTTAGCGACATTTCTGTCGATTGTTTTTGCTTTGGTAGCAGTAGCTTGTCACGGCAGTGATGAGAAAGAAATCGGTTATGCTGAGTTGCCAGCACAGGCTCAGCAGTTTGTTAAGCAGTATTTTCCTACTGCTACCTACTCCCGTGTAGAGAAGGAGAAGGACAACGGAAATTGGGAATATGAGGCAACATTGAACGATGGAACCAAAATAGATTTCAACAACAAGGGAGAGTGGAAGAGCGTGGACTGCAAGTTCTCTGCTTTGCCATCTGGCATCATTCCTGATGTTATCGCTGCGGATATTGCCAAGCGCTATCCTTCACAGCAGCCGTATAAGATAGAGAAGGAGATGGGTGGTTACGAAATCGACATCCCTGGCTATGACCTGTATTACAGCAGTGCCGGTAAATTCATCCGTGCTGAAATTGACAGATAATCCTATCCGGCATTAACACTCATTCAATCCTATATTTTAAGCAAACCCCCATCCGGCTTGAGAAGGCAGGATGGGGGATTTCTGTTTATCTGTTACTTCTAAAATAATATCTTATTTCAATTTTTCTATCTGTTCCTGGGTAAGACCGGAATACTTCATGATCAGATTGATGTCAACACCATCAACAAGCATGTTCCTGGCAATATCCAGGGCTTTCTGGTTCATTCCTTTTTCCATACCCTCCGCAAGACCTTCTTGCTTCGCCGTATCAATGGAGTTCTTGATATCCCGGTATGCCATCTTACTTGCTTCATACTCCCTCATCTCCTGTGGAGTGAACTTGGCAATCTCGGCTTCCTCAAAGAGACGGTCGAACACCTTGTCGCACAGCTCCTTCGGGCGCTGGGTAAGCTTATAGAGATTCTTCAGCGCATAAAGCCACTTCTCGTAGAGCGTTTCCAGTTCTCCTAGTGTCTTATTGAATTTCGCAATCTCTACATAGATAAACTCCAGCTTGTCGTAGAAAATCTTGTGGGTAGTGGTATCGCACAACTGTACATGATGGCGGATCTTCTCCTTGTCGAAGGCATCTTCATTCATGTTGAAGTTGAGCAGCGCAACAGTATAGACATGATTGAGCTTGAAATCCCAGTCGCTCCCCTTTGGTGCCTGCTCGCGAATCGGGAAAGTGGAGTAGAAGAGAGAGCGGTCCTTGAAATAAGTCTGGTAAGCATTCTGCATTTCCACGATGAACTTCTCGCCGTTTTCGCCTTCGCAATATACGTCGAAGATGGCCTTGCGGTCGGTATATACATCTCCCACGTGCTCCGGATTCAGATACGACACATCCTTCACAACCTGTCTGCCATTAAACAAGCTGTTGAGGAAGCAAATGAGCAAATCCTTGTTCATTGCCGTTCCGAATATTCGCTTGAAGCCGAAGTCGGTCAGCAAGCTGATGTATCTTTCTTCTACCTTTTTCATACGCCATTCATTTAATTCTACATCTAGTTTCACTGCAAAATTACGCTTTTTTCCTGAAACGACCAAATAAAAAGTAGGAAAACTTTCGTAGCGCCGGATATCCCTTTCCTCCGTTAGGCGTTCCGGCGGATTTGCAATCCGCCGTCAAACAATGACCTAACCTCTTTAGGCTCTAGGGATATGCTATCCCCAGCACCCAGATTGTAGTCTTTATAGTGATGGGATAGGGGGATTTGGATGCCAGGCAGGTCACGATGACC